>Ga0209777_10003810_pt1 | contig 18315 bp, 11 predicted proteins | sample FrelakmetHBP12HB_FD_187147 | JGI IMG/M metagenome (GOLD analysis project Ga0209777, IMG submission 187147) | Freshwater lake sediment microbial communities from the University of Notre Dame, USA, for methane emissions studies -HBP12 HB (SPAdes)... | ecosystem: Environmental > Aquatic >...
CGATCTGAAAGGGCCTGAGTGGTTCCGGCGAGGTCGATGCCGACGCCGTCCGTGCCGGGGGTCAGGTTCACCGGCTTGCCGGAGGCATCCCAAACGACCGACGGCTCGACTGGTGCGATGTTGACTTTCGAGGAAATGCTCGAGAGGTAGGCTTCGACCTGGGCCGGATCGACGGCCGGCGCGTACGTGCCGTCCGGGCGAGTCCCAAACACGATCCAGCCACGGATCTGCGAGGCGGAGATCGTCCAGCTCTGCCCCTTCCAGCTCGAAGGAGCGGCGGCCGGCGGCGTGGACCAGGTCAGGTTGACGTCGACGATCATCTTCTGGGCCAGGGCGATCGCGTCCTGGGCATCCTGGTCGGTGATCTGCGGGCTCAGCGCGGTGAAAGTTCCGCTCGCCTTCAGATCTGCCGGGGCGCTCGTCTGGGTGAGCTGGTCGATGATCGTGGAGCCCATCAGCAGTTGATTGATGCCGTGGCCGACTGTCGATGGCGTGAAGCTGAATACCCCGCCCTTAGCCGTCGCCTGAGCGTTCTGCGGCGCAATCGAGCTCGTCCCGACGAGCTGTTGAATGCGCTGAGCCAGAGCGTTCGGATCGACCTGGATGACGACCGGGACGACAAGCCCGAACGCCGCGGAATGAACCACGCTCGCGGCATCCTCGATCGGGTTGCCGGAGTGGCCGACTGACAGGGCCGCGTCTGCCATCGCCTCCACGTCCGGTCCGCGGCCGATCTGCTTGTAGGTGATGGTCGCCGCGCCGACCGGCGTGGTAAGCGTCACTTCACCCTGGGCGAGATAGGCGTAGGCGGACTGAAGCTTTGCGACGGCCTCGTCGCGCGTCATGCCGGAGAGATCCACGGAGCCGGCACGAACGCCGGGTAGGACGCGGTTGCTGTAGGTGCCGGCAAAGCCGAATGCAACCGCCGCCAGGACAAAGAGCGCGGCCAGGGCGCCGACCACGAACGCGACCACAAATCCGGTCAGGCGGAGATCGCGTGGCGCTGCCGACTTGATCCGCGGCCGCGGAACAGGGGACCTGAGCGATCCTGGCGGCTCCACAAAGGGGCCGGCATCGTCCCTCAACTCAGACGAACGGGCGCTGGCCACAACCGCTACGGGTGGCCGCGAGGGGGCCGGTCCGACCAAGGCCTTGTTCTGTTCTTTGCCCCCGAACGAATCGGGCGAGTCCGTGGTCATTTCTTCCCTTGCTTACCGCACCGGTCGACGACTCGGTGAAACGGTGACTGGCGGCGTGAGCAAACAAGCCGGGCTGCTGATCCCAGCCGAAAGACGCACCGTCTCGACTCCACGTTACGCCGTCTGAGCGAATCGCTGAGCAGAATGGTCAATTTCTCATCCAGCGAAGTGACGTCCGCGACAACATGGCCTCCGGCACTCTCCAAGCGCCCGGCTGACGAGTCCCGCGTCAGATCTCGCGGGGAAGTACGACGACGCGCCGGCTCGGCTCCTCGCCGATAGATTGCGTTGCGACCCGCTCGTGATCGCGCAGCGCGAGATGGATCCATCGGCGCTCGAGGGCCGGCATCGGCTCGAGCTGAAGCATCTTTCCGGTCTCGACGACGCGTTCCGCCGCGCGGTTGGCCAGATCGCGGAGCTGATTCTCGCGGCGGCCGCGGTAGTCCTCGACGTCCACCAGGATCCGCGTCCATTCGCCAACTCGCTTGGAAAGCAACAAGTTGACGAGATGCTGCAGAGCGGAGAGTCGTTCGCCTTTCCGTCCGATCAAAGCGCCAAGAGCTTCCTTCTCGTCGCCCTCGCCGACGACGTTCAGCCGGTTCGTTTCGCCCGCCTTGATCTCGACGCGGACGTTGAACTCGAGCCGGCTCATGATCTGCTCAAGAATCTCCTTCGCGGCCGCCATGGCCTCGGGCGTTACGTTTGTCGACTCCGCGTGCTCAGGATGCGGATTGCCGCGGGCAGCTGCTACCTCCGCGAGCTCCTGAGCCGTCAGACTAGCCTGGGGCCGAGGTCCGCCTTCCGGTCGCGGACTGCGGTCGGGCCGGCCGTGATCGCCGCCGGGACGCGGGCCGCGGTCGAATCGGTCGCCGCCGGGACGCGGGCCGCGGTCGCCGCCGGGACGCGGGCCGCGGTCGAATCGGTCGCCGCCGGGACGCGGGCCGCGGTCGCGTCCGAAGTCGCGGTCGTGGCTCGGACGGTCCTCCCGGTCATGGACGGGGGCCGCCAGCGGAACCTGGGCGGCGGCCTCTCTCTTCGGGGTAGAACCGCCGAGTGCCGAGCGGGGGGCAGCCAGCACACGAGCGGGCTCGGCGCCCATGCCGAGAACGCCCCGGCTGCCCGGAGTCAGGATTTCAAAATCGAGCTCGTCGAGGCCGACCCCGAACTCGTCTCGGGCGCTGCGCAGAGCCTCCTCAACCGTCTTGCCGGTGAACTCACGGTAAGCGTCGCGAAAAGCTGTCATGTCAGCGTCGTCTCCCTCGTCGGCTTGGGCGCTTATGCGCGTTGGGCCGCACCGTTGAGGCCGCCGATGCCCACCGCTCCTCCGGCTTGTGCCGGGTAGCCGCCAGTGACTTTCCTGTGTTCACCGTTTCGGGCAGCGTGACCTGGAACTTTGGAACGTGGCGTTGGGCGAAGCCTGGGTGCCAGCCGAACAGCGGGAAGACCGAGCCCCACCCGACAATCAAGAACTGTTGAACGATCGAGAAGACCGAGGTAGTGATCCAGTAGACGAAGAGTCCGGCAGGAAGGAAGCCGCCGTACAGGATCGAGAAGAACGGGAAGATGACCATCATCGTGCGCTGCGTGCTGGCCGTCGGGTCGTTCTCGGCAGCCGGCGGCATCAGCATTCGGCTTTGCAGGAACTGCAGCAGTCCGGCCGCAACGGCGAGTGCGCTCACACCGAGGGTGAAGACGACGAGCGGCAGGTTGAAGAGCACCTGCGGCTGCCCGACGTTGATCCCGAGAACGACGGTGTTGATGCAGGGCAGGGCTTTGTCGACGACGCCATCGACTATATGGGCCGGGTTCGGGCATTGGATCGCCGGAACGAGGTCGACACCGAAAACCCGCAGCATTGCGCTCGGATTCCAATTCGTGAGGCCGTCTCGAATCACCCAATACATCGGGAACAAGAGGCCCATTTGCAGAAGCGACGGCAGGCATCCGGCCGTCGGGCTAACGCCACGCTCTTTGTAGAACTCCTGCGTCGCCTTCTGGATGGTCACGCGGTCGCCCTTGTAGCGGCGATTGAGCTCCTTGGTCAGCTCACGAAGCTCGGGCGCCAGGATCTGCATTCTCTTCTGCGACATGATCTGGCGGGCGGAGAGGCGGATAGTGACGAGCCTGATCAACACTGTCATCAGCACGATGGCGACGACGATGTTGCCGGTCAGCGCGTAGAGCACCGCCAGCAGCAGGAACAGTCCCTGGAAGATCGGCGTGAACAGCCACCCGATCAGGGCAGTGGGGTCCGCGCCCGGGGTAGCCATCTCCAGCGCAGCGGGCGGTGCGGTGGGGCTGGGCGAGGGCGACGTCGCCGGTAACCCGGACGTCGGGGCGGCCGCAGGCGCCGAAGCCGAGGCCGCGGCGGCGACCTGCGGGCCAACGGTGGGATTGGCGGCGTTGGCCGTTCCGCAAGCCACGACGGCGAGCGCGATGAGCGCAACGAACAGGCCGAAAGCCGCCCAGCGGGTGCTAGCCCGGGTCAAGGTGGAGGGCTTCCGCCCGAGAGAGATCACTCTAGCGAACTGGGTCGTAGCCACCGCGACTCCACGGGTGGCAGCGAGCGATTCGACGCATTCCCATCCAGCTCCCTCGAAGCAGACCGTACTTGTATATGGCCTGCTCGGTGTAGACCGAACAGGTGGGCTCGTAACGACAGACCGACGGGCGCCAGGCGAACACCCGGCGATAGAGCCTGATCAGCCCGATGCCGACCGTCTTCACGTGACGGTCCGCCTTCCGATTACTCCACCTCGGCGGAGAAGGTCTTGCAGCGCGCCTGCCACCGTCTGGAAGTCCGCAGCAACGACAGGCGGTCGGGCGATGATCAGGACGTCCCAGCCGGGCTGGAACGAGGGCGCCATCACCCTGAGTGTCTCACGGAGTCTCCTGCGCACCCTATTCCGCACCACCGCTCCGCCGAGCTTTCGCCCCGTGGATAGGCCAAAGCGCGTTTCCTCGAGGCCGGTCCTTCGGATTCGAACCACCAGTAGGGAATGAGACCTGACGATTCCCTCTCCCTGTAGCGCCGCGAAGTCCTCCGGCTTAGAGAGCATCACCAGCCGCGGCGAGTTGTGGCCGCGGTCCGTTGTCAGACCGTGAGCTTCTTGCGACCGTGAGCGCGGCGGGCCGCCAACACCCGGCGCCCCCCGGGGGTGTTCATCCGGGCGCGGAAGCCGTGTTCCTTGGCGCGATGCCGCTTCTTGGGCTGGAAGGTCTGCTTCATCGAAAGGTGTGTTGCTCTCCATTCGGCCTCGGGGCCAGGATACCCCGAAAGACACGCGAACGCGCCGGGCGCACGAAAGCGCTTTGGCGCGTCTGCCGGCGGATTATATGTACCTGTAACTCGAAGTGTCAAACGGACAAGGACTCCGACAGGCCGGCCTCTCTCGGCTCGCGAAGCATCCAAACGATACTCCCAGGGAGTATCACGATTGGTCGAGTCCAGAGCCTTGCCCAGTCCCCTTGGCCGGTGCTATTCTTCGTCGGCCCGCGGCGCCAGACAAACCTGGGAATACGCCCAGATGAACCGTGAGGATCCTCAGCCGGCTGCGGAAAGAGCCCGGACGGTTGGAGGCTCACGGCGCCACAAAGGCGATGTTTGACCAGGTGGCCGTCACCAATCTGGCTATCCACCTCCAGCCTTCTTCAGGACTGAGCCTGACTCGATGGACGCGAAGCAAGTCTGGCGCGCGGCACTGGGAGAGCTTCAGGTCTCCTTGTCTCCGGCCAATTTCGAAACCTGGCTCCGTGACACCGTTCTCGTCGACGTCGACGACAATCGGTTCAAAATCGCCGTGCCCAACGGTTTCGCCAAGGATTGGCTGGAAACCCGTTACCGCTCCCTGATCTCACAGACGCTTGCCCGCATCGTCGGCTACAGCGTCCAGGTCGAGTTCATTGTTCGGCCGGCGGGTGAGTCGAGCGGCGCCATCGGCGCCTCGACCGGTACACCAGCACCAGCGTCATCGCAGCCGGTCCGGCTTGAGCCGACTCGAGTCGGCGCCCCCGAAGGCGCGTCGACAAACCTGAATCCCCGCTACACATTCGCCAACTTCATCGTGGGCTCGGCCAATCGCCTTGCCCATGCCGCCAGCCTGTCAGTGGCTGAGAGGCCGGGCCACGCCTACAACCCCCTTTTCCTGTACGGCGGGGTCGGCCTTGGCAAGACCCATCTGATGCATGCAGTGGGCAACGCCGTTATCGCCCGTTTCCCCCGCAAGCGCGTCGTCTACGCCACCAGCGAGAAGTTCACCAACGAGTTCATCACCAGCATCCAGCAGGGCAAGATCGATGACTTCCGGGCCCGGTATCGCCGAATCGACCTGCTCCTTATCGACGACATCCAGTTCATTGCGGACAAGGAACGCACCCAGGAGGAATTCTTCCACACGTTCAACGCGATCCACGAAGACGGCAAGCAGATCGTGCTGTCTTCCGATCGACCGCCCAAGGCGATTCTCACACTCGAGGAGCGCCTTCGCAGTCGGTTCGAGTGGGGCCTCATCGCGGATCTGACCGCGCCCGACCTTGAGACCCGTATCGCCATCCTCCGGGCCAAGGCGGAAGAACAAGCCGTCCCGGTCGGCTCCGACGTCTTGGAGTTCATCGCCCGCAAGGTCGTCAGCAACATTCGCGAGCTCGAAGGCGCCCTTAATCGAGTCGTCGCCTACGCCAGCATGGGCGCGTTGCCGATCTCGATCGAGCTAGCTCAGGCGGTCCTGTCGAACGTCCTCTATAACCCGAAAAAGCGGCTGGTCACACCCGAGCGGATCGCCCGCGCCGTAGCTGATTACTATGGTGTCCACATCGATGCACTGAAAGGCCAGAAGCGCGACAAGGCCATCGTCGTGCCCCGCCAGATCGCGATGTTCCTGATGCGCGAGGAGACAGACGTGTCACTGCTCCGAATCGGAGCTGAGCTTGGCGGTCGGGATCACTCCACGGTCCTTCACGCCTGCGACAAGATCAACCGTGAGCTCGGAATCAACGACGAGCTCAGGCGCGAACTGGCGGCGGTCCGCGAATTGATCTACGCCGACTAGCGACCCGGTGATCGGGCGGTCACATTGTCGTCCCATCCCGCGCGCTTTCCCTACCGGCCGTCCTGAAGGTTTCGTGAGGTGGGTGACCGTCCCGAGAAGCTCAGGGCCCGATCTTGGCACCAGAGTGGACAACTGACCCATATTCGTGGAGAACCGGGGTCGCCTGTGGATAAACGCGGCCCATTCTTACCACTCTTACGTGGACGCCGAGGCATTTCTAGAGAGGCCCAGGGAAGCACCAGGCACTGTTTTGCACGGTCCGATGGTCAACCAATCCCCAAAAGTGCCCCGTTCCTTCGTGATTCAGCCCTCGTCTTCCACCACTCAATCAATCATGGTCGTGCAGCGAACTCACACTCTCCACACCATTATTACGATGATGACGAGATGAGAAGATAGATAGACAATCCACCGACAGTGGGAGAACTTTCGGCCATCGTCTTTCCCGATAGCCGCCTGCCCCAGTCCGCCCTCAGGGGAGTGAACCCAAAGTGAAACTCTCGGTCATGCAAGAGAACCTGGCGCGTGGTCTTCAGGTTGTCAGCCACGCCGTCTCCACCAGAAGTACGCTGCCTGTCCTGAACAACGTTCTTCTCCGCACCGAGGACGGTGGTCTCAAGCTGACCGCCACTAACCTTGAGATCGGAATAACGTACTGGGTGCCAGGCAAGATCGACACGGGCGGCTCGATCACTGTTCCTGCGCGCCTTCTGGCGGATGTTGTCACCGGCTTACCGGCCAACGAGCGCGTCGACCTCGAACTCCAAGCTCACGCGACCCTTCGCATCCAGGCGGGGCGGTTTGAGACTCGGGTCAAGGGTATTGACGCGGAGGAGTTTCCGGCTATCCCAACCTCCGGCGAGAGACCAACCACGCGAGTACCCCAGAACGTTCTACGCCAGGCTCTTGAAGAGGTGACCTTTGCCGCCGCCACGGACGAGGCTCGGCCCATCCTGACTGGCGTTCTGGCCAGGTTCGAAGGTGACAAACTGACTCTCGCCGCGGCCGACAACTACCGCATCGCGGTCAAGACGCTGACTGTGCTGGACCCGGTTGAGGACACGAGCGTCGTGGTTCCAGCCCGTTCGCTCATTGAGCTCTCCCGAGTTCTGACCGACACGGAAGACCCGGTCGATATCGTCCTGTCGCCGGGCCGCAACCAGATTCTCTTTCATCTTGAAGGCATCGACCTGGTCAGCCGGCTGATCGACGGCCAGTTTCCAAACTACCAGCAGGTGCTGCCGAAGAGCTTCACGACGAAAGCCACGGTCGACCGAGACCAGCTGCTCGCGGCCGTCCACCTGGCAAGCCTCATCTCGGTCTCCACGTCGGCCAACATCGTCAAGCTCCAGGTTGGCCAAGACGCCGACATCGGGCTGACCGTCAGCGCCGCCGCCGACGTCGGCGACAATAAGAGCGGGGTCGAGGCGACGGTCGATGGAGACGGTACTACGATCGCCTTCAACGCTCGGTACCTCCTCGATGTGCTGGGGAAAGTCGATACCGATCAGTTCTCGATCGAGCTGAATGGACCTCTTTCGCCGGGCGTCTTCCGGCCGATTGGCGATGAGCAGTACGTCCACGTCGTCATGCCCGTCAAGACGACCTCCTAGGAGTCGCAGATCTCCGACGCCGGCGCCTTGGGGTCTCACGTGAGACCCGCGACACTCCTTCGTTCTCTGGCCATCCGGAATCTTCGGGGATATGCGGCCCTGGATATCGAGCTCGGGTCCGGACCTCAACTCGTCTGGGGGCCCAACGCCGCCGGGAAGACGACTCTGCTCGAAGCCATCGTTCTGCTCGCGCTGGGACGGTCCCACCGAACTACTGCCGATTTCGAGTTGATCCGCTGGGGCGCCAGCTTCCTCCGAATCGAAGGTGTGATGGGGCGAGGCGAGGGACCGGCCGTGTCCTGGAGCATGGCTGGGGCCGGCGGAGCGCTGACCGGCGCCGATTCCAGGGGCACACCCCCGGGCACAACCCTCGAGCTGACGCTTCAGGCGGGCGGCCGAAAGAAGACCCAGGTCAACGGCGTTCCCAGGCGGCCGGCGGCTCTGTCGGAACACCTCCGAACCGTCCTCTTCGCGCCCGAGGAGATGCTGCTGGTTGTCGGTCCGCCGACGTTGCGGCGCGCCGCCCTGGACGGATTGACCGCGCCCCACGACCCAGGCTACATGGCCAACGCGGCCACATTCGGTCGGGCATTGCAGCAGCGCAACAGCTTGCTTCGGGCGATTCGCGACGGCGAGGCGGGACGCGACCAGCTCAGGCTCTGGGACGAGCCGTTTCTCACCGCGGGGTCCGCAATCGTGGCCGCGCGGCTGCGTCTCCTCGAAATGCTGGCGGAGCCTCTCGCTGCGGCCCATCGCGAGATCGCCCCAACCGACGAGCGGCTGACCGTCGGCTACTCGTCGAATGCCTCGCCACTCACCGGGGAATCGCCGCGCAATGCCCTGACGCGGCGCTTACACGAGACGTCCGAGAAGGAGGCCTGGAACGGCACGACGCTGGTTGGGCCCCACCGCGACGATCTGATCTTCAGCCTCGGCGACCGCGATATGGCCACTTTCTCGTCTCGTGGTCAGCAGCGCTCGGCCATCCTGGCCCTCAAGCTGGCGGAGCTCGATCTGCTGTCGGCCCTCGACGGTCGCCCGCCTCTGCTTCTCCTGGACGACGTTTTCAGCGAGCTCGATCCGGCCCGCCGCGCCCACCTCGTACGGCGCATTGCCGAGCTGCCCCAGGCTCTCATCACGGCCACTGATCCCGACGACATCGACGCCGATCTGAGGCGCCGGGCTCGGTCGTGGCGGGTCGTGGTGGACGGTGACAACGGCGCCAGGGTCGTGGAGCATGAAGCGTGACCGGGCCGCCTCGGCGACCCGATCACCGGGCTTCGGGCGGCGGTCCGGGCGGCGGCGACTCACACCCCCGAGTCGCCGACCGCGACCCCGACGAGAAGGCCCGAGGCATGGAGCGTCTGGCCGATCTGCTGCCGCGGGCGGCCAGGCAGTTCGGCCTCGAGGAACAACTGGAGCAAGCTAGAGCGGCCTCGGCCTGGTTGGAGGTAGTGGCGGAAAGCGTGCCGGCAGCCGTCGGGTTATGCCGGCTCGCCGATCTGAACAGGGGGGTCGCGATCATCGAGGCGGACGCACCGATCGTGGCCCAGGAGATCCGGCTGCGCTCGCCCGAGCTCCTGGCGGCTTTGCGCGACACAGCTCGGGCACCCATCCGTCAGCTCCGGGTAACGACGCGACACGTATAATCCCCACCTGCGAACGCCGGCTCGGCCGCCTGGGATGCGGCCGGTCACTACGGGCGCCATGAGTCCCGCCGCTAGCAGCCGCCAATGGCCGTCCGCCTTCAGATGAATCTCGGCGTCATCGCCGAGTCACAACGCCTCCCTGACTCAGCCGACACGGTTGTCGTTGTCGAGCCCAACATCGGCTCGACGTCGCGAACGAAGGGGAGCCTCTACCTGCTCGTCACGGGGGTGGGCGGGCGCAAGCTGCGCGAGGCGACCAAGCTCGTCGCCGACAGAGTCCGCGACGACTACTACTACGACCTCTCGGCCGGCATCTCGGTTTGCCTCCGGAAGGCTGTCCGAGCCGCCAACAAGGTGCTCCTCCATTCGCCGGACCGTCCGCTGGTTGGTCCCGGCGAGCCGAGCCCGATTGGTCTCGCCGTGGCTGTGATCCGGGGAAACGAGCTGTACGTGGCCACAATTGGCCCGGCCGAGGCATACATGCTCCGGCAGGCGCGGCTCCTGACTCTCCCAGACGCGAGTCCAGACAGCGGCCTGCCTGCCGACGATATCGACGGGCCCGAAGTCTGGCACGGCGAGATCGCCGCGGGCGACTGCCTCATCCTCATGTCGCCCAACTTATCCCGGCGCATCGGCCTGGGCCCCATCCAGGACGCCGTCCTGCAGCTCCATCCCCAGGCCGCGGTCGAGGAGATCCACCGCCAGTTCGGGTCGGGCAGCCTAGGCAGCACCGGCGGCGACGGCGTGCTGTTCATCGAGGCCACCGAAGTGGCTTCCACGCACAAGGCCGCTCCGCTCAAGCCGGTCTGGCCGGGCGACTCCATGGAGGGCGCTCCCGATCGCTCACCGATCCCGCTGGTGGACACCGTGATGGGCGGGGTCGCCGTGATGCAGACCTCGGCGAGGCAGGCTCAGATCGCGGCCGACGGCTGGCTGCGCCGCGGCGTATACGGGCTCTTCGACCGTATGCCGCAGCGGGCGATGTCTCGCGGTCGGGTCACGCCCATGACCGTCCGCCGCGAGCGACAGCAGCGAGCCGCTATCGCGGTAGTCGGCCTGCTGATCGTGATCGCCGTCATCGGGACCAGCATGTGGCTTCTGTCGGGCTCGAGCCGCTCCACCAACATCGACCAGCAGCAGACGGCCCAGCAAGCCTTTGCCCAGGCTCAAGCGGACCTCGACGCGGTTAGTGGTCACGGCCGCGATCTCCTGTCGAGCGACCCGGCCACGGCTGCCGGGTATCTCACCGATGCCTACAAGGAGCTGCAGATCGCGCAACAGAACGGTTATCAGCCGGCTTTGCTGGCCAACCCGCTGGCCGAGGTCGTGGCCGAACTCAACCGGTATTACAACGTCACCACCGTTCAGCCGCAGACCGTGCTTTCGTTCGGGACGGACGACCTCGAAGGGGTAGTCCTCGGTCCCGACGGGGCGGCTTACGTCCTCGACAACACCCTCAACACGGTCTACTGGGTCAGCCTGCAGACGGGGGCCAAAGTCCCTGTGGTTACCGTCAACCAGCAACCCCTGGGTGGTGGCAGCATCGCCGGCGATCCGCGCCTGCTCGCCACCGGCGGGCAGGATGTGCTGATCCTGGATGCCTTCAACTCGCTCTGGCGCTGGCGTCCCGCGCAGGGAAGCAACACGGGTCGCGGGTCTCTGATCAAGGTCAATATCCCCGACAACGCGAACTGGGGTATAGGCGCTCGCGCCATCGGCACGTTCATCATCAACCCGCAGATCGGCCAGTACAACATCTACATCGTCGTTCCCAGCGCGCATCAGGTTCTCAAGTACCCGCCCGCGACCGACAACAGCGGCTACCCTCAAGCCGGCCGGGCAAACTACCTGAGCGTCGCCCAGGACGTCTCCACGGTCGACGACATGTACGTCGACGGGAAGGTCTACCTCGTCGACAAGGGCCAGATCACACAGTACGTCCTGGGCCAGGCAGTCCACGGCTGGTCGCCCGACGCGCCCACGGACACCCTGATCCGACCAAAGGCTCCGTACTACACGAAGGTGACGGCCGACAACCAGGCCCAGGACCAGGGCACCTTCTATGCCTACGATGGTCTCAATCGGCGCATCGTCGCCTTCAAGAAGAGCGACGGCACCATCGTCGGAGAGTACATCGTTCCCGCCAGCACCCCGTGGTTCACCGCACTGACCGGCCTGTTCGTCACCACCGGGACTGGCGGCACCAACCCGACGCTGTACTGGACCGAGGGCGGCAGCCTGATGCGCGCGTCTCTCACTTCGAACGGCTCGGTGTTGCCAACGGCATCGGGCAGCGGGAGCCCTTCATCGGCGCCGGGCGCGAGCGCGACCAAGTAGAACCGGCGTCTCCGCCGCGACGCCGCGCCCGGAGTGGGATAATCGGCCCATGGCAGAGCCGCTCTCCGAAGTCGTCGTCGAGAGCGTCCGGGTGCACATGCTCTCGAGTCAGCATGTCGTCCTGCTGAAGGAAACCGAACGCGAGCGCTACCTCCCGATCTGGATTGGGCCCTGGGAGGCCAACGCCATCGCCACGCGGCTTCAGGGCGTGACGCCCGAGCGACCCCTGACGCACGACCTGTTCGCAGCCACCCTGGCCGAGCTCGGCGTGACGCTTCGGCGAGTCGTCGTCTCGAGCCTCGCCGAAGAAACATTCCACGCAACTCTCGAGCTTGAGCGCGACGGCCAAACCTACGTCGTCGACGCCCGACCGTCGGACGCTCTTGCCCTGGCCGTTCGGACCGGTGTCCGCATCTTCGCCTCGGCCGAAGTCCTTGAGCGGGCGGGCGTGGAGCCGGACATGCAGGTCGACGAGAAACTCGAGGTCTTTCGAGAGTTCGTCAACTCACTCGACGTGAACCTCGAAGAGGGTTTCCGCGAAGGACCCGGTTCTGAGAGCCCGCCCCACGAGTGATCTCGGCGGTCGGCCGGCCAAATCTGCCGGATCTGCCCTAACCGAAGATAGGCTCGCCTTCCATCATCGCGGCGCCGCGCCGGACCCAGAGCCGGAAGCGTAGCGACCAGAAGTCGCGAACCGCCCGGACGACGACCCTTGGCTTGGCCCCCGTTGGGGAGCCGGCCGTCCTCGGGTAGTGCGGCACGCCGACTTCTCCGATCCTGCGACCCTCGAATCGAAGTTTTATGAGCAGCTCGGCCGTGAAGAATGCCCCGCCCGAGGAGACGCGGATCGGATTCAGCGCCTCGCGCTTGAACAGCTTGCAGGCACAGTCGATGTCGCGAACCCGGACGCCGAAGAAGACGCGATTGGAGAGACGGTAGACGCGCGCGTACCAGCGCCGGATCGGCGGGTCGGCCCGCTTTAGGCGATAACCCACGACCACGTCCGGGGCGTCGGCAGCAGCCATGCGAGCCGTCAGCCGGCCCACGTCCGCCACCTTGAACTGGCGGTCGCCGTCGATGAACGCGACCAGGTCGAAGCGAGCGGCTCCGAAGCCTGACCGCAACGCCGCCCCGTAGCCCAGGTTGGTCGGGTGGTGGACGACACGGAACGTATCGGGGTGGCGACGGGCCAGCTCGTCGGCGATTGCCGGCGTTCGGTCGCGCGAGCCGTCGTCGACGGCGATGATCTCGAACTTCTCGGCCAGCGCCGGCAGGGCGCTCATTGCCTCATCGACGAGGGCCTCCAGATTGGCCTCTTCGTTGTGAGCGGGGAAGAAAAAGGAGAGCTCCGAAACGCGCCGTGCCGTTGACCCCGACCCCTCGTCTGCAACGACCGGACCCGCGCCCGCGCTCACCGGCTGAGCTTTCGACTGACTACCCGACTGATCGTGAAGCCCCCATTCAGGCTGTACGTCTGGATGTCGTATTCCGTGCTGAGCGCGGCCATACCGTCGACGCCCCCATCCAGCCGAATCGTGAAGATCGGCCTGCTGCCCAGGTATCTGTCGAAGACATCCTGAACGGTGCCCAGGTTGTCGTCCACCCGAGTGCTGTCGTCGATTATGTAGATGTCGGACCGAAGTCCGAGCACCTTCTGGCCGTACCAAAGGGTGGTCGAGACGCTCCACCAGCTCATGATCACGGCGTTCGCCGGCAGCCCGCCGTCATCGGCCGGCGCCAGGACCGCGTTCATGAAGGCCGCGTCGGAGGTGCTGTCGGCCTCGCTCACGGCGCCCGGATTGCCGCTGCTCTCAAGCAGCCGCCGCTCGGGCACGATGCCGACCGTTGAGAATACGATCGCGGCCGCGATGGCTGCCTCGCCGACCAGGACGGCCCAGCCGACCCAACCCCTGTCCCCGCGGCGAATCCGGGAGGGCGGGTCCGTGGCGAGCCCGGGCACTGTCGCCTCCGGCTCGATCGCCTCGGATTCCGCCGCCGGTTCACCTGCCGGCTCCTTCGGCGCGGTCGTCCCGATTGCCAGCCGGCGTCGCGCCTCAGCGGCGATCCAGCCGACGAGGGCGACCAGGTCGGCCGCTCCGAGGCCAATCCAAGTGAAGGCAACGAGCAACGGCAGCAGGTAGTAACGCTCGATATCCGCGTTGGCATACGACGCCGCGAAGACGCACGTCACGATGGCCGAGAGACCGCTCAGGATGACGTAGCGCGGGCGTCGGATGAGGCTCGTGCCAAAGCCAACCACGGCCAGAATGCCGAACGGCCCGAGCCAGCCGACAAGGAGATCCATCACCTGACCTGCCTTGGTCGAGAGGTCGGCGAACGGATCCGAGAGGCTGCCCCGGAACTGTTCGGCCATGACCACGTATTGGAAGCCGCTCCACGTGTCCGGGTGGCCGTAGACGAGCGGCGCGTTCATGGCGGCCCGGATTGGTAGCTCGCTGAATAGAACCACGATGGTGCCCGCCAGAACGGTGATACAGGCCACGATCGTCCGCGGCCGGACGATGACCCGCCAGTCCACGGCCAGGACGAAGAGCCCGATCGCGGGTGGCAGCAGCAGGGCAAGGGAGTGGTTCGCGACCGCGACGCCGTAGATGCCGGCCGCCGCAACGAGCCAGCGGTCGGCACGGCGGACCGTCTCCGGGTCGTCGCTGTGGATGCGCCGGTCCCACGTCAACAGAACGACGAACAGGACCGCCACGAGCGCGACGTGGAACATGTGCGGGTCGGCGTGGGTGGAAAGCCGCCAGAATAGCTGGCTGCAGGCCAGCATCAGGCCCGTGGCCAGGGCGATCAGTCGCCGGCCCGTCAGCATCTGGACCACGCCAACGGCCCCAGCCACGGCCACTGCCGCCAGGATCGCTTGCAGCATGTTCATCCGGTAGGCCGGATCGCCGAACGGCTGGAGCACGATCGAGGCAAGCCAGCCCAGGATCACGTAGCCTGGGAAACCGGTCGGATGGGCGGTCCCGAGCACCGGACCCACGGTCTGGAACTCGGCCGTGTCCCAGCTCAGGACGCCCGGGGCGAGAGTCGGGATCACGAGAAGGAGCGTCAGCCCGGCCCCTAAGAGCGGCGCCGCCGCCGCATCGAGCACGTCCGGACCGGCCAGACGGCCGAGATCGGGTTGAAATCTCCTCGGGCGGCTACCAGCCAAGGATCACTCCCCAGGTAGTTCCCCAGAAGTTGACGATGATCGAGGCGGCCACGAGCAGGACTGCCGGCCAGAAGCGGCCCAGGCGGCTTGCGCCCAGGGCCACGAGGATCAGAGCGAACGGAGCGAAGTCGTTGCTGAAACGGTAGCCGAACTGGACCCAGCCCTGGCTGAAGTGCATCAGATTCACGGCCGCGATGGCAACGACGGCGATCGTGGCGCCTGCAGTCACTCGATCGATGTTCATCCGCCGCAGCGGCCGCCACGCGATCGGCGCGAGCAGGTAGGCCGGGCTCGCCAGGAGGAGGCTGGTGCCCGTCGCCTCGGGGATTGCCAGCGGGCAGCTCGCGTCGAAGAGCCCGCGGATGGAGGTGCCGACACACAGCTGGGTGCCGGAGTCGCCGGGGAAGATGCTGGAGAACTGGGGCAGGATCCGCGGCACGCCAAACAGCATGATTGCCATGTTCTGCGGGATGTAGCGGATGTCCGTGATCGACCAGCTCGGGTTGTAGTTGAGGACGCTGCCGTAGTTCTTGAGCTCCACGACGTACTGGTACTGGTAGGCGGGATTGAAGAGCTGGCCGGTGGCCGCAAACGTGTAGACGAGCAGGGCCACGACCGGAACCGCCGCGCCGGCTCCAGCCAGCATGCCGCGACGGAGCCAGCTGCCGCCCCCACCCACCAGCAAGAAGAACGGGAAGCCGAACAGGATCGTCAGGCGGGCCGTAACGGCGAGCCCGAACAGGATGCCCGCCGCCACCTGCAGAGATTCGGGGCTCGTGAGTGCGACCCGGAGCGATGACAGCGCACCGTCGACCATGCCGATGCGGCGGCCGCTCAGCCACCACAGGCCGACCACCAGGACGGCGAGGACGGCGTCCAGGGCTTCGATCGCAGCCTGCGATTGAGCGCCGGCAAGAAGGATGGCCGGCATGCCGGCGACGATGGCGACGGCGACCACGAATGGCGCGAGCACCCCGGGCTTCCCTGCGACGACGACGGCCAGTGCGGCGGCGAGAACGCAGAGGAGAACCCCGACCGCGGCCAGCGACGCCGTCGAGGTGCCGGCGTCGGCGAGGACGAGGAGCAGCTCGCCGATCGCCCCGAGCGCCACCAGCAGAAGCAGAGACGACCAGCCGCCCGGCAGGCGGAATTCGCGCACGGCTGGCGCTACGCTCCTCAGCGGGCGCGGCACGGCCGCGTCCCCGTCGGCCGAGAGCGCCGTGCCGACGGACAGCAGCAGACAGCCGACGGCAACGACGTGCGCGAAGAACCAGGTGGAGCCGATGGCCGCGGCGTACCAGAGCACGGTGCCCAGACCGAGGAACAGGGAGGTCAGCACTCGAATGTCGGGGCGTACCCGCAGGTAGCCGAGCATCCAGTAGGCGATGCCCACGTCGATCGCGGCGAAGACCGTGGCCAGCAGCTGCTCGTTGGTGGCCAGGTGCCAGATCGAGACGAATGGCAGCAGGACCCAGGCCGGCAGAGGCGGGAAGGGGATGATGCCGAGGCCCGTAGGCTGGCCGAACGAGTCGAGGATCGGCATGACGTCCTGGTAGCCGGGCGTCGGAATAGCCGTCTTGCCCTCGAGCCACGACTGGGCCTGGAGAACGAAGTGCAGGTAGGGGTTTGTGCGGTTGGGCTGGCTGAGGTAGTAGACGACCAGGCACAGGATCACTAGGCCGACGCCCCACCACATGCCCCTGAGGCTCGCCCTACCGCTCTCCTCGATAGCCTCCCCCGCCGGTCCTTCCGCCTCGGTCGGAGTGTTCGCTCTCAGGTCGCGCACCCCGTCCGAGCCCCCGGGCTGGGTTATACTCGGCTCCACCTCAGCGCTCGCCCAGGAGGCCGTATCTGTTGGCAGGCCCGAGCTCGCGAGAGGGCAGCCCACGGGGGCGCGTGTCGGCGGGGACGAGCGGCGCCGTCAGAAGAATTCCCGCCATCGTCGTTCTCCTGGCCCTGGGTCTGATCCTCCGCCTCATCATCGCATACGTCCTCTTGCCAGGATCGGGCTTCCCAAACGACCTCGGCGCGTTTCAGGCCTGGGCCAACGACATCGCCCGGAACGGCCCGATCGGCTTCTACGGCCGGGCGAGCTTCATCGACTATCCCCCCGTTTACCTGCTGCTGCTCGGTGCGGTCAGCCTCCTGACCGGCGGCAACATCGGCGAGGGTGTGAAGCTCGTACCCATATTTGCCGACCTGGGCCTGGCGGCCGTGGTGTGGCGCATGGCCCTCGAGCTGGGGGTCAGCCGCCGGCGGGCCCTGAGCGCGGCGCTCATCGTTCTGGTCAACCCGATCACCTGGTTCAACAGCGCCATCTGGGGACAGGCCGACGCGGTCGGTTCGATCTTTCTCCTGCTGGGGTTGCGTGAGCTGCAGAAAGACCGCCGCGAATCGGCCTCGGCGCTGGCGGTCCTGGCCGTACTGACGAAGCTCCAGCTCGGCGTCCTGGGATTCGTCGTCGGCTTCGTCGTGCTTCGCCGGTCGCTGGCTCCCAAGACGGGTGAGCCCGAACCAGCACGGATCCTGAGCTCACTCGGTGCCGGCCTGGTCACCGCCGCCCTGATCTGCCTGCCTTTCACGGGGCTGGACCTGGCCGGCGCCGCCGGCCGAATCGTCACCGGGCCAGGGCTGGCCACGATAGCCGTCGGGCTCGTCGCCGGCGTCGGCGCCTTCTTCCTGGGCCGCCGGTACCTGCCGGTCGCGGATCTGGCCCGGCGGACGCAGACCTCCGTCTTGGTCGGCCTCGGCACCGTCGTCGTCTTTGCCGGCATGGTTTACGACTCGATCGCCAGCCACCTGATAAACACCTTCGGCGAGTACCCGTACCTGACGCTGAACGCATACAACCCGTGGGCGCTGGTCGCCGACGGGGCCAACGCGATGGACCGCAGCCTGGCCTGGATCCGCGACGCCCCCTGGACCGACGCCGCCTCCGGCTCCAGCGGCACCGGATATCTCATCGGCCCGTTCCCGCTCCCCGTCCTCGTGGCCGCGTCGATCGCCGTCGCACTTCTCGTAGTTGCCGCCCTCGCCGGCAGGAGGCTGAGCCGGGGTCTTGAAGACGCTCCCGACCCGGCGGCGGAGGATACGGGCGACGCCGATCTGGACGCCGGCCGGGGGGGCTCACGACGCGTCTGGGGGGAATTCGGCGGCCTGTCGGCCGCGTTTCTGATCGCGGCCGCCGCCATAGCCGCGGTCGTGCTGATCGGCATGACCGGCCGCTTGTATGCGGCCCTGCTGGGCGATGGCCTCCTGGTGGCGATTCTGATCGGGGTCGGCCTCTGGGCGGCG
>Ga0209777_10003811_pt1 | contig 18312 bp, 15 predicted proteins | sample FrelakmetHBP12HB_FD_187147 | JGI IMG/M metagenome (GOLD analysis project Ga0209777, IMG submission 187147) | Freshwater lake sediment microbial communities from the University of Notre Dame, USA, for methane emissions studies -HBP12 HB (SPAdes)... | ecosystem: Environmental > Aquatic >...
AAGGAGGCCAAGGCCCGCCTCGCGGACGCCGGCATCGGCGTCTCGGCGATCGGGTCGCCGATCGGCAAGGTCGAGATCGACAAGCCGTGGCCGGAGCACGTCGAGCGGTTCAAGGTGGCGATGGATGCCGCCGAGTGCTTCGACGCCCCGTACATCCGGATCTTCAGCTACTATCCGCCGGCGGGCGGCCGCATCGCCGATCACCGCGACGAAGTCCTCCGCCGCCTGCGGGAACAGATGGAGATGGCCAAGGGCCGGCGGTTCAAGCTGCTCCACGAGAACGAGGCCGCCATCTACGGCGAGAAGACGCCCGAGTGCCTCGACATCGCCCGGAGCGTGTCCGGCCTGAAGGCGATCTTCGACCCGGCGAACTTCGTCTGTGCGGGCCTGCGTCCGGCGTCCGCGTGGACGGTCCTTCGCGACTACGTCGTCTACTTCCACATCAAGGACGCCATGCTGGCCGACAAGACGATCCGCGTGGCCGGCGAAGGGGACGGCGACATCGAGGCGATCCTGCGGGACGCGATCCTCGCGCGCGGTTTCGACGGGTTCCTGTCGCTGGAGCCGCACCTCGCGGCTGCCGGACAATTCGCCGGATTCAGCGGGCCCAACCTTTTCAAGAAGGCGGTCCAGGGGCTGAAGAAGATCCTGCGGAAACTGGACGTCAAGTTCCAGTAGGCCGCGCCGAGACCTTTGTGATTTCGTTCCCCTCGTACGCGAGCACCTGGAGCGCGTCCATCGCCTCGCGCTTGCACTGCCGGAATTCCGCCGGGAACCGGCGCTTCGCCATCCGCTTCTCGCGCACGCCCGTCGCGTCGCAGACGAACAAGAGCGCGTGGGCCTTCTGGAGGCGTGGGCGGCCGATGAGCCGCACGGCGCCGGCCGGCAGCGCCGGCATGGGACGTTTGTCGAGAACCAGATAGCTCAGGGGCAGGCTCCTCAGGTCGATGCCGGCCATCTTCGCGAACCGGGCCCAGCGGCCGTCCATGTAGACCTCCGGCGGCGACGGCGCGAAGTGGTGGCACCACGCCCGCTCGTTCTCGGGCACGAGGAGGCCGCAGACTTCCTGGTGCGTGCACGGCGCGACAATTCCGAACGACCCGCGCAGTACCTCGCGGACCGCGGCCACGAGCGCGCGGCCCATCTCGTACGCCCCCGGCTCGACCCAGAGGATAGACGTGGCGGCTGACGCCTGCGCGAGGAGCGATTCGCGCTCGGCCCGACCGAGCTCGCCGAGCACGTGGCTCACCAGCAGCGTTCCGCCGGAGACGGCGCCTCGGGCGTCGCACCGCACGGGCAGGCTGGGATATGCCGCCTGCGCCTCCTTGAGCGCAAAGTCCATGGCGAGGCGCGAGCGGTCCGAGATAACCAGCTCCGAGACACCGGAATCGCCGAAGTGCCGTAGGAAGGTCCGCCCCGCGACGCCCGTCCCGCAGGCCCAGTCCGTGACCGCGCCGGCGGGCGGGCGCCAGCCGAGACGCGCGATGTCGGCCAGCACGTAGTCCCATTTCCAGCCGATTCGCCGCGCGAACGTCAGGTCATAGGCCGCCAGGTCGTCCTCGCTCTGCCAATAGTCGCGGCGGCCGGCGGTTCCTTCGAGGAAGCCGCGGCGGAGGCGGTCGAGAGTCGACCAGTTTAGCGAATCCCAGTTCATGCGATGAACGCTCGCCGGTGGCTCGCGGCTAAAGGGGCTAACGACATGTCGCTACTTCCGGCGCGCGGCCAGGCGTTCCTTCATCTCCTCGACGGCCGCATAGTGGACCATCATGCCACCCATGCCGAGGCCGAGGACGATGTCGGCGTCCGCGCGTCCGTGCCAGTCGGTGCCGCCGGTCTCGAGGAGGCCGAGCCGCGCGGCCGCTTCCTGGTAGTGCCGCATCAGGTTCGCGCCATGGTCGGGCGTCTGCGTCTCGATACCGTCGAGCCCGGCCTTCGCCAGGCGCTCGATCCACTCGTTCGTCTCGGCCACGCCGCGGTTCAACTGGCGCGGGTGGGCCAGGACCGCGAGGCCCCCTGCCCCGCGAATGCCGCGGATGGCGTCCTCGGGCCCGAGGCGCGGGCGATGGACGTAGGCCGGTTTCCCGCGCGACAGGTACTTGTCGAACGCCTCGTCCCAGGTCTTGACGTACTTGCGGTTGATGAGCGCGCGGGCGAAGTGGGCCCGCGTGACGACGCCGCCCGCGGTCTCGCCCGTCACCTCGGCCATCTCAAGCGGCATGCCGAGGGTAGCCAGGCGCTGGAGGATTTCGACGTTCCGGGTGTCGCGGCCCGTCCGGGCCTCGACGAGCATCACGTTCAGGGGCGCGTCGTCGGGATCGACGAAGTAGCCGAGGACGTGGCAGGCCCCTTCGTCGAACTCCGCCGAGATTTCGACGCCGGGGATGACTTCGATCCCGAACTCGCGACCGGCGGCCAAGGCCTCTGCCGTGCCGGCGGTCGTGTCGTGGTCGGTCACGGCGATCGCCTTGAGGCCCGCCTCCTTCGCCTGACGCACGACCTCGCGCGGAGGGAACGCCCCGTCGCTCGCGTTGGAGTGAACGTGGAGATCCACGAGGTCGGGCTGAGGCATCTTGCGGGCCATCGAGTTCCTTTCCGGAAGAGGGGTCTGACACCCTCCTGAGCCAGCTATGGTAGACGCGCGGAGCGACCGGCGTCAAGGTGTGGACGCCGCCGCGGCGAAAACGATTGACCGCGGCCTCCCTTCGCCGTAGCCTCAGAGGGGATGAGACCTCGCTTCGTGATCTCGATTCTGGCGGCGCTCGCGGCCTTCGCGGCCGCGGCGCTTGAGGCGCCGGCGGGCATCCCTGCCGCGGTAGAGACCCTGCGCAGCCGCCTCGATCCCGTGCTGCTCACGTATGACTTGATGGTCGAGCCCGGCAAGGACGTGACCCTGGAGGCGGCCTTCAAGACCGGCCTGCGGCTCCAGGGGGTCGACGGCAAGCGCCTCCGGTTCCGACTCGGAGAGAAGCTCCTGGCCGAGGTCGCCACCGACAAGGATGGCCATGCGGCCATCCCGTGGAAGGTCCCGGACGCCCCAGGGGACTACGTCATCACCGTCCGGGTCGATCCGGCCGACCAGCCGGAACGGCCCGTGGCGAGCGCCTCGCTCCTCGTGGCGGCCCGCCGCAGCGACGCCAAGCTCGTGGTCGTGGACCTCGATAAAACCGTCGTCGCTTCGGGCTTCGCGCGGGTCCTCGTCGGCGGGGCCAAGCCGATGGAAGGGGCCGGCGTCGTCATCAGCCGCCTGGCCAAAGACCACACGATCGTCTACCTGACGCACCGCCCCGACCTCCTGGCCCCGGAGAGCAAAGCGTGGCTGGCGGCCAACGGGTTCCCGGCCGGGCCGCTTCTCACGAGCACGCTGGCCTCCCTTGCGGCCGGAAGCGGGGCCTATAAGTCCGAGCGCCTCGGGGCCATCCGGAAGACCTACCCGAACGTCCAGGTCGGCATCGGCGACAAGGTCTCCGACGCCCTCGCCTATGTCAAGAACGGGGCGAGGGCGATCCTGATCCTCCACGTGAACTGGGCCGAGGAGGAGCCAAAATACTTCGAAAAGCTGGCGGACCAACTGGACGACCTCCCCGACTCGGTTGACGTGGTCACAAACTGGGCCCAGATCAGCGATATCCTTTTCGATCAGGCCAAGGGCGTCAAGGGCGCCGTGGCCAAACGCCTTCGGGATGCGGCCGCGGATCTGCGGAAGCACGGCGAAGATTAGCCATGTAGGCCGGGGCGAGCCCCGGCGCCGTGGATGTTCGTCAGACAAAGGAAGCCGGGGCGCGCCCCGGCCTACATGAACGGATGACCGGAAGAGGCCCATGCGAGCCCTGTGCCTGTTCATTCTGGCGTCCCTGGCCTTGCCCGCGCTCCAAGTCCTGGGCGCCGAGGCCAAGCCGCAGGCCGAGTCGGTCGTCCTCATCATATTTCCGTTCGCCTCCCCGGGCGACGACGGGAAGTACGGCCGCCAGTTCGCCGAAAACATGCGTCTGCGCGGCCAGCGGCTCGGCTTCGTGACGGTCGACTGGCTGAGCCTGAAGGACGCCATGGGCGGCGAAGCCATGCCCGCGCTCGACACGAAGCCCGCCGACGTGGCCAGGGCCCTCAAGGATCGGCTCGGCGCGACGCTCGGCCTCTGGGGCGAGGTCCGGCCCGAAGGGGACGGCGTCGTCATCGACGCGCGGGGCCTCGACCTCCGCCGGGACGCCGAGAAGCTAACGATCTCGAAGACCTATCGGGCGGCCGAGAAGCAGCTCGTGAATCCCGTCGAGGACCAGGTGCTCCTGGAGCTTTCCGGCAAGGCGAAGAAGCCCGTGGCCGAGGCCCATCCCGAGGAAGACGCCAAGGTGCCGACGACCGGCCCCGAGCTCGTCAAGAACGGCGATTTCGAGCTCGGCGACAAGAGCCCGGACGGCTGGCAGAAGATCGACGGCCTGACGACCTTCTGGGTCGCCGGCCAGAGCCCCACGGGCAAGTGCCTCAAGATCGACACCGACATCTACGAGACCCAATGGAACAACTGGAAGAAGAAGCAGAAAGAAGGCACGCCCGCCGAGATGGCCCCGGAAAAGATCCAGCCCACCGGCAATCGCTATGACACGGTCGGCGGGAACTACGGCGTGGCCTACTTCTCCGACCCGATCCCGGTCAAACCGGGCAAGTCGTACAAGATCAGCATCGGCTACCGCGGCCTGACGGCGGACATTTTTTTCCCGAAGATCTTCATCCGCGGCTGGGCCGACTTCAAGGGCGAAAAGCGGAGTGTCTACGACGCTTATCTCGCCCTGCGGTGCCAGACCCACGGCAAGGAGTGGGAGCAGAATGTCCGCCTCATCCGCATCCCCGAGGACACCAAGGCGCCCGTCGAGTTCGTGCGGCTGATGATCTACGCCTACTGGCCGCCGGGGACGTACTACTTCGACAACGTGTCGATGAAAGAGGCCGCCCCGACCGAGATCGCCAAGCCGTCGCCCTGATGGGCTGTTCCTGCCGGAACTTCAGTTCGCTTCCCTATTGAGAATCCGCGCCCCGGCGCGGACAATGGAAAATATGGACTGCACCCTAGAGAGAAGGTAAACGATGTCCGCGCCTCCGGGCAACAACTGTCCCTTTCCGGACCCCGACGATGAGCTGCGCCCCCGCCGCCTGCGCGGCCTCCTGAAGATCGGCCTGCTTGTCCTGGCGGCCCTCGTGCTCCTCGTGGCCTTCGCGCCGACGCTCCTTTCGACGGGTATTGCCCGTGCGTACATCCTCGACTATGCGAGTCGGAGCCTCGGCATCCGCCTGGCGGCCGACGACCTCGACCTGTCGTGGATCGGCGGGCAATCGATCACCGGCCTCTCGGTTGAAAGCCCCGACGGCAAGCCGGCCGCCAAGTTCGGACGCCTGCGCGTCCAGCGAGGCCTCCTGAACCTGATCATGGATTCGACTCGCCTCGGCGACGTGGTGGTCAGCGAGGGCGAGGTCTGGCCCGAGGAGCTTTTGCGCCTGCGGCCGGCCGAGAAGCCGCCGACCGAGGCCGCCAAGCCGCCCGCGCCCGAAACGCCGGGGCCGCACAAGCGGACGTCCCTGCCCGACTCGGTCCGCCTCTCGAACCTCACGATCCACTCCGAGAAAGGGTCGCTCCGCATCAGCCAGGCCGACTTCACGGACCTCGCCGGCACGTGCAAGGGACACATCGAGGTGGCCGTCGAGAACGAGGGCGAGCGAGGCACCGCTTCCCTGGACGTGACGGTCGCCGGCCTGGCGGACGTGGCGGCTGCGCCCGGCGCCCTGGGCCTGGCCGTGGCGGGGACCTACAAGGACATCAGCCTGGCCCCGGTCCTGGAAATCGTCGCGGCCGCCGGAGTTCCGCTGACGGGAAGCGGGGTCGTCTCCGGCACCCTCGATGTGTCGCGGTCGCCGGCGGGCACGATCTCCGCCAAGATGACCTGCGACGGCAAGGACGTCTGGCTGTCCGGCGACGTGCTGGGCGGCGATAAGCCGAGCTTCCCGACGCTTCGCCTGGACGCCGATGCCGCGTACACGCAGGACCTCGTCACGGTCCGCCAACTGGCCTTCCGCAGCGCCGTTCTCCAGGTCGACGCCTCGGGGGCCTTCGATCTCTCGATCGGCTCGAAGCGCACGGCCGGGGGCGACGGAACCGCCACGGTCAGCGTCGCCCTCGCGCCGCTGGCGAAGATGTTCCCTCACACCCTGAGCATCCCCAAGGGCGTGACCGTCGACGAAGGCCAGGTCAAGGCCAGCCTCAAGGTCCACTCGGACAGCGAGGCGACCCAGGTGCAGGCAGGCGCGGACATCAAGGACGTGAAGGGCCGGCGCGACGGGAAGCCGATTACGCTCGTCCCCGTCCACCTCGTGGCCGACCTGGAGAGGACGGGCGCCGAGTACGTCGCGAAAGAGGTCGTGCTGACCGGCGCGTTCGGGTCCGTGACCGCGCGAGGAAAGATCGAGGCGTTCACGCTTGACGCCGACCTGAACCTCAAGAACGCGACCGACGACCTCGGCCAGTTCGTCGACCTGGGCCCCTACAGTGCCGTGGGCGAGGCCAAGGTCCATCTGACGACCAGCGGCACGTTTGAGAAAGGCATCCGCGTGTCGGCCCAGGCGGGCGTGGCCAAGTTCCTCCTGGTGCTCGGCAATGGCCGCCGATGGGAGGAAGAAGAGGCAAGCCTTACGGGTGACGCCCTGCTCACCTACGACGCCGCCAAGAGCCTGGCGGGGGTCGCCGTCAGCGCCGTCAAGCTCAAGACGGCAACCGGGGGCCTCGACGGCGACGCGACGGTCGACCGCAAGGACGCGAAGTGGTCCTTCAAGGCCCACGCGGGCGGGGGCGGCGATGTCGGGCGACTCGTACACCTCGTCCAACTCTGCCTCGGCTCGCAGGGCGCCGCCGTGTCCGGCACGTGGCAACTTGACGCGTCGGCCGACGGCACGATCGGCCAGTCCGTCAAGGCCACGGTCAAGGGTCAGATGACCGACCTCGTGTTCGCCGCTTCGAGCCCAGCGGCCGCGCCGGCCCCCGACGAATCGATCGGCAAGGTCGACTTGGTGGCCGAGGCACGATACGAATCCGGACCGTCGGACCGCCTCGTCGTCGACCGCCTCGACGTGGCGCTGTCCAGCGTCTTTCTGAAGGCCTCCGGCACCGCGGTCTTTCCTGCCGCCAGGCAGGTCCCGGAGAAGAGGCCTCCGGCCAAGGGCGCTGTCGCCTCGGCCAGCGCGCTTCCCATGGTGGAGGGGACCGTCAAGGGGTCGGCCGACTTGGCTTCGCTTCAGAAGGTTCTCGGACTCTTTGGCGTCCTGCCCGAAGGGCTTGCCATGGCCGGCAGCGCGGACGTGATCGTCACCGCGTCCCCGCCCAAGGACGGCAAGTCCGAGGTCCATGCCTCGCTGTCGGGCACGAATCTCGACGTGGCGATGAAGGACGGCCGCCGGGTCAAGCAGCCCCACGTTCAGGTCGTCGCCGACGCGATCGCCGCCCTGGACGACACCGGCGGCCTGCGCAGCGTCCGGGCGACCGCCTGGTCCGTCGACGCCGGGCCGGGGCAGTTGAAAGGCGACGCCGCCCTGGCGCGGAAGGGCGCCGAATGGACGTACCGCGCGACCTGGTCCGGCGGCGGATCGCTCGGTCCCCTGGCCGAGGCCGTCGCGGGCCTCACGGGAAGTCAACCCGGCATCGTCACCGGCCAGTGGAAACTGAGCGGCGACGTGGACACCGGCGCGGCCACGGGAACGGCCGTCAACGTGACCGCCTCCACGACCAACCTGGCGGTCGCGCAGGCGGGCGGCGCCCCGACGAAGCTCCCCGACGTGCGGCTCCTGGCCGCCGCCACCCTGGCGAAGGACGATTCCGTTCAGGTCCGGAAGCTGGATCTCGCGGGGCCCGGCCTCACGCTCCAGGCGTCGGGCGCCGTCCGGCTGCCGGACGCCGCCAAGCACCAGAGCGCCACGGGCGACGGCTCGGTGTCCCTCGAAGCCGACCTGGCGCAACTCACCGACGTCCTTCGGCCTCTGGGCGTGCTGGACAAGGAGTCCATCATGGCCGGCAAGGCCAAGCTGAGCGGCAAGGCCGCCAGCAGCAAGACCGGCTTCTCGGGCAGCGGCACGCTCGACGTAACCGGCCTGTCCATGCACATCATCGGGCCGGACCTCACGCTCGTGGAACCGAGCGTCCACGTGCCGGTCACGTTCTCCTATGCCACGGCCGAGGACCTCTGGAAGATCGCGATCAAGGGGATGAAGAGCGGCATCGCCAGCGGCGACGTGGATGGATCGGTCGGCACTGTGGCGGCCAAGACCTCGCTCCAGGCCCGGTGCGACGTAAAGTGCGATGGCGAGAAGGTCCAGGCGGCCGTCAGGTCGCATCTGCCCAAGGAGATGCTCCTCTCGAAGTCGTGGCACGTGGTGGGTCACGCTTCCGGTCCTCTGCGGCCACAGGGCTCGTGGAACCAGCGGATTGCCGACCTGACGGGCGAAGGCACCGTGGACCTCGGCGCGTTCGATTACCAGGGGCTCACCGGCGACCAGGGGAAGGTCCAGCTCGCCCTGGCCAACGGCCGGCTGGCCCTCGTGCATGACGCGAAGGAAGGCAGCCGGTTCCGGCTCAACGAGGGCACGGTCGTTCTGGGCGGCAACGCCGACATGAACGCGTCGCCCGCCCCTTACACGCTGGCCGAGAAGCTGCTCGTGATCGACAGCGTGAAGCTGAACGAAAAGATCACGAACAAGTTTCTGAAGTTCACGAGCCCGATCCTGAACCTGAACGTCAAGCCGACGGGCCTGCTGTACGCGTCGCTCACCGAGGCCCGCATCCCGCTGGGCGAAGGAATCGCGCAGCACTCGGACCTCCGCGGCCAGGTCTGGATCAAGAATTTCCAGGCCGAGATCTCCGGGCCGCTCGGCACCCTCATCCAATGGGCCGGCGGAAAGACGCAGCTTCCGACGCAGGAGCTCGGGCCGTTCGACCTGGACCTGCGCGAAGGGGTCTTCTACGTGCGGGACCAGACCCTGAAGCTCCAGGAAGGCTTCGAGTTGGAGGTCAACGGCACGATCTCCCTGGAGGGGCCGATCGACATCACGGTCACGATGCCGCCGACGGGCCCGCTGCTCAAGAAGTTCGGCCTGTCGGATAAGAACGCGGCCATGCTGGCCGACCAGGAGCTCCACGTGCCCATCCGCGGCACGATCGACAAGCCGAAGCTTGACGAGTCCGCTTTGGCCGCGGAGATCGCCAAGCTAGGCCTGGAGGCCACGAAACGCGAGGGGATGAAGGACATCGGCAAGATGATCGAGGACGCCCTCAAGAAGAAGCAAAAGAAAAAGAAGACCACCCCGTAGCCACGCATTTTGCCGCGACACATTTTGTCGCAACGATTTGACTTTTGCCGTCGGCGCTTTATACTTGGTAAGGAAGGCCCACAAGGCCCTCGCGAATACAAAAACCAAAGCTCGGCTTGCGATGTGGCGAGTTGCCGTCGGTTGGCATTCGGCTTGACGCCGTGTCGCAGGGCTGAAAAATGCGAGCGAGGCGCGGGTCTTCCTCATTTGGAATGGCGGCGGCCGCCGCCAAGGTTTCTGTGCAGTACATCATCCTTTGACGCGGAGCTTGGTCTCCGTGGGGAGGGCTAGGGCGCACCGGTACCACGCGCCATGGCCCTCCCGCCTTTTTGCGCGGGGCACCTATCCTGTAGGCCGCGGCGTGCCGCGGCTTCCTTGGTTCCGCCGAATGACCACGGCGCCGCGGCACGCCGCGGCCTACATAATTCAACGAAAGGGGTCAGGAGCCTTACCCATAGGGTTCCTGACCCCTCGGAATTCTGCACCGATTTCAGGCCGTGCGCGCCAGCAGCGGATCGATTTTCCCCGCTTCCGCAAAGGCTTCCTCGCGGCGCTTGCAGCTCGCGCAGTTCCGGCACGGCGCTGTCTCGGACTGGTAGCACGACCAAGTGAGCTCGAACGGCGCGCCGAGCTCGCTGCCCAGGCGGATCACGTCGGCCTTCCGCAGGGCAATCAGCGGCGTCTCGATCGCGATGTGCGTGTCGGGCCGCGTGCCCAGTTCGATCAGCCGCGCAGCCGCCTCGTAGAACGCCGGCCGGCAATCGGGGTAGCCCGGCGCGTCCTGTTCCACGGCGCCGATGGCGATGCGGGTCGCGCCGAGCGTCTCCGCCCACGACGTGGCGATCGACAGAAGGTTGGCGTTGCGGAACGGGACGTAGGTGTTCGGAATCTGGCCCGGCGTCTCATCTTCCGGAACGGGAATGCGGTCGTCCGTCAGGCTGCTGCCGCCGATGCGGCTCAGGTACGCCGCCTCGACGGCCAAGTGGCGCTCCGGCTTGAAGTGAGCGACCAGCCGCCCGAAGCACTCCAGCTCCTTCGCTTCGGTCCGCTGGCCGTAGTTGACGTGAAGCAGGGCCAGCCGCCAGCGGCGCGCGGCCCAGGCGATCACGGTACATGAGTCCATTCCGCCGCTGGCCAGGACGACCGCCAGGTCCCGTTCGCGATCCATGAATCCCCTTTCTGCTACGGACGGACGAGCACTTTGATGGCCTCGGGCCGCGCGGCCGCGGCCAGCGCGTCGGCGGCTTTGTCCAGGTCGAACTCGGCCGTGATGAGCGGATCCACCTGGATCAAGCCCCGCTCGAGCCATTCGACCGCCTCGCCCATCGGGCCGCACCGCGACCCGACCACCGTGACTTCGTCCACGACGATCGGCGCGAGGTTCAGTCCGTGCGACGCCGCAATCGTGCTCTTGAGGACGATCGTGCCGCGCGGCCGCACGAACTCCATCGCCATCGTCAGGCCGACGGCCGAGCCCGTGCATTCCACGACCACGTCGGCATCGTGGGCCGGGACCGCGGCGTCGGCCGCCACGGCATCGATGCCCAGCGACCGGACGATGCGGAGCTTGGCCTCCGACCGCCCGACGACGATCGGCGCCAGGCCCCACGCCTTCATCGCCTGGGCCACGAGCTGCCCGAGCCGCCCGGGGCCGAGCACGACGACCTTCTGCCGCGGCTCGAGCGACACCTGGTGGCGGACCTGAAGCGCGGCCGCCAGCAGCTCCGCAAATACGGCCTGCCGGTCCGTGACCGCGTCGGGCACGAGGTGCAGGTTAACTTCGGGCAGGACGAGCCTTTCGGCCATGGCCCCGTTGCGGCCGAGGATGCCCAGTACCGTCCGGTGCCGGCAATGGTTCCCGAGTCCGGCGCGGCACATGTCGCATCGGCCGCACGGACAGTTGATTTCGCCGACCACTCGCCGGCCTTCATGGCGCCCGCCGAGCGCGGTGCCGACGAACTCGTGCCCGAGGACGCCACGGAACCCCATGTACCCCTTGACGATCTCCAGGTCGGTCTGGCAGACGCCCGCCAGGTCGACGCGGACAACCACCTCGCCCGGAGCCGGCGAGGGCTCCGGCCAGGACGCATCGACCCGGACCTCCTGGCCGTCGAAGACGCAGGCTTTCATGGGCATGTAGGCCGGGGCGTGCCCCGGCTTCCTTATCGGAAAACCACAGCGCCCCGCCGCGGCGGGGCCTACATGACGTCTCGCGTCACTGCAACTCGGCCTCGCCGGGGTCTGTCCCGAAGAGGCCGTTGATAAATCCGCCGAGGTCCTGCGTGAACTCAGGCCGCTGGCTCGGGCCTTTCGGCATGGCCGGCGGCTTGCCGTACCCCGCAAACGCATTCTCGTTGTCCGCCAGGTAGGCCGTCCACAGATCGGCCTGGCACGGCAGGCTCTGGCCGGTCATGTAGCGGAGGCTTTCCCAGCACTTGCGGGCAATGCCGATGTCGGGGCTCGACAGGCCGCCGACGAGAACCGCGGCCGCCTCCTTGCTCTTCAGATACCGTAGCGCCTCGGCCACCGCGATCCTGACGTCCGTGTCCTTGTCCTGCTCGAAGGCGCCGGCCAGGGCAGGCAGCCCCTTCTCCGATCCCAGGCGCCCAAGCGCCAGCGCGGCGTCCATCCGGACGAACTTGCTCGAGTCCTTCTCGACGGCCCTCGCGAGCGCCGCGACCCCATCCTCGCTCTTCATCGTGCCGAGCACGCGGCAGGCGGCGGCCCGGACCATCGGGTCCGATTCGGGAACGTCCGCGCGGTTGCTTTCGCGCGTCAGGAGGCACAGCACCTTGATGACCGACGGCGACCGGTAAGACACCGGCCGGGCCTCGATCGCCAGGACGGCCTCGCGGCGGACGTCGGCCCGGGGACTCTCCAGGCTAAGGATCCGCTGGGCCGGGGTCGGCGGGTGCATCTTCTCCTTGATCCACTCGTCGGCCGTCTGCTTGCCGCAGCCCGCCGCGGCGAGCACGCCCAGGATGGTCAGCAAGGCCCGGCGCATCACGACTCGTCCTTCAAGACGTCGACTTCTCCCGGCTCTCCGAAGAACGTCTCCGGCGTCACCAGCGAGACCCCGTCGACCGGTTCCCCGAGGAACCGCCGCCCGATCTCCCGGAACCGCTCCGGGTTGTCACTCACGAAGAACTGCATGGTTCCTGTGCCGCGCGGCGCGAGGAGCCCCGCCTTGGCCAGCTCGCGCGCGATCTCGTCGGCCACGGCGTCGGCCGAATCGACGAGCGTCACGTCCAGCCCCACCGTCCGGGCGATGCCCTCCTTGAGGAGCGGGTAATGCGTGCACCCCAGCACGAGCGACCCGATCCCCGCCTGCCGCATCGGTTCGAGGTACTCTTCCAGGACCATCTGAACGACGCGGTCGTCGCTACGGCGTCCGTCTTCCACCAGGGACACCAGGAGCGGGCATGCCTTCTCGACGAGGGTGGCGCTCGGGCGAAGCCGATGGATGGCCTCGCGATACGCCCCGCTCCCGATGGTGGCCTCGGTGCCGATGACGCCGATGGGCCGATCGCCCGCGGCCCGGATGGCCGCCCGGGCGCCCGGCTCAATGACGCCCGAGATCGGCACCTCGAACCGCTCGCGCAGGGCGGGCAGCGCGGCGGCACTGGCCGTGTTGCAGGCCGCCACGATGAACTTCGGATGGTACCGGCACAGAAATTCGCAGTCCTCGATGGCGAAACGGGTTACCGTCGCCCCGCTCTTGATGCCGTAGGGCACGCGGGCCGTGTCGCCGAAATAAACGAGCGATTCCCCCGGCAAGAGCCGCCGCAGGGCTCGGACAACCGTCAGGCCGCCGAGGCCCGAGTCAAAGACGCCGATAGGCCGCCGCATGGGCCCTCTTCCCCTCCCAGGCCCCCTGACGAGGCCGTACGCACGGCAATCATAGGTCCTGGCAAGGCGAAATCAAGGGTGCAGGCGCCGGCCCGGAAAGCGCGTCAACTTGTCTTGACAACCGTCGCCCCCAAGGCTTATACTGCTGTGCTTGAGACTGTCGAGGCCGACGACCGTGTAGAAGGGAAGCGTTACGATGCGGGCAAGAGAACTTGGCTTGTTCAAGAAACTGCTCTCGGAAAAACGCCGTCTTCTCATGGGCGACGTGAATGCCCTGGAAGACGCCGCCCTTCAGAAGAGCCGCCAGGACGCTTCGGGCGACCTCTCCAAGATGCCGCTCGACATGGCCGACATCGGCTCCGACAACTACGAGCAGGAATTCACCATCGGCCTCATTGAGACCGAGCAAGCCACGCTTCGCGAGATCGACGAAGCCCTCGAACGGATCGACAATAAGCTGTTCGGGTTGTGCGTGGCCTGCGGCGGCCCGATTCCGAAAACCCGTCTGAAGGCCAAGCCCCACGCGACACACTGCATCGAATGCAAACGCCGCCAAGAAAAGGGCACGCTCTAAGCGACCGGGGCAGCCACCTGCGGCTCTGGCCGACCGCGGCCGTCGCTGTGGCGGTTGACCTGGGCTCGAAGTACCTCGCCTGGCTCCTGCTGGGCGCTCCCGGCGCCGGCGGCCACAGCGGTGTCCACGACGTGATCGCGGGCTGGCTGAGCCTGGCCACCAGTGAAAACCAGGGGATCGTCTTCGGACTCCGCTTCTCCGATAACCCCCAGGTTGGCCGGATCCTCACCATCTTCCTGACCATCGCGACGTGCGCGTTGATCTTCTACTTGTTCAGCACGACGCGCCCCGCACAGCGGTGGGTCCACCTGGCTTGCGCCCTGACGATGGCCGGCGCGATGGGGAACCTGTACGACCGCGTCGTCTTCGGGTTCGTCCGTGACTTCATCCAGTTCACCGGCCATCTGGACGTCGGCGAGCACCGGCTGGACTGGCCCTACATCTTCAACGTGGCCGACGTGTACTTGGTGGTCGGCGTCGCCGCCCTGGCCTTGGCGTACCTCTTCGGGGGCGCGGCAAAGGGCGAACCGGCCGACCCGGGCGAACCCGCGGAAAAGCGACGTGGACGATAGCGCGCGTGACGAGCGGTACATGCGGCGGGCGCTGGACCTGGCCCGCCTGGGCCTGGGGTCCGTCGAGCCGAACCCCATGGTCGGCGCGGTCCTCGTGCAGGACGACCGCATCGTCGGCGAGGGCTGGCACGCCCGCTTCGGCGGCCCGCACGCCGAGGTCGTCGCCATCCAGAACGCCGGCGCCGCCGCAAAAGGCGCCGAGCTTTTCGTCACCCTGGAGCCCTGCTGCCACTACGGCAAGACGCCCCCCTGCACCGACGCCGTCCTGGCGGCCGGAATCCGGCGCGTCGTCGCCGCCGTCGCCGACCCGTTTCCGCAGGTGTCCGGGCGCGGCGAAACGATCCTCCGCCAGGCGGGCCTGGAAGTCAAGGTCGGCGTCCTCGAGGAAGAGGCGCGTCGCCTCAACGCAGCCTTTTTCAAGCGGCAACGGACGGCCCTGCCCCTGGTCATTGCCAAGTGGGCGATGACGCTCGACGGCTGCATCGCCACCGCCACGGGCGACAGCCGGTGGATCTCCGGCGAAGAAGGCCGCCGCCGGGTCCACGAGGTCCGCCGCATCGTCGACGCCGTCCTCGTGGGAGCGGGCACGGCCCGCCAGGACGAGCCCTCTCTGACCGTGCGGCACGTCGAGCCGATCGCGGGGCGCGGCCAGCCGGCGCGCGTCGTGCTCGACGAAAGGCTGTCGATCGATCCGTCGCGCCAGCCGGCCGCCTCCGCCCGCCAGACGCCGGTGCTCGTCTACACGACGCCCGAGGGCCTCGCCGCCGGCGCCGACCGAGCCGTGCGCTTGCGCGAGGCGGGATGCGAAATCGTGCCCGTCGCGCGCGCGGGCGGCGTGTCGCCGCGCGCGGTGCTGGAAGACCTGGGCCGCCGCGGGATGTCGCGCGTCCTTATCGAGGGCGGGGCGCACGTTTTCGGGGCGTTCCTCGCGGCCGATCTCGTGGACCGTGTAATGATCTTCATCAGTCCGCGTCTGCTCGCCGGCCGCGGGCTGCCGCCCGTCATCGGCCCCGATGGGCGCACGCTTCGAGAATCGCTCGAACTCAAGGACCTGGAGATCGAGCGGGTGGGGGCGGATGTGTTGGTGCAAGGGAGACTTGGCGACTTCTAAAACCAGTTCAAGTGTAGGCCGGGGCGTGCCCCGGCTTCTTTATCTCGTGAAAACCACGGCGCCGCGGCATGCCGCGGCCTACATGAACTTTGAACAGCCTTTACCACGTCCCGTATCTGGCCTGCCAGAGCTGAAGTAGCCGCTCGGCTCGTTGGCGATCGTTCATGCCCTTGAGCATCGCGAGGTCCTGCGGGCTCAGGGTCTTCATGAACTCCTCGAGTTTCCTGGCCCGGTCGCGGAGGCGATCCTGTCGGTCCTGCGGAAGCTTACGGAAGGTCTGGTAGGCGTCGAAGAACTTCTGCTGTTCATCCGGCGGGAGCTCCGCGAGGCGCCAGTACCGCTCCAGGAGCGATTGACGCTCTGCCGCCGGCAGTTCGCCCCACCGGACCGCGTTGCCGCGCTCTTCCCGAGGGTCCAGCCTCAGGAGGCCCGTGATCGGAAGCGGCGCGCCCGGCGCGGCCTTGGCGGCCCCCGGGACCATGATGTCGTTTGTATGGGCCGTGACGCCGCCGATCAGCATTTTCGGCGCCAGGGCGCTCGCCACGGCCGCGAACAGGAAGGCCGTGCTGACGCAGACGGCCAGCGGCCGCCACAGCCGGCGGATACGCGAACCCCGGAATGGCTCCCTGCGGCTAACCATGCGGCGCGTCCTTGCCGGGCCTCTTCTCGACCAGGAGCTGATCGATCGCCTCGGCGGTGGCAATCTCGTCCAAGAGCTCCACGTCCTCGAGGAACGTGAGGCTCCGGCTCACTTCACGCTCGATGGGGCTCGTCGGCGCGGTCTCGAACCCGCTCCACGCATAGAGCCCGAAGCCGATGACCAGGCCGGCCGCGATGCCCGAGACGCCCACGAGCGCCTGGCGCAAGCGACGGCGGGCCCGCGCCCGCCTCTGGACCGGAATCAACTCCTTCTCGCGGGCGACCCGCTCCATCATGCGGCCGGTGAAGCCGGACCGCATCGGCGGAAGGGCGTCTTCTTCGAGGAGCTCCCAGGAATCCGCGAGCAACCGCGCACGGGCCGCGCACGCCGGGCACCGTTTCATGTGCCGGCGAACCGCCGAGGCGGTCGTCGCCTTGAGCTCTCCGTCCAGGTAGGATGGAAGGTTCGCTCGGACCCAGCGGCAAATGGGAGATTCCATACAAAGACCCTATCGGCAGAATTGCCCGTGTCTGGACAATTCAACACCGCGGGCGCGAGGGAAGTTACGGGGAAAAGCCGATAAGTCCGTCAGGAGATCCGCAGCCGGTCGCGGCCGGTCCGGATATAGAGGAGCAGCCGGTCTTTCAGGTTCTCGCGGGCCCGCGCCAGCAGGCTCTTGACGGCCATCGTGCTGCATCCGAGGGTCTTGGCGATGGAGGCGTAGCCCATCCCCTCGTACTTGTTGAGCACGACGGCGATCTGCTGCTTCTCCGGCAGGGCGCGGATGGCTTCCTGGACCTTTTCCTGGAGCTCGGTCCGCTGGAGCCGATGCTCCGGCGTGCGGGCTTCGGTATCGGCCGGGACCTGCGGCTTGTCGCTCCACTCGGCCAGGCGCTCGATGGAGACGTCGTCGCGGCGGCTGGAATGGGCGCGAAGGGCGTTCAGGCTGACGTTGGCGGTGATGCGGAACAGCCACGTGGAGAATTTCGCCGCGGGACGATAACTGTCGCGGGCGCGGTAGATGCGCAGGAACACTTCCTGGGCCAGGTCTTCGGACTCCGACATGTTGCTGACGAACCGGTAGATGAGGCCGATGACGCGGGAATGGTTCCGCTCGACCAGTTCTTCGAAGGCGGCCTCATTGCCCTTCTGGAAAGCCAGCATCAAGCCGACGTCATAGTCGCCGACTTGAGACCCTTGGATGCCCTCGTAAACCCTGGCGGTCGCAGCTATGGCTTTGGCCATTGCAACTCCGTCGGTTCTGCTGACAGCCATTGCGGCTATGCGGAGGAAGCACCCGCGTCAGCGGGAGGGTGCCCCGTTACGCCCATTATATCTTATTACGCACAAAGGGGTTGTTTGCAAGGAAAAAAACCGCGGAAATTTATCCGGGCTTCCCCTTACCCCCCTATCAGGCCCAGGATGAACTTGCGGGACTCGGCCAGATCGGCGCAGCGCGCGGCGCCGCCTTCGCGCTCGATGAGGAGCGGACCCTTGAAACCGCCCGCCTCCAGGGCCGCCAGGACGCCCTTGAAGTCGACCTGGCCCTTGCCGAGCGGCGGCTCGACGCCCCAGACCTCGCCAGGCTTTTCGGAGGCGATGCCGTCCTTCATGTGGGCCATGCTGGTGAGCGGGCCAAGCAGCCGGGCCGCGCGGACCGGGGCGTCCGACCCGTAGAGAATGAAGTTCGCCGGGTCGAAATTCACGCTGAAGTAGTCGCGGCCGAGGTCCTTAATGGCCTGGACGAGGACCGAGCCGCTTTCCTGACCCGTTTCCATGCCCGTGGTCAGGCCTTCCTTATGGAAGGCGTCGGCCATCTGGCCGATCCGGTCGAGGGCCCCCTTGTACGCCGGGTCGCCCGGCTCCGGGATGAAGCCGACGTGGGTCGTCACGTGGCGGACGCCGAGCTTAGCGTAGGCGGCGGCATGGCAGCGGCACCGCTCCAGGCGCTCGGGGAACGTCGCGGCGTCGATGATACCGCCGGTCTTGCGGATCGTGGCGATACTGGTCCAGTCCTCGCCCGCGAACCCGACCATGCCGCCGGGCACCTTGAGGCCCGTGCTCTTGAGCGTCTCCGCGATGCGTTTCAGGCCCGCAGGCTCCAGGTCGGCCTCCTGCTGGAACGTAAAATGCACGCCCTCAAACCCCAGTTCAGCCGCCTTCTTGAGGGCCTCGGCCGTATCCGGCATGGCCAGCGACCACAGGGCACAACCGACCAAGTGCTTTGCCA
>Ga0209777_10003812_pt1 | contig 18309 bp, 24 predicted proteins | sample FrelakmetHBP12HB_FD_187147 | JGI IMG/M metagenome (GOLD analysis project Ga0209777, IMG submission 187147) | Freshwater lake sediment microbial communities from the University of Notre Dame, USA, for methane emissions studies -HBP12 HB (SPAdes)... | ecosystem: Environmental > Aquatic >...
TGTACACGGTTTTCAGAATCTCTATACCTTTGTGGACACCCTCATCGCGGACCGAGAAAAATCCCAGGGTAATGGTCTTGCTGCCGATATTCTCATACAGGTGAAACGTCTCACCTTCACTGTTCTTCAGGGTAAAGTCCGGGGGCCTGCTCCACAGGGCGGCGCCCACGGCAACCTCTTTTTCTTTCAGCGCCTGCTCCATGATGGGTGCAATCTCCGCGTCAGCGGGCACTCCTCCCCGGTAGCGTATGGTGCCGGTCCGGTCTATGATATCGATGAGGGGCACGGTGCGCACCGCGTACTTTGTGTACAGCTCCTTCTGCGGGTCCGGCACCAGGTCATAATCCGGCTTGAACGTCTTTTTAAACTCCAGCACTTCTTCCGGGTCATTTGCTATGGCAATACCGAAGACCTTCAGGTTTTTATACTTCTGCACGATGCTGTTGATCTTCGGCACTTCCTCCCGGCAGGTATGGCAGTAGGTGTTGAAATGGACCAGCATCACCACCTTGCCGGAGAGCTGCGCGAGAGAAACAAGATTGCCGTCAAGGTTTTTCAAGGAAAAGTCCGGAGCTTCCACGCCAGTCATGTCTGCCAAAGCCGTACCGGAAAGAAACAGAAACAAAAAGAAAGCGGTAAATAATTTTTTCATAACCCCTCCCTGGTTATTAGACATCAGTTCTGAGTGCTGAGCGATGAGTACAAGAAACAGGCATCAGGCAATAGGCAACAGGCACAAAGAAAAAAGTACTGCTTTTTTAAGTTCATAACAAGTATGACCCTAACCCCTAATCCCTAATCCCGAGCCCCTAATCCCAATTAATGCACATCATACCGCATACCACAGCACCGCGAAGAAGTGACAGACGGTTCCCAGCAGAACAAACAGGTGCCACACGAAATGGCCATACCGGACGCGTTGGTCGGCGGCGTAAAAAATAATGCCCCCCGTGTAAGCGAGCCCTCCGGCTATTATCCACAACCATCCCGCAACCGGCATGCGTTGCCACAGAGGCCGGATCGCGATCACGGCGATCCACCCCATTACGACATACAGGACGGTTGAGAGCCGGGGATAGCGGATACCGCCAGCCACTTTCAGGATAACGCCAAGAGCAGCAACGCTCCACACCAGGCCGAACAGGGTCCAGCCCCAGGCGCCGCGCAGGACGCCGAGCGTGAACGGGGTATATGTCCCCGCGATGAGAAGATAAATCGCGCTGTGGTCGATGACCCGGAACAGGCTTTTCGCCCTGTTCCGCGGAAGGGCGTGATAGAGCGTGGATGCCAGGTACAAAAGCACCACGGTTCCCGCGAACACGCAGGCGCCGGCAATGTCCGCCGCACCCCCATGCCGGCTGGCCGCCAGCACAAGGAAAGGGCCGGCTGCGATGCCTGCCGCGAGACCTGCCCCGTGGCTCACGCAGTTTGCGATCTCCTCCCCGAAAGTGTGCGCGCGTTTGTGATCCGGAAGAGCGTAGTTCATAGCTCTCTAATCTTACCCATAATATTTGAACTGTCAATTTTTTTAACATCGTGACTCAGAATGCACGGCGCGGGAGATTGCGGATAACAGGATAACAGAGCGGTGGTCTTCAGGGATTACGTGAAAGGCAGGCACTGATTGTCTTTATCAGTGCTTGCCGGCCTTGTCTTGATTGTCAGCTTTCTTATCTGTCGCGCTGCTTAATTTCGCGACGGAGGGAGAGGCTTGCGTCAGCAGGCGCTCAGCCGGTTCGCCTTTAACGTAGTGATTCATGAAAGCGAGGCTGTAGGCGATAATTTCCCCGCGGAAAGACGTTCTGCCAATGTTGGTCCAGGCAAAGTGTCCGGCCTTTTTAAACTCCACATAATATTTCGGCTCCGGCGACTGCTCATAGCTCACCCCGGATTTATTCATCCCCGGTGTGGCGCCGTAATCCCAGGTGCCGCCCTGGTACATCACCGGCACGGACAAATCTGCAAGCGTCTTGTGCAGGATGAACGGCTGGCTGTAAGGCGAAAGCGCCAGCACCGCCTTCACGCCGGAGAGTTTCCAGCTTGGCCAGGCCCCGCATAATCCAAGGACCGTGTACCCTCCCAGGGAATGTCCCGCAAGCCCAAGGCGCGACCAATCCACGCGCGTTCGAAAACACTCGTCCGCCCGGATGGCATCGATCAGGCGGCAGATATCATCGGCGCGGTCCCGGTAGCTGGTATCGTTCCACAGCTCGGGCTTGCGCAGCGGCATCTTTGCCCTGCTGAACCAGCTCGCTTTGCCGCCGTGACAGACGGCATCGCGGTGATTAGGGGCAAATACTATATAGCCTGCAGATACAAGCGCTTCCATCAGAAAGCGCGATTGCGTTGCACAACCATGAAAACCGTGAGAAAAGATAATGATTGGCTGCTTGACGGCCTTCTCCGTCTCCTTCGACCATACGGTCACCTCCAAGCCTGCGAGCTTGACTGTTTGTTCTGCGGCTTGCGCTGCGGCAAAGCTCAAAAGAAAGGTCACGGCTATCAGTATATAAAAACGCATTAACTCTTGCCTGCCAATAGGTTGGGATTTTTCAATCGCTTGCAATGACACGCGCCGGGACTTTTTACGGGACCATCAAAGTAAGATTGGTGAGATGATAATTGAGGTATATTTTGTGGTGGAGATGAAGGGACTCGAACCCTCGACCCCTACCGTGCGAAGGTAGTGCTCTCCCAAACTGAGCTACATCCCCACCGATAAATTTCACATGGAATATTATAACATCTTAACTGTTTTTACTCAAGCGTTTTTACTGCTGGATTTTTAATAAAAATTTCTGCATAATCTAATATATATTCTTAACAGTGCCTGGAGGACTACATGCTTGATAATATCAAATCGCATTTAGACACTGAGCTCTGGATTGTCATTCTGCTAATCGGGCTTATTCTCTGCTTCCTGGGCAATCAGGTATTTTTAAAATCATTGTTTGTTTTTGGCTTTTTAGCCCTGGCGCTGCCGGGGTACCTGGTGGGCAACCAAACCTACGGGCTGCCGGGCGGGATATTTGGTCTGTTTGCAGGCGGCATTCTCGGAGGCATATTATTTATAAGCCTCTATCAGGCTGGCCTGTTTATGCTGGGACTGCTTGTGGGGGGAGCTATCGGATTGATTCTGAGCGGTGAAATACTGCTGCCGGCTGTTCTGGGTATTCTCACCGGTATCGCCTTTGTGGTGTTCTCCGGGGAATTTATTATCTTTGGAACAGCGCTTATCGGCTCCTATATTGTCTGTGAAAGCCTCTTCGCGCTGCTTCTTCCAGGCTGGACAGTCTCTCCGGGGATGGTTTTTTCTTTCAAGCTTATTATCTTTGTTCTGGGAATGCTGTTTCAGATCGGCATTCAGAGCAAACACTGAGTATCGACTGCGGGACCTTCACAAAAGCTTCGCGTATATATCCTCAAGCTTCTTTGCCTGCTTCTTCCCGTCGTATTCTGCTTCAACATGCTCCCTGCCGGCTTTCCCAATCACCTCCCACTTCTGCGGATGGGTGATTAAAAATTCAAGCCGCTCTGCCAATGCATCTGCATCTCTCTCCGGCACCAGAAAACCGCTCCGGTTGTCAAGGATAACCTCAGGTATATCGCAGTGGAGGGTTGATACGACCGGCATTCCGTAAGCAGACATCTCGATAAGCGTGACCGGCGCGCCTCCTTCTGTTTCCCCGTCAGAGCCGCGCATGCTCGGCGCCAGGAATATATCATGCTTCTTTGACTCTTCGATAAATTGCGGGTAGGGAAGAAACCCGAGGTAATTGATTTTATCGCGCAGGTTTTTATTTTCAATGACCCGCATTATTTCCTTTTTGTACTCAACCTCCCGCTGGCTCCTGCCCGCATCACCGATAAGCGTAAGCTCGACCTTCGGGTATTTTTCAATAATCTTTGCGAACGCTTCAAGTCCATAGGTGATACCCTTTTTATCCCTGAAGGTGCTGGCCATGAGAATTTTCACCTTCCTGTCCGTATCCAGCCGGCGCGGAATGAACGGTATCTTCTCCAGGTCAACCCCCAGCCTCTGGACTACGACTTTTGCTTCATCGCAGCCAAGCTCAACAAGGGTCTTTTTCATATGATTACCCTCGGCCAGCAAGCGCTCGCAGCGGGCAAACAACTCCTGGTACCTGCTGCGCCATTTGCTGTCCTGGGGCATCATTGAAGCATCATGGCCGTAAAAAGTGGTGACCTGCGGTATATTCAGTTTCTTCTTGAGCTTAAGGTCATAATAGCCGCGGTTGCCAAAGTGCGATTGCAGCAGAGCGGGATTTTTTTTCCTCAAGACTTTGTAAAAGAAGGGGTAATAAAAATCGGTGCGCTTGGCATAGGCGCGCTGCAGGAACCTGTTTAGCGGTGCAAGGTCGCTGATGTAGTACGCGTCCGGCCAGGGGAAGATATCAAGGTTCTGCTTACGGGTGGCAATGACCAGGGAATCAAACCGGGTCACTTGTTTAAGCTGGCTGTAGATCCAGCTCCCGGTGCGGAACAGATAGGTATGAAGGGAATGTACAACAAGTTGTTTCATGTAGTATGTGCTCTGCTCTTGAACCAGTTATGACCATACCGGAGCGCCGGCGGTCTAGCGGGGCCTGAATAAATTCGAATCTCTGCTGATGACTTTACTCCGCCGTTCAGAAACAACCAGCGAGTAGGGCGGAATATCTTTATCAATAATGCTGCCCGGGGGTACAATGGTTCCGCGTCCCACGGTAACACCCATCAGCACAATTGACCCTGCCCCTAAGAACACTCCTTCTTCAATCACCACTTTGGCAAATGCATGGGGCGGCACTTTCATATCCAGAAGGCTCTCATCCTCAAGTATCTTCTTATCAGGACTCAACGAGGTAATGAACACCCGCGGCCCTAATTGGCATCTGCGCTGTATTTCAATTTCGCCGGCCCCGAACAGCACCACGTAGGGAGCGATATAGGTGTGGTCACCGATGCTGATTTTTCCGCCATGGTTGCACCATTCACCGCCACCGCAGTGCAGGATAGTACCCTTTGAGATGTAGATGTGCTCACCCAGAGAGAGGCTCTTTCTATTTAAGATCTGCACGTCCTCCTCAATGGTGACGGTGGGGTTACGGCTCAATACCTTATAGAGATCTTTTTTCTTTTTATACTGCTGCAGGAGGTTCTGCATGTACCATCGTAAAAAACTGTTTTTTTTCTCCATATACCATTCCCCCGACGTGCCTCAGCCTATGGCTGAAAATCATTTCCACCGATAGGATGCAAAGTCGAGCTGCTCCGCCCCGAATGATTTTTTAAATTTAATAACCCCTTCCATGTCCATACTTGCACCCATATCGTAATACGTAAAGTTGTTTTCACACGCCCATTTAATAGCCTCATAATGAAGCAGATTGTTTGGATAGTCTTTGAAAAAATCTTCCCGCGAGCACCCGTGCCAGTACAACAGCTTTTTCTGCCAGGCAAGCACGATGATCCCCGCGATAACATGTCCCCCTTTTTCAGCAAGGTAAAAATGAACATGGGGATCTTTTTGTTCAAACAGACTGAGAAACAGCTGCCGCGGATAGAAGGCGATCGTTTTCCCTCCCCATCTTTTTAAGGTCTGCCCGTAGATATCAAAATAGCAGGTGATGCCCTGTTCTGTTTCAGCCCTGCGGACCGTAACCTGTTTTTTCTGCGCCTGTTTGATATTGCTTTTCTGCCCGCGGCTGAATCCCTGCCAGAGTTCATCAAAGCCGGGTGATAGATCAATTACCTGCGTGTACATCTCCTTTGTTTTCATTTGCGGAGGAAATAAAAATTGCTTGAACGGGTTCCCGACAATGCGTCCCTCGGTATTTTTTATATTAAGTACATAAGCAAGGATCTCGTCAACCTCAGGCTGAGAAAGCTCCCGGTCCGCAACAAGGCCGCCATAGACACCCGGCTCCATGGATTTATACCGCTTTCCGGTTTTTAAAAATTTCCTTTTTTCCTCAACAACAAACGGGATAACAGCCCTGGCGCCGCTCTCCATAATAAACCCCAGCGTCGCAGGGGCGTACTGGGGAAAGGTTTTTGCGATAACCAGCGCCCATCCCGGCGTATGAAAATAAGTCGCCCAGGAACACGCCTCAGCAACTTCCTGCCAGAAGTCGAGCGGCGCAGGATTTAAAACGCGCATTATTTTTTTCTCCAGCGGTACTTCCAGTGGCCTGAAAGAAATTCATATTTTTCAGCGCCCAAAGACTGTTTGAACCGCGCCACCCCGTGCTGGCCGCCGCTGGGTCCAAAATCATAATAGCGGTGCCCCTTGTGCAGCGCATCGCTAATAACGGTCATGTGCAGGAGGTTGTTCGGGTAGCAATCAAAATAGTCCTGCAGCGATGCGCCGTGCCAGTAGGACACCACCTGGTTCCAGTAAAAGATAATCGCACCGGCAATGATGGTGCCGTCTTTCTCTGCAATCCAAAACTTCGCCGCGTCTCCCCCGTGCCGGTATATATTCAATAAGAGCTCCTGCGGATAAGCAAACAGAGTAGCATCGCCCCATCGTTTAAGGGTATCCTGGTAAATGTTAAAATATCGCAGCACCTCCTCTTCACTGCGGGCAGTTCTCACACTGATACCCTTTTTCTTTGCCTGATTAAGATTACTTTTTGCTCCCCGGGAAAGGCGCTTAAGAACCTCTTCTTCTGTGGAGTCCAGCGCGAACACCTGGGTGAAGTCTTTTTTCAGGGTAAACGTGTCAGGTATTGCATACTGAGAGAACGGGTTGCCATCGACAGAAATGCTTGCCTTCAGGGAAAGGAGATAATCATACATAGCGCTCTGCTCAGGCCCTGAAAGTTTGCTTTCCGCTATGATCCCCCCATAGCCGCCGAAAACAGAGGATTTCAAACGTGCTTTGCCCTTCAGCAGCCCACCTTCCCTGGTCTGAATGAGCGGGAACACCGCCTTCCTACCATCACTGAAAATGAATCCCCGCGTGGCAATAGCGTAATCCGCATAAGTTCTTACCACAAGGTCATGCCACAGCGGTGTGTGAAAAAATGTGCTCTCAGGATTTTTGCTGACTACCGCATTCCAAAAGGAAACGTCGGGCCAGATTTTAATTTCCATAGTGTTTACAAATCGTGGATAATCAGGAAATACTAAAAAACATTTGCACCTCATTGTCAATACATTCTTCCGGCAGTAAGGCATTGACAAAAGGCAAGGGGTAACATATAAAAACGTGGCAGCGAATTGACCGCTTACAGCAGTCCAATGAAACCACTAAACATCCTTCATGTTGCCAGTCATAATGTAATCCAGGCAGGCGGCGCGATCCAGATGATGCGCCTTGCCCGGGGGTTGAAAGAGCGCGGCCACCACGTGGTCTGCGCTTTCAATATCAGGCAGGATGATGACATACCGGGGCGCGGCACCTTTGCCCCGCTGCAGGAAGCAGGCATAGAAACGCTCAGCTTTCCCATGCAGCGGCTGCAAAAATACGGCGGCATGCTGCGCTTCAGAAGGCTTCTATCCGCGCGCCGGTTTGATGTGGTCCACGCCCACCGCTTCCGAGCCCTCAGGTTTGTCTGTACGGCAACGCTGGGAATGAAGCTCCCCGCACTTGTTGGCGACCGGAAAAACAGCTATCCTGTTCCACGCAGCTGGGCCAAGGTGTACGGCAAAGATGCTGTTGACCGGATTATAGTCAACGCGGAAATCATCAGATCGATACTGCTCGAGACCGGCCGTGTTGACGCGCGAAAAATTGAGCTGGTCTATAACGGGGTGGATCTGCATAGTTTCCATCCGCAAATTGACGGCAGCTTCATCAGGCAGGAGCTGGGCATTGAAAAAACGATCCCCGTCTTTGGTTTGATTGCCAACTTCGCCGCAAAAAAATCTCACGATGTTTTTTTTGCCGCTGCCATGAAAGTGCTTGAAGAAGCCCCGAAGGCCATCTTTCTCCTGGTCGGTGGCGGAGACCACAGCCGCTACGAAGCGCTGGTCAAAGACCGGGGACTCGATACAAATTTTATCTTTACCGGCTTCCGCTCTGATATACCCCGGGTCATCGCAGGCCTTGATTTCTCTCTTATCTCCTCCGGGAAAGGCGAAGGCCTCACCGGCAGCCTGGTGGAGTCGATGGCCATGGCAAAGCCGGTCATTTCAACCGACGTGGGCGCAAATGCTGAGTTCGTAAAGGAGCGGGATACCGGAATTCTTGTTGCTCCCAACAGTCCTGAGCAGCTTACCGGAGCAATGCTTTATCTGCTTCGTAACAGGGCAGAAGCCCTATCGATGGGGCAGCGGGCGTATGCCTTTGTGAAGGACAAGGTGGACAATGAACAGCGCACCCAGCTCATGGAAAAAATTTATTACGCTATTTTAAAGGAAAAGGGCTTAGCCACAAATTAACACGAATGGACACCAATGAAGATATAATTGTAAAATATTCATTAGTGTAATTCGTGCCATTCGTGACTCACTCACTATTATGAAAGCAATTATTCTTGCTGCCGGCTCAAGCAAACGGCTCGGCAAACTGACTGAACATACGCCCAAGTGCCTGCTGTCGCTCGGAGACAAAACCATACTGCAGCACCAGATCGAAAACCTCATCAGTAACGGCATCAGGGATATTGTCCTTGTGACCGGGTTCTGTGAAGAGCTGATTAAACAGGCGTGCGGCTCCGCCTGCCGCTATATCAGCAACCCGCTCTTTGCGACCACCAACAGCATCTACTCCCTGTGGCTTGCGCGGGAAGAGGCACGGGAAGGATTTGTCGTGCTGAATTCTGACGTGGTGTTTCACCCGCAGCTGCTTGCCCGGCTGTTGAACTCACCCTACCCGGACGCACTTATCATCTCCTATCACGCCAGCCTGGGTGACGAGGAAATGAAAGTGAAGGTGCAGAGCGAACGGGTATGTGCTATCAGTAAAGAGCTGAGCCCTGAAGAGGCTCAGGGAGAAAATGTGGGCATCGTTAAATTTTCCCCGCGGGGCGCCAGGGTCCTGTTTGATAAAATCGAAGAGTTGGTAAGCGGGGGAACAGTCAATGCGTGGCTGCCCCTGGCATTTCAGAAAATCTGTTCTCACTACAACCTCTTTGCGGTGAGCACTGACGGGCTTCCCTGGACTGAGATAGATTTCCCGGAAGACCTGGAGAAAGCCCGCAAAGAAATATATCCCCGGATTCTTACCGCGAGCAGCTAGAACATGAAAAGAATTTTATTCTGCGCTTCCACCCCGTTGAGTTACGCCATGTTTAAGCCCATCCACCGCAGGCTCAAAGAGGATGGAAGAGTTGAGATCTGGTTTACTGCCAACCACGATGCCGATGCGCTCTATGATACGGTGGGCCTGCAAAACGAAAAGACCGTCGGCAAATACCGCTCCATGCTGATGCGCTTTGACCTGTGTGTCTGCCCGAGCTTTTTCTACACGAGAAAGAACGCCCCGGTTAAGGTGCAGATCTTCCACGGGTGCTCCCTTAAGAACCGTGCCGTACATAAGGATGCCCTCGAGTATGATAAGCTGTTCCTGGTCGGACCCTACATGCAGCAGAAATTTATTTCCACGTGGAATCTGAAAGAAAATGACCCGCGGTTTGAAGAAATCGGCATGCCCAAGCTCGATGTATTTTTTGACGGCTCTCTCAATAAAAAAGAAATTCTGGAAAAGCTCGGGCTGGACCCCGCGCTGCCCACGGTTATCTATGCCCCGACCCGCCCGACGCCGACCAGCTCATCCCTTTCCATGTACGGCCCCGAAACCATTGACACCATCGCGCAGATGCCGGTCAATTTTCTTATCAAGCTCCATGACCGTTCATTCAGACAATGGCGGCCCAAGGGCAAAATTGACTGGGCGCAATGGCTGCAGAAATATGAGGGACATAAGCGGGTGCGGGTTATTCATGATTATGATGTCGTGCCCTATCTTTTCGCCAGCGATCTGCTGGTGAGCGATATCAGTTCAGTGGTCAACGAGTTTTCGCTTCTTAACCGGCCCATGGTGCTGTTTGCCGTGCCCCGGCTCATCGCCTTTCATAAAAAAGTGGAGGCAAAGAGGGGTGTTGAATCATCTGACCTTGAGGACTGGGGGCAGGATGTGGGAACAGCAGTGCAGAAGCCGGACGAACTGCAAAAAACTATTGCCTATTGCCTTGAGCATCCCGCGGAGAAGGAGGCGATGCGCAGGGAGTTTGCCCAGCGGTTCTTTTTCAATCCAGGACAGGCAACAGAAAAAGCAGTGCAGAAAATCTATGAGCTGCTCGCGTTAGAACCAGCGCATAAAAGAGCGTAAGGAGCATGCCATCTCATGGGAACTAAAGAACAGATTGAACAAATAAAACCTGAAGATGAGCTTTCCACCTGCCCTGACTGCGGATATACTGACGGGTTTCACGTCTCATTTAAAAAATCTACTCAGCCTGCCGGCTGGAATGTGCTGTTAATCTGCCCTCAGTGTCACCGCAAATACGCAGCAGCATGGCACATACATCTGGATGCTTGACCGGGGCTATATGAGTTTGCCCGTGACCGTATTCTGCGAGAACCTGGTGCAGCACAATAACCTCTCTGCGCAGGGCTTTGCGCAGTGGGCGTTCTATCCGGGGATGCTGTTCAACGCGCAGGACAAATGGTGGGGTGATGGAGGGCGCCGTGCCAGTCCGCATGAGGGGATAGATATCTGTTTATACCGGGACAGCAGCGGCGCAATACAATTCATTCCCAAAGCAGCCAGGATCCCCGTTATCTATGAGGGACAGGTCAAACGCATATTAGATGATTATCTTGGCAGCACCCTGTATGTGGCCCATGAAATCTATGACAGCAGGGGAAACCAATGCTACACGATATATGGGCATGTTGCACCCGGTGCTGGTATTGCCCCGGGTGATAGCATCCGGGACGGGGAAATAGTTGCTGCCATAGCAGATACTGAAGATAGAAAGATAAACATACTACCCCATGTCCACATATCTGTTGCCTGGATCCCGGAAAGCTTTCCCTCTGAACAGCTCAACTGGTCGATGCTGAACCAGGCTTCAGTCATAACGCTGTTGAACCCCCTTGATGTTTTTTCCTGCACCTGCACGGTCCTGGAAAAAACATAACATAAGAGATGCTGGTGCAGGGCAATGCTGTCCGTCATAAAAGAGGCGGAACAGACCTGCTTTCCCCGAAGCGCATGATCCAAAATTGGCTGTTGCCCATAGTGGCGGAATCAATGGCCGCCTGCAGGGTTTCAACCGGCTCGTTCTGTTTATCATCCCCCAGGCGGAAGGTGCCGAAATGCATGGCACTGCTGGTGCGGGCTTTCAAAATGAAATGCGCCCTGAGGGCATCCTGTGGCGAAAGATGATGAGGCGACATGAACCACACCGGCTGAAACGCGCCGATGGGAAGCAGGGCCAGGCGCAGGTGCGGGAAACGCTGCGCTATCTGTTCAAAGTGCAGCCCGAAGCCGGTATCGCCCGCAAAATAGACAGCCCCCGCCGGACTCTCAATAACAAATCCACCCCACAGCGTTTTGTTGTGATCGCACATCCCCCGGTTGGAGAAATGTTTTGCCGGTACAAATGTTACGGTAAGAGCAGCACCCGGCTTTCCCTGCTGCCACCAGTCCATCTCTTCCACCCTGTCGATTCCCTCCTTCGCTAAAAAAGCCCGGTTGCCCATGCCGGTATAGATTCGTGGCTGGTCGCGGGCCGTAATTTTTTTAAGCGTTGCCAGGTCGAGGTGATCATAATGATTGTGGCTCACCACCACTGCATCAATCGGCGGGAGATTATCCAGAAGCACGCCCGGCTGCTGCACGCGCCGGGGGCCGGAAAACGAGACCGGACTGGTGCGCTCAGACCAGATGGGATCGGTGAGGATATTCATGCCGTCCATCTGGATGAGGAACGTCGCGTGATTGATAAATGTTATGTGCAGCTCGCCGGCACCGACCCGTTCCGCAAATTTTTGATGGGCAACAGCTGCGGAGACCGCACGCCACTCAGGGGCATCGCGCGTTGTCACCCATTTCAGAAAACTGAAGAACCCCTGCCGGGAGCTGTTGCCCTGGTTGAAAAACCGCGTGCCGTCAAAATGGTCTGACCGGGAACCCCGGTTGCCGGGGGCTGAAAACATGCAGCACCCAGAGATAGTTCCGAAGGCCAGAATAACAAACACTATGAATACAAGGACATTCCACATAGATGCTCTTTCCCTATAATATTGATTCCACGATGAGTGCCAGGTGTATGTTTTATTCTCAATACCTTTACAGCTGTTTAATAAAACATATTATAATACATTGAATGCAGGGTTAAGCGTTAAACGGCCGTAACGCCGGGCAGTGTCATCACCCCAGAGATAGGCTACCCATCCATGCGCAACTTCATGGGCAATAATAGAATAGAGCAGCAATACGGCAAGCACCAGGAACTGATCCGGATGGCTGAACAGCAGAGATATCAATCCCACGACACAACTCCTTTTTCTATGCTACTGACTGCTTTGTATGATTCCCGATTGTCAATGCTTCGACATAAAAAATATATCCTTGATATAACAAGTCATCTGGCTTTTCTGTTACCCAGCGGGCCTACATATGAATCCCATGTTCTCGATATTTGTCTTCAAGCAGTTGCAGTATTCGATCACAGGAGCCACTTCAATCAACGTTAGAAGTTCAGAGCCTACAACAGTAAACTTATAGGCACTCAACTGGAGGTCAGCAGAGGTTACCTTGGCCAGAACCTCGAATTGTTTTTCACCGTATTGGAATTTTAAAGGTATCTTGTCGTTACACTCGAATGTTGCATAAAGGAGGCTCTCGTTCAACAGCCCTAGTTCCTTCATAAGAATAATCTTTCCCCACATCGGATCGCCTGCCTGGTATTGACAAGCATCGTTAGGAAAAACAAACGAGGAGTGGTTGCTGACTTTTATCGCGTATTGAGCTATTTGTCTGAACGATTCAGCTTCTTGCTGTGACAAATTTCGCAGCAATTCGAGGCTGCGAAGCGAAAACGAGCCCGGTCGGTTAACCTCCCCAGCAAGAATTTTCCCCCAGACTTCGTGCATCAGTTCATCGGAGACATCTTGTGACATGCTGAAAAAACGGTTGATCCAGTCTTTGTCCACCGGCAAGGGGTCTATGGGAGTGGCTATTCGAGCCGCCTCCCTTAAAGCAAATAATGTAATTCGGTCCAAATTCTTCTGACGTTCGGTTTCTACTGTCAAAAGCCTATCATAAATTCTGCTGAATACCCCATCCTCGCTGTTGAGTTCCACGTTATTGGAGGTAATGTTTATCTTACCACCATCGTACTGGATACTTAGATCACTCCCTATGGTGGTCCTCGCCTTTTCAATGGATTCACAGATTTGAAGGATTTCTTGACTTTTCGCAGCGGCGATTTTGCGCAATAGATAGGGAGTTGATAGTTTTCCGATACCATCAGCCACTATATCTATCAGCTTTTCCAATGTAGATGATTTGATGTCAATATTCCATGGATTCATGGTTTATAACCGTTGATAGGTACGCTGGGTTGATTAATTAGTTAGCGTTGAACACTTTTCAAGCGGAGAAAGTGTTTCATAAAAGAACTTGTAAGTTCAAAGACAAATTCAATCTCGGACGCGATGACCGCATCATCGTGTTTGACGTAGGTGTTCTGATACTTGGTGTAGTAGTCAATAAGCCTTTGGAACATGTTCGCTAATTCTAGAGACCCCCCTTGTTCTTTTACGAATTGCCCAATTAATGGAATTTGGTTTTCAAGAGATTTGTTGTTGCCTAATAACTTGCAGACCAAGATTTCGAGAGCCAAGCGTAAATCATCAAGGGTGTTGCGCCTGAAAACTCCGTTATCGTGTTTTTGGAGTGCGTCATCGAATAACTTTTTAACCTCGGGATAATCGGCAAGCCAATGACGGGTTTCGAGGAGGAGCGTTTTGTGAATTGCCTCATTGTTGTCTTGATCGGCAAAATCGTTGTATTCAGAGAACAGCTTTACTTTTAGAGCCACGAGTGGAGAAATTTTTCCCTCGGGATTTAGTCGGTCACACAGCTCCCGAATGATTTGGTATTGTTGCTTCGGAGCAAAGCAAATCAGGTTATCGAGGAGGGCCGTTTTCTTGTTTGGAGCAGCGAAGGGATAACGGACGTGCGGAATATCAACTGCGAAGTCAGCAGCGTAAGCAGTAGTGATTTCAACGAGCTTTGGACCAGTAAGGCCGTTGTCCGTGATTACAGTTGCTGCGAAAGAAATAAACGCTGTTGGAATACGGTCAGACATAGAGGTTAGATTTTTAACAATTAATTATGGTTTGTTTCTTTATACTTAATAAAATATACGTGAATAGCCCCAAGTTTTTTGGTGTGATTATATTGCCATATCTCGAAATATGTCAATGGTAATTGGTTTCAGGAAGTTGCAAGGGAGGGTTACATTGGGCGGGGTCTTTTTAGAAAAATCAATGGATCTATCTGCTCAATTTTATTCCCTTTGATTTCATCGCTTGTTGGCACGGATAGCTGCTGCGCGTTTCTCAAACTCCTCGGCAAGTTTCTCCCGACCGGTTTTCCTGTAGAGAGTTGCCATATTCTCAAGGCTCTGGGCCACAGAAGGATGATCCGGGCCGAGGGCCTTCTCTCTGATCGCCAGCGAACGTTTGTAGAGCGGCTCGGCCTGTGCAAACTGGCCTTGGGTCTTGTACAGCAATGCGAGGTTGTTCAGGCTCGATGCCACATTGGGGTGATCCGGGCCGAAGGTCTTCTCGCTAATCGCAAGCGAGCGCTTGTAGAGTGGTTCGGCCTGCGTGTACTGGCCCTGAGCGTAATACAGTCCCGCAAGGTTGTTCAGGCTTGTTGCCACATCGGGATGATCCGGGCCGAGGGCTTTCTCTCTGATTGCCAGCGAGTGCTTATAGAGCGATTCGGCCGGAGCGTACTGGCCTTTGGCCTCATACAGCAACGCGAGGTTGTTCAGGCTATTGGCCACATCGGGATGATCCGGGCCGAGGGTCTTCTCCATGATTGCCAGAGAGCGTTTATAGAGCGGCTCGGCCTGCGCGTACCGGCCTTGGGTGCGGTACAGCTCCGCGAGGTTGTTCAGGCTCTGGGCCACATCAGGATGATCCGGGCCGAGGGCCTTCTCTCTGATCGCCAGCGAGCGCTTGTAGAGCGGTTCGGCCTGCGCGTACCGACACTGGGTTTGGTACAGAATCGCGAGGTTGTTCAGGCTCTGGGCTACATCGGGATGATCCGGACCGAGGGTCTTCTCATAGATCACCAGCGAGCGCTTGTAGAGCGACACAGCCTGCGCGTACTGCCCTTGGGTATCGTACAGCGCCGCGAGGTTGTTCAGGCTCTGGGCCACATCGGGATGATTCGGACCGCGGGCCTTCTCTCTGATAGCCAGCGAGCGCTTATAGAGTGGCTCGGCCTGCGCGTACCGGCCCTGGGTTTGGTATAGCAACGCGAGGTTGTTCAGGCTATCGGCAACATCGGGATGATCCGAGCCGCCCGCTTGCTCGGCGACTTGGAGAGCCTTCTTCGCCACTACGATGGCACGATCATAGTGCCCCTGCCTGTAGAGTGACATCACTTCATCGTTAAGCGACTCCCATTCGATACCTTGTGCAAAAGCGGGCACACATGTGCCGAACGCAAGCAGAAATAGTAACAATGCTGCCAAGATTCTTTTCATGCGGGCTCCCTTTTGTATGGCTAACACAGCGGTGGTTTGGGGTCAAACCTAAACTATCAACAGTGCTATTCGGCAGGGCTATCAGCCACTAATTATTTTTATAGATTGCCAATAAAATCTCTCCAACAAAATAACCTCCACTGGCACACCTGCTGATAGAGGTTATTTTTATGGTCTATTCTTCTCTGTTATCTTAAGCCTAAACATAAGCGCCCCTCTTTTTTCGGTCACTATATGTCCAAGGGCAATATCAGTCAAATGAAATGTTATTGTTTAACGGCGGCAATCAGCACGCTGATGCAAAAATAAAAAACAACTGCTAAGACCACCATGACTACCAGGCATCCCTTGCCGATGCCGAATGTTGTGCGGTAATAAATCCGGTTATAGGCCGCCTTCCGCGGATTGGTCAGCCACCCCCAGCCACGCGGCGCTTTCAACCCTAAAGAATGGCGCGCATAGCGTTCCCACGATGTTCTCGCGGCAATACGTTTTGTTAATGAAGGGATACGAAGGCCGATTTTCATATTTCATTCGCGGAGGAAGTGGGGAAAGTTATGAATTATTTATAGACTGTCCAGAACATTCAGAAAAGCTGCAACGGGAAACGGTTAGGGCATTCTAAAGATCACGATATGCCGTACTGCGGTGCCGGATATAATGAACAGGGATGTTGATAGGAAGTTTATTTTAAAAAATCATCAAGAGAAATTCCGGCAGCTTTTAAAATTGCCCGCAATGTACCTTCAGGCAGGTCTCCCGGATGATTCGGCACCGTCGTATAGCGGCCGGTTTCTGGATTGTACCAGATATCGTGACTTCCTTTTGCATGGCGATCAAACTGAAAGCCACAGTGTTTGAGCCGTTGTGCAACTTCACGATAGCGGAATCCCGCAAGCCTGCCCATTTAACAGCCTACGACCAGCAGTGAGTCAAAATTATCGGATACCTCGGGTATTGATACAGACCCGCTGCGTTCCATCTGGGCTTCTATGAGTTTTCGTGCCACATCTCTGGCAATATCTATCGCTTCGGCAGCAGTGCGTCCCTCAGCAACCAGTCCCTGGATATCATCTGATGTTGCCAGATATACCCCCTCAGGAAGTTTTTCAATGTGTAGTTTTATTATTCTTTCCATTATAATCTCCCCTGCCTCCCCCAATTGTTCTTATATTATCATAATATAGTTTATCAGAAAGCAGAATAAACATGCAATGAAAACATATTATTTTGTTATGGATGATCTTATCAGAAAAGCGTAAATGTTGCGAGGCTATTCTAAATTGTCAGTGTTCTGCAAGAGGTTCAAATCCGGTAAATCATTCCTTGACACTCAGAGACCGTTGCCATAAAGTTTTTAAAATAATCAGCACAAGCACGTTGAGCAAATGATGTCCTGAGACATGAATAAAAACGATTTACAAGAAATAGAAGATATACTGAAGCACCAAATCGGGGTTGTTGCTAAAGGAATTAATCACAAACTTGATCTGGTTATTGAAGGTAATCAACTACTTGCGCAGAAAATTGACGCAACCCGGTCGGAATTAAAAGAAGATATTAATAATGTTGACCGGCGGCTGATGATGGCTGAAGCAAGGTTGGTCAATAAAATTGATACTGTGGAAGAAAGGCTCAGCAAGAAACTTGATGCTGTGGCAAAAGACCTTTCTGAGCATCGTGCTGATACGGAGATCCACAGAGGTTACAAGGTGAGCGATAAATAAGCTGCAACACTAGATTAATTCTATCTACCTCCCCTAACCCCTCCTTGGAAAGGAGGGGAAACGTCCGCCCTGGGGTCATGCTGTTCAGTTTGCATAGATAATTTGCTGGGTAGTTAGAATTTCATGGCGGCGGAATGGATTTCGCAAGCCGTCTTTCTCAATCAAATCCACTTCCCGACCAAAAAACTCTTGTAATCCCTCCCTCATCTCAACGAAATCAAACAGGCTCCAGTGTGCTGAAGAATCAAAACTCACCAGCACATCAATATCACTGTCTGGTGCAAAGTCATCACGCAAAACTGAGCCGAAGAGCGCACATTCAGTGATCTTCCATTTTTTACAGAAATCAGCAATTACTTCTCTGTCGATATTAATTTTTGCCTTCATGGTATAATGCTGTTACACCTTCAGCCTGCGCTTCATCTCAGCCAGAGTAACAGGCGCTTCATCACGCCGCTCCGCCACTATTGCCCGGTCATGCAAATCTTCTATCAGCTGCCGATAGTGCTTGAGTGAAAGAATAACACCGGTTTTTTTACCCTTGGCATCAATGACAAATTGTTCCTGTGATGTCGCCATAATCTTTTAACTCCAATTCTTAATGATGATAATACTACATCGGTATTACATTTTAAATAAAATATCAAGCACGTTATTTTCAGAATAATCGGGTACACCCTGAGTGTCATGCATTGCATTTACTCCCCTGCACTACAGCACTGCGCATAGGTCCTCCGGTCCATTATTAGTAAAAATCGAGTAGGAGGCAGGTGATTAGTTCACCTGCCGTCCTCCCACACCACCGTACGTACGGTTCCGTATACGGCGGTTCCTGTTGTCATGTGTTCTCTTTAATCTCCATCCCTGGTGTCCTATAAGCACCCAGCCCTACC
>Ga0209777_10003813_pt1 | contig 18308 bp, 17 predicted proteins | sample FrelakmetHBP12HB_FD_187147 | JGI IMG/M metagenome (GOLD analysis project Ga0209777, IMG submission 187147) | Freshwater lake sediment microbial communities from the University of Notre Dame, USA, for methane emissions studies -HBP12 HB (SPAdes)... | ecosystem: Environmental > Aquatic >...
GCTTTAAAAAGAATCGACAGACTCAAAATCCCGTTAAATTCATGAATTTGCAAATACACGGCTCTCAACAATTCAGTGTTTATAAGGCTTTCATAGTGCAAAATACCATTTTCACGCATTATTGAGGTTAAAAGGATTGACAATGCTTGATCCGTTCAAGTATAATGAAGTCATGAACACACTCGATAGAACAAAACGGGCTCAGTTGATTTCGGTTTTGGTAGAGAGCAATTCACTCCGGGCAACGGCAAGGATATGTGATGTTGCTTTCAACACTGTCCTGAAGTTGGTGCCTGAGATCGGGCAGGCCTGCTTTGACCACCAAGATCGGATATTCCACAACCTGAACTGCAAGCGGATTCAGTGCGATGAAATCTGGTCGTTCTGCTATGCGAAGCAAAAGAATGTACCGGAAGCACTGAAGGGCACCTTTGGCTATGGCGACACCTGGACTTGGGTCGCAATGGATGCAGAGACAAAACTCGTGCCCTCTTTCATGGTGGGAAACCGAGACGCTGAGAGCGCGAAGATGTTCATTGAGGATCTGGCCTCTCGGCTTGCCAATCGGGTGCAGATTACAACCGATGGGAATAAGGTTTACCTTGAGGCAATTGAAGGGGCCTTTGGATGTGATGTTGATTACACGATGCTCATTAAGATGTACGAATCAAGCCAAGAGGAAACGCGATACAGCCCAGCGAAGTGTACCGGTTGCAAAGGAACACGGATCACTGGTGATCCCGACCGGAAACACATTTCCACCAGTTTTATTGAAAGGCAGAACCTAACCATGCGGATGGGCATGAGGCGATTTACCAGACTGACGAACGCCTTTAGCAAGAAGATCGAGAACCATGCCTTTCATTTGGCACTTCATTACATCTATTATAACTTCGTCAGGATTCACAAAACGTTGAGGATGACACCGGCAATGAAGGCAGAGGTTACGGATCATCTTTGGTCGGTTGAAGAGATCGCGGGGCTTTTAAAATGAAAATGAGTCACTACCCTGTTGGCAAAACTCTTGACAGATTCAATCAGGTGTATTAAGCTACCAATCAGCCACGAAGGTCACTCTCCCGGCGAACGGGGAACCTGGAGTGGCTTTTTTTGTGGCATGAGATGAAAATGGAAAAAAAGAAAACGTCCATTGCCGTAATTGATGGCCAGGGTGGCGGGATCGGAAGCACCATTATCAAGCGACTCCGCGAAGTGATGGGCGAAGATTTGGAGATCATCGGCCTTGGAACGAATGCCATGGCAACAGGAGCCATGTTGAAGGCAGGAGCCAACAGGGGAGCCTCGGGCGAGAATGCCATCGTTCAAACGGTAAAAACAGTGGACATCCTGATCGGGTCGATCAGCATCGTAATGGCCAACTCGATGATGGGGGAATTGACTCCGAGGATGGCAGAAGCCATTTCGTCGGCCCCCGCAGCAAAATACCTGCTTCCCTTGAGAATGCCGGATGTGGAAATCGTCGGAGCATCAAAAGAACCCCTTCCTCACCTGGTCGACCAGGCCATCAAGCGGATCCAGGAAATCATCGCTCGGTAAAGGAGGAAAAGATGTGCGAGGCCAATGCGTATTTGTCTAAAGAAGGGGGAGAAGAGCTCATTTTGGAGGATATTATGATCCTTCGCCCCGAGGATGGCCAATTGTACCTTCAGAACATCTTCGGAGAACAGAAGCGCATCAGAGCTCGAATCAAGGAGATGAATCTCATCAATCACCGGATCATTCTGGAAGAGATTTGACAATAAGCCAAGAGGCTTGGGGTTAATGGGTTACTCGGGTTATTGGGTTATTGGGTTCAACTCAACAGACTCAAGCAACTCACTAAACCCAGAACTTATTATCATAGGCCACGAAGGTCTTCAATTTCCACAGAAGTGGAAGATCTCGTGGCCTTTTTATTTCTGAAGACTATTTTGGAAAGGATGCGATATGCCCATTTTTGAACCTCGACAAATAGAAATCAGCCCCCATAAGAAGACAATGCGTCTTTGTATGGTCCTTTTTTCTCTTCTGTTCCTCTTCACGTCCTATGCACTGGCCGCACGGCCGCTTACAACGGATGACGCCTATACGGTTGAGAAAGGAAAAGTTCAAGTTGAGACAGGTTTTGATTTCGCCCGCCAGGACAATCATGACAGGGAATTCAGTCCTTCCGTGACATTAACTTACGGTCTTCTCGAAAGAATGGATGTGGAAGTTGGGAGTGCATACCTCTTCGTCAATCCTGCTGAAGGGGAAAAGGAAAATGGGCTTGGTGATACGGCACTGAAGATCAAATATCGCCTGGTAGACCAGAAGGATTGGGTACCGTCGTTCGCCATTTCTGGCACGCTCAAGATACCTACAGCAAGCGAATCCAAAGGCTTAGGATCGGGAAAGACGGATATTAACATCAACACCGTCTTCACATGGAATGTCAGCAAGAAATGGCAGCTTCATGTGAATCTGGGATACACATTCATCGGAGAAAGTAGGGCAAAGGATGAATTCAACTATTCTCTTGCCGGCCAGTTTGCCGTATCGGATAAATGGGCTCTGGTAGGAGAGGTTGTCGGAGTGAATAATTTCAATGGTCGAAAGCGTGATGATCCACTCTCCGGTCTTCTTGGGATCCAGCACACGTTCAGCGATACCCTTGTTTGGGATGCCGGAGTGGGGATCGGGATGAACAAGGCCGCCCCTGATTTTCGACTCACTACGGGGCTGACCATCTTCTTCAAACCCTGACGTTGATAGATATCCCTTTTAGCGGCAAAATCTTGAAGAGGGAGGTTTCCATGCATATCCCTGACGGGTACTTAGGGCCTCAAACCTATATCCCATTATACGGGGTTTCTGTTGGCTTTTGGGCCATTGCACAGAAAAAGCTTAAAAAGCAACTCTCTTTAAAACATGTGCCTTACCTTGCCATGGCGGCGGCATTTTCCTTTCTCATTCAGATGTTTAATATCCCTATTCCAGGAGGGACCACTGGCCACGCCGTAGGAGCTGGCATCATTGCTATCCTTTTAGGCCCCTGGACAGCCCTTCTGGCCGTGTCCGTGGTCTTAATCATCCAGGCGATCGTGTTTGGCGACGGGGGTATCACCGCACTTGGAGCGAACTGCTTTAATATGGCAGTAGTCATGTCTTTCGTCTCCTATTGGGTGTTCAATCTCGTCAGGGGAAAGGCAGAGGGTGGGAGAAGGCTTTCCATCGCAGCCTTCCTTTCGGGATACCTCAGTCTGGTGGTGGCAGCCCTGTTTGCGGCTGTCGAGTTCGGGATTCAGCCCTTGATCGCTACGGGAGCGGACGGAAGGCCCCTTTACGCACCCTACCCCCTTTCCGTGGCGCTGCCCGCCATGGCGCTCGAGCACCTCTTTCCATTCGGTATTGTGGAGGGACTGGTTACCATGCTTCTGCTTAAGTACTTTTTGAAGAACGATCGCGATCTCGTCTATGCCCTGTCTGTCCCTTCGACGGACAGATGACCTTCAAAGAGACTGGAGATGACAACCTTTCAGAAGAAACTGTGGATTGGCCTTCTGGTCATGGCGCTGCTGACTCCGCTCGGCATCCTCCTTCCGGATCGATTTAAGGCAGAGGGGGCATGGGGTGAGTGGAGTACCGAAAAACTTGAAAAGCTCGTAGGATATGTTCCCGAGGGGCTGAAGAAGCTGGCCGATTTGTGGAAAGCCCCCGTAGCGGATTACAATTTCGGTGGAGAGGGCGCTTCGATGACGGTTCAGGTGGTCTCTTACATCGGCTCTGGACTTCTGGGCATCGTGGCATGCGCCCTCGCGGTCTTTTTGGTTTCGAGGTATATAACAAGGCATGGCAAATAGCATACCGCCCTTTCTGCTCGACCCAGCCCGTCGTGCCTCCCCGGTCCAGGGGAAGGGGAAAGTGAAAATGCCCTTCATCGAAAAGGGGATAAATCATCTGGCAGGCGTGATCAAAAGGGGTTACGTTTATTGGGAACTCTCGTCTCCGAATGGGTTCTTTCAAAAAATCGATGGCAGGGTGAAGGTCCTTTTCCTCCTCTTTTACATCATCATTATAAGTCTGAAAAAGACCTTCGTCTCTGAAATCTACATCTGGATTTTCATCTTGGCACTCGTTCTCCTTTCCCGTTTGCCCATTCTGACATTTTACAGAAGGGTTATTTTCTTTGGGTTTATTTTCGGATTCCTGATTGCACTGCCCTCAGCCCTGAATGTGATTACAAAAGGGGAAATGATTCTACCCCTTGTCAAACTCTCAAAGCCCTACCACTTCTGGGTCTACCACATCCCGGCCGAGGTTGGAATGACGAAGGAGGGGATTTATGGAGTGATGAGGCTCACCATGAGAGTGATCAACTCTTTGTCCGTGTCATTTCTTGTGCTTTATACAACCCCTTTCCCTGAGATGATGAGAGCCCTCAAGGTTCTGAGAATTCCGGACAGTTTTCTGATCATCATCACCCTTTGCTATAAGTATATCTTCATCTTTTCAAGGTCTGTTGAAGACATTTACCTGGCCAAGAAAAGCAGGATGATTCGGGAAGAAGGAAGCAAGGAGACACGAGAATGGATTGTCGGGCGACTTGCTTTTGTTTTCAGGAAAACCCAACTGAGGTGCGAGGAGGTTTTTAAGGCCATGATCGGGAGAGGCTTTTCCGATACCATCCGGCTCTCTGGCTTCAAAAGGATGCGCACAGCCGACTGGTTTTCAGGCGCTCTCCTCTTCTCTGCGGGTCTCTTATTTCTTTTGATATGAGGTTTGTCTGTGCAAAAGATCATACGGCTTGAAGGTGTCAGCTACAGTTACTATGACAGAATTCCCGCCCTCTCCGATATCAGTCTTGAAATTGGGAAGGGGGATAACGTTGCCATTATCGGCGCCAATGGCAGCGGAAAATCGACCCTTCTACAGGTCATGGGAGGACTAAGAGACCCATCTAGGGGAAAATGTTTCTTTAGAGACGCTGAGATCTCGGAGAGGTCTTTGCGAGATAGAGGGCGTCTGAAGTTTTTCCGGGAGCGCGTAGGCTATGTCTTCCAGGATTCTGACGTTCAGCTCTTCTGCCCCACCGTGCTCGATGAGCTTCTTTATGGCCCTCTTCAGCTCGAAATCGGCGAAAGAGAGGCCATGGCCAGAGCAGTTGAGATCATGCAGATGCTCAATATAGAGCACCTCAAAGATAGGCCATCTCACATGCTTTCCGGAGGGGAAAAGAAAAGGGTGGCCCTGGGTTCCATCCTGACGATCAACCCCGAGGTCTTACTCCTTGATGAACCGATTAACGGGCTTGACCCGAAGACACAGTGCTTTCTTCTGGAACTCATCTTTGCCTTGAACGAGGCGGGGAAGACCATCGTCACTGCCACCCACGATCTCACCCTGGTGGATGAGATGCAGGCAAAGGTGGTCGTCCTCTCGGAAGAGCACCGAATTGAGAAGATTGGAGACGTGGGAGAAATCCTGGGCGATCAAGACCTCCTTCTCAGGGTCAACCTCATTCATGAGCATGTCCACCGCCACGGCGCCACGGTCCACAAGCATATCCATTCCCACTACCTCTTCCACCGCCACGAGGACGCGAAGGCACCTTAACTAAAATAGTCTTTACACCGGATGGGGGTTGGTCTCTTTCCAAAAGGTTCGGCCTTCCCTTTTCTTCGACACCTCTTGAATCAAGGTGAAGTACTGTTGAAGATGAACTTCGGCTGTCCATTTCTGTTTGTAGGCCAGATAGCCATTCAATCCCAATTCATTTCTATGGGATGAGTCGGCCACCAATCGGTCCATCGCTGCGATCAACTCCTCATCTGTGTTATAAAGGCATCCGCCTCCGCTCTCCACGATCACTTCCGACATTCCACCGAGATCCCTGACGACAACTGGAGTCCGCTGGCTGAAGGCCTCCTTGATGACGAGAGGTGGATTGACCTCAAAGTTGATGGATGGGACAATGAGAGCTACCGCCTGTCGACACAGGCTCTGGATCTCCTGATGAGACAGGTGGCCCAGGAACCGGATATGGGGACTCCCCTGCGCCAATTGCCGCAGCCGGGTTTCATAATTTCCCTTTCCGGCGATCAACAAATTTGCCCTCGGGTAATTCCGAAAAACTGGGATGAGAGTCTGCAGACCTTTCAGCTTCTCCAGGCGCCCTACAAATAGGAAATAAGGTTCCCCGGAAGAACCACCCTGATACTGTTCAGAGAGAGGAAGTTGCCTCTCCATTCCAGAAACAAAATGGGGCAGCAATACAATGGGAGCTTTGAGTCCCATTTGTTGATGCCTCTCCTTGGCGAAAGAGCAGGGAGCAATAAAGGCATCCACACGCCTGACAGCACTTTTTAGAAGACCTGAATACCGCCATCCTTGTGGAGGTTGCTTACAGACCAAGCTGCACAGGAAGCAATGTGGCTTTGTACAGGGGGCGCGGTTGTACCGGAACAGCACATGGGTGGGGCAGACCAGCCAGTAGTCGTGCATTGTGTAGAGCTTGATGCCATCGCCGTATTCCAGGATCTTCGGCCCGCCCACGAGAGAAATGTTGTGGTAATGAATCACATCAAAGCCTTTATCCAAAATCCTCCGGATCTGGGCGGACTTGAAAAGCGGGAATCCCGTCTGCTGCGTGGCCAGGGGGGAAAGGAAACCGAACCGGCTTTTGAGCCCGTGCACCATCACATTAGGGTGATGATCATAATTTTGAGACGGCTCATGCCCTGACAAGAGGCGGTAGGCATCAATACAGTGGATGACTTCAACTCGGTGTCCGCGCTGAGCCAGCTCATTGGACAACCGGTGTACAAAAATCCCGTCTCCTCCAAAGTTGTAAGGTGGATAAAAGGTGGTAATCATACAAAAACGGAGTGGCCGATTCATTCTCTGAGATCTTTCAACGACGCGATGAAACCAGCGAGGGCTCAAATCCTCTGTTCTATTTGCCAGGGAACAACGAAGCCCCCCGGAACATCCGTTCAATGCGAAGGCTTTCCACCTAAGTGAAGCGGCATCAACTTACCCCGAGCTGTCCAGATCGGTTCCATCCGCTTCACTCTCAGGGTCTTGGTCTGGCTCCAGATGGCCCGAGCGAGATTGGCGGAGACGCTGCTTCGCCTTAGAAATTCGAGTACCGTGTCGATTACAGACTGCTCATTGACCGACCCCACTCGTGGGCTGATCAGCAAGCTCAGCCGCGTGAATCCCTGGTCATCCTCTTCCTCCAGCAACTGGTAGTCGAGGGGGCTACCTCCAAAGCGGGTCGGCAGAACTTCCTCCAAAATAGAGATCATTTCACTCCCGATGAGCGTTACCCCTTCTCCGGTCAGCTTGCGGAAGCTGCGAATACCGCGTAGATGGTCTGTGTAGCCATAGCTCTCCAGCGGACAACCGCAGGACCGGGTTTCGATAGTTCCATAGTCGTCACTCTCCACATTGAGCATGAGTTTGGGGGCTGTGGGTAAAAGGGTTGTGAAGTAAAAAGCATCCACAGTGATTTCTGGACCAGGTATCCGCCGCGGATGTTGAATCAGAGCAAGGCCATCCTTGAACAAGTGCAAGTCATTCACATCGAGAGGACGTGTGCAACCATGAGCAACAATCCCAGTCTCAGAGAAGTTGTAGGAAGGAACGCATCTTGCGCCGGTTTGGGTAATTTCCTTTACTTTGGCTGGCGTCGATGGCTCTCCAGCGGTAATAAAAGTCGTCCCTGTGAGATCCAGCCTTTCTTCCCGTGCGGCAAGGCACACTCGCACCGCCATGCTGGCAAGGGTGTGGACCAGGCAAAGACCATGAGATCTCAATTTTTCAGCAACCCAACGGGCGATCACGATTGCCTGATCGAGGGGCACCGGCTCTGGCAAAGGAATGGGTACGCCAAGCACCCGCCCCATGACAATGATATATTGGGTCGCAAGACGGTCTTTGATAGCTGGTTGGATATCTCGACTCGTGATCGGCGAGAACCACTTGCTCGGAATGTTGTTAAACGGAACACGACGCAGGATGTTATTAAAACCACTGATGTCGGGGAGGATGCCAAACCAGATGGCTGTCGGTACGCCTAGAACCCCATGGGCTTTCTGGGTCAGCATCAGATAGGGGGCTTGTGCGGCAATATGATCCAAATCCATTGGCACTCTTGTCCCTGCCCCGGTCGTCCCGCCAGTCTCCGCCCAGTAGTAGTGGCTGAGATAGGGATTGTCAAAATCATGGCCTCGGACAGTAATGACTTGATCATTGCGCACAATCGGCTCGCGTCCCTTGAATTCTTCAAAGGTGACATAGACACCTGCCTCCCGCAATGACCGAAGTGTATCCTCAAGTCCCTTGCTTCGGACCATGGTCTCAATATCCCCTAGTTCACAGCGGGCCAATTTTAGCAGGGGCAGATATGGGCTCTTTGGATAACCATAGATACCACGCTTTACTAAACGAAGGAAGCTCGTTTCCCTCTCCGCCATGCGCTGCTTGATGATTGCTTTCGCCTCCTCAAGGGTAAGGGTATGACGGAGAAATCCTCGGAGTCCCCAGGCGAAACGACCGTACATTTTCAGATCAGCGAACATGCCCATTTCTGAATTCCTCTTCCGGAATATTCCAAAATGGCAATTCAGTGAGTTCAGCGCCAGAAATTATACATGGATTCCATGAAGATGTCTAATATCCCAGGGGCTCAATCTTTTTCAATGGATCCTTTTTCTGTTGAAAACCTTTTCACTCCGTTATATGATTTCTGCTGAAGGAGGGTGAAACGTGGATCAACTCTTTTATCCGAAATCGGTCGTCGTCGTGGGCGCTTCGGAGAGCCCTAATAATCTCGCAAGATGCATCGTTGAGAATCTCTTCGAGTTTCAATTCCGGGGCGAGGTCTTTATCGTTGCGAAAAGGGAGGGAATTCTTTTCGGAAAAAAGTTCCTGACCTCCATGGATGAACTTCCCGAGGGTATCGATGTGGCCGTCATCCTCACTCCTGCGCCGACGGTCCCGGCAATCGTGGAGTCATGCGGGAAGAAAAAGATCCCCTGGGTCATCATCGAAACAGGCGGGTTTCGTGAATATTCCCAGGGAGGAGCGAAATTAGAAGAAGAAATCTTGAGCATTGCCCGAAAATGGGGGATCCGAATCGTTGGTCCGAACGGCATCGGAATCGCCAATATCGATAATGGTTTTGTCGTTCCCTTTGTCGCGATGAAGGGAAGACCTGTATCGAAGGGACGATTGTCCATCCTGGCTCAAAGCGGGGGGATCTCCCTTGCCTACTTCAATCTTCTCTCCAGCGCCAATGTGGGAATATCGAAGGTGGTAAGCATGGGAAACAAGCTCGATCTGGATGAGATTGACTACCTTCGCTACCTGATCCAGGATCCACAGACTGAAGTTATCGGGATCTATCTGGAAAGCATCAAAAGAGGAAGGGAGTTGATGGAGGTTGCCCGTTCGACCACAAAGCCCATCCTCCTCCATAAGGCCAATACCGGAAAAGGCTCGAATCAGATTGCCAGGCTTCACACCGCTGCCTTAGCCAACGATGACAAGATTGTCGAGATGGCACTGAAACAGGCGGACATCATCCGCGTGAAGGACTTCCGCTCTTTCGTAAACGTAGTGAAGATCCTCCCCCTCCCCGCCATGAAGGGAGATGACCTGGTGATCCTCAGCCGGTCCGGAGGGATCGCGATTGTCGCAGCGGATTCGGCAGAGATGCACGGTTTTCAGCTCTATCCCCTGAGCGAGAGCTTCAGGGATGAGGTCCACAGCTATTTCAGGGCCCATGTCATCCAGCCCACCAACCCCCTTGACCTCGGAGACCTCTTCGATTTTGAGCTTTATACGAACATCCTTGAGCAGGTCTTGAAAATCGAGGCAGTAGACGGAATCCTCTTCCAGCACGGAGCCACTGCCGAAGAGAGGGAACCGTCCCGGAGACTGATCCACGCGGTGAAGGAGCTCTCATTCCGCTATCGAAAGCCTGTGGCCCTCTGCTACCTCACCGATGAAGAGGAACTGGCCCATACCAAGAGGACGATCGATTATCCCCTCTTTACGGAACCTTTCGATGCACTAAGCGCCCTGGCTGTTTCGAGGGATCATTACCGCCGGGAGGGCATCCAGAAGGAGAAACCCCCTGTTTATCAGGTGGATCATGCCCGTGCCAAACGCATCCTCCAAAGCGCCCATGAAGGAAAGCGGGACCCTCTTCTGCCAGAGGCGTTCGAAGTGATTCAAGCCTATGGTATTCCAGTCGCTCATTATCAGGTTATTCGTCAAAAGGATGAACTGAAAAGCGCGATGGATGAAATGGGAAAGCCCGTTGTGCTCAAAGTCGTCTCTTCTGAGATCTCCCACAAGTCAGATGTGGGGGGTGTTATTCTCAACCTCCATCAGCTCTCCGAGGCGGAAAGCGCTTTTGAGCGGATCAAAAAGTTGAAAGGCGAAGGAACCTCGACCGCGCTCCTTCAGGAAATGGTCTCCGGCGGAAAAGAGGTGATTCTTGGAGCAAAACGAGATCCCTCCTTTGGCCCTGTAGTGCTCTTCGGCCTGGGTGGAATTTATGTCGAAATTCTACAGGAGAGTTCTCTCCGTGTGGCTCCGATCAGCCGGTCTGAGGCAGAGGAGATGATCTCCGAGCTTAAGGCATCAAGGATTCTGAGAGGCGTCAGGGGAGAGCAGCCTTCGGACCTGAGCGCAATTGTTGATTGCCTGCTGAGGCTCTCACAGTTGATCATGGATTTCCCGGAAATCGAGGGGATTGACATCAACCCTGTGAAGGTTCTGGAAAAGGGAGCAGTGGCAGTCGACTGCCGCATCGTCCTAAAAACCTGATCTCGCAAGGCACAGAGCACCCGGGACCCTTTCATTACACAACAAAATCGATCCTCTGTAATGAGACCTCGGCCTTTCTAACGATCTCATCTATCGCGTAACGCACATCATCGGGTAAGGGCTCCGGTTTGTGGGTCTCAAGGATCTGGATGGCCTTTTCGGTCACGATCTCTCCGTAGCTCTTTCCCCCCTTTTCCTTCCATATCTCGGGGTTATTCCGGTTCAGGAACTTGGGCCGCCAGTGTTCCTGCCGGTGGAGGCTCCGGGTCCGCTTATCCATGAGAAAATTGCCCCCCGGCCCCACCTGTTTGATGACATCAAGGCCGATTCGCTCGCTCGTGATATCGAATCCCCGGATCACCCTTTTCACATAGCTGATCATTTCGCTGCCCATGACGATCGCAGCCGGATTTCCTATCAGCCCCTGCCCCATGTAGCCAATGTCATGGACCAGGTTCGCTCCCTCAAGGGCAGCCAGGAGAATCGAAATCGCTGCTTCCATGGCCCCTTGCTGGTCGAGACAGTTCGCATCACTGCATCCGGCCGTCCCCCACATCGGGATCCCGTAATAGTGATAAAGGTCAGAACAGGCGGAATGGGTCAACCTGAAATCCGGAGCCCCGTAGGAGCCGATTGACGTCAGCATATCCATCGGTGTGGCGACAAAGCCGGAGATGATGGGGGCCCCCTTGGCCCTCAACTGATGAAGGACAATTCCACTCAGGGCTTCGGCATTGGCAACCACAATGGCTCCGGCAAGGGTCACTGGACCGCTGGCACCCGAGAGCATCCCGGGTGTATAGTTGATGGGAATTCCCTTATCCGCACATAGAAAGAGTTTCCTCAGGGCACCCCGAGAATGTGACAGAGGGCTTGTCGGCTCCGAATAGTGGATCAGAAAGGGCTTCTCCCTCAGGCGATCTTCACCTCCTGTCACGGCTCCGGCCATCTCGATGATCACGGAAAGGTCCTCCTTTCCTGCAGCCGTAAAGAAGATCGGCTTCAGCGAGTTTTGGACCATCGCCCTGAAACACTCGACATACATCATGTTGGTCGAAACCTCACGGGGAAGAGCGTAGGAAGCGATGAAGTCGATCTCATCAAGATAGTCTGCAAGCCTCGCCGCATTCTCCACGTCCTCAAGCCGGGAGGGCCTCATCTCTCCAGTCTTGAGATCATAGGTGTTGATGAGATCGGTTCCGAGGCCGAAGTGGACCTTGTTCCCCTCGAGATGCATGGCCTCCTCCCCTTTCCGATTGTAGAGGGTAATCCTGGAGGGTGCGCTCAGGATGCTTTCCTCCACAAGCCAGTTAGGAATCTGAACAATGTTTTCATTCTTCACGCGGCATCCTGCATCCTTCAGGAGTTGAACTCCTTCGTCGTCCATGACCCTAACACCGGTTGTCTCGAGGAGATCGAGCGTCGCCAGATGGATTTCTCTGATCTGATCTTCTGTCAACAGTCTATAACTGGGAACACATTGGGACCTGAACCCGGTATTCATTCTTTCCCTCCTCCACTTCCTTCTTTTTTTATTCTATGATGAATTCGTAAAAAGTCGAAAAGGGCTAATGACCGTCATTCCGGCCCCGGTTTTCACCGGGATAAACTCCAGCCGGAATCCAGTAATCTTTAGGTAGTCATGAAAATACTGGACACCGGTTTTTCCCGCGCTTCGCGGGATGAGACCACTTTTTACGATATCACCATTCTATGGCATTCCACTGAATGCAGTGGAAAAAAAACGTTAGACCATGAACTCTCCCATGAGACGCTTTACCACCGCGACCGCTCCCGGTGCGTCCGGGCTATATCCGTCTGCTCCGATTTCGGCTGCAAATTGTTTTGTCACCGGCGCCCCTCCGACCACGGTCTTCACCTTTCCGCCCAGACCCGCTGCCCGAAGCGCTTCGATCGTCTTCTTCATCGCCGGCATGGTCGTCGTGAGAAGGGCTGACATCATGCAGAGCTTCGCGTCGTTCTTTTTCACGGCTTCGACAAGCCTTTCCGGGGAGACGTCGACCCCCAGATCGATGACATCAAACCCATTTGCCTCCACCATCATGGCGACCAGATTCTTTCCGATTTCATGAATGTCACCGGCGACCGTTCCTATCACCACTCTGGCCAATGGCTGGACTTCGGACTTCCCAAAAAGGGGCCGAAGGATCTCGATCCCCGCATTCATCGCCTGGGCAGCCCACAAGACATCCGGGACAAAAAGCTCACCCTTCGTGAATTTCTCTCCAACGATGTTTATGGCCTTAATCAATCCATCGTCGAGGATCTCCTTGGCCGAAATGTTTCCGTTCAAAGCGAGATGAACGAATTCCACTGTTTTCGACTCTTCTCCCTCTATGACGCTCTTTATCAAATCTTCAAAAGCAGCCATCTTCACATCTCCTTTCAAACCGGTCCCGGAAATAAGAACACTCAGATCTAATAACGGGTTAAAATACTATCCTTCGCCAAAAATGTCAAGAAAAGGGGCGGAAAAAGGTATCCCCTCACTCTCCCGTGGAGTGGCAACTTTAGTCGCCCTCTTTGGACCGGCTGAAGCCTCGACTCCCACGCATAAGTGAGGCAGTACGAAAAAAGACTTGGGATCGAAGAGTTGACTTTTGGTGCAAAAGGGTTACAAGGAATTCAGTCACTTTTCATCCCTTTGGGGGTTGAGCTGGAGGTAGCCACTTGAGGGAAAACAGAGACGCGGTGGGACCGGAAGAGCCCGGCCAGCGCACAACGATCGGCCACCATGCTGCTGTTGTCGCAACGGCCATCCTCCTCAGCCGGGTCGCGGGGCTGGTAAGGGACAGGGCGTTCGCCTACTACTTCGGCAATTCGGACGCAGCCGATGCATTCAGGGCCGCCTTTCGTATCCCGAATTTCCTTCAAAACCTCTTTGGCGAGGGAGTGCTATCCGCTTCTTTCATTCCTGTTTATGTGCGTCTCCTTGTCCGCAAAGAGGATGAAGAAGCCGACCGGGTTGCCTCTGCCATATTTTGCCTCTTGTCATTATTACTCTCGTGTCTGGTGTTCATCGGTGTATTGGCAGCACCGTTATTGATCGATGCCATCGCACCGGGATTCCAGGGGGGAAAAAGGGAATCGACCATCTCCCTCGTTCGGATCCTTTTCCCGGGGGCGGCCATATTAACCCTGTCGGCATGGTGTCTGGGCATTCTCAACAGCCACAGAAAGTTTTTCATCTCTTATGCGGCCCCGGTGGCCTGGAATCTTGCCATGATCGCTTCACTCGTGGGATTTGGAAATCGCCTGGAGTCATTCCCTCTGGCCAAGGCAGTAGCATGGGGTTCTGTGGTTGGAAGCCTCTTACAGTTTGGGGTCCAATTGCCTCAGGTTGTCAGGCTCTTGCGCCGGTTCTTTATAACGACGGGGCTCGGAATCGAAAATGTTCGAACCGTGATCCGAAATTTCCTGCCGGTCTTTTTCAGCCGCGGCGTCGTCCAGATCAGCGCCTATATTGATGCACTCCTGGCAAGCTTTCTCCCCACCGGTGCCCTCTCTGCCCTGACCTACGCTCAAACCCTGTATGTCTTGCCGGTCAGTCTTTTCGGCATGTCCGTCTCGGCCGCGGAACTACCTGCCTTCTCAAGCGCTCTGGGCGAGGCCGAGGCAGTCCATTCCTATTTGCGGAACCGCTTGAATGCCGGCCTCCGGCAGATTGCCTTCTTTGTCATTCCTTCGGCCATGGCCTTTCTCGCTCTCGGCGATGTCATTGCGGGCGCGATCTACCAGACAGGTCGGTTTACGCGGTCCGATTCAATCTATGTGTGGGCCATCCTGGGAGGGTCTGCGATCGGGCTTCTTGCGACTACTCTCGGAAGGCTCTATGCGTCGCTCTATTATGCCTTAAGAGATACCCGTACCCCTCTCTATTATGCCGTGCTACGTGTTTTTCTGACGGGGGTGCTCGGATATTTGTGCGCTTTGCCCCTTCCTCCCCTCCTTGGACTCGACCCGCGGTGGGGCGTTGCGGGGCTCACGGCATCGGCCGGAATCTGCGGATGGCTCGAATTGATCCTGCTCCGAAATTCACTGAAAGGACGGATCGGCAGAACCGGCCTTCCTGCCTCATTGGTGACGAAACTCTGGATTGCGGCTGCTACAGGGGCTGCCGCCGGGTGGTGTGGCAAACTAACAATGAACCCGGACCACCCGATCCCCCTCGCGATCGTAACCCTTGGACTCTATGGAATAGCCTATTTCGGAGTCGCCCTCTTGTTTCGCATTCCAGAGGCCCAGGGAATCATAAACAAACTCGCCCGCTTTATAAAATCCGGCAGGATATAGCAGAAGAGACATGTAGAATATCGTAGAATTCGAGAGCAGGCCGCTACCTTGTTCCCACGGGCTTGCAGAGCAGGGTCTCATCCTCAAGGAGCATCTTTTCACCGAAGCGTTTCACTACCTCTTCAACGGTCAGGTTTTTCTTCTCTTCAGCATGGATATCGAACTGGATCTTCCCCTCATGAAGCATGATCATCCGGTCTCCGAACTGGATTGCCTGGACCATGTTGTGGGTGACCATGATCGTGGTGAGATGATTTTCCCTAACGATCCGGTCCGTCAGGTGGATCACTTTCTCGGCGGTCTTGGGATCGAGGGCAGCGGTATGTTCGTCAAGGAGGAGGAGCCTGGGAAGGGAAAGAGTGGCCATCAGAAGCGTCAGACACTGTCGCTGTCCTCCGGAAAGGAGGCTCACGCGATCCCGGAGGCGATTTTCAAGGCCAAGGTCGAGGGGCTTGAGAAGCTCCTGGTACCGCACTCTCTGCTTCCTGGTCACCCCCCACGCGAGCCCCCTCGATCTTCCCCGAAGCTCGGCCATGGAGAGGTTTTCCTCGATCGTCATTGAAGAAGCTGTTCCCATCAGCGGATTCTGGAAGATCCTGCCAAGATATCCCGCCCTCCTGTATTCGGGAAGATTTGTCACATCCCGACCATGGATGAAGATCTTTCCCTCATCCGGAAGATAAGTGCCTGCGATCAGGTTAAGGAGTGAAGTTTTCCCAGCTCCATTCGAACCGATCACAGTGACGAATTCGCCCTCCTTCACCTCGAGGCCGACGCCGTTGATCGCCACCTTCTCGTCGATCGTATTACGATGAAAGATCTTTCTCAGATTCTGAAGAACGAGCATGAGGTCCATTCCTCTCCTCGATCAAACCCCTCTCAGGTGGAACCTCTCTTCCTTCCCCTTTTTCAGGGCAGGGAACCCGAGGGCAAGGATAACCATTGCCCCTGTGGCCATCTTGAGGTCTGTGGGCGCAAGCCCTAGCCACAGACCGATCGTAATCGTCAGGCGGTAGATGAACGACCCCACGATGGCAGCGAAGGTGTTCATCGTGACGGTCTTCGCCCGGAGCAGGGTCTCGCCGATGATGATGGCGGCCAGCCCGGCAACGATCATCCCGATCCCCATCCCGATGTCGGCAAAGCCCTGGTGCTGCGCCACGAGGGCGCCGGAGAGTGCAACAAAGCCATTTGAGATGCCGAGACCGAGGATCGTGATACGATCCGTGTTGACGCCCAATGTCCGGATCATCTGCTCGTTATCGCCCGTGGCCCGCATCGCCAATCCCACCTGGGTGTGAAGGAAAAGGTCGGTGAGGAACTTGGACCCGAAGACGATTACCGCGAAAAAGAGGACGACAAAGAGCCATCTCATCTCCGTCTGCTCCAGAGGGGTGAAGAGGGTCGTGTAGTTGAGAAGCGGGGTATTTGAGCGTCCCATCACACGGAGGTTGACCGAGTAGAGGATCGTCATGATCAAGATCCCGGCGAGAAGGCTGTTGATCTTGAGACGAGTGTTCAGAAGCCCTGTCGCACAGCCTGCTGTAAATCCGAGGAGAACGGACAATAAAACCCCCACGAGAGGATGGTAGCCGAGAACGATCATCCGCGCCACGACCGCCCCGCCCAGGACAAAGCTTCCGTCCACGGTCAGGTCCGGAAAGGCGAGGATTCGGAAGCTCACGACGATCCCCAGGGCCACCAGAGCATAGGCCAAGCCTTGCTCCAGGGAAATCTGAAAGATGCCGACGAGGATATCCATAACAGGAAAAACCGTGTTTCTAACTGCGGAGACGCCCCTTCGGGGCGTCTCCACGACGAAAAAGAGTGGCTAATAAACAAGGGTGAAGATGCCAAGTGAGGAAATACAGCGAACGGCAAAAGAAGTCTGTCATTCTACTCCTTAACTATCTTGTCCGCCTTCTTCAGAAGGTCAGGAGGGATGGAGACTCCCTGGGCCTTGGCTGCCTTTTCGCTGATGACGAGGCTGAAGTTCTCTGCCGGTCCCCAGGGGATGTCCCCGGGTTTTTCCCCCTTGAGGATCTGGACCGCCTTCTTTCCGGCAGACTCGCCGATGCGGAAGTAATCAAGGCCATAGGCGGCTACGGCCCCTCGGGGGACGCTGTCCACATCGCCCGCGAAGAGAGGAATCTTCTTTTCGTTGCAGGTTTTGACAATGGCTTCGAAGGCCGAGACCGCCGTATTGTCCGAAGTAATATTGATGGCCTGGACCTTCCCGGCAAGAGACTGAACCGCCTGAAGGGTTTCTGCACTTGTGGAGATGGTGGCCTCAACGAGCTCGATGCCCAGCTTCTTTGCAGCCTCCCTCATTTCTTTGATGTGCACCATGGAATTGGCATCCCCTGCATTATAGATCGTTCCCCACTTTTTGAGCTTTGGAACAAATTTGGCATACATCTCGAACTGGAGGGTGACCGGCCATCGATCGCTCACACCCGTAACGTTCGTGCCCGACTTCGACCCCGGAGAGCTCGTCTTGGGAACGAGGCCTGCGTCAGCAGGGTCGGTGACGGAGGAAAAGACGACAGGGATATTCTTGACCGTTTTCACAACCGCCTGCGAGGTAGGGGTGGCAATGCTGTGGATCAAATCGACTTTGGCATCGAGAAACTTCTGGGCGATGGTTTGGGCGTTGGCCATTTCACCCTGAGCATTCTGCCGGTCGTAGGTGACATTCACACCCTCTTTAAATCCCCCATCTGCGAGGGCCTTCTCAAAGCCCTTCGCGTCGCCATCAAGGGCCGGGTGGGAGACGATCTGGGTAACGCCGATGCGGAGCATCTTCTTCTGCTTCTTTTCCTGGGCAAAGGAAACAGCAACAACAAAAACAAGGAAAATGACGAGAACAGGACTTAATCTTTTCAGCATAGTAGACCCCCTTTCTTATGTAGAAAATGATTACACAGATTAAAAAAACGATACCACCGATAGAGTTTACTTCCAATTTCCAACGCCGGATTAAATAACACCTCCTTTTCCGTGGATTTCTCAGGTCCGCTTTCTAACTAATGCCCCATGCCCGGAGGGCACCCTCGAACCATGAAAATTAACTGTATCTCCCCTCTCCCTTGACGGGAGAGGGTGGGGGTGAGGGTGAGTCAAAGCCTTTGCCCCCTCACCTCAATCCTCTCCCCCGGAGGGGAGAGGAGCTA
>Ga0209777_10003814_pt1 | contig 18307 bp, 15 predicted proteins | sample FrelakmetHBP12HB_FD_187147 | JGI IMG/M metagenome (GOLD analysis project Ga0209777, IMG submission 187147) | Freshwater lake sediment microbial communities from the University of Notre Dame, USA, for methane emissions studies -HBP12 HB (SPAdes)... | ecosystem: Environmental > Aquatic >...
GCTGCTGAAGCAGCGGCTGATCTTCAGCTACGCCATGGCGAATGTGGAAACCAGGCTGGCGCTTCAGACACTCGGGATCGGCAAGGTGGATGTGCGCCCGCTGGTGGATGCGGTCGAATCGATGCGGATGCACCTGCGCCAGCTTTCTCACGCGCAAGTCGCCGCCTTCTGAAGTTATGCGGCGGTGAAGGGGAATGCCGGCCCGGCGTTCCCCTTACTTGCCGAAGGGCAAGTATCGCTTCTGTCGTCTTTGCTTCCCGCCGACTGCTTCCCTTCCGGTCCTGAAACACGACAATCGCCTGAGAAATAACCGGTTAGGTGCTCGTGCCCCACTTCGAAGTTGCGTCTTGCATTGCACTGAAGGCCGGCGCCGTCAGGCGATCCAGCCGCCGCCCAGCACCTGATCGTCCTGATAGAACACGGCTGCCTGTCCGGGCGTCACGGCGCGCTGGGGGTCATCGAAATGAACCTCGGCACGGGACGGGTCGCCGGAGGGGAGGACGGTAGCCGGGGCGGCGGCGTGCTTATTGCGTATCTTCACCTCCGCACGCGCCGGTTCGTTCAAGCCTTCCGCCGCAACCCAGTTGACGCCGGTGACTTCCATGCAAGACCGGAGCAGTTCGTCGCCGCGACCCACGATGACGCGCTGTGACAGGGGATCGGTGGCGATGACGTACAGCGCCTCGCCCGCAGCGATGTTGAGGCCGCGCCTCTGCCCGACCGTAAACCGGTGGACGCCGCCGTGTTCGCCCAGCCTTCGGCCCTCGGTGCTGACGATTTCACCGCGTGTCGCGGCAGGCTCGATGCCGTTTTCCCGAGAATAGGCGTCGATAAACGCGGCATAATCGCCGTTGGGCACGAAACAGATCTCCTGGCTATCGCCCTTTTCGGCCACGGGCAGACCGAACCGGCGCGCGAGCTCGCGAACCTCCGCCTTGCGCAACTCACCGAGGGGGAAGAGCGTGCGAGAGAGCTGTTCTTGTGTGAGCCCCCACAGGAAGTAGGTCTGGTCGCGCAATTCGTCGATGGCCCGCAGTAGCAGCCAGCGGCCGGAAGCCGGATCCTGGAGGACGCGGGCGTAGTGGCCGGTGGCGATCCGCGAGGCGCCAAGCGAGCCGGCAGTCGCGAGGAACTCGTCGAATTTCAGGAAATTGTTACAGAGAGTGCAGGGTATGGGGGTGCGGCCTGAAAGATATTCGTCCACGAACGGGCGCACGACCTGCTGCTCGAACCGCTCCTCGAAGTTCAGGACGTAGTAGGGGATTCCGAGCTGATTTGCCACCTGCCGCGCATCGTAGACGTCGTCGAGCGAACAGCAGCGTCCGGTGGCGGCCGCGGTTGAAAGCTCGGGCAGCCGGCGCTGGTTCCAGAGCTGCATCGTCAGGCCGACGACCGGGGAGCCGCTTTCCTTGAGCAGCGCTGCGACGACGGAGCTGTCCACCCCCCCGCTCATGGCGACGGCGACGAGGTCCTGCGCAGCCGCTTCGTCTCCGGCAGCAGCGCTCGATGGGCGCGGGTCAGGCATGTACTTTTCCGGCCGGGGCGATCGCACGAAGGCGGCTGACGGAAATAGCCACAGCGTCGATCAACTCGTCCACCTGTCCGGCCGTGTTGGAACGGCCGAGAGAGAACCTGACCGTGCTGCGCGAAGCGTCGGGGCTGAGGCCGATCGCGGTGAGCACGTGCGAGGGTTGGGCGGCGCCGCTCGAACAGGCCGCCCCGCCCGAAACGGCAAATCCCTTCAGATCGAGGGCGATCCCGAGGGCCTCGCTGTTGATCCCTTCAAAAGCGATGCTGGAGGTGTTGGGTGTGCGGGGCGCTGAGGCGCAGTTCACGCTCGCGCCGGGGACCTTCGCGATCATGCCGGATTCGAGACGATCACGCAGAGCGGCGAGGCGGGCGGCCTCGGTTGCGGCATTGACCGACAGCCAGGCCGCGGCCGCTCCGAAAGCAACCGCGCCGGCGACGTTTTCCGTCCCCGGACGCCGGTCGCGTTCCTGATGCCCGCCGAACTGGATGGCGCCGAGCGGCGTGCCCTTGCGAACCCAGAGGGCCCCGGCGCCTTTGGGCGCGTAGACCTTGTGGCCGGTGATGGAATACAGGTCCACGCCCAGGGCCTCCACATCGACCGGGATCTTGCCGAGGGCCTGCACGCCGTCGGAGTGAAACAGGACGCCGGCCTCGTGCGCAATACGGGCGATCTCGGCGATCGGCTGCACGGTGCCGAGCTCATTGTTGGCGTGCATCACCGAGACCACGACGGTACCGGGCCGGAGCGCCTGCCGGATGCGGCCGGGGTCGATGACGCCGCTGGAACCCACCGGAACGCGCGTCACCTGGACGTCTTCGCGCTCGAGTTGGTCGCAGGCTGCCAGTATGGCCGGGTGCTCGATGGTCGTTGTCACGACGTGCCGGTCCGGCCCGGGTGCGTAGCGGACCAGCCCGAAGAGAGCAAGATTGTCGGCCTCGGTCGCCCCGCTGAGGAAAACGATGCCGTTAGGATCGCCGTGAATGAGCGCCGCCAGGCGCCTCCGGGCGGTCTCCAGGTGATGTTTCGCCCTCTGACCGTAATGATGGATACTGGAGGCGTTACCGAAGTCCTCCGCCAGAAGCGGCAGCATCGCCTCGAGCACCTCCGGGGCGACCGGCGTGGTCGCGTTGTGATCGAAGTAACAGCAGGTCATAAACGGCGGGCCGCCGGCCGTCCGTTCGAGCGGCAAACCGGAAGGCGGGGGCTGATCTCTCATAGATTATCGCCTATGGCGCGGCCCATCATCACGCTGACTACGGATTTCGGGCTTTCGGATCACTTCGCCGGAACCATGAAAGGCGTCATCCTCCGGACCGCTCCGAATGCGGAGGTGGTGGACATCACGCACGAGGTGAGCCCGTACGGGATCACCGAAGGCGCGTTCGCCATCGCCGAGGCGTACCGTTGGTTCCCGCGCGGGACGGTGCACGTTGTTGTGGTGGACCCGGGCGTGGGCACGATGCGGCGACCGATCATCGGCGAGGCGGCGGGGCAGTTCTTTGTGGCTCCGGATAACGGTGTGCTCTCGATGATCTATTCACGCGAGAAGCACAAGGTGCGCGCGATCACCTCGGAGAAGCACTTCCTGAAGCCGGTGAGCCGCACGTTTCACGGGCGCGATGTGTTCGCACCGACGGCGGCGCTGCTCGCACGGCGCACGCCGCCGGCGCGCTTCGGCAAGCTCATCGACGACTACTGCCGGCTGCGCTTCGCCGAGCCGGTGCGCATCGGTAAGAGGGTGTGGCAGGGCAGCGTGCTGAAGGTGGACCGCTTCGGCAACCTGATCACCAACTTCCTCCTGGACGAGTTTCCCGCCTTCCGGACGCGGCCGTTCCGCCTTGTCTGCGGCCACATCGGGCTGGAGGAAGTTCGGGAGACGTTCGCCGACGGCGCTGGCGGCGAGCCCGTGCTCATCGCCGGCAGCTCGGGTTACGTGGAAATAGCGGTCTACCAGGGTTCGGCCGCGAAGATCCTCGGCTGCGCGGCAGGCTCGCCCGTCGAGCTGAGTGTCTGGTAACGCCGGTGCCCGAACTCCCGGAAGTGGAAGCCATCCGCCGCCGTCTGGCGCGCCAGATCACAGGCCGCAGGATTCGCGCGGCGCACGTGCTGCGGGCGGGCACGGTCGAGGCGAGGCCGGTCGGCTTCGCGCGCCTCGTGACGGGCAGGACAATCGAGGAGGTCGAACGCCGCGGCAAGAACCTGCTCATCGGGCTCTCGGGGAATTACACGCTCAGGGTGCACCTGCGGATGACAGGTGAACTCCTGGCGGGCGAGGATGCCCGCGAAGCCTTCGAAGCGGAAGAACCCGTCAAATCCGTGCGGGTGTGGTTCGAGTTGGGCGGCGGGTGCGAGCTCGTCTTCAAGGACTTCCGCGGGCTGGGGCGCATCTCCGCCGCCACATGCTCCGAAATGGAGCAGGCGCTCGCGCCACTGGGTCCGGAGCCGCTGGGCCGGCGCTTCCGCGAGGATGACTTCGTGGCGCAGGCCAGGCGCTCCCGGCAGCCGGCCAAGCTGTTCCTCATGGACCAGACACACGTGGCCGGCCTCGGGAACATTTACGTCGCGGAGGCGCTCTTTCATGCGGGAATCGACCCGCGCCGGCCGATGCAGACCGTCAGCGCGCCAAGGCTGCGCTCCCTTCACAGCGCGATCCGTACGGTGCTCCGCAAAGCGGTGAGATCTGCTACGCTCTTGTACAAAAGGCCTGGGACTTACCGGCAAAGTGATGTGTTCGGCCGGCGTGTATACGGCAGAGAGGGTGAGCCGTGCCGGGTCTGCGGCCGCGAAGTACGCCGCATCCCGCAGGGTGGAAGATCCACTTACTTCTGTCCCCATTGCCAAAGGTAACCGCAGATGAGCACACCGACATACAGCGTGGTTTCGAGGGCCGGCGAGTTCCGCGAGCAGCTTGCGAAGAGGGTTCTGGTAGCCGACGGAGCGATGGGGACCATGCTCTACTCCCGGGGCGTGTTCATCAACCGCTGCTACGACGAGCTGAATCTATCCGCTCCGTCCACGGTCAAAGAGGTGCACGAGGAGTACGTCAAGGCCGGCGCGGAGATCCTCGAAACGAACACGTTCGGAGCGAACCGGCTGCGGCTCGGAGGATTCGGCTTCAGCGAGAAGCTTGCGGCCATCAACCGCGAAGGCGTCCGGCTGGCGCGCGAGGCCGCGCGGGACCAGGCGTTCGTAGCGGGATCGATCGGGCCGCTCGGAGTTCGCATCGAGCCGCTCGGACCTACGTCGTTCGCCGAGGCGCGGGCGGCGTTCCGCGAGCACGCCGCGGCGCTGCTCGAGGCCGGTGTGGACCTGCTGGTGCTCGAGACCTTTGCCGATGTGAACGAGTTGCGCGAGGCGATCGCGGGTGTGCGCGAGGCGGCGGGACCGGACATCGTCCTGGTGGCGCAGGTGACCATCGACGATTTCGGCAACATGCCCGACGGCACCGCTACTTCGGTCTTCACCTCGCGCCTGGATGAGTGGACGGTTGACGTTATCGGCCTGAATTGTTCGGTTGGGCCGCGCGCGGCGCTCGAAACCATCGAGAAGATGGTGCAGTATTCGCAAAAGCCGCTGAGCGCGATGCCCAACGCCGGCCACCCCGCGACCGTCGAGGGCCGGAAGATCTACTTGTGCTCGCCGGAATACATGGCGCAGTACGCGCGGCGGATGATCTGGACCGGCGTGAAAGTGGTGGGCGGCTGTTGCGGCACCACGCCCGAGCACATCAAGCTGATTCGCGCCGAGGCGCGCTCCCTGCAACCCGCGCAGCGGAGCATTGCCGTCACAATAGAGGCGCCGGCCGCGAAGGCGCAGGCCATGACCAAGGTGCCCGAGGCGCGGAAATCGGCACTCGGGAAGAAACTTGCCGGGGGCCGCTTCGTCGCCTTCGTGGAGATTCTGCCGCCGCGCGGTGTGGATGCCTCCAGGGAGATTGAGGGCGCGCGCCTGTGCGCGGCCAACGGCATCGATTGCATCAATGTCCCGGACGGCCCGCGCGCCAGCGCGCGCATGAGCGCGCAGATCACCTGCATGCTGATCCAGCAGCAGGCGGGGATCGAGGCCGTGCTGCACTTCTGCTGCCGCGACCGTAACATTCTCGGCATTCAGTCCGAGCTGCTCGGGGCGCACGCGGCCGGTATCCGCAACCTGATCTGCATCACGGGCGACCCGCCGCGCATGGGTTCCTATCCCGCGGCGACCGCCGTGTTCGATGTGGACGCGATCGGTCTCACGAACATCGTCAACAACCTGAACCACGGCCTCGACCTGGGCGGGAATCCGATCGGGTCGCAGACATCTTTGCTGCTCGGCGTCGGCGCCAACCCGGGCGCGATGAACCTCGACGAGGAGCTCCGCCGTTTCGAGTGGAAGGTGCAGGCGGGTGCGGAATACGCGGTGACGCAGCCGGTGTTCGACCTGAACCTGCTCGAGGAGTTCCTGCGCCGCACGGCGCAATTCAAGATCCCGGTGATCGCCGGCATCTGGCCGCTGGTGAGCTACCGCAATGCGGAATTCATGGTGAACGAGCTGCGCGTTCCCGTGCCGGACGAGTTCATGGAGCGAATGCGGAAGGTAGACACCGCCGAGCGCGCTCGCGCGGAGGGAGTGGCGATCGCGCGGGAGATGGTGGAGCGTGTGCGGCCATTTGTCGCGGGCGTGCAGCTCAGTGCGCCGTTCGGCAGATACAACCTGGCGATCGAAGCGGCGGAGGCAATCGGGCCGCGTTAGACGAGCCACGCGAGTGCGCATTGCCGTAAACTAATACTGCTCCCATGGCAACTGACCTGATCGAGATCGACCCAGAAAAGCCGTGTCCGGAGGCGCTCGACCGGGCGGCCGCCGCAATCCGGCACGGGCAGGTGGTCGCCATTCCGACCGACGCGCTGTATTCCCTCGTGGCCGACCCCTTCAACCTGCACGCCGTGGGGAAGGTGTTCCTAGCCAAAGGGCGCGAGCCGCACCGGTCGCTTCCGTTGCTGGTGCCGGACCTGATGATGGCCGAGGATCTGTCCAAGGACACGCCGTCGCGTTTCTTCATCCTTGCGCGCCACTTCTGGCCGGGGCCGCTGACCATCATCGTGCCTGCTTCGGCCAGGGTGCCGCTGCGCGTGACCGGCAACACCGGGCGGCTGGCGTTGCGCCAATCCCCTTCGTCGGCCGCGAACGGCCTGCTCGAGCGCCTGGGGCAGCCGCTCATCGCCACCAGCGCCAATATCTCGGGAAGGCCCACCTCCCGGAGCGGGATTGAAGTCTTCGCGCAGATGGATGGACGCGTGAACCTGGTGCTGGATGGCGGGCTCTGTGCCGGACCAGGCAGCACGACGGTGGACGTGACGGAGCCGCTGTGGCGGATCATCCGTGAAGGCGCCATCGCCGAAAAGGATATCGCCGATTGCCTGGGCTAGCCGCGAGCGCGGCCGATGGGTGCGGCGAATACCCACCTGAGGGGGGTGGATGACTCGGGTGCGGGGACAGGTGAAGCCCGGCGCGGATTAAGTCAAATTCCCTTCTGAGGTTTGCCGGTAGTCTGTTATGATCGGCTTGGAGCGTGTCGAAAGCCGGTAGCCGGCCTCAAAAATTTGATCCAACACTCAAATTTAGGGGGTCCTACTCGGTTCATGCGCCGGTGAGCAAGCTCCGGCCCGCATCGGGAGCGGAGAAGCCTGAAGGCGCTCGGGGGACACCCGCCCGGTTTATAAAACAGGGGTCAATGACGGGGTCCGGCACGCGCTCGCGAGGCGCTCCATTCTCCTCAGTCTCGTTCACAGCCGGTATTTCATGAACCTTTTATTCATCGGCGACATCTTCGCATCTGCTGGGCGCCGTATCGTCGCCGAGAACCTGGGACGGATTATCTCGGAAGAGCGCATCGACCTGGCGATTGCGAACGCCGAGAACTCCGCGGGTGGCTTCGGAATCACACCCATGGTGGCGGAGGAGCTATTCGCCCTGGGACTGGACGTCCTCACCACCGGGAATCACATCTGGGACAAGAAGGAAATCCCGGAGTACCTGGAGCGGCAGCCGCGCCTGCTGCGGCCGGCGAACTACCCGGGAAACAGCCCTGGCCGCGGCGTGCATGTAGGGCGTGGCCGTAATGGAGTTGCGGTCGCCGTCATCAACCTCCAGGGGCGCACGCACATGCTTCCCATCGACGATCCCTTCCGCAAGGCGGACGAAATCCTCGGCGGACTGGACTCCTCGGTCATGGTGCGATTCGTGGATTTCCACGCCGAGATCACGAGCGAGAAGATGGCGATGGCTTATTACCTCGACGGACGGGTTTCGGCTGTAGTCGGGACCCACACGCACGTTCCCACGGCGGATACGCGGATCCTGCCGCGCGGCACTGCCTACCAGACCGACGTCGGGATGACCGGCCCCTACGACTCGATCATCGGCGTGGAGAAGGACATCATCCTGCGCCGGTTCCTCACGGGAATACCGGTACGTATGGAGCCGGCTCGCGGTAGGGTAGAATTGCATTCTGTCATCGTGGACGTTGACGAACTGACAGGAAAGGCTCGCTCGATCCGGCGGTACACGGCCGGATCCGAGAAATAACGGATGTCGGCCCTGCCCTTGCCGCTGATTGTGGAATTGTCCACCACCCTGTTGTTCTGCGGTGTGCTCATTTACCTCAGGCGCTCCCTCACCCCGCGCGGGCTGGCGCTGTGGATCCTGCTGTGGGTGGCGCGCGGCGCCGGGTCGCTTTTCGCAATGCGGTACGTGGCCAGCACCGAGCGCATGGTGGCGTTGGTCTACGCTCCGATGCAAATCGCGTTCGCGATCGTGCTCGTGATGATCGCCGTTCGCCTCGAGACCCAGAAAGAACAATTGCGGGCGCTGAACGAAGAGCTGGACCGGCTGCGGAGGGAAGCCGCCTCGCAACTCGATGTCGATCCTCTGACCGGGCTGCGGAACCGCTCCGCCCTGGCGCGCTGGTTGGACGAATCGGCTGGCTTCACCGGACACGTGGTGGTTTGCGACCTGGACGATTTCAAACCGCTCAACGACCGCTACGGCCACCTGGTGGGCGACGAGATCCTGCACGGCGTCGGAAAGCTGATAGCCGGCTCGATTCGCGAAGAGGACCTGGCTTTTCGCTGGGGCGGCGACGAGTTCGTGATCTTCTTCCACAACGTGGACGAGCGCCTCGCCGAGAGCCGCATGCGCCAGATCGAGGAGCACCTCTGCCGGTTCCATATCCGGCAGCACGGCACCATTCCCGTGCGCTTCAGTTGGGGCTCCACGGCCACGACCGGCCGCCGCTTGCGCGCCAGCCTCGAACTGGCCGACCGTCTAATGTACGAGTCCAAGCGCGGGCGGCGGGTGCCGGAGACTCCCGGCGCCGGCTCCGCGACGTAGCAGACACACCATCCCTCTCCAATTCGTTTCGATGCCGTTCGAGCGGCAAAACCGTGAGCGCCGAACTGCTGGCCGGTACATCGCGACCACTGCGCTGACTGGCGGGCCTGCCCGCGGCTCGAACTTGACTGTGGATTTCGGTTCCGCAGAGGTTTAGACTCTTGCACATCCGGGTCCGCTTACCTGGACGTAGCACCGCGCCTGGGCGCAAGGACTGGATCGCGCCTGCTGATGAGGCATTGCGGCCGGCGCTGGGTGGCCGGGAATCGGGCAGAAGGGGAGGACTATGATGGCGCTGCGGCACATTCCTGTCTCCCTCGTCCTGGCGGCGCTCCCTCTGGCCGCCATCGAGGAGGGAAACACACCCCGAACCATGAGCAGGGCCGAGCAGGAGGAATTCCTGCGGACGGCGAAGCCCCTGCGCCACAAACAGGTCGGCAAGGGAGTCACGGGCGCGGAGCGCTTCACGTTGGCGAAAGGCGATGTGAAGCACGATGCCCACTTTCAGAAGATCGATCAGCAACTGAAGGAGTTCAACCCGCCCACCGGCGAGGCCGAGCTGCGGTTTCGGGACAGCTACAAATACAACATCGCCGCCTACGAGCTGGGGAAGCTGTTGGGAATCGACGACATGATCCCGCCGAGCGTCGAGCGGCGCGTGTTCGGCACGACAGGCGCTCTGACCTGGTGGGTGGACAACGTCCTGATGGACGAGACCAAGCGGCTCAAGGGCGGCGTCCAGCCGCCGAACGTGGACAACTGGAACGACCAGATGGACGTAGTTCATATCTTCGATCAACTGATCCAGAACATGGACCGGAACACGGGAAACCTGCTCATGACGCGTGACTGGAAGATCGAGATGATCGATCACACGCGGGCGTTCCGGATCTCGAAGAAGCTGCGCAATGTAGCCAACGTTCGCCGATGCGACAACGCGCTGCTGGCGAAAATGCGAGCGCTGGACAAACACACGCTCGAGCAGCACGCCGGCAGGTGGCTTGACGCGCTGGAGATCGCCGGCCTGCTCGCGCGCCGGGACCGCTTGCTGGAGCACATCGACAGCCTGGTGAAGCAGAAGGGCGCGGAAAACGTGCTCTACGACAGGCCGAAGCCGTAATCGGCGCGTCAGAAATACGGCGCTGCTTCGGGTACCGCGGCGCCGTCCTTGCGCGGAGAGGACGCGCCGTAGTTCACACCCGAAACGGAATCGTGCATGGCGACCTGCCCGCCGCCCACCGCGCCGGAGTAGTCACCCACGACCCGCAGCTTGTGGCCCTTCGCCTTCAGCTCCTCGCGAACAGCCGCGGTCACGCGCGCTTCCACCACGACATCGCAGCCGGTGAAGTTCATCTTCGTGAAGCGTGGCGCCTCGAGCGCAGCCTGAATGTTCATCCCGTGATCCACCACGTTCGAAACGAACTGGGCGTGTGCCTGCGCCTGGTTGAGGCCGCCCATGATCCCGAAGCCGATGTGCACAGGGCCCTTCTCCATGAATCCCGGAATTATGGTGTGGAAAGGTCGTTTGCGCGGGGCGAGCGCGTTGGGGTGCGACGGGTCCAGCTCGAAGAGGCCGCCGCGGTTCTGCAGGTGGAAACCCATGCCGTCCACGAACACGCCCGAGCCGAACCCGTTGTAGAGACTCTGGATCAGGGAAACGATGTTCCCGTCGCGGTCCACCACGCTGAGGTAGATCGTATCGCCCGTGATGTTCGGCGGGTCGCCCGGCTTCGCATCGCACTGCGCGCGACCGGCGTCAATCAGGAGGGCGCGGCCGGTCGCGTATTCCTTCGAGAGCAGTCCCTGGACCGGGACGTTCGCGAAACGCGGGTCGGCAACGAACCGGCGCAGGTCCTGGTAGGCAAGCTTCTGCGCCTCCATCTTGATGTGGAAGGCCGCGGCGCTCATGGGCGGCAGCAGTGGAATGGCGAACCACTCCATCACGTTCAGCATTTCGAGCGTGGCGATGCCCTGGCCGTTGGGCGGCAGCTCATATACATTCCAGCCGCGATATGTGATGCAGATCGGCGTCACCCACTCCGCGGAGAACTCCGACACGTCTTCGGGCTTCATCGTTCCGCCGGCTTTGTCCGATCTGGCGAGCAGCGCCTTCGCAATCGCTCCGCGATAGAACGCTGCGGCTCCCTCGCGAGCGACCATCTGGAGCGCGCCGGCGAGTTGCGGATTGCGGAACAGTTCTCCAGTGGCGGGCTCACGGCCGTTCGGCAGGTACACGCTCGCGCCGGCTTCGTCCTCGCCCAGTTTCTTAACGGAGCCGGCCCAGCCCTCGTGAATCAGCTCGGTGACCGGAAACCCGTTCGAGGCGAACCAGACGGCCGGCCGGAAGAGGTCGGCCCACGGGAGGCGCCCGAAGCGCCGGTGCAGTTTCTCCCAGCCATCGACGCAGCCCGGCACGGTCACCGAGTCGATGCCGGCCTGAGGCATCCTATTGACGCCCTTCTCCCGCAGGTGCCCGATGCTGAGGCCCTTCGGCGCCCACCCGCTGGCGTTGATGCCCGTGAGCGTGCCCGTCTTCGCATCCCACACGATGGCGAACAGGTCGCCGCCCATGCCGTTGCTCATCGGCTCCACAACACCCATCACCGCGTTGGCGGCGATGGCGGCATCCACCGCGGAGCCGCCGCGGGCAAGCACCTGCGCGCCTGCCTGCGAAGCGAGCGTCTGGCTCGTTGCGACAATGCCCTGCCGCGAAATGACCATCGACCGCGCCTGCGAGCGGTCCTGCGCGTACATCGGAAGTTCCGTCATGAGGAGTAGACCTGTCAGAAAAGCCGGGATCAGCCGCCGCATGCAGGAATTCTACCGCGGGCCCCGCTCTCGCTGGAGCCTCCGGCTACACTGGTAGTTTGCTGGAGTTCGAACCACTCGTCTCGCATCCGCATCTGCAGACCATCCTGTCCCACTTCTGGCCGGACGGCCTGGACGAGCGCCGCTTCCCCGTGGACCGCCGCTACTGGCCAACGGCGCCCGAAGTCGAGGTGTTGGTGGAAAGCCAGAGGCCGCCGGGCGCTCCGGCCGGAGGAATTGTCATGGTGCACGGCCTGGAAGGCTCGAGCGGCGCGGGGTACATGCGGAGCCTGGCGCAGGCGGCGCTCACGGCCGGCTATGCTTCGCACCGGCTGAACCTCCGAAGCTGCGGCGGCACGGAGCACCACGCCAAAACCGCGTATCACTCGGGCATGACCTGCGACGTTCTGTCGGTGCTCGAGACTCTGCACTCGAGTGGCCGCGGACCGCTGTTCCTCACCGGTTTTTCCCTGGGCGGCAACGTGGTTCTGAAGCTCGCGGGCGAACTCGGCGAGAAGGCGCGCGGTCTCATCGCCGGCGTCTGTGCCGTGGCTGCGCCCATCGACCTCTCGGCCTCCACCCGGTGCATCGAAATGCCGCAGAACCGGGTCTACGAAAAGCGCTTCCTGCGAAAGCTGAAACGGCGCATCCGCTCGCAGCACCGGCTGCGCCCCGCGGAGTTCCCCATCGACGGCCTCGACCGGGTCCGCAGCATCCGCGAGTTCGACGGCTGCTTCACCGCGCGCTACTTCGGCTTTCGCGATGCCGAGGACTACTACCACTCGCAGTCGGCCATCCGGTTCCTCGCGGGCATCCGCGTTCCCGTGCTGCTGCTCGAGGCGCAGGACGACCCGGTGGTCCCCTTCGAGATCTTCACGCGGCCCGAGGTGCGCCACAATCCGCACATCGAGCTGATCGCTCCGGAGCACGGCGGGCATCTCGGGTTCATCGCGCGCAGGCCGCCGCGGCTCTGGGCGAACCACGCCCTGCTCGCCTGGATCCGGCGAATCTCATCACCGAGCGATGGGGACTGACTACTCTGCCCCGAAGCGAAGCGCAGTGGGCAGAGCTGTCTGTCCCCTATCGCGTCATTGGGGCGCACTGAGAGGTGCGCGCTACAGCGGCCAGCGCCGCTTCTTCGGCTTGGCCTGCGGCGCGGCCGTTTTGTCGATGGCCGCCAGGGCGAGCGGCGCCATCACGCGGTAGCCCTGGCTGTTCGGATGCAGGCCGTCGTCGGCAAGCTCGGATTTGAGCAAGCCGTTGGCATCGGCCATCGCCGAAAAGTAATCGACGTAAATGTAGTTGCGCTCCCTGCAAAACGCGCGGATCCACTCGTTCAGCGCGGCAATCTGCTGCGGCGGCCGGACCTTTGTCATCTCGAACGCGGGATTGACGTCCTTGTGGTAATCGCTCACCGGCAGCACCGATGCGAACAGCGGCTTGATGTTGTGCGCCGCGGCCAGGTCCGCGATCATCGACAGGTTGTTCTCGATGGCGCCCAGCGGCGCCGAGCGCGCGATGTCGTTTGTGCCGGCCAGCACGAGCACGGCCTCCGGGCGCAGGTCGATGACGTCGGCTTTCATCCGCGCCAGCATCTGGCTGGTGACCTGGCCGCCGATGCCTCGATTGATGACGTCGCGGTCGCCGAAGTACTCATTCAGCCGCCAGGCGTCCGTGATCGAGTCGCCGAGGAACACAACGCGCGGCTGGCCCGGCTGCGGAGGGCGGATCTTGGCGTTCGCCTCGGCGTAACGCGCCAGCTCGTCCCGGTCCGGACTGCGGAGCTGCGACTCCTTGCTGTCGAGCAGCGCGCGGAAGTTGGCGTCGGCTCGCGTCAGAACATCGCGAAGCTCGGCAAACTGTTTGGCGGCCAGCTCGGGAAACGGGTCGGGCTTGGGCACCGCATCGGCCAGCGCCAGGTAGGCCCGCAGGTTCGTCACGAACGTGTACGTGAGGCCCGCGTGCTGCCGGCCCAGTTCGCGCAGCGTGGTGACCGCGTGCCGGACATTCTCGTTGATCGGGCCGGCGGCGCGGACCAGTTCGGGTATCGTGACCGAGGTTGACTCCATCAATTGGAGGCCGCGGCCGTAAAGCTCAAATGCATCGTTGTTTGAAAGCGGCTCCCGCGTCTGGGCCGATGCGGCCCCGAGCAGAACACCAAGGCAGAGACACGCGGCCGCGAACGGACGCGCAAGTGCGAATTTCATGCCTTACCCTCTTTTTCGAGCTGCAGCGTCACCGTCCCGACGTAGATCGGCAATCGGATGCGAATCTGCACCGGTAGCCTGCGCTCGTCATCGGTGAGCCACACAAAAAGCCGTCCCTTGCGGCGGTAGAGCACGTCGTTGAAGAGGAAGGCTTCGTAACGCACGGTGTTGAATTTGCCGAAGTCGGTGGTGATGGTCTCCCGTTCCTGAGCCTCGACCCTGGCCAGAACCGCCTTCTTGCCGTCGCTCACCGGGATCTCCGCCGAGTGCCCGGGCTGCAGTTCGAGCGCGCGCAGGCGGAACAGCGCCGCCACGGAATCGTGCTCGCAGGGGCCGGTGTCGATCTCGTGACGCGCCGTCTGGTTCTTCACGAGGTCCCGCTCCACGGTGTTCGCTTTCCTCCGTGCCGCGTCGAAGGTGACGCTGGTTTCGCGGCGCCGGGCGCCCTCGTTCGCGGTCAGCAGGGAGCTGACCATGCAGAGGCTCTCCGTCAGTTCGGCCGAATAATCCGTATCGATCTTGTAGAGGCGCGAGACCAGGCCCGCCGATTCCAGGTGCATCCGCGCAGACCACCCCGCTCCGCCGGAATTGTTGGATGGGGTCATGGTCAGGCGGGCGTTGCCGGCGTGAATGAACCGCCACTCGATGCGGAAGGAGAGCGTCTCGCCACCCGGAAACAGCGCGGGCGCAGCGGCTCCATCTCGTCCCGGGTTCGATTGCGGCGCCGCCGTGAAAACGGCTGCAAGCGTGGCCGACAGCGCGATTGTGCCCAAACGCGGCATGACTTCCGAGTTTCTCAGATCGAGGAAATAGGCCGCAAGCCGAGGGGCGGGCGGCCATGCACTTCGTTGATGACAGTACGGATGCTCTCGAGGTGGTGCGTCAAATATTGGAAGGTCCTGACACCGGTCTGCCTCCCGCGCTTCGCGGCCATCTCATCGATCGCATGCGCGACCGCGCAATCAGTCTCACGGACCTGCATCAGTCGCGTGTGTGGATCGCCTCCGAGCCAGAGGTGCCCGACGGTGAATGGTACAAGGACTTCGGCTCGTCCAAAATCTGCGGCCAGGGCCCATATCCCAAGATCCTCCTCGTACGCGGCCAAGCTGCGAAGGGTGCTGCGCTGTAGGGTTTCTGCATAATCCGGCGATGTCCTTTCCCACTTCCCTGCCGAATGAGCCCGTGTGGGGCATTTCCCGGAACTTCGCGCGCCGTCGAGCGTACATCTGTTCTAAGGCCTCGAGCTTCGGCTCACGGTCCCGTTATCTCCATGAAGGTCGTCTTATGCAAGGGTTGAAAAGTCAGCTTAGACAGGTCCTGCGCCGTCTTCGCCGAGCGCCCATGTTCACCGCCGCCACGGTGCTGACGCTCGCCGTAGGTATCGGCGCGAACACGGCGATGTTCAGCGTCATCGACGGTGTCCTCCTCAAGCCTCTGCCGTATCCCCATCCGGAGCAACTGGTGGGCGTGCGGCACACAGCTCCCGCCATCAACCTCGAATCGATGCCCACCTCGCCGTCCATGTACTTCATCTACCGCGAGCAGAACCGCACGTTTCAGGACATTGGTCTCTATAACGGCGGTGCGGCCAACGTAACAGGAACGGCGCAGCCGGAGCGAGTGCCTTCTCTCGATGTCACCGATGGCGCCCTCCCCATTCTGGGCATACCGCCCATGCTGGGTCGCTGGTTCAACCGCGCGGACGATACGCCCGGCGCGTCCGATACCGTGCTGCTGACCTATGGCTACTGGCAGCGGAAGTTCGGCGGCGAACGCTCAGTCGTGGGGCGATCCATCAGGGTGGACGGTCAAGCGCGGCAAATCATCGGCGTGATGCCGGAGCGGTTCCACGTGATGGACCGCGAAGATCCCGCCCTGATCATGCCCTTTCAGATGAACCGGAACAAGACGAATCTCGGCGACTTCAGCTATGAGGCCATCGCCAGGCTGAAGCCGGGCGCGACGATCGAGCAAGCCACCGCCGACGTCGCTCGCATGATCCCGATCGTCAACCGGAGCTTCCCCGCGCCGCAGGGGTTCAGCGTCAAATTGTTTGAAGAGGCGCGCATCGGGCCGGACCTGCAGCCGCTCAAACACGTGGTCGTGGGCGATGTCGGCAAACTTTTGTGGGTGGTCATGGGTGGCATCGGGATCGTCCTCCTGATTGCCTGCGCGAACGTGGCGAACCTGCTCCTCGTCAGGGCCGAGGGACGGCAACAGGAACTGGCTGTCCGGGCCGCACTCGGCGCTACTCGCGGCCGTATCGCCGCCGAGTTACTCTTCGAGAGCCTCGTCATTGGTGTCATCGGAGGAGCCGTAGGGCTCGCGTTCGCGGACGGCGCATTGCGCATTCTGGCCGCGATGGCGCCGGCCGGCCTCCCGCGCCTTGGGGAGATCGGCATCGACGCGCCCGTGTTGCTGTTCAATCTCGTTGTGTCGCTTTTCGCGAGCCTGCTCTTCGGCGCCGTCCCGGTTTTCAAATACGCGGGTGTGCGCTTGAACGCCCGTCTGCGCGAGAGCGGCCGCAGCCTGAGCCAGAGCCGCGAGCGGCACCGTGCGCGCAGTGCGCTCGTCGTTGTGCAGGTGGCGCTGGCGCTGGTCCTCATGATCTCGTCGGGTCTCATGATTCGCACCTTCCGCGCGCTGACCAAAGTGCAGCCCGGATTCACCGCGCCGGAGGCGGTCGAGACCGTCCGGCTGACAATCCCGGACGCGGAGGTCCCGGAGCCCGAGCGGGTGGTTCGCACTCAGGAAGAGATCGTTCGCAAGCTCGAGGCCATTCCAGGGGTCTCGTCGGTGGCTTTCGGCACCGGTGTTCCGATGGATGGCAGCGTCTCCCGCAATCCCATTTTTGCGCAGGACCGAACGTACAGTGAGGGCCAGCTTCCGCCTTTGCGTCACTTCAAGTTCGTCTCGCCTGGATACTTCAACGCCCTTGGCACGCCGTTCGTCGCCGGCCGCGATTTCACCTGGGCCGAGGCGTACAACAAGCGGCCGGTTGTCCTCGTGTCCGAGAACATGGCCCGCGAGACCTGGGGAGACCCTGGCTCGGCGTTGGGCAAGCGGATCCGGATGGGCAACGCCGACGACTGGTGCGAGATCGTCGGTGTTGTCGGCAACGTCTACCACGATGGCGTGAATCAGGACCCGCCGCCGGGTGTGAACTGGCCCATATTCATGAGGCACTTCTGGGACGAAGAGCCGATGGTTCGCCGCTGGGTGACATTCGTCATACGCAGCAACCGCGCCGGGACCCAGAGCTTCGTGAATGAGATCCGGCAGGCCGTCTGGTCCGTGAACCGGAACCTTCCACTGGCGGACATGCGAACGCTCGAGGACTACTACTGGAAGTCCATGTCGCGGACCTCCTTCACTCTCGTGATGCTCGCGCTTGCCGGGGCCATGGCGCTGCTGCTCGGGATCGTGGGCCTCTACGGAGTGATCGCCTACTCGGTCTCCCAGCGCACGCGCGAAATCGGCATCCGCATGGCGCTTGGCGCAGACACGCGGGAGCTCACGGGGATGTTCGTCCGCCACGGACTCGTGTTGACGGGAATCGGCGTCGCCTGCGGGCTCGGTGCGGCCTTCGCCGTCGCACGAGTCATGTCGTCGCTCCTGTTCAAGGTGAGCCCGGTCGATTTCGTGACCTACGGAGCCATGTCCCTGGCGCTCGCCCTCACTACGCTGCTCGCGAGCTACCTGCCCTCCCGCCGCGCGGCGACCGTGGATCCGAACGAAGCGCTGCGGTCGGAGTGAGATGGCTCCGAAGTGGTGTACGTCGCTGCCACGGAATCGATTATCGGACTTGCTGAGAGTCGTGAAGACCAATTCGTCTGGCTGGGTACACGAACAGTTTCCGGACCACAAGCGGTTCGGCTGGCAGGCCGGATACGGCGCCTTCACCGGGAGTGGCTCCCGACTGATGTGACGGACTACATCGCGGCGCAGCAAGAGCACCATCGCCGGGTGTCGTTCCAAGAGGAATTCCTGACATTCCTGAGGAAGCAAGAAATGTAGAAAGTCCAGCGACAGGCCAGGATGCCTGTCCCACGGAATACGGAAGAAGCCAGCCGGTGGCCTTTATAGAAGGAGAAGCCACAGGCCAGAAGCCAGAAGACAGGAGTCAGAAGACAGAAGCCGGAATGCAGAAGGCGTGAGACGGGAGGCAGAGAAGGAAGAAGCTGTCAGCGCTCGGCGATCTGCGGTCGGCGGTCAGCGAGAAGAGAAGTGGGTCGCGAGGTCGTGCGTTGCGGTAGATCCGCAGCCTGGCCGACTCCCTTACGGTCGGTTACCAGGATAAGCCTGGCTGATCTTGTGAACTGAAAGGAGTTCACCATGTAAATTGCCTGTTCAGCATGTAGCCGAACGAGCGTGGGTTCCAGCAATGGGA
>Ga0209777_10003815_pt1 | contig 18305 bp, 14 predicted proteins | sample FrelakmetHBP12HB_FD_187147 | JGI IMG/M metagenome (GOLD analysis project Ga0209777, IMG submission 187147) | Freshwater lake sediment microbial communities from the University of Notre Dame, USA, for methane emissions studies -HBP12 HB (SPAdes)... | ecosystem: Environmental > Aquatic >...
GAGCGGGCCTTGGCACGCTACGAACAGCACCGCTCCCTTACGGTCGCGGCTCGGATAGGGCCGGGCGCACGTAACTGAGGCATTACGCGGTGCACTCTACGCTGAGTCCTGGCGTCTTTCGATGCCGCGACACGGTGCCACTCCACTCTTGCACGCGGGGGGGCCAGATGGCATTATGGCGGCCCTGACGGACGGACCTCAGATGTGGGGCACGCGGGGTTACGCCGGGCTGGCCCAGGAGGAGAACCCGTGAGCACTCGGTGCGGCAAAGAGCATCGCACGGCGCCCTGTGGCAGCACGAAGTCGCCGGGCGGCGCCGGTCGTGGGGCCAGGGGCCGGGGCTGTCCGCTCGCGCGCTTCGGCAGCATGATCGAGAACTGCTACGAGTATGCGACGGCAGCCAAGGCCGCTGGCAGGCCCATCGTGGGCATCCTCTGCGAGTACACACCCCGCGAGATCATCCTGGCCGCCGGCGGGGTGCCCGTGTGCCTCTGCGGCGGCTCGGTGGAGATGATCGGGCCGGCGGAGCATCACCTGCCCGCGAACCTCTGCCCGCTCATCAAGTCGACCTTTGGGTTCCACGTCCAGAAGGAGAACCCGTTCCTCGAAATGGCCGACCTGATTGTGGCCGAGACGACCTGCGACGGCAAGAAGAAGATGTACGAGCTCATGGCCGAGTCGCGGCCGATGCACATCCTGGAGCTGCCGCAGAAGCCCGACGAGCCCGACGCCTTCCGCCACTGGCTCGGCGAGCTGGGGCGCCTGAAGGCCGAGCTCGAGCGACGGTTCCACGTCCGCATCACGGACGCCAAGCTGCGGAAAGCCATCGTTGCGATGAACCGGGAGCGGCGCCTTCGCCGCGCGCTCGCCGGGCTGATGAGGGCCGACGCGCCGCCGCTGACCGGGCGCGAGCTCCTCGACCTCAAGAGCAGCATCGCCTGCATCCCGGAGGACCTGGACGCCTACGAGGCGGCGCTGAAGGTGCTCGCGGGCCGCCGGCCGGCGCGCGACGCCTCGTCCCGCGTCCGCGTCCTCATGACCGGAGTCCCCCTGGTCCACGGCGCCGAGCGGGTCCTGGAGATCATCGAGAAGGCCGGCGGATTGGTTGTGGCCATGGAGAACTGCACGGGCCTCAAGCCGATCCTCGAAGACGTGAACGAAAAGGCGAAGGACCCGATGCGGGCCATCGCCGAGAAGTATTTCCATCTGCCGTGTTCGGTCATGACGCGGAACGACCGACGGCTCGACACGTTGATGACGCTGGCGAAGGAATACCGTGCGGAATGCATCATTGAGTTGATCTGGCAGGCGTGCCTGACCTATGATGTGGAGTCGTATCGGGTCAAGCGCCTGGCCGAGGAGGAGCTGAAGATGCCCTATCTGCGGATTGAGACCGACTATTCGCCTTCCGATTCGGCGCGCATCGCGGTGCGCGTCGAAGCGTTGTTCGAGACGGTCCGGGCGGCGTCGCCTGGTTGAGTGACCTGTCTCCCTTCCGGGCAACCGCGACCCCAGGGCCGGCACGGTTGGCCGGCTCCTGGTGTCCAGGGGAAATCACAAGGGCCCGCAAGGAGGATTCACCATGAAGAGCAAGTCTGGTATCGGGCTGAAAGACGTGCAGGCCGTCTATGGCGGTCCCGAGGGCGACCTCTGGGAACTTGTCATGGGCCAGCAGATTCACATCGGCGGGTTCAAGTCGTCCATGGACCTGGCCGAGAAGGCGGGGATCGGCGCGGGCATGACCGGCGTGGACCTCTGCTGCTGCAACGGGGCCGGCATGCGGTTCCTCGCGCGGTTTCGCGGCGTGGCGAAGATAACGGGCGTCGACGCGACCGCGACCGTAGTCGAGCGCGGACGCCGACGCTGCAAGGAAGAGGGCCTTGACGGCAAGGTCCAGTTCGTCCTGGGCGATGTCACGAAGAGCGGCCTGCCCAGCGGCAGCGCCGATTTCGTTTGGGGCGAGGACGCCTGGTGCTACGTCGTCGACAAGGCCAGGCTGATCGCCGAGGCGGCCCGCCTCGCGAAGCCCGGCGGCCTGATCGCCTTCACCGACTGGGTGGAGGGCAAGGCCGGCTTGTCCGACGCGGAGGCCGACCGGTTCCTGACGTTCATGAAGTTCCCGAACGTCCAGGATATCCCCGGCTACAGCAGCCTTCTGAAGGCCAACGGGTGCGAAGTCACGATGGCCGCAGATACCGGGCGGTTCACACCCTACGTTGATCTCTACCTCAACATGCTGGACATGCAGTTGACCTACGACGCCCTTCGGATCATCGGGTTCGACACGAAGCTGATGGGCGCCATGGCGGGCGAGATGCAGTTCATGCAGGGCCTTGCCCACGCGGGCAAGATTGCACAGGGGCTGTTCGTGGCCCGCAAGGCGAAGTGACCAGAGAGCGGACAGACGGCCCTTGAAAACGATAGCGTACAGTTCGCCCTTTGTGCCCGCGGAGTGGATAACCGCCCATGGGGTCCGACCGGTGCGTCTCCGGCCGGACCCCGCGGCGGCCGCACGCCTGGCGGGCCCGCTGATGGGGGTATGTCCCTATGCGCGGGCCTTCGTCGGCAAAGCAATGTCGTTGCCTGATGTCGACGCGGTTGTCCTCGCCACCACCTGCGACCAGATGCGCCGCGCCGCCGAGTGGCCGGGCCTGGCGGGAGGTCGGCCGGTCTTCCTGATGAACGTACCCGCGACGTGGCAGACGCCGGCTTCGGTGCGGCTTTACCGCGACGAACTCGATCGGCTCGGCCGCCTCCTCGTTCGCCTCGGCGGCCGAGAGCCCTCGCGCGCGCGTCTGGCCGAGGTCATGGAGGACTACGACGTTCGCCGCGCGGCGCTGCGCGGCATGCTCGGGACGCTCACGGCCCGGTGCGCGAGCGAGGCGATGGCGCGATTCGACCTGGGCGAGGAGGTCGTCCCGAACGAGGGCGCGGCACGAGTTGTAACGCGCGGCACCCCGGTGGCCGTGATCGGCGGGCCCCTCATGAGCGCGGACACCGGAGTTTTTGACATAATCGAGAAGGCCGGCGGCCGGGTCGTCCTCGATGGCACGGAGAACGGCACGCGGACGCTGCCGACGCCCTTCGACCGCCGCCGGTTGCGCGACGATCCCATGCTGGAACTCGTGGACGCCTACTTCGGGACCATCCCGGACGCCTTCCGTCGCCCCGATACGCTCCTGTACCAGTGGCTGGGCCGAGAGCCGGCTGCCAGCGGCGCGCGCGGCATTATCGTGTGGCGCTATGTCTGGTGCGACATGTGGGCGGCCGGCGTCGTGCGGTTGCGGGAGGCCACCGGCCTGCCTGTGCTCGACGTGGACGTCTCGGGCGACGAGGCCGAGCTCGCGCGCGCGGCCAACCGGATCCAGGCGTTTCTGGAGGTGCTCGGATGAGCGGCCCTCCGAAACGCCTGACGATGGAAGAGCTCGACCGGCTGTGCCGGAATCGCCAGGCAGCCGGCGCCGCCATGCCCGGGTACGTGGGGCCGCTCGCGCGACACGTCAAGGCGGGCGACCGTCGCCTGTTGCGACTCCGGTATGATGACTCGCCGGCGGCGCTGCGGCTCTGGAGTTTCCTTCTGACCGAGGAGGAGCGCCTGCACGAGGCCCGCGCGGCCGGCAAGAAGATCGTCGGCACGATGAAGGACCTGGGCACGGTCCCGGTGATGGCCTACGCGCTGCCGAACCTGGTGGCGTTCTATCCCGACGGGGCCTGGTGGACGCCCTGCGTCATGGAACTGAGCGAGGGCCTCTTCGGCATCGCCCAGTCGCTCGGGCTGGGCGACGCGTTCTGCCCGGTCCGCGCGATGGCGGGGGCGTTCGTCAACGGGGCCCATTTTCCGATCCCGGACCTTCTGACGTGTAGCGTTGGGGCCACGTGTGATGATTTTTCGGCCATTGCCCAGCGCGTGGAATCGCTGGGCCACCCCATCCTCTGGTGGGAGGTGCCCAGCCGCAGGCGGCCGGACCCCGGCGAGCCCGCCGTGGTGCTGCCCGGCGGGTTTGAGGCGCCGGCGTCCCAGGTGGCGCTGGTGCGGTCGGAGCTGGAGCGTCTCCGCGCGGCCCTGGCGGAACTCGCAGGCCTTCCCTTGGGCGAGGCCGAACTGGCCGCCGGCATCCGCGAGGCGAACCGCGTCCGCACGATTCTCGATGAGTTGCGGCGCCTGGCCTACATGGCCGAGCCGTGTCCGATGCCAGCCCTCGAAATGCTCATCGCGGAGATGCTCGCGATCCACTTCTGCTCGGACCGCTCGGAGTCCAAGGCCGTCCTGTCGGAGTTGGTGGACGAGGTCCGCCGGCGGACGGCGCGGCACGAGGGTGTGTCGGCCGAAGGGGCCGCGCGGCTATTCTGGGTCAACCCGGTGGCCGACCTGCGGGTGATGAACCTCGTGGAGGATTGCGGCGCGAGGCTCTGCGGCACGGAGTACCTCTTCTGCCACGCGCTCGATCGAATTCCCGAGGATCTGCCGCCGATGGAGGCATTGGCGAGGATGGCCCTCGCCGATCCGATGGTGGGCCCGTCCGCCGACCGCGCGCGGCGGATCATCGAGGACGTTCGTGCGTTCGGCGCCGAGGGCATCGTCATTTCGCGCATCCCCGGTGCCAGCCACTGCGCGCTGGAGGGGGCGGTCATCGGGCGCGCCGTGCAGGACGAACTCGGCCTGCCCGTCGTCGAGTTGGAAGTGCCGCCCCTGGCGGACTCCATGTGGCCGAACCTGAAGACGAGGCTGGAGGCTCTCGTAGAGACCGTTTTGGCAGGGAGGGTGCGATGATCTGTGCCGGAATCGACGGCGGATCGAGGGCCATCAAGATCGTGCTGATGGACCGCGCGACGCACAAGGTCGTGGCCTCGGGCGTCAGTGACCAGGGCGTTGACCACGACGGGCTCGCCCGGGAACTCCTCGGCCGACTCCTGAAGACGGCCCGCCTCGCGCGCAGCCGCATCAAGCGCATCGTGGCCACCGGGTACACCCGCAACGCCGTCACGTTCGCCGACACGACGGTCACCGAGATCACCTGCCATGCCGTGGGGGTGCGCCACGCCGTTCCGGACGCGGCCACCGTCATCGAGATCGGCGGCCAGGACTCGAAGCTCCTCAGGCTGAATCCGGACGGCGGCGTCCGCGACTTTGCCATGAACGACCGCTGCGCCGCCGGGACGGGGCGATTCCTCGAAGTCGTGGCGGCGCGCCTGGGTGTCGGGCTCGACGGCCTGGAAGGCCTGGCGCACAAGGCCAAGACCCCGGCGCCCATCAGCAGCATGTGCGTCGTCTTCGCGGAGACGGAGATCATCGGCCTCCTGGCGTCGGGCGTACGCCCGGCGGACATCGTGGCCGGCGTCCAGGCGTCCATCGCCTCGCGCGTGGCCTCCATGATCGGCCGCGACGTGAAGCCGCCTGTGATCTTCACCGGCGGCGTCGCGATGATCCCCGGGATGGCCGAGGCGCTGGCGGGCGCGCTGAAGGCCCCGGTTCAGGTCGCACCCGATCCCCAGATGACCGGAGCGCTCGGCGCGGCACTGCTGGCGTGCCGGCAATGCACGTAGGACGTGAGGATGGCCCGAGCCGCGCCACGAGAGTATCAAGCGGCTCAGGGCCGTTCCTTCACTTCTTGCCACCGCCGCTGTTGCCGATCCCACGACAGTGTTACGGCCATAGGGCGAAGCTGCCTCGCTGAGACTGGATCGCGTCGCTAGGTGAACGTGGCCCTTTCCACGCCGCGCTCTCGAGCCCCTGAGCGTACCCCGAATGGCAGTCTTGCGTGTGACGAAAGATGCCGTGTCGGCGGGCCTTCATCGGGGCCATGTGGCCGGCCGGAACCCGGTCGGCCTGCTGGAGGGGGTCTCGCTCCCAAGCCCGAAGGCCCACTTCACGTAGCGGCGTGTCAGGCCCGGTTGCCCACCAGCCGGCGCTGGCTTCACCGCAAATCCGTGATACCATGATGCTTGCCCGTGCAGGTCTGCCGCGACGTCCACGCAAACCGCACGCCTACCAGGCGAGTGTACGTAGGCCACCAGTGCCACACGCCCACGTCAAGGCATAGGGTCAACGGCACAAACGCGATCGCGGGCTCAAGAGCCCACGGAACAAGGACAAAGTCAACGGCATACCGACCGCAAGTCGGCTACGCCTATCCGGGGGAGAATGGCGTCATAATAGGACGTGCCAGGTCGGCAAAGCGATAGTTAAGTATATAACGGAAAACACGAAAAAGGCCACGAAAAGGACGAAATCAGGGGTAAGAACGACCCAAAAGGGCACGAAAAACCCTGAAAAAGCGCGCGTTTTGTCTTGCCCATCTTAACATTCTTGTCCTCAAACCCCCTTGGCGCTAGCGCCAGGCCGGTTCGGGTCGGTCGAAAAGCCAAAAAGACGCCAAAACCGGGCCGGCCAAAACTCTAAAGTATATGCGCTCGATACCGCTTGGGCGGCCTTTGCCCTGCGACGGCACAAGAACATCGATGGCCGGGCATACCACCGGATTGAATACGCCCCGTCCCCTGCTACAATGTCCGGCGGCCGACTCCGGCCGCAGGGCGCGACTAACGCCAAAACCGCTTGGCTTCGCGCGGGTTCCATGTTAAGAAGCACGTCGGGGAGTCTCTGTCAGGCTCTCCCAAGGTGGGTCCCTCGATACGGGAAGCGGAGGCAACGATGCGCTCAAGGCCCCTCGTCGTTCTTATGCTCGTGGCGTCGCTTCTGGGGATAGCGGCCGCGCCCGCGTGGGCCAAGGTCGAACTCAGGCTGCCCCTCGTCCGGTCGGCCTATCAGACCAACGAAGACATCCACCTGGCGGTCATCCGAAGCGCCGCCCAGGCGATCCCGGCCGGCGACCTGGTCGTCACGCTCACGGGCGACGACGCGAGCAAACTCGCGTTCACGATGGCCGCGCCGGCCGTGCCGCTCGCGGGCGCGGAGGCCCGCACGACGGAGCACGTCTACGTGAACGCGCGGCTCCTTCGGCCCGGGCACTATGCGGTCGAAGCGGCGGTCGACGGCGAGACTGCCAAGGCCGAGCTCGACGTCTTCAGCCACGTTCGGCGCTCGTCCTACAAGCTCGTCAACTGGAGTACCGCCAAGGGCAAGAACATCCTGGCCGAGGGCGAGGACAGCCTCGGATTCAACCTTATCTATGGCCACGACAACGATGCCGACCTGAAGGATGCCAACATGATCCGGGCGGGCGTCGATTTTCTACTCGTCTGCACGATGGGCGGCGCCCACCAGATGGACATGCGGGGCGAGTGCGACTGGTCCGACCCGTACGTGGTGCGCGGCGGCGAGGTCCGGGCCAGCCGCCAGGCCCTGGCCGACCGCACGCAGCCCAACTGCCTCGGCGTCCACTTCTATGACGAGCCGGGCCTCACCTGGGGCAAGGACCCTGCCAACGGCCAGCAGACGGCGCATGAAGTCGCCAGCCAGAAACGCGCCTACGAGAGTGCGTTTGGCCACATGCCCATCGACTACAAGGACGTCGATCCGGCGGACCCCGTGAAGGCGGCCGCCTGGAAACACTGGGCCTACTGGAAGCTCGGCTTCATGGACGCCTCGTGGAAAGTCCCCGCGTTCGGCGTGACCGCCGTGCGGTCCGATTTCCTCTCGGTCACCCAGAGCCAGTACGGCTGGTGGGCGTTCACGGACGGCTACTACTTCAACGTGGTGCGGTCGCTGCCGGTCATCAGCGGACACGGCGGCTACCACGACTACGGGCTGATCCAGTTCAACCCGTCCTATTTCCTGGAGTTCGCCCGGGCCCGCGACTATGCCCGGCCCAACTGGTACCTGCCGTGCTGGTACGGGAATACGACCAGCGACGAGTTCCGCCTCGAACAGTACCTCTCGTTCCAGACCGGCATCCAGGGCCTGATCTCGCCGCCGGACATGGACCCGTTCGATCCCTCGAAGAAGGTCGGCGCCGACGGCATCGTCGAGTCGAACCGCCTCGCGCAGCGGCTCGGCCCGATCTTCACGACGATGCCCGTGACGCGGCCGCCGGTCGCGGTCCTCTACTCGATGAGCCACCTCATTCACGCCCAGACGGCCGACCGGACACTGTGTTACGCTCACTCGGACAAGCACTGCAAGATGCTGAGCTCCGTCTATATGGCGGGGAAAATCACGCAGCAGCAGTTCCTGCCCGTGCTGGACGAGGACATCGTCGACGGGACTCTGGCGGCCAACCACAAGGCCGTGATCCTGGCGAGCATCGACTACGTCGCCCCGGAGGTGCAGACGGGCCTGGAGGCGTTCGCCGCCGACGGCGGGCTGGTGCTCCTCGTCGGGAAGTGCGGCCTGAAGCTCAAGGGCGCCGTCGACCTGGGCGTCTTGCCGAAGATGGCCGACCAGGAGACGATCGACCGCCTTGAGAAGGCGCAGAAGTGGCAGGAGCTCGCGCCCTACGTGACCCTCGGCAAGCAACTCACGGCCGTGAAGCCCTTGGCCGACGCCATCAAGGCCCTGCTCGAGAAGGCCGGGATCGCGCCGATCCTCGTCTGCGAAAATCCGGGCATCACCGCGACGCGCCAGGCCGCCGGCGACATCGAATATGTCTTTGCGGTCAATGCGGCCAACGATTGGCGGGGGCCGAACCTGAACGCGGAGGCCGCCCCGGTGACGATCGGCCTGGCGGACGACGGCCGGCCCGTCTACGACGCCGTGCTCGGCGGCGAGGCGGCCGCATTCAAGAAGAAGGGGAAGCTCCTGGAGGCCGCTTACCGATTCGGCCCGGGGCAGATGCGCGTCTTCGCGCGGACCGCCCACCCGATCAGCGGCGTCTGGGTCGGGACGCCGGTCGTTCGGCGGGACTACACCATCGCTGACGCGCCGCTCAGCGTCGAGATTGGCGCGGCACTCCTCTGGGGCGGCGGCTTGCCGAATAGCAACGGGAGCCCCTCGCGCGGCGTGGTGAGCGGGTCGGCGCCCCTGCGGATCCGCGTGATCGATCCGCTCGGCGCCCCGCGCTACGACCTCTACCGAGCCACGAGCGCGGGCACGATCCGCCTCGTTCTGCCCCTGGCGGTCAACGATCCGGCGGGCAAGTGGACCGTCGAGGTCACGGACCTGCTGGCCGGCACGCAAGGGACTGCCGCCTTCACGTTGCCGGCGGTGCCGCGCTGCGCCGCCGTCGCGGGGCGCCAGTCGCGGGCCGTCCATTTCGGTCAGGATCGCGACAACATTTTCCGCTTCTGCCGCGAGTTCCGCAGCGTCACCGTCGCTACCGGCAAGAGCGACTACAACCAGGCGGCCGCCGAGCGGATCGCGAAGATCCTCGCCCCGTGGGACGTCAAGGTCCAGATCGTCAAGGCCGAGGAGATCGCCAAGCCCCGCCAGCTTCCGGCCGACGCCGTGCCGACGTGGGTTGGCCTGGCGCCCGGCAAGGTCGACCCGGCCAAGCCCGCCGTCCAGCAGGTCGGCTTCGCGGTGGAGGGGGCGGTCATCCTGCTCGGCACGCCCGAGGACAATCCGATCATCGCCTATCTCCAGAAGGAGCGGTTCCTGCCGTACGCGCCGAAGGCCGGCGAGTTTCCGGGCGCCGGGCGCGGCCTGATCGCATGGCAGCGCGATGGCGTCGGCCACGAGCAGGAGTCGATCACCCTCATCGCCTACGACGCCGAGGGCATGGCCGAGGCGGTCGGCACGATGTACGAGGCCCTCTCGGGCCTGGAGCCGCTGACCCCGTGGGTCGCGCCCAAGGCGAGCCAGGTGACCGTCGCCACGAAGTCCGGCCTCCTGCCGGCGCCGAAGGCCCTGTGGGAAGCCGTCCTGCCGGACCGGGCGATGGGAATGAAGGTCGAGGGTGGCTCGCTCGCGGTCCTCACGCGCGACGAGTCGATCTCGAAGATCGACGCCAAGGGGAAGGCCGGCGCGCCGCAGACCCTCAAGGCCGACGCTTACCAGAAGACCCTCGGCGAGATGAACCCGGCCGCCGCGGCCGCCATCGCGGGCGCGAAGCCCGGCGCCAAGGCCGCGCCGGTGCCGCCCGACCCGGCCCTCGCGAAAGTCTCGAAGGACAGCCCGCTTCCCGGCCGCATCGCCAAGTTCGTCGCGGCGAGCGGCGACACCGTGGCGGTCGGCTACTGGGGCGGCCTCGTGCGGGTCCTCGGTGCGGACGGCAAGCCCAGGCTGGCCGAACAGTTCCAGCACGATGTCACCGGCGTGGCCTGGCTCGGCGACACGCTGGTCGTCGGCCTGTCGGATGGCCGCGTGGTTGGCCTGAGCACGAAGTAGTAGTCCTTCGCTGCCGAACATAGGGGTTACCGGCTCGGGTGCCATGCTTTCGCGCCTTTGCGAAAGCATGCTTATCCGTAGGTCGAGGAACATGCTTTCGCAACAGCGCGAAAGCATGGCACCCACAAGATCAATGGTGACGGCGTAGTATTGCGCCGCCCAGCTTGCGGGGTGATCGCCTGAATCAAGTTGTTTAGCCGTCGCCGGCACGGCGACGAATGCAACCCTGATGCAGCAAGAGGCATGAACCCAGGAGAGCTTCAACATGGACCCGACGTTCAAGGATTGTGTGGCCCTCGTGACCGGCGCCGTCGGCGCGATCGGCAAAGGCATCGCCGCCGACTTCTGCCGGCGCGGCGCCCGGGTGTTCATCACCGACCTCGACCCGAAGGCCGTTGACGCCTCGGTGAAGGAGATCGCGGCGGCGGGCGGCCCGTGTGCCGGCCTGGCGGGCAACGTCGCCGAGGAGCGCGACGTGAAGGCCATCGTCGAGGCCGCGCTCGGGGCCTTCGGCGGACGGATCGACTTCCTTGTCAACGTCGCGGGGATCGTCGGCCAGGGCAAGGTCGAGGACCTCACGGTCGAGGAATGGGACCGCATGTTCGCGGTCAACTGCCGCGGCACGTTCCTCTTCGCGAAGCACGTCGTCCCGGCGATGAAGGCCCGGAAGCGCGGCAAGATCATCAACTTCTCGTCAAAGTCCGGCAAGACCGGCTCGGCCCTCATGTGCCACTACTCCGCCGCGAAGGCGGCGATCATGGGCTTCACGCAGGCCCTGGCGTTTGAGCTGGCCAATGACGGCATCACCGTCAACTGCCTCTGCCCGGGCATCGTCGAGAACACGGGCGTCTGGACCCACGTGTCGGCCGGCTATATCCAGAACCTCAAGCTCCCGCGCGAGGAGGTCGTCAAGAAGTTCACCGCCAAGGTGCCGCTGGGGCGCCTGGCGAGCATCCCCGACGTCATTGCTGTGACGCGGTTCCTCGCCTCCGAGGGGGCCGATTACATGACCGGCCAGTCGATCAACGTGACCGGCGGCCGCGAAATGCACTAGCCGGGGTAACATGCAGCCGGGGTGCCATGCTTTCGCGCCGTTGCGAAAGCATGGATGTCGCCTGTGGTGAGCATGCTTTCGCAAAAGCGCGAAAGCATGGCACCCAGTATGCTGAGCGCTCGCCGTTCACTGCATAACGAAAGGGGCTTAAGCCGCATGTACACACGCGATCAAGTCGCCAAAAGCATCGATCACGCCGTCCTGAAACCCTTTGCCACCGAGGCCGATGTCATAAAGGCGGCGAAGATGTGCCGCGCGCGCAAGGTCGGAAATCTGTGCGTCCGGCCGTGCGACGTGGCCCTGGCCGCGCGCGAGCTCAAGGGCTGCGATACGACCGTCGCGGCGGTCATCGGGTTTCCGCACGGCTCGAACCGCCCCGAAGTGAAGGCCCTCGAGGCGCGCCTGGCGATTGACGACGGCGCGACCGAGATCGACATGGTCATGAACATCGGCCAGTTTGCCGCCGGAAACTTCGGTAACGTCCAGAAGGACATCGCGGCGGTCGTCCAGACCGCCAAGCCGCGCGGCGCGATCGTCAAGGTCATCCTTGAGACGTGCTGGCTCAAGCCCCTAGAGATCGCCAAGGCGTGCAAGCTCGCCGAGGCGGCCGGGGCCGATTTCGTCAAGACCTCAACCGGTTTTGGCGACGGGCCCGCCACGCCCGAGGCGATCGACATCATGGTCAGGACCGTCGGCAAGACGATGGGCGTCAAGGCCTCCGGCGGCGTCCGCACCTGGGACGTCGCCGTCGGGTACCTGAAGCAGGGCGCCACGCGCCTGGGCGTCGCCTCGACCGAGGCCGTGCTGGACGGGGGCCCGCAATGAGCGGCACGATGAGGGCGGTCGTCTACCACGCGCCGCAGGACATCCGCGTCGAGACGGTGCCGGTCCCACCTTGCGGAGACACGGAGATTCGTGCTAAGGTCGACGCCTGTGCGGTCTGCGGCACCGACCTGAAGGCCAAGACGCACGGCAACCCGCGGATCAAGGCCCCGAAGGTCATGGGCCACGAGTTCACGGGCCTGGTCGAGACCGTCGGCGCGAAGGTCAAGGGGTTCGCCGTCGGCGACCGCGTCGTCATGGCCACGTCGGTCTCATGCGGCCAATGCTATTACTGTAAGCGCGGCTGGCGGAACCTGTGCGCCGACCTGTCGCCGATGGGCTTTACGTATGCGGGCGGCATGGCCGAGTTCGTCACGATCCCCGCGCGGGCCATCGAGAACGGGCACGTCGTCAAGGTGCCCGCGGGCGTGAAGGCCGAGCACGCCGCGCTGGCCGAGCCGGTGAGCTGTTGCGTCAACTCGGCCGACAATTGCGGCCTGCGGAAGGGCGACACGGTCGTCGTGGTCGGCGCGGGGCCGATGGGCATCATGAATGCGTGCGTGGCCCGCGAGTTCGGCGCCGCGAAGATCATCCTGGCCGAGATCAACCAGATGCGCCTGGCGATGTGCGTCCCCTTCGGCTTCGACCGGCTGGTGAACCCGGCGAAGGAGGACCTGGCGGCCGTGGTGAAGGCCGAGACGGGCGGTATCGGCGCGGATGTCGTCATCGTGGCCGCGCCGGCGGCACAGCCGCAGGAGCAGGCGCCGGCGCTCGCCCGGAAGCGCGGGACGATCTGTCTTTTCGCGTCGCTCCCGGCGGGCAAGAGCAACCTTGCGATCGACAGCCGCACGGTCCATTATGGCGAGCAGCGCATCGTCGGGACGAGCGATTCGACGCCGGCCCACGTTGCAAAGGCGGTCGAGTTGATCGCGGGCGGCCGCCTGCCGGTCGGGCGCCTGGCGACGCACGTGCTGGACCTCGGCCAGATCGAGCAGGCCTTCGCCCTGATGCAGAGCGGCGAGGCGCTGCGCGTCATACTAAAGCCTTAATTCAACACATTTCGCCGCCCAGCTTGCTGGGCGTGTTTTGGCCGTTAGCCGAAAGCGGGCGTGAGCATGGATCTGAAACTTAACAACAAAGTGGCCCTCGTCACCGGCGGCTCGCGCGGCCTCGGCAAGGCCATCTGCCACGGCCTGGCGGCCGAGGGCGCGAAGGTGGCCGTCAACTATTACCGCAGCGCCGACGGGAAGGTCGACCTGGCTGCCGAGGCGGCCGTTGTCGTCGCCGAGATCGAGAAGGCCCACGGCGTGAAGGCCGCGGCCGTGCCCGCCGATGTGTCGAACGAAGCCGACGTGGCCGCGCTGTTCGACCAGGCGCAGGAAGCCCTGGGCCCCGTCGAGGTGCTCGTCAACAATGCCGCGTATTGCCCGGTGACCCCGACAGCGGAGACGCCGCTCAAGGAGTGGACGCTCGCGTTCCAGGTGAACATGCAGGGGACGTTCCTGTGCGCGCGGGAACTCATCCGGCGCCTCCAGGCCGCCGGGCGTAAGGGCCGCATCGTGAACATCTCGTCGCAGGCGGCGTTCCGGGGGTCGGAGTCCGGCAAGACCGCCTACGACGCGAGCAAGGGCGCGATCGTCGCGTTCACGGTGTCTCTGGCGCGCGAGATGGCGAAGAAGGGCATCGCCGTCAACTGTGTCGCGCCAGGCCTTATGTACACCGAGATGATCAAGCCGTTCGTCGACGCCGACCCGGAGAAGTTCAACGCGCGGCTGCCCATCGGGCGGCTCGGGCTGCCCGAGGAAGTCGCGAGCGTGGTCGCGTTCCTCGCCAGCGAGCGCGCCAGCTTCATGACCGGGGCGACCGTCGACGTGAGCGGCGGGATGTTAATGAGATGACCATTTAGCCGCCCAGCTTGCTGGGCGCGTGTTTTGTCGTTACGGTGAAACGGGGCGCCCCTGACCGGAAGGAGCCTACACCCTTGACCGCCATGCCAAGTCACACCCGAATGAAGCTCAGCGTCATGATGTTCCTCCAGTATGCCTGGAACGGCATCTGGTTCATCCCCGTGTCGACGTACCTTTCGAGCGTCGGGTACTCCGGGGAGAACATCGGCCAGATGAACAGCACGACGCTGATCGGGTGCATCATCGCCCCGTTCTTCGTCGGGATGATCGCGGACAAGTTCTTCTCGGCCCAGAAGATCCTGGGCGTCCTGAACATCGTCGGGAGCCTGCTCCTCGTGGTGGCGGCGTACGTGTCGGTCGATCCGGTCACGCACCGAGCCCACACGAACGCCGCCGGCGAAACGTACCTCGGCCCGTTCTACTGGGTCTGCCTCCTGCACTTCATCTGCTACCTGCCGACGTGGTCGCTGACGAACGCCATCGCCATGCGGCACATGTCGGACCCGGGCCGGCAGTTCCCGCGCATCCGCGTCATGGGGACGATCGGCTGGATCGTCGTCAGCATGACGACCCTCTTCGGAAGCCAGATCAACTACATCCTCGGCACGACGCAGAGTTTCGAGGCCACCGTGACGCCGATCTACCTGGGCGCCGCGATCGGCTTCCTGACGGGCCTCTTCTCGTTCCTCCTGCCGGCGACGCCGCCCATGGGGCACGGCCAGCGCGTGACCTTCGCCGACATCGCGGGCCTCAAGGCCCTGTCGCTCCTCAAGGACCGCAACTACCTGGTTTTCGCGGCCACGTCGTTCCTCATCCTCTTTCCGGGCCTGTTCTACTGGAACTGGGCCAATGTATATCTGAATGAGTCGCACATGACCTTCGCCCAGGCCTGGCAGAGCACCGGGCAGATGACGGAGATGGTGTTCCTGTTCATCATGCCCCTGTTCTTCGCGCGGTTCGGCGTCAAGAACATGCTGATCATGGGCCTGGTGGCGTGGATCCTGCGGTTCGCGTGCTTCTCGTTCGGCGTCTGGGGCACCGCGACGGCGGCCCTGGTGGTGCTGGGCCTGATGCTCCACGGTCCGTGCTACGACTTCTTCTTCGTGACCGGCCAGCTCTATACCGACAAGAAAGCCTCGGCCGACATCCGGGCCCAGGCCCAGGGCCTCATCTTCCTGATCACGTTCGGCCTGGGATGGTTCCTGGCGAGCCATGCGGCCGGGTACGTCGTGGACCGCTACGCGTCGAAAAACGTTCCCACCCAGGTGTGCGATGCGGCCTACGGCAAACTGGTCGACTTCGCCGCGGTCGATCTGCCGCAGGCCGTCGGCAAGTCCGAGGCGGACCTGAAGAAGATCAAGCCGGCCGACCTCGTGCCGCTCGTCCCCGCGGCGACGCTCTCCGAGGTCGAGGCCCTCGTCAAGGCCGACGGAGCCCGCCAGGCGGCGAGCGCCAAGGCCGACACCGAGACGCGGTCCGGCGCGCTCAAGTGGCTGCGGTCCCTCCTGCATGGCTCGCAAGACGGGTCGACGGCCGCGCTCGTCCAGACGGGGCCGAAAGGGCCCGAGCCGACCGCGAAGATCAAGCTCGACACGGGCGAGGCGAAGGAGGTCCCGCTGTCGCTGCACGGGCTCCTCGTGGATTGCGGAAAGGTCGAGGAAAAGGAGAAGACGCTCTACGCCCCGTCGTCGCTCGTGGCGCTTGTGGAGGCGAACTATCCGCCCACGGCCGCCGATCCGGCCGATCACGAGGTGATCCAGAGCGACGCGACGAAACACGACTGGGCCTCCGTCTACCTCTTGCCGATCGGCATGGCCGCCGCGATCCTCCTCTTCTTCGGGCTCTTCTTCAGGGACAAGATGGTCGTTGGCCGCGGCGACGGGCCGGAACTGGCCAAGGCGTAGGGGCCGTTATGGCGAAGGTCCTGCTCGGTATCGACAACGGTTGTACGATGTCGAAGGCGGCGCTCTTCACCCTCGAGGGAAAAGAGCTGGCCGTGGCCGCGCGCAAGACCAAGACGCTCTCGCCGCACCCCGGCCACCTCGAGCGGAACTGCGAGGAGCTTTGGCAGGCGACCGCGGCCGCCATCCGCGAAGTGCTGGCGAAGTCCCGCGTTGCGCCGGGCGACATCGCGGCGGCGGCGTGCGCGGGCCACGGCAACGGCCTCTACCTCGTCGACAAGGAGGGGCGCCCGGTCCGCGACGCGATCCTCTCGACCGACTCGCGGGCCCGCGACATCGTCGACCGCTGGCTGGCCGAGGGCGTCGACCGCCGCGTCCGGCCGAAGACGATGCAGAGCCTCTGGGCCGCGCAGCCCAACGCGCTTCTGGCGTGGCTGAAGAAGCACGAGCCCGAGACGATCCGGCGCGCGGGCTGGGTCCTCATGTGCAAGGACTACGTCCGCTTCCGCCTCACGGGCCGCGTGGCGGCGGAACTCACCGATTTCTCCGGCACGAGCCTGATGGACGTGGCCGCGGGAAAGTTCGATCCGGCGGTGCTGGAGGCGTTCGGCATCGGCGACCTCGCGCACCTTCTGCCGCCGCTCGTCCGCTCGGCCGACGTGTGCGGCGAAGTCACGCCCGGCGCGGCCAGGGATACGGGCCTGCGGGCGGGGACGCCCGTGGCGGGCGGAATGTTCGACATCGACGCGTGCGGCCTGGCGACGGGCCTGGTCGACGAGCGGCAGATCTGCATGATCGCCGGCACCTGGAGCTGCAATCAATATATCGCGACGCGGCCGGTCGTGGACGACGTGTTCATGACGTCGTGCTACAGCATCCCGGGCTACTACCTGATGCTCGAAGGCAGTGCAACAAGCGCGAGCAACCTGGAATGGTTCGTCACGGAGTTCTTCGGGGCCGAGAGGGAGCAGGCGGCCCGCGAAGGGCGGTCGGTCTACGACGTGACGAACGACCTGGTGGCAGCGACGCGGCCCGACGCCGCGCCGATCGTCTTCCTGCCGTTCCTCTACGGCTCGCACGCGAGCGCCGACGCGAAGGCGGCGCTCCTCGGCCTCAGCGGCTGGCACACGCGCGGCGACGTCCTGCGGGCGATCTACGAGGGCGTCGCGTTCTCGCACCGGTGGCACGTCGAGCGGCTGCTCCAGTTCCGGCCGCGGCCCGAGGCGATCTGCCTCACGGGAGGCGCGGCCCGGAGCCCCGTGTGGGTCCGGATCTTTGCGGACATCTTCCAGACGCCGATCCGGTTGCCCGACGGCACGGAACTGGGCGCGCTGGGCGGGGCCATCGCCGCCGGCGTGGCGGCCGGATGCTTCAAGGATTTCCGCGAGGCCGTCGGCGCGATGGTCCACGTCTCGCGGACCCAGGCGCCCGACCCGTCGCCGGCCGGCGTATACGAGGCGAAATACGCGAGGTACAAGCGGGCCGTCGCGGCGCTCGACCCCGTTTGGCGATCACTATCGTGAGTGCCTTCACATTTCGCCGCCCGGCTTGCTGGGCGATGCTGTGCTTCTTGGCGTATTGAATGGGGTCTTACTATAAGGAGATCTGCACATGACGCAACACGATGGCGTAAGCAGGCGTGACGTGCTGAAGGTCGTGGGGGCCGGCCTCGTGGCGGCCGCGACGGGCGGGGCCGCCCGCGCAGAGACCGAGAAAGCCCCGAAGCTCGCCTTCAAGAACGCCGACTTCTACGGCGCCGACGGCAAGTTCAAGCCCGAGGCCGCCAAGGACGCCGTGATCGAGCTCATGAAGTACCACGGCTACCCCATCCTCAAGGGTGTCCGGGAGAAGCTCTGGATATCCGATTACGGCATCGGTCAGCACGCCACGCTGGGCCTGGCGGCCTGCATGTTCATGAACAATGAGAAGGACCGGTACATGCTCATGGACATTTACCTGTTGCCGAACCAGTTCCTCCCCGAGCACTGGCACGAGGCGACCGACAAGAACCCGGTCAAGATGGAAGGGTGGCTCGTGCGGCATGGCCTGTCGCACATCGTCGGCGAGGGCGAGCCGAACCTCGGCAAGGACGTCGTCATCCCGAAGTGCCACATGGACGGCACCGCCACCGTGATGCACGAGGTGGCCGCCGGCCCCGGCGACTTCGTCCCGCTGAACCGCGCGGGGGCCCATCACTGGCAGCTCGCCGGCCCGGACGGGGCCATCCTCAGCGAGGTCGCCAACGTCCACGACAACGCCGGCGTCCGCCACGCGGACAAGAAGCTGATCTTCCCCTAGTGTACCGTCAACCATGATCTTGCGGGTGCCACTGCTGCGCTGTGTGCAGCAGTGGCTGCTTCGCACGGCTGCGAAAAGCGCAGCCGTGGCACCCGAAC
>Ga0209777_10003816_pt1 | contig 18304 bp, 13 predicted proteins | sample FrelakmetHBP12HB_FD_187147 | JGI IMG/M metagenome (GOLD analysis project Ga0209777, IMG submission 187147) | Freshwater lake sediment microbial communities from the University of Notre Dame, USA, for methane emissions studies -HBP12 HB (SPAdes)... | ecosystem: Environmental > Aquatic >...
TCTTGAGGCGATGGCAGGTCACGATGGCCTTCTGGAGGTCCATGTGGCCTTCGGCAGAGTCTATCCCCTGTCTTCTCGTCTCATGATGAACAAACGCAAAGAGTCGACTTCTTCAACGGGCGGCTAGGCCCGGGCTCAAGCTGGTAGCGTATCAGTTCATCACCGCGCCCAGATAGACTCATTCGCCAGGGCCGGCATTACCTCGCCTGTTCATAGACTGCTGGGCACGGGTGTCTGCTGCACTTCCTTCTTACGCCATTCTGGGCAGTAGCCCTGCGGGAAGTCGATAGCGGTGTGTTGCTGGAGATAGGCCTCGATCTCGACCAAGGCGTCCTTGGGAAGGGCGGCTACCTGCACACAGCTTCTGGCGGGGAATGGTTCCTTGAAGAACTCGGATGACGTACGCTATCGGCATAGACCCCCTTGAAGGCCTGGAAATTCCGGATGTCCTTGAGGGACGCCGCCATTTTCTCAGAAAGAAATGGCTTGTGCGGGGCCAATTCACTATAGAGCAGGTATCCTCGCCCATCGCGGGCAGGACCTGACCGGTGGATTGTCTAGGATGGGATCTGCCCATGAACGTTGTCTTCGTAAGGACACCGAGATACATCTGGCCTTTCAACAGTGAGACCAGTGCCTTTTGGCAGCCCTTGGGCCTTATGTCGCTGGCAGGCCAGGTCGAGGCGGCGTTTCCTGACTGGCGGGTGCGGATCATCGACTGCCCTGGCAGCAAGATCGGTTGGAGGACCTTGTGTTCCATGCTCGAATCGGATTGGCCCGATGTGGTCTGCGTGGGGGAGGAGACGGTCTCGTCCCATGAGGCCATGCGCCTGGCAACCTGGCTCAAGGGCCGCAGGCCACAGACTTGTATCATAGCAGGGGGGGTCTTCTTCGGCCATGCGGCCCAGGAGCCCCTGGCGGCAGGGTCCATAGACTACGTGGTCCACGGGGAGGGCGAGCAGACCCTGGTAGATCTGCTCTCCTGCCTTGCCCGCCGGGGGGACGCCAGCACCGTGCGAGGGATATCGTACGGGAGAGACGGGCAGGTCCTGAGGACCGCACCGCGTCCACTGATACAGGACATGGATACACTGCCCATGCCGGCCTGGTCCAAGGTTCCCATTGACCAGTATGGTCTTGGATCCAAGAACCACCCTGGGCTGGTGTCTATCGAGCACAGCCGCGGGTGCATCGATCAGTGCAGCTTCTGTATCCTGTGGAGGCACATGGGCAGGGTCTCTGAAGACGGGCGCCACGTATACCCTTGCTACCGCACCAAGTCCCCCGAGCGATCCCTGGACGAGGTGAAACGGTTGATCCGCGACTATGACCGGCACACCTTTGGGTGGGTGGATCCCACCTGGAACGCGGACCCTGCGTGGACCGATCGGTTCTGCGACCTGCTGCTCAAGCAGGACATCCGGATACGCCAGACCGCCTGGGTCCGGGCCGATTGCATCATCCGCGATCACGAGGCGGGTATCCTGGACAAGGCCGTGCGTGCCGGGCTTTGCCAGGTGATGATCGGGATCGAGCGATCGGACGAGGCCAGTCAGAGGACCTTGAACAAGCACGCCAATGGGCCCGACGTCACGGCCAGGGCCATGGAGATCCTCCGCGGATATCCCAGCGTGTTCACCATAGGCTCCGTGATATTCGGGCTCTGGGATGAATCCAGGAAGTCGCTGGATCGCCTTTCCCGGTACTGTGACCAGATCGGCGCGGACTTCTGCTTCTTCATCCCCCTGACGCCCAATCCCGGCACCGAGGTGTACGAACAGGCCCGTGCCAAGGGGCTGATCGAGGTGGCGGACCTGAGGGCCTACAATTTCCATACGCCGGTCATGAGGACGCGGCGTTTCTCGGCCAAGCAGCTCGAACGGTTTTACGCCCGGTGCGTGTTCGGGGTGGATCGCCATCGAATCCTGCACCACGTCCGGCGCATGGCCCTGGTTCGTGACAAGCGGCGGCGCCGGGTGTACAAGTCCCTGTTCCGATACGGGATGCACATCGGGACTCGCTACCTCTGGAACAGGGTCCGGCACCCATTTTCGGATCGGCCCACACTCTTTTCGCGCAAGCCCGCCTGGTATGACGCATGACCCTATTGCACGATCTATTCGGCCTTGTCTGTCATCAAGACGTGTCCAGATCCTTCACGATCGCAGGGACGGCCCTGCCTTTTTGCCAGAGGTGCACGGGCCTGTACCTGGGTCTGGGCATTGCCTTTGCAGCCCAATGCCTGGCCGGATCGTACAAGAGGGGCCTTCCTTCACGGGCCGTCTTCTACACGTATGTCCTCTGCCTGCTGATCATGCCCGTCTTCGGCTTCCACGTCCTGGACCCAGGACCGGCGTGGCGATTCTGGAGCGGCCTGATCTACGGCAACGCCGTCGCCCATCTGCTCCTGCCTGCGACCTATGCCATTGGCACGCGAGGCAGGACCCTCGCCCAACCCCCGGGCCCTGGGCTGGTGTTCTGGGCACTGTTCGCGTTTGTGAACACCCTGCCTATGTGGTTTCCTGTGCAATCAGCGGCCTTCGCCCATGCGGTCCTCGCAGTGGCGTGTGCGGGGGCCTTGGGAGTCGTTGCATGTCTGGCCGCCTGTCTGGTCTTTCTCGTGCAAGCAGCCTTCGGTCGCATCTTGTTGAAAGGAGATCTCCATGGAACGAATCAATCCTAGAAGGGTCGTTGTCCGCAATGCCTGGTGGGCCGCCTCAGCCTCGCTCGTGTGCGTGGTCGTATACGTCCTGGGGTGTGTCCTGTCAAAACCTGCGTGGTCGCCGGACTCCTCCCGGGTGGCCCTGCTCGTGACACCCCCCGGGGACGATCCGCACCTCTATGCGGTCTTCACCTACGACATCCGCAAAGGCGCCCATCGACTCCTGGACGAGCTCCAGGCCAATGGAATCCTGTCCGGGCCGGCCTGGTCGCCGGACGGGAAATGGATCGCCTACTACCGGGTCGAGCCCTCTGCAGAGCCCAACGCCCCGGCCTCAGCAGCCGCCGATCCCAATTCCGGAGCAGCGGCGACGGCGGGGGCCCATCCCGTGGCCAGGCAGGCCAACGAGGAGGGCAGTGCAGTCCTGCCCGGCCTCTTGCTCGACTTGGTCAAGGGCCGCGTGGAGGACAAGGCCGAGCGATTCGACGTCAAGGTGATGGTGGTCACGCCCGATGGAAAGGACAAGAGGGCCCTGTGTACCACCCAGTGGGTTGGCCGCAGAGACGATCTGGCAAGGCTCATGGTCATGAGCCCGGTCTGGTCAATCGACTCCAGGCACGTCTTCTACGCCCATACCCTCGGCGAGGTCTTCTCTATGGCGGAGGTGGATCTTGTCACGGGCCATACGCGGGCCCTGTGTCTCAGCTCTACCGGCTCCTGCACGCCGTCTCCTGACGGCCAGTGGGTTGCCACCCTGCTGGCGGACGAGTCCAAGCAGGTCGCCTTGGTCCTGGCCAAGGCCGACGGACGGATGCAGAAGTACGTCAAGCTCGACTTCGATCTCGGTGACAAGGACGACCTGGGACTCAGTGCAGAGGTGTCCTGGTCTCCTGACTCTGCTCGCCTCCTGGTCTCTATGAACCAGAAGATGCTCCTGGTCAGCGCTGCTACCGGCGAGGGTCGGCTCTACCGCGATCCCCAGATCGATGACACTGCCTTTGGCGTCTTGTCCCCTGAAGGTCAGACCATCTACTACATCGCCGGTCTCAAGAAGGGCGATCCCAACTCACCGGATCAGGACGTTGATCTCAAGTCCCTGACCCTCGCGAACGGCCAGACCAAGAGGCTGGTGAGACTGTCTGAGGGTCTTGCCGTCAAGTCCGCAGGCAGGTTCTCCATCTCCCCGAACGGCAAGGCCGTCCTCTTCAGGTGCACCCGCAAGGACCAGACGGGCACAGAGAGAGCGGCCCTGGTTCTCTGGGACGGCAAGAGGTCGAAGACGATCGAGACGGACCCATGGCTGGAAGCCCTCCCCGGGTCCAAGCAGGTAGGGGGCGGGAGATAGACTGCTCGGGCGCTGCGTTGCACTCGCTTTTCGGACGCTCACTGCGTTCGGTTTTCGGTGTTCGGGCGGTCGCTGCGCTCCCTTTTCGGGGTTCGCGAAAACCGAATACCGAAAACCGAATACCAAGCGTCGATCCGCGTCACTGCGGTCATACACCTTGTCCCTGGTGTAGGGTTGACCTGTCACGGCAGGGGCCCTATGATGATAGTCGAAGTGTGTGAACATGAGGTGTCTCTTTCAGAGCGTGGACGGGCGTCTCTCATTCTCCTCTGTGCTGATTGGCCTATTGGTGCCCGTCGTGCTCCTCATGGGCATCGGCCTGGCTGCAGATGCACTGAAGAGCAACTATGGGACGGGCAAAGGCGGCGTGGAGCTCATGGCCGCCGGGCTTGTGCTGGTCTGGGTCGCCATTGGCGGGCTCGTGATGTTCCTCCTGCGTGACCGCACGCGTGCCCTCGTCCAGTCCCTGCCCTGGGGATGGAGGATGAAGTTCGTCCTCCTGGCCACGTTCTTCGCACTCGTTGAGGAGGCCATCACCACCACTCTCACCAACCTGGCTCCGCTCTTCGGCACCCGGATCGTCGAGGCCTTCATCACGGCCTCGACCAACTACCTGGAGGTCGTCCTGTACAACAGCGTCATCGTCATCGTGCCGATGTTTGTGGTTTGGGCCTGGCTCCTCTCCCGCTGCAGGTTCAGCACGGGCCAGGTCATACTGCTATTCGGTCTCAACGGCACCATCGCCGAAGTCCTCTACGGCGGTCCAGGGGCATTCGCGGCTGCGCCGTTTTGGATACTCGTCTACGGGTTGATGATCTACCTGCCTGCCTATGCGTTGCCCGAAGATCGCGGCGAGACAAAGCCTCGCTGGTATCACTACCCGCTCGCACTCGGCCTGCCAATCCTTGCGGCGGCCGGGATCGCAATCATCGTCCTGACCCTCTCCCCGCACCTTCCGCACTTCGGGCCCAGGTTGAGCCCACCCAGGCCCTGACAGCATTCTGAATCCTGTGCACCCTCAGATCATCCGTAGCGGGCCCTCACTCTATCGCCGCCACGACCGGACTATGTCCTTGCTGGATGCCAAGTGAAGGTGGAGTGTCAGGTGATGCCCTGTTCATGGGACGGTGGCGTCCATCTTCTCGACCTGGGCCAGGAACAATCCCTCAGACCAGTGTTCGAGAGAAGGCAGTTCATTGGGCCGGAGAAATCGCCTGACGTCCTCCACGGCCTGGCGCCAATCGATGACCGCAATGACCCTGCGGTGTTCGGTGACACACCAGGCCTTGTCGACCTTGATGTCTTGACCTTGCCAGGGGCCTTGTTGTCTGATCGCAGAGGCCAGCAGTGCGTGGTTGATCGGTGTAGACCTGCCCGTATACCAGATGAAGTCGTACCAGTCCCTTCCCTTGACGTATTCGCGGCACAAGAGGGCATGGAGCTTCCCGGCGAACAGGCTTGGCAGGTCCTGAAGGACAACCGACGACACGAAGGGGAAATCCAGGAACTTGGTCTCAAAGTCGCTGCCGGACGGAGGATGCGTGTCGACCTCCAGTTTGACCCGGATCTTGCGTGTGGAGCGGTCCGCCCTCAGGTAGCTCAGATCAAGGACCCTGCAAAGGGAGTCGTCTTTGACAAAGACCTTCTTGACGGCTCCCACTGCGTTCGAGCGGTCCTGGACCTCCAGGTGATAGCCGTATGCGGTCAGTTCTTCAGCGACGGACCTCAGATGGCACTTGAGGTCAAAGGCCGGATTCGTGTGGCGCAGGACAAAGTCGAGGTCCTCGGAGAAACGATTGTGTCCGTAGAACACCCGGAGGCACGTCCCACCCTGGAGGGCTGCCTGCGCAAAGAAGTCCGTCCGTCCCAGGGCCGCCAGGACAACCTCTTGGGTGATCTCACGAAGGGCCTGTTCCTCTTCGACGGCGGACCTGCAGGCGTACTGGCTCAGGCGATCCTGAATGAGTCGAATACTCATGGTCTCAGATCCCTACAAAGACCTTTGAGGAACCGCTTGACTCTGCGGCTCCGGTAGTTCTCAGCCAGGCTGGCTACCTCCTCCGCCCGGACCTGATCGAGCTGTTCTTCATCGATCCGGAGGCTCTTGATCACGGGCTCGATCCCGGCCCAGTCTTTCCTGTAGGTGTACACGTAGTCAGCCAGGGCTTTGACGGGCCCAGCCACAAACACGGTCAGTCCGTCCTTCTGGCTCTGTCGCTCCACGTCCGCGAACAGGATCTCCTGAGGGACACGTGCGTACGTGAAGAGGCCTACGGGAGTGTCGAACTGAAGCGGCCGCTTGAGGCAAACGGAGGTAACCGCATGAACTGCCTCGGGAATCCAACCGTGGTGCGCCAGTGCCGTCTCCAGGCTGACGTACGAGGGGCCATAGATGTGTTGGGCCAATGCCAGGCTGTCCATCGGCGTCTTCAGCAGCTTGGGCGCCAGGCAGTACAGGCCTCTCCGGATCCGCAGGACCTCCCTGCTTGCAAGGGCACGCTTGACGATCGCATGGCGGCTGTTATTCGTGCCTCCGAGTAGGAAGAATACATCACGGGCAGTCATCAGCCCGCTAGGCATCAGTTCGATGGCCTTCTCTGTCAGTCTGTTCATGGCCTAGGCATCTCCATGGGCCGCCTTGAAAGTGACTCTACAACCCTATCGGTTCAGTTGCAAGTACATTTTAGTGAGAAACTGTCACTTTATGACAGTTTCTGCCACAAAGATGACACCAGGAAGCTCTCCCGACGTGAAGCCCATGATGCCCAGAACCTGGACCTATTGAGGGGTACCTTTGTGGACAGCGATCTCGTCAGTCCCTGTGTGGCGATTCCAGTGGTTCGGCTCCAGGGTCGCGAGGATCAATGACAACCGGGTGTTGTATCGTGTGAAGCGTTTCGGCCTTGTCCATACCGTCCGGCCGTTGGACTGTCCCACTGTCGTACCGTCCGACCGTCCAACACACCCCTTTGAACCGCATTCCACCGCCTCGAAGCGTGCGCTTTCATAGAATCATCTGGACGGCAGGCGCGGCCCTCCCGGACCGGAGTGGAGAGATCTGTCTGAACAGATACCTCCACTTCGGCAAGCCTCCGGCTTGTCTCCGGTCGGTATGACATGCCACCCACATAGCCAGGATGAGGATGCAGATTCCTTCGTGAGTACTCCCTTGACCGTTGACCTGGCCTAGGGCGATTTGGTACAATCAAGGTTGGTTTTATGAGACCCTGGAGGATACTGGGCATCAGGGAGGGGAGTCTCGTTTCGAGCAGCCCATACGTACACCGGAGGTTCGTGGTCTCTCTTGGGATTCGGTTTACGAGGAGAGAACGATGAGAAGGCACGTTTCGTGACCCTGAGGGCAATCGGTGCGCTCTCAGGCATCGAGTATGCCACCAGCCTAACCCAGTTCAACAACTGAGCCGGACTTATGAACTTGTCGTCATCTGAGGAGGTAGACCTGTGATGTTCAGACTGAGCAAGTACCTGTTTGCGGCCGCTGTCCTTGCGTCTGCCATGCCGGCCTTACTTCTGGCACAAGAAGTCACCATCGATGATCAGTCGCCGATGAAGGTCTTCAGAGATGCAGTTTCCTCCGATCCGTTGCATACCTATGAGGGCTGCAAGCGCATTACTGCGCAGAGCAACGGCGTTGTTCAGCTCTCAGTCTCGGTCATTGCCGTGAGCGCTGCTGGTGGAAACTGGATCGCCAGCGTTGCCCCAACTCCAATCCTTGAAGGCAAGACCGAGGTCTTGATCTGCGTGTTTGGTCAAGGCGTCAGAATTGAGAACCTTCATTGCGGCAGCCTGGATCTGCCTGTTGCCCGCGTTACTGTGTGGGGGGACAAATCGCCGGTCTGCGAAATCACCGTCATCATGGATGTTGTCTGCGCCAGCAGCACACCCACCATCAGTACCGTCGATGCCCATGAGGTCAAATCGACCTCAGCTCTGTTGGAGGGGGGTGTGGTTGACGACGGTGGGGAGGTGTGTGAGTACAGATTCCGGTACTGGAGAGAGGGCCAGCCTGAGATGTTCACGGCCTGGGTTGGCGAAGTGCGAACAAGTGATGTCTTTGCCGAACGGGTCGAAGGCCTCGATCCAACCAGCCTCTACCACGTTGAGGCCCAGGCACGGAATTCGTTGGGGATTGGCTATGGTGGACCGAGGGACTTCACGACCCTGCCCTGTACATTGGATATCACCTCCACTGCCGGCGGTTCTGTGACGACCCCTGGCGAGGGGACCTTCCAGTACGCTGGCGGGATTGTGGTAGCGATTGCAGCAATGCCGGCAGCGAACTGCCACTTTGTGAGTTGGACAGGCACGGCTGTGGTTGCCGGCAAGGTGGCGAATCCTTCCTCCGCCAGCACCACCGTCACCATGGACGCGGACTACACCCTGCAGGCCAACTTCGCGACCGACCAGGGAACGCCGGTGCTTGAGTACGTAGTGAAGCCCGTTAACGCCACGGCATCCAGCTCGATGACCGCGACTATGGGGCCCGACAAGACGATCGATGGTTCCGGACTTGATACCAGCGACCACCATGGGACGGCCGCAAAAGATATGTGGCTCAGTAAGAAGAACCAGCCCCCGGTCTGGATCCAATATGAATTCGACAAGGTCTACCAACTGAGCCATATGTGGGTGTGGAACCAGAATCAGGTGGTTGAGCCGGACGTCGGCTTTGGGGCCAAAGACGTGACGATCCAGTACTCGACGGACGGCACGACCTGGACGACCCTGGCCGGCGTGCCGCAGTTTGCCGAAGCGACCGGCCAGCCGAACTACGTCCACAACACGACCGTGGACTTCCGTGGAGTACAGGCCAGGTACGTCAAGCTGGCCATCAATAGCAACTGGGCGGGCGGAACCAAGCAGGCCGGTCTCAGTGAGGTCCGGTTCTTCTACCTCGGGGCTCCTCCGACCCTGACTACCTCTTCTACGAACGGCGGCACGGTGGCTGCGCCTGGTGTGGGGTCATTCTACTATGATCCTGGCACATGGGTACCTGTGGTTGCCACGCCGGCAGCCAACTACCACTTTGTGGACTGGACAGGCACGGCTGTGGCTGCCGGCAAGGTGGCCGATCCGTGCTCCGCCCGCACGGCTGTGACCGTGGACGCAGACTACACCCTGCAGGCCAACTTTGCAGTCGACCAGCGGACGTTGACTACCTCGTCCACGAGCGGCGGCACGGTGACCACGCCGGGTGTAGGTTCATTCTACTATGATCCTGGCGCATCGGTGACTGTCGTTGCCGCGGCCGCGGCGAACTACCACTTTGTGAGTTGGACAGGCACGGCTGTGGCTGCGGGTAAGGTTGGTGATCCGCTCTCACCCAGCACCACGGTGATTGTGGACAGCAGTTGCACGCTGGTCGCCAACTTCGAGAGCGACGTCGATACCCTGTACGTAGGGGCACCTGGGTCTGTGGATCCCAACGGAGACGGCACGCAGGGCCATCCCTTCGATCAGCTCCAGAAGGCCATCGAGGTGGCGGCGGAGGGCAGCCGTGTAGTCATCGGGAGCGGGACCTACACGGGCACCTTGAACCTGATGGGCAAGACCATAGAGCTTGTGGGCACAGTGCCCAATGGCCCAGGCCAGGGGTCTTGGACGGTGATCGACGCCCAAGGCGCCGGCCCGGTAGTGACGTTCACCTACAGCGGAGAATCGCAGTGTACCCTTTCCGGGTTAGTCCTCACAGGAGGCAGTAGCGACAAGATAGGTGCCGTTTCTTGTTCTGGCACCCGTCTGACGATAAGGAACTGCCTGATCGTAGGCAACCGGGCAACGGACCCGAACGGTGGGGTGGTGTATTGTCGGGACAGCAACGTAGCGATGGTCAACTGTACCATTGCCGACAACTACGCGGCAGCAGGCGGGGCCGGGGTATACACGGTGGATAGCAACGTCGTGTTGCTGAACTCGATCCTCTGGGGCAACCTACCCAGTCAGATTGTGGCAGAGTCAGGCTTGCAGCCTAGGGTCACCTATAGCGATGTCTCAGGGTCTTGGCCGGGGACGGGCAATCTGGACACCGACCCGTTGTTCGTGCTTCCTGGTCATTGGGCAGATCCATTGAATTCCGTTGTTCCGGCTTCCCCTGCGGATCCGGCGTCGGTGTGGGTGCCAGGGGACTATCACCTGATGTCGCAGGCAGGGCGATGGGACCCTGTCACCAAGACTTGGGTCAATGACACGGAGACCAGCCCATGTATTGACGCGGGTGACCCAAACAGCCCGATTGGGCAAGAACCCTTGCCGAACGGAGGACGTGTCAACATGGGCGCCTATGGTGGGACCCCCCAGGCCAGCCTGTCGAACGGATGAACTGGAGTCGCGGCGTCGGCTTCACCATGACTGTGACCGGGTGGTAGTGTCGGGCCCCGCGCTATCCCGTGCGCCGTCGACAATCATCGTTGGCGGAGGCCTGCTCGGCCAGGGGTCAGCCGGTTGGTGCACAATCAACTGGCTCGGCTCAGAAGAGCCGCCGACTGTGGAGACGACTTCGGTAATGCTGCTAATCGCAGCATGACCCCTTTGTCTCGAAGGGTCCAAACAGGCAGGGGACGGGAAATGACGGCTCGGTATTCGGCAGTCGACGACCGAGAACCGAAGAGTGAGCGGAGCGAACGCCCGAACACCGACCACCCCTCCCGTGTGCCGCTTCCTGCTTCCCGCTTACCGCTTACCGCTTTGCGATGTCGACCCCATGGATCGGCCTATACACATTCCGGGCACAGTCCCTCAAGAAGGACCTGCTGGCGCTGGATGACAAATCCCTTGTAGGGGCCCAGGGTCAGCGGGGGGTGCAGCTCGGTCAGGCAGTGGGTGCTGCCGCACCGCGTGCAGGTGAAATGCGGGTGACACTGATGCTCGGTGCACCTGTGGCCCAGCTCGAATTGCCAGGTCTTGGCACCCGTGAGGGCCTTGTGCACCAGGCCGGCATCCAGCAGGCTGGCCAGGGTGCGGTAGATCGTGACCTTGTCGTGCGGCCGGCCGAGCTTGGAGGCGATCTGGTCCTGGGTCAGGGGCCGGTCGGTTCGGAGCAGGGTCCTGACGATCGCCAGGCGGGCCTCGGTGCAATAGAGATCCGCGGCCTTGAGCATGTCTTTGGCCTGGGCCTTGAGGGTGGTCTTCATGCGTGCCTCTCGTGATCGTGGTCGTGCCCGCAGCTCAGGCAGGTGTGCTCCGAGCCTCCCGTGACAAAGAGCATGGGGAACATGATGTCACTAAAGCAGCAGGGGAGCCACACGGCGATGAACAGGACCACGAACATCCCCACCAGGAGCATGGGCGACAGGGCTGTGTGGGTATTCATGAGCATATGGGCCGCAGAGGCCCAGGTGCTGATGAGGATGTGGAAGGCGTGCGGCAGCTTCGTGTGAGGGATGAAGTAGGCCAGGAGGATGCCCAGCAGGGCCGAGGGATTGACGACGTACCAGTCCTCGATGAAACCCAGGTGGATGTCGGGACCGTCTTTTGCGTGGCCGACCTCTTGGCCGTGGGCCTCGTCCAGGCCGTGGACCTTGCTCTCGGTCGGCACGGACACACCCAGGATCTCCTCGCCGAAATAGGGCAGCACGCAGTCACTCAACGTGGCTGTGCCGATCGAGCCGACGTAGCCCACCAAGAGGACCAGGAGGAAACTCCGGGTTCCCTGGCGGAGCTTGAACAGGGAGGCGGTTACAATGGCGGACAGCAGCACATGGATGGGGTGAAAGATCAGGAACAGACCGTGGGCCGTCTGCGGGGTGGCGTTGCGAAACAGCAGCATGCACCCGATTCCCGTCACCGCCCCCAGAAGGGTGAAGGGGGCATGATGCCCCAGTTCCTCCAGGACCAATCCCATTCGGCCTTTCTTCACGTCCATACCTAATCCCTTCGTATCACAACCGTTTGTACCAGACTACGGCAGTGTAATGATCCTTGTTCAAAAATGCAACCGAGTTGCAGATTTTCTTGTGAGATCACCGGCCTGGCTGAGGAGCTTGACCATTATTGTTGCGTGGGCCGGGGAGTCAGGTATTGGGCCGTCTTTTGAGAACCACAGATGCACACAGATTCACACCGATGGCTGCCGCCGTATCGGGAGTCTGGGCCTGTGCCTGGGTCCGCCGGTCGTTGCATCCCGGCGCAGCGGCGGACCGTTGTTTGCGAACCCAAGCAGTCGGCCCGTGTGCAAGACAGGGGGTCTGGTCCAAGCTCGCTTGGACCCAAGCCCCCCTGGCGTAGCACGCCCTTGTATGCCGCAGGCATGCAAGGCAGGCGCAGCCTGGGGACTGACTGCGCCCCAGGTATTGGACGGCCCACCCATACTCAATCTGTGTGAATCTGTGTCCATCTGTGGTTTGGAATCCCGCTTTGGATGTCCATGGCCGCACGGACGGTCATGCACCCGCCCTGCTGAATCGGCTTGATCTTGGATGGGACCACCATATACTAGTCGTGGTTCGGTCCCGTGCGGAGAATGGCCATGACGGATCTCTTGTATGGTGTCGCAGGTCTCTTCATTGGAGGCGTAACCGCCTGGTTGGTGGCGGTCAGTCTCACTCGCAGGCAGCTTGGGGCACGGCTGCAGGAGTCCCAGCGGCGGGCCGGTGCCGCAGAGGTCGAGGCGTCGGCCGCTGAGGCCGCGACGGCCGAGCTCCGGGCCCAAGGCCAGAAGGCAGCGGAAGAGGCCGAGAAGCTGCGGTCTCGCCTGGAGGCAGAGCAGGGGGTGAGGATCAAGGCCGAGACCCAACTCGCTGAGACCTTGCAGCGGCTTCAAGAGGAGAAGAAGCTGCTCGATGAGGCCAGGACCAAGCTCACCGATGCCTTCAAGGCCGTGGCTGGAGATACGCTGGATAACAGCACAGCGTCGTTCCTGAAGCTGGCCAAGGAGACCTTCGACAAGGTCCTGGCTGAGGCCAGGGGCGACCTGGGCAAACGCCACGAGGCCATCCAGGGCCTGGTCAAGCCTCTGGCAGACTCGGTCAAGCAGTTCGAGGAACATGTGCGGGGACTTGAAAAGAACCGCCAGGAGGCCTATGCCGGTCTCATGGAACAGGTCAAGACCCTCTCGTCCACCCAGCAACAACTGCAAAAGGAGACGGGCAATCTGGTCACTGCCCTTCGCACACCCAAGGTCGTGGGCTCCTGGGGGCAGATCGCCCTGGAGCGGGTCGTCGAGCTATCGGGGATGTCGGAGCACTGCGACTTCACCAAGGAGGTCTCCGTCAACACCGAGACCGGTCGTCTGCGTCCGGACATGGTGGTGCACCTGCCTGGTGAGCGGGACATCGTGGTGGACGCCAAGGCGACCTTCGACGCCTACCAGCAGGCCGTGGGCGCAGAATCAGAGGAGCAGCGCAAGGGGGCACTGGCCCGTCACGCGGCCCAGGTGCGGGCCCACATGACCAATCTGGCCAACAAGAGCTACTGGCAGCAGTTTGAGAAGGCGCCGGAATTTGTGGTCATGTTCATCCCGGGGGAGTCGTTCTTTGCTGCGGCAGTGGACGTGGACCGCAGTCTGTTGGAGGACGCCCTGGAGAAACGCGTGATCCTGGCCACGCCGACCACGTTGATCGCACTGCTGAGGGCCGTGGCCTACGGCTGGCGCCAGGAACTGATCGCCAAGAATGCCCAGGAGCTCAGGGATCTCGGCAGGCAGTTGTATGAACGGATGAGGGTCATGGCCGAGCACCTCGCCGACGTCGGTCGAGGCCTGGACAAGGCCAACATCGCCTACAACGACGCCGTAGGCTCGATCGAGGCCAGGGTCCTGCCTGCGGCCCGGAGGTTCAGGGACCTGGGCGCAGGCTCTGATGCCGAGATGCCCGTGATCCAGCCCGTGGAAATCACCCCGCGAGCCATCACTGCACCGGAACTGACGCAGGAAGTGCCGTGAGGGGCCCGGCAGTGCCAAGGTCGACTTGTGTCTGGTGGCCCACACTGCGTCTGGGGACACCCGGAGAGGCCGAGTGTTGGGACCAGAGGCGTTCATGGCGAAGGTTGGACGTTTGGCAGGCAGGGAGGTGAGCCTGGCAAGCCCGTTCGTCAACGGAAGTCGAGGGCGGACAGGTGATCGATACGTGTCGAGGGGAAGTAATCTGTATGATGTCCCCAGATAAAGGGGAAGTAATGTGTATGGTGTCCCCAGATAAGCCCAGATAAGCCTGGATGATTTGGCCCAATGTGTTGTCCAGGGCATTCGATTCGAGGGGGAGCTCGCAGGGCTTTCAGCAGAGAGTCGCAAGGCGTACATGGAACACCTGGGCGTACGAGAGAGGATTCGGACTTGGGCCCCGCGAGCACCGGTCGCTCAGTCAGTCGGCGCTGCCATGAGGGTCTTGCAGCCGCGAGTCCTCATCCTTGACTACAACGATCTGGATCTGAATCGTCTCGCGGTCGAGAAGTCCATTGCGGACACGCTTCTCGTGCTGGAGCAGACCAGACTGCTCCCGGTGCCCTCGTCCCAGGACCGGACGGCTCTCCAGACCCTGGTCAGAGAGACGATGCGCAAGGCGGAGACTCTTGTACAGCAGCACTTCGGGGACATCGTTTCCCCGGACCTGATCCACAGGCAGACTTCAGCGACGACGGACCGCCTCGTGGCAGAGATTGACGATCCGGGGGTCTACTGTCTCAAACAGAGGCCTGACGCGGCTCAGGTGGATCAGATGATGATGGACTTGGAGGGCCGACTCCGGGGTCTACGGGAGCGGGCGGTGACACGACTTCGGGAGGTCAAGGAGGGGATGGAGAGTCGCAGGGGAGTTGAGGGGCAGGCAGACGACTCGGCCGCCATTCTCGATCGAGTGCAGGGAGCTATAATCAGTGAGGCGATGGAGGGCATCCTCCACTCGATCCGGAAGGCGACCTCTCCCTTGAAGATGCAGGAACTCAACCGCAATCCGGACCGGATACTACCCGGTTACTCAGCCCTCGTGAAGGCCTACGTAGATCGAGCGAACTTCGTGGGAAACAGGGCGCTGCAGCGAGAGGTGGAAGAGGCGAGAAGGAAGATGCTCATTCGGGATGCTGATAGGTGATCGCCCGCATGTCGAGGGGAAGTAGTCTGTATGTCCCCAGACGACCCTCGGATGGAAACTCGACAGAAAGAAAAGCCCTGCCAGGGGGCAGGGCGTGATGGACAACTGTCAGCCATTGTCGGTCTCTGAAAGCAATGGTTGCGGTTCACGCCGTCAAGGGCGCCGGTCTTCAGGCAACAGCGTTTGAAAGGACGTGCCCGAGCCGCAGGGACACGGGTCATTCCTCCCGAGCTTCTCCTATCTCACGGCCACGCGGTCCATCGCGCGGAGTGTCACAGGCCCTATGAGGCCGGACGCCACGGGGGCATCGCCGGCCTTCCATAGTCTCCAACTGGTGAACGTGTATCGACCCGTAGGACTGGACTTGCCTTCCAGGACCCACTGTGGCCATTCCTTGAGCGTTCCATCGGTGTTGCGGGGACTGTCCTCGGGCATGTTCTCATCACCGATCATCCGGTTGACCCAGAGATTGACCACATCCACCTCAAGCCTGTTCTCTCCGGCCTTGGCGGCCTCGGTGATCTCCACGCAAAAGGGCGGCTTCCACAGGATACCGAGGTCCTTGCCATTTAGCCTCACCCGGGCCATGACCTGGACGCTGCCCAGATCCAGGTAGAGGTGCCGGCCCTGGCCGGTCATTGGAGGAGGCACCTGAATGGTCTTGCTGTACGTTGCCGTGCCGGAGAAGGTCCTCACTCCCGGGCAGCTATGCTCGCTCCACGAGACCAGCCTCTCCAGGGCTACGCGTTCTGGTGCGCCCGCGTTCGCGGGGAAGCGCAGGTCCCACGGGCCCGTCACCTCCAGGGGCGAGGGCAGGGCCTGTACCTCACATCGGCGTGTTCGGCCGGAGGCGGTCTTCAATTCGTAGAGCCCCGGCTGCCATGCGTCAAGCCAGAGCCGGCCGTTCGCTCCCCGATGGACGTCAGCGGTGCGTTCTGAACCGGTGGACGTGATGAGGGTGACCTCTTCCGGGTCCTGGCCTCGAAGGGTGAAGGGCGTGCCATCGGCGGTGTATTCCGCAATGAGCGTCTTGACGATGCCGAAGGCCGGATCGTCGCCCTCTGCCATCCGGGCCACCTGGAAGCCCACCTCGCCCCCATCCACTACTGCCTGGAGCTTGGCCCGCACGTCCCGCGTCCGCTGCGGATCGGTGAGGACGCCGTAGACCGCCTTGCCAATGATCACCTTCGCCCTCAGATCAGGGGCCGGCAGCACGGGTTGGCCGTTGCGGGTGACCTGCACAACCGGATCCATCGGTCTCGGGCCCTCGCGGAACACCACGAACACCGAGCCGCTGGGCTGGACGTGGATCGGGATGCGTGTGACGCCATCGCCGGGTTCGTATACAGCGACCGGCTCGATTCGGCCTGTCTCAGGCTGCCAGAGCTCCGGGCGCCTTCCCGCCGTGCGGAAGGTGCAAAGCAGGTCCTCGGGCTGTGGGCTGGCGCTGGCCACGAAGTAGAGGTCCTCGCCGGCCAAGCGGCGGTGTATCCAACGGACGAACGGGCCGGCCTGAAAGTCCGGGCGCACGCCCATCCGCGCCAGGGCCTCTTCGGCCGTGACTCCGCACAGGACCCTTCCCCTGCCGTAGGCATGCTCCTTGACCGTGTCACCGTTACAGTTGCCCCAGAGTTCGTCGGCCATTCTGCGGACCTCCTGGTCGCACCTCGGGTAGTCTGCGAGGCTCGGTGATCTCAGCGGTCGGGGCCCGAGGACCGTGGCCCCGGCCTCGACTAGGTCCCTGATCTTCCGGAGCAGGGGGGGCGTCATGGTGGGCGAGAGCGGCAGCACGAGCAGCCGGTAGGTCATCCCATCTGGAAGGACGAGGTTCCCGTCCTGCACCGACATCCGCTGGAGAACCACCTCGGCCGTGCACTGATCGTAGTCATAGCCCTTGCGCCCGTGAGCGGAGGCCCCTTTGGGCGTATCCTCGGACTCCAGATAACAGATGTCCGCAACAAAGAGGCCTTGCCGAAGCATGAACTGGCATCGCGAGAGATACTCGTGCCACGGGGCCGAGAACTCCCACCAGGTCTGGCCTCGCTCGTAGTGAAGGCCCCATGGCCCCATGGCCATGCCCGGGCGGAGGGTCACCCACGGGCTCATGGCATACCGGTGGAACACGAAGCGGTTGACCCCTTCACAGAAGGCCCGGTCTCCGAGACCCTTGAGGGTGCCTGGATGCTGCAGCCACCGCTCGTGGTCGTCCGCGGTGAAGGCCTCGGCCCCTACGATCCTCCTGCCGTAGGTGTGGGCCGCCGAGGCCATCGCCTTGCAGGTCTCAAATGCACCGCCGCCCATCCAGAATTCGCACATCGGCTCGTCCGCGCGACCGGCATACGTCAGGTCATCACACGGGCCGCCGTACGCCTCGATCGAGAGACGGAGCCCATGTCTTCGGGCCAGGGCTGCCAGGTGCCCTGCATAGTTCTCAACCACGAGGTCTGACACGGTCTGTCGGAGATCCCACAGGAATCGCTCGGAGATCTCCAGACTCCCCACGACCCGACCCGACAGGGCCGGAAGGAAGGGAAGGGGATCGTATCCTCGCCTCTCCTGGAATTCCTCGCGCATCCGCGGCGTCCAGTTCTGCGAGCCATTTTCCCAACTGTCAATGTGCGTGGCGACCCACATCTTGCCCGCCGCACGGCCGACATCCCCCAGGAGCGGGCCCACCATGCCTGCAAACTGGGCCTCAATGCCGTCCTTGCTCAGCTTGTCGCATTCCAGTCCTCGGCCGCTCTCCGGCGAGGGCGCGTTCACCACGCCCGTTGACGTATGGCCGATGCGCAGCACGGTCCATGGGCCGGCCGGCACGTCCCACGCGAGACGGCCGTCACGATCCAGGGACGCGCTGAGATTGACGATGCGGGCAGGATCGATCCGCACCTCAGGGGCAAGCGGGGTCTCGGTCGGCGGGGCGATCGCACGGCGCTCATAGGCCGCCTTGCCCTGAATGTCGTTGATCCGGAACTCCCCCGGAGTCGGGAAGGCCAGCACCGCGATGTCGTGATACGTGCCGGCAACGGCCTGGGGCTGCGGGCACAGACCCTCAAACCGCCTCGCCCCATCAAGATGGAGTTCACTCCAGACGACCTTCTGCATGGACTGTTCGGGCCTGATCCAGGGCCCGCCACTCCCGTTCCACCCGGCATCGTTGTTCAGGTTCACCTCCAGGCCGAGGCGCCGGGCCTCGGCGACGACGTGACGGAACAACTCCCGCCACTGGGGGCTCATAAAGCCGACAGGACAGAT
>Ga0209777_10003817_pt1 | contig 18297 bp, 17 predicted proteins | sample FrelakmetHBP12HB_FD_187147 | JGI IMG/M metagenome (GOLD analysis project Ga0209777, IMG submission 187147) | Freshwater lake sediment microbial communities from the University of Notre Dame, USA, for methane emissions studies -HBP12 HB (SPAdes)... | ecosystem: Environmental > Aquatic >...
GAGGAAACAACCAATATGTATTTTGAAACGCTTGAAGTCCTGGAACAGGCTGTTTTCAAAAGATCGCAACGATGGAAGCCTAATAAAATAAAATCACTATGTCAATTTACTTAAGGCGTTTACTATATCAGGCTTAATAATGCTCTTCCGGGTGAATCGCTCCATCTGATGAAATCAAAGATAAAGACAAATTATTCATTAAAAAACCTTAATACCATACGAATTGGCGGTCATGCATTATATTATGCCACTCCTTCTACAGTATTTGAATTAAAAGAAATACTTAACTTTTCTATCGACCGATATTTAATGTTTTATATACTTGGCAATGGTTCGAACGTTCTAATTAGCGATGAAGATTTTAAGGGTATAGTCATCAAATTGTGCGGCACGTTTAAAGAAATTATCTTTCACGAGGGTGACAACACTGTCACTTGTGGATCCGGGGCTCTTTTAATGAAAGCGGGAAATCAGATCGCTGAAAGAGGCTACGCAGGATGTTCATATATGGGAGTAATTCCCGGAACAATTGGTGGTGCAGTTAGAATGAATGCCGGCACACTTGAAGAGGGCGAAATAAAAGACCATTTCTTGAATGCACAAGTGTTTGATCCGCAAACGGGTGAACTTGAAACCTACGCTTTAGAGGATATGCAATTTGAGTATCGAAAATGTGCACTTCATCAGTCAAGGAAGATACTTCTCCAGGTAACATTCAGGCTCCCGCTGAGAAGAGAAAACTACCAGGGTGAAGCGAGGGAAATAATAAATAGTATATTAGCAATCCGTCGTCGAAAACATCCTAATATTCCGCTGAACTTTGGCTCCACGTTTAAACGACCCCCGGGCGGCAAACCCCCGGGATGGTATCTTGAACAAGTGGGCATGAAAGGGATGAGAAGCGGTGGCGCAATGGTCGCCGAAGAGCATGCTAACTGGATACTTAATATGGGCAATGCAACAAGTCAGGACGTGAAAATCTTAATTTCAGAGGGACAGAAAAGCGTTTTTGAGGAATTTGGAATTAAGCTTGAAAGAGAAGTAATTTATCTCCCTGAAGACATGGGAACATGGTATTAGTGAACGCCACATATACATATAAGTTGATAAAAGCTGCCATTGCGAGTTTATTGAACCAATCAGCACCTCCGGCAAAACCGGAGGCTTGACTCTGTGAGTTGCTCGAAGAGGCAATAATTAAAGTTAAAGCCACACAAAATCGCAGGGTATAGTATCTAATGCCATTGTGTTACCCAAAATACTGTTTTTATTTTCTCTCTACTACACACTTTGATTTAATAAAAACATGTTATTTTAACGATAACATTACGGCAGTTTTGGCAATAATTTTCATTAAAAAAAACTATATATGAATATACTCGGAATTTCAGCATTCTATCATGACAGCGCCGCATGCCTGGTTATGGATGGCAATATTGTTGCGGCAGCCCAGGAAGAGCGGTTCACCCGTAAAAAACACGATTTTAATTTTCCAAACCATGCTATCAGCTACTGCTTGAAGGAGGGTAATTTAAAAGTCAGTGACCTGGACTATATTGCCTTTTACGATAAACCTTTTATCAAATTTGAGCGGATACTGGAGACCTATTTAGCATATGCTCCATTTGGAATTCAGTCTTTTATTAAGGCCGTCCCTCTTTGGATCAAGCAGAAACTTTTTATGAAAGAGTTTATTAAGAAAGAACTTGATTACAACGGCAAAATTCTTTTCACAGAACATCACGAATCCCATGCTGCTTCAGCTTTTTTCCCTTCTCCGTTCCAGCAGGGTGCATTTCTTACCATGGACGGTGTTGGTGAATGGGCTACTTCAAGCTATGGCGTAGGCAAAGACAATAAAGTAACGCTGTTTGCTGAAACCCGTTTTCCTCATTCATTGGGACTGCTCTATTCAGCATTCACCTATTACACGGGTTTCAAAGTTAATTCCGGTGAATACAAGGTAATGGGATTAGCGCCCTATGGGGAACCCAAATATAAGGATCTTATTTTATCTGAGCTCATGGATTTAAAGGAGGATGGTTCCTTTAAGCTGAATATGGGATATTTTGATTATTGTGCTGGCTTGAAAATGACCAGCAATAAATTTGATAAACTTTTTGGCGGCCCACCGCGAAAGCCCGAGACGCTGTTGACCCAGCGGGATATGGATCTGGCCCGCTCCATTCAGGATGTTACTGAAGAAGTAATGCTGCGCATGACACGGCACATCCACAAAGAGACCGGGGAAAAGAATCTTTGTCTTGCAGGGGGTGTTTCCCTTAATTGTGTTGGCAATGGGAAAATCTTGAGGGAGGGTCCGTTTGAACATATCTGGATACAGCCGGCTGCCGGTGACGCAGGTGGTGCCCTGGGAGCCGCACTGTTTGTGTGGTATCAATATTTAGAGAACACCCGAGACGCTGATGACCAGCGGGACTTTCAGCGCGGATCATATCTTGGTCCGGAATACAAAAACAGCTTCATCGCTGATTATTTGAATAAACATACCATACCCTATACTGAACTGAGTGATGATGAGATACCGGGAAAAATTGCTGATTTGATTGCTCATGAAAAGGTAATCGGATGGTTTGAGGGGCACATGGAATTCGGGCCGCGGGCACTGGGAGCCCGTTCCATCCTCGGCGATGCACGCTCCTCCAAGATGCAGGGAGTCATGAACCTGAAAATAAAATTCCGTGAAAGCTTCCGCCCGTTTGCCCCATCGGTTACAAAAGAACGCGTTTCTGACTATTTTGAAATGGACGGTGAAAGCCCGTACATGCTCCTGGTCGCTCCGGTAAAGAAAGAGCTCTGCCGTGAGATGACAGATGAAGAACAGAAACTGTTCGGCCTTGAGAAACTGCATGTTTCCCGCTCAACGATACCGGCAATAACGCATGTGGATTATTCTGCCAGAATTCAGACCGTTAACCGGGAAAATAATCCTCTTTTTCATGACATGATTGAGACGTTTGACAAGAAATACGGGTGCCCGGTAGTCATTAATACTTCATTTAATGTACGGGGTGAGCCAATCGTCTGTACGCCTGAGGATGCGTTTCTCTGCTTTATGCGCACTAACATAGATTACCTGATAATGGGCAATTATCTGCTTGATAAAACAGAGCAGAAGCCATTGGAAAAAGACATTGACTGGCGCAAACAATTTGAGCTGGACTGAGGGAAATACATGATTATTGAAGAAATCAACAGTATCAGAAGCGGTAAAAAAGAATTACGGCAGTTTGGAATAATAATCGGTATCGCCTGCGGCCTGTTGGGTGCTTTGCTGTGGTGTCGTGGGAAGCCATACTATTCTTATAGTTTCATAATTGCGGCAGCTTTCTTTTTTTTGGGGTTTACCCTGCCCGCTGCATTAAAACCATTTCACAAGGTATGGATGACCATTTCCATACTTATGGGATGGTTAATGACACGGGTTATTTTAATTATATTGTTTTATGGTATACTTACCCCAATGGGTTTAATTGGTCGCTTATGCGGCAAGGATTTTCTGGATATAAAATTAAATAAAAATGCGCCAAGCTACTGGGTACTGCGAGGCAAACAGGAGTATGATAAGAAATCATATGAACAGCAGTTCTAATGCAAGAGGTATATACACATGAGTAAATTATCAATCATCGCAGAATTCTGGGCGTTTCTTAAAGCACGTAAAAAATGGTGGCTGGCACCTATTGTCATTTTTCTGTTTTTGCTGGGCGCATTGATTATCTTTACTGAGGGGTCTGCAGTAGCACCATTTATATACACACTGTTTTAGGAGTCTATCGGACTTCCGTGTCACAGACTATGGGTATTCTGGCCGATGCTCTCAGCCATACCACCCCGAGATGACAACATGAAAACAACAGGCAGTACCTTTGTAAGTAATGTTTTTTACGGAAAGCAGCTATAGAATGAAACGATATGATTGGATAGACGTATTAAAAGGAATAGGTATTCTGCTGGTAGTAGGTGGTCATATATTATTAGATAATAGCTTTGTGAAGAGGTCGATTTATGTTTTTCACATGCCACTTTTCTTTTTCATAGCTGGTTACTTATTTAACCCTTCCAATATAAAAGAATATTTTAATAAAAAATTCGTCCATTTGTTGGTTCCCTATCTTATATTTCTGTCCTTTTTCAATATTCCTTCGCTAATTAGAATTATCCTAAAAAGCAATTCCATGCTGAACGATCTCATGCAAATTCTCAAGCCGATGTTGATCGGTGGTCAAGCGCTAGTCGATTGGACAGGAGTTTTTTGGTTCCCCACCTGTCTATTTTTTACTCAAATGTTAGTAAATATCCTGATGGTCAAATATGCCCCCCGTACAGTTTTGGTAGTAATTCTTGGCGTCATGTTTTTTAGTTATCTTAGAAGTTATTTTTTTCCTCATTTTTGGCTTGCGCTAAACATGAATGTGGCGCTTGCAGCTGCCCCTTATTTTTATGCTGGCTACTGGTTCAAAAGCCATCAAATAAATCTAAATCTAAAAACAGTCGTCTGTTCCACATTGTTTTGTCTATTTATAATAGTAACTTTATATCTAGACATACCGACACTACATCATGTAACACAGAATTTTAAGGCAGGGGACTACGGCCTTCCTTATTATTCTTTTGTTTCAGCTATTGCATTTATAGTTTTTTTGGTTTGGGCAGCACAAGTCCTTGATCGTTTTTCACTAATTTCTAAGCCACTAAAAAGTCTTGGAGAAATGTCAATGGTAATAATGTATTTGCATCAACCAATCCAATTATCATTGAAATCATTGAACAATGCCAACCATGCCTACTCTATTTCATCCCCGTTTTCACGCTTTATAATTACCATCATCTTATCCGTTGTTGCATACTTTTTTATATCTAAACTCACATTTGCGCGCGTTTTTCTGTTGGGGTCTTATAGTGATTTTGTGCGGGTTTTCGCTTCCAAGATTAGTAAACCTGTTGACCAAAAATCATCCCTTATTTGATGTGCTGATAGCGGCCCGAAGAAGGATAGCTCTGATGGTGCCGATTCCATCCGGTTAACTGTCAAGGACCGTCTCATGCAAGTCTAGAACTCCATGGCTATTGGATAGCTCCGTCCGGAAACAGCTCGTAGGGCGGGTAACCGGTCAGTTTTTGAGCATCGTTGCCGGCATGACCTGTTTGTTTGAAAAACAGGCCCCGCGACATTGAACATCCTGCGGCGTTAAATTTAGGCGGTGGATTTAGGAAAAACCTTCCAGTTTTAAAACATACAATTTTGTGGTACTATCAGCATCCATTCGTTTATTTTCTTTATGATGGGGACGTTTACATGTCGAATATTCTTGTTACCGGCAGCGCCGGATTTATTGGTTACAGTCTTACCAGAAGGCTTCTTGAGCGGGGAGACACAGTAGTTGGCCTTGATAATATAAATGACTATTATGATGTGAGGCTCAAGTATGGCCGCCTATCTGTAGCAGGAATTGCCCAAGAAAATTTATCGTATGGGGAAATGGTTAGCAGTACTGTGTATTCACATTATAAATTTATTCAACTTCATTTAGAAGATAAAGAAAAAGTTTTGAGGATTTTTGATGAGGAGAAATTTGATACGGTCTGCCACCTTGCTGCCCAGGCAGGGGTGAGATATTCACTGGTAAACCCCTATGCTTACATTAGTAGCAATATTGTGGGTTTTATGAATATTCTTGAAGCCTGTAGACAGTACTCTATCAAGCATTTGGTATATGCGAGCAGTTCAAGTGTTTACGGCCTCAATGAAGAGATGCCTTTTTCTACTCACCATAACGTTGATCACCCAATAAGCCTGTATGGGGCAACTAAAAAAAGTAACGAATTAATGGCCCATTCCTATAGCTACCTGTATAATGTTGCTTCAACAGGGCTTCGTTTCTTTACCGTCTATGGCCCGTGGGGACGGCCTGACATGGCTCTCTTTCAATTCACAAAAGCTATTCTTGAGGGTAATGCAATTGATGTATACAATAATGGGAGAATGCAGCGTGATTTCACGTATATTGATGATATTATTGAGGGTGTTCTACGGGTTATGGATAAGCCGCCGACTGGCAATAAAAACTGGCGTGGCAAACGCCCTGACCCTTCCTCAAGCAGGGCTCCCTATAAAATTTATAACATTGGAAATAGCAAGCCGGTAAGCCTTATGGATTTTATTCAAGCAATTGAGGAGACTCTATGTAAGAAAGCTAAAATGAATCTACTGCCCATACAACCAGGTGATGTACCCGCCACCTGGGCCGATGTCAATGATTTGATTGAGGATCTGGACTATCGTCCTGATACACCAATTTCGAATGGAATTAAAAGCTTCATTGCGTGGTACAAGAGCTTCTATAAAATAGTTTGATAATTGGATACCCCTCAGCACGCTGCGGGGAATTAACGCCATAAAAAAAGATTGCAATTCTGCTCTTGTAAATGCCAACGTTAATCTCCACAGGCATCACTCTGAGACATCATTTACATTTTAGGCAACTTTTATAAACTTATCTGTACTCTTCATTACTGTGTGCAGTTGAAAGAATTTCCAGGAAGGTTCTTTCATATGCCTTAACCATGAGCCGTGCATTAAACTTTTCCTCAACTTTCCTTCTTCCGTTCTCGCCCATTTGTAAGCACAGCTCAGGCCTCTTGAGCAGATAAAGTATTTTATCAGCCAAGGCAACCTCATCCTGTGGTGGGACTAAAAAACCTTCCTTTCCGTCTTCAACAACATTAGGTATGCCACATACCCGCGTTGCCACAACCGGCTTTTTCATTGCCATTGCTTCAAGCAGTGCAAGCGGTAATCCTTCCCACAATGATGGCATGACATAGATATCAACAATGGACAACAGAGCGGGTATGTCGGTGCGCGTTCCGGTAAAAATCACCTGCCCGTTCAATTCGCATGCTGCGGTGTACTGCTGGAGCTCAAGCCTCAGCTTCCCTTCACCTACAAGCAGAAGCGATATGGCGGGGAATTCAGCAACAACCGTTCGTGCTGCCGCCAAGAGATGCAGATGGCCCTTCTGCTGGTGTAAATTTGCCACAACCCCTATTACTTTATTGCCTGAAGGGATTCCCAGAGCCTCCTTCAGCCCTGTAGCTGCAGCTTTGAAATCGTACAGTTCAGGGTCTATGGCATTATTTATGGTTACTATTTTTTCAGGAGGTACGCCCACTTTTTCTCTTAACATAGTTGATACTTCGGAACACACACCTATACGTCTGACATTGACCCGGGATGAAAATGCATCAATCAGGTTCCAGAGGTGATTATCTTGGCGCCATGCATCCATATTATGCTCATGGGAAACTATCGGAACCCCGGTCCAAAGAGAGGCAAGGCAGCCATAAAAATTGGTGCGCGCTCCGTGAGCATGTATCAGGTGAATATTCTTTTCCTGTAAAAATGAGATGAGTTTATGAAGCCGGAAAACACCGGTCATACCTTTTAACGGGAGAACGCTTACCTCTGCATTGCACTCTCTGATGCGCTGCACTAGGGGGCCGTCTTCTGCAATCAGCACATACGGTCTGAATATAGTCCGGTCTATAAATTTTACCAGATAGTACAGTATCTGTTCAGCGCCGCCGATTCCTGCGCTCGTTTTCAGCACGAGAAGATTTACCTTGCCGTGTTTGTTCTTCATATGGTATTTTAAATTATTTATCGGCTTAAATGGTCTTATGCTGCTGAAAAAACAGCTGCCAATTGTCTAGTCCGCTCTTTCACATCGAACTTTTTTATTATTTTTCCCCTTCCCAGCACCGAGAACCTTCGCTGCATATCAGCATCACACAAAACAGCTATGATTTTATCTGCCAGAGCGGCGCTGTCCCGGGGAGGCACCAGAAAGCCGTCTGTTCCGTTATCAATAATATCAAGCGTCCCATCCACCCCTGAAGCGACTACCGGCACACCGCTGGCCATACATTCAAGAACCGTCATGGGTAGTCCTTCCCATAGAGAAGGAAGGACCATTACGTCAAGATTTTTTAAAATCTCATGGACATCCTTGCGAAAGCCCAGCATGGTTACATGCGCTTCAATCCCTGATTCCTTAATCCTTTGCTCCAGATGTACTCTCTCTTCACCATCACCCGCAAACACAAAGTGCACCTTCGGGAAGGATTGAATTATCCTGGGAGCAGCTTCGATAAGGAAAATATGCCCCTTCTGCCTGCTGAGCCTGCCTACCACCCCGACCAATTTACTATCCGCCTCCAGCTGCAGTTCCTGGTATAACGACCGGGATTTCTTAAAGCCATACTCAAATTCATCAATATTAATGCCGTTGTTTAACACCGTGACTTTTTGTCCCGGAAATTTCAAGGATTGAATAATATAGTTTTTGACAGCGGCTGAAACAGCTATGTATCCATTGATTCTTATGTTTATTATATGCCTCAGAAGAAATGTCAATTTCGAGCCCAAGTGTAATTTTTTGAGAACATGTCCGTGAACACCACTGTATCTTTCAGCCATTACAATTTCCGGACTCGCAAGGTTATTATGCTCTGTGATAAAGATTTTACTGTGGGGAAGAAATAAGCAGACAAGGCCGCCATATAAAGCAGCTTCATTATTGTGCAAACTTACGACATCAAAACTGCCGGCTTTTAAAACCTGATACAGTTTTATAAACATTTTAAAATCAATCAGGGATTTTAAAAAGCTTCTCTTAATGGTTACCTCGCATATTTTAATATTTTTCCTTAGGCGCTCCCTGAATATGACTGCCTGCAATGGGGACGTAATTAAGGTAGTATCAAATTCCCCGGCATTGAGGTAATCAATCTCATCCTGAACCACTTTCTCTGCCCCGGCAAACTCATCAGCATAAATAATAAAGCAAACTCTTATCTTGTTTTTCATTGGTGCGGATTATTAGCACATGTTCAATGGTCTTTATACAGCTTACGTAGTTTAAGAGAGCGCCATGGCATCCTGTTTCATAATGCTATAAAAATCACAAATAGAATTGAGTGGAAGATTTACTTCTTGGTTGCTCAGGAAAGCCGCAAATGAATCTTTATCGTCAGGATGATACCCGTGCATCGCCCTGGGCGGGATTGTCCCCATAAAGCTTGGATTAATAAGTTTCCCCGGGTGTAATAGATATATAATATCGCCGAATTTATTATCCGGGAAATATGCACCAAGACCTTTCAGCTCTTCTTCTGAGAGAACGCTGCCAACGGGGCAAGACAGGAAGAATTTCATTAATATGTCTCTGGCGCGCCCGGAAAAGGTATAAAACCGTGCCATGGTGGAGTCGTAAAACGGCACATAATCCTCAAACTCCGTAAGAGGGAGTTTTTTTATCTGGCTCCAGAGATCGATAGTATCCGTGACATTTGTCATTCCATGGTCGGAAAATAAATACAGTTTTACCTCGCGGTACTTCTTGCCTGCTAACCGGTAAAGTTCTGTCACCTGTTCTTCCAGCCGGGCGAGAAATATTGCTATCTTTTTTTCGTCATGGGTACCCGAAGTGTGGAGCAGGGCGTCAAGGTCAGGGAAATACCAGAAATAAAATCTTTTGGTTTTCCCATTTATCTCCTCTAAAAGCAGCCTGAAGGCGTCTTCAGCCGGCGTCTTCCATGAAAGTATAAGGCGAGGGACTCTGCGGTTTTCCAGGACATCAAAAATACTCTCTATCCCGTTAAAGGCGCCCGGCCGGTAAATATCGTGGTATGCTGAAAGATCAAACTTATGCAAATGTCTGATGGGTATATCATAAATGCAAAAGTAGTTTGTAATACCTGAGAATCGTTTATATATCCGTGATACGATTCCCCGGCTAATATTTCGGCTTCCGATTGTCAGTTCAGGCAGATGGGAAATAATTTTTGTTTTTTTAAAAGCTGATGTTTCAGGCGCATAGTACCACATTGACCAGTGGCCATGTTGTGCCGGCGGTACCCCGGTATATATGGACGGCAGTGCCGCTGAACTGTACCCCAGAATGGTACGAACCCTGTAACGCCAGGGTAAAATGTCCTTGAGAACAGTATGGCGGGTAATAATCTCCCATCCCATTGCATCGCATAATAAAAATATTGAAACGGTGTTATCCATGTTAGAAGGGTATCTCCTGTCTTCCCCCAAGGGCAATAATGTTCCAGATGGTAAGGGTTTTTATCCTGAGATTATTCCAGTCGTTCAGGAATCCGTTTTTAGCCGAAACTTTTAAAAATGCATATGGCAGATGCCTTGCAACAGATAGCATTTGATCTGATACTTCCGGGGACTTCTTTCCTCCGTTGTTCCTGAATTTAAAAAATGCATCATACAGTATCATGCCGGAAAGGTGGCTAACCCAGAGCGGCGTTTGGCCACGGAGAATATAGTACGGCATTTTATGGAGCGGTAAAATCCGTTTATTGTGCAATTCTCTTTTCCCGTATCGAAGCCATTCTTTAGTACAAATACAGCTACCTGCGGTTTTAATAGCCCATAGTTCTTTTCCCAATGTGGTAAAAGACATTTTGAAAAGTTCTTCTGCTTCAATTTTCCAGAACGCTGTTAGGGCAGAATAGAGCTGTTTTGCAATGCCTTGCAGCACTTGAGCCTCATTATCTCTTGCTCTCCCAAATCGATTTAATACTGCCTCGATACGGGGATTAATCTTAAAACCGGTCCAGAATTCAATATGCTCAATAAGCTCAGGTGGCAAAGCCGGATCACTCAAGGATTTTAGCTGCTGCAGACGGCCTTGGGCGCTATCGTCATATACTCCCCGGTGCAGCAGATACGATTTAGCAATATCGCAAAAGCTCCTGGCACAAAGATAGAGAACTTTTAAAAACCGGTCTTCATCGAGGCCTTCATCCTTGAAATTGCGCGGCAGATAGATGAGTTGTTCTAAAACCCGGTTTTGTATCAGTATCAGTGCCTCAAGTTTGGATATCTGTTTAACATCCCACGTGAAACAATCAGCGAGAGACTCATCCTGACCGGCGACACATTTCCCGCTGTTAATAAATTCATACCATAACAGTGTCGGTTCCAGCGAAAATAAGCTGTCCCGCGTGGCCACTCCACAATCAATGGCACTCAGCAGTCCATAGTGACGATACTGTGCATTGAGTTCCTTAAGAAAATGGGGAATCCGTTTATAAATATTTCGTGCCGATTGCAAGCTATCCGCCACCAGGAGGAAATCAAAATCACTGAGCATCAAGAACCGGCCATTAATTTTGATAACGCTCCCCTCCCCTCTGGAGAGGCTTCCGGAAAGGTAAAGGCTTGAGAACGATTTCCCTTCTCCAAACTCGCAAACAATGCTTTGCGACACTTTCTCGGCAATCTCTGTTAAAAAGATATTTTTATCGTTATCGAAGGCGAGTTTGAAGTTGATTAACATGGTAACCTTCCGAGCGCTCATCTTGAGCAAGATTCTCCAGGATGATTGGTATGGTTATAAGTATCCAGAAGAAATAATTATTGCTCTGTGTTATAAACATCGCACATATAATATAGCCCATCAGGGCTATTTGGCAGTGCCAGGCTAATTCCTGGTAGAATGTATCCTCCTTCTTAAAGCGCAATCTCGCTATTGACTTAAAAGATAAAACAATAAGCGTTATGAACGTTAAGAAACCGAATATACCATGCTCACACAGGATATGCAAAAAAGTATTATGCACGTGATTGTACGAAAGCCGCGTTAATTCCGGAGCATATGATCTCAAATGCAAATTGAACTGGTTCGGACCGATCCCAAACAGGGGGTTATCAATCCACATTTTAAGCGCTATTTTATAAAGCCCTAACCGTGCTAAGGCGTTGCTGTCAACCACAGTAGCCCCGGACCTTTGAGTACGCTCGGTATATTTTTCCATACCATATGAATAAAACAGGTATCCTATTATTAAAAATATAAATAGAAAAGAGATCCGTTTTATATTTTTCAGGAAGATATTTGCGCCGGTAAATGCCAACCCTAAAATTCCTCCACGGGAAATGGTCATAAAAACTCCCAGAGGAATCAGGAAGACGTTGAGCAGGCCGAATAATTTCCAGATTTTAACCTTCTCATGCGAATATAAATAATATCCAAACGGGAACAGGGATACCAGGACGGCTGCCAGAAAATTGGAGTCCGCCATGGTACCACTGCTCCGGTATAAATCGTAATAAGGTACCTTTGCTACCGCCTGTTCATATATAGCGTATATTGAATTAAACGTGGCTCCGACAACGCAAAATATCAGCAGGGTTACGACCTCATCACGCTTTTTTATGCATGACACGATCAGGATGGAAAAAAAACCTATCTTTAAATAGCTGTAATAGAGGGTAAAGGATTTTCGAACCTCCTCGGCCAATATGCACGAATAGAATCCAAAAAAAAGAAACAGGATGACGCAGGTAATGAACGCCTTGTTTCTGAATTTAAATCCTCTGGCGCCAATGCTTAGGGATAAAATTATCGCGATGACAATATTAAAGTGATAGTCATTGAACTCTGGGAAAAATATATCCGGGCTGACTAAAAAGATGCATGTCAGGCAGTAAATTCCATAAACCGGCTTGATTATCTCTGCAATTGCAACTGAACAGATCGCTAAAAGATAGATGTTAGATAACATAGAGGCGTTACATTCTCATTACTGATACCTGTTGGCTCTGCAGCCGGGGAATTATCATATGCAAAGCTATTAAAAACTCATTACGCATCGGTAAGTATAGATTAAATCGTGCGCAAAATCAAACAAACATCCAGACACAACGAGCGGTTACGGATATATTTTGATAATAGGCAATTTTTATCGTCAGAATTTTTTCAATATGCTCGCGCTCGGGGTCTTCGGCCTTTCCCAGTATATCGCTTTCATCCTTAAATTCAATGGCGGCGGAATCCGTAATGCCGGGCAGGACTGATAATACTATTTCTCTCATGCCGGGGGGATACAGGGCTATCTACCTGGGGACTTCAGGCCACGAGCCCACCAGGCTCATATCTCCCTTGAGGACACCAATCAATCAATTTGGGCAATTCATTAAGCTTGAATTTCCCCAGAAACCGTCCGCATTTCGTGACTCTGGTATCGCCAGATATGGTCAACTGGATGCCTGAAGCATTCACCATCATAGCTCGGAACTTATGAATTCTGAATATCCGGCCCAACTGTCCCACCCGCTCCTGACCATATAAGACCGGGCCGCCTAAATCAAGCTTAATTTAGACAGCTATATTATCAGGAAAATCGGAAGATAATAGTATCAAGCAAAACAATGCAAATATAAAATCAAAAATTCGTTTAGCAACCATATTCACCCTTATTGCCAATACGTAGTAGTGGTGGTAATCACAACATACCGTATTTAGCTTGCAAAATAAAACTATAGATAGTATGTTATTTTATGGTATCATATTTTATTACCCCCGAATAGAGTAACGGCATAAGGAATGAGCATTACTTTTTTCATTATGGTACCATCCGGTATGGCCATTATGCCTGTACTCTCTTACGTAGCGGTGCTAACATGAAAAAAATCATACTCATTGGTGCGAGTTTTTTGTTTATTTGTATTCTCAATTATGCCGGGGTTCTGGCACTGCCTGCAGCAGATGACATTCACTGGACTCTCATAGGTCCCGGTGCTGGAGGAGGAGTTGAGGCAATATCCATAGATTCTGCGGACTCAAATACGGTCTATCTGGGAAGCGATACCGGAATCTTTGCAAAAACCACTAATGGCGGCAAAACATGGCACTGTATTGGAAATGGCCGTTTTCAAAACAGTGGAGACCTGCGAAGTATTTATTCAATCATGGTTGATACGTTTGACTCAAACTATGTCTATGTAGGAGATGGCCAGGGGCTGCTTAAAAGTTCAAATAAGGGAATAGATTTTAAACGATGTTATGCCGGCCTACCGGTATTATCAATTGCCCGTACCAGTGACCTGATAGTCATCGGCACGGGGAGTTATTACAATAAATGGGGTGGCTGCATATACTATACACTCAACGGCAGTACCTGGTGGTGGCCTGTCAATGGCATTCCACGGGATGCAGTAACCTATTCAATTGTTCCAGACCAGCGATCCTCAGGGCGAAATATTGTCTATGCCAGTACCAATAGAGGAATATATAAAAGCACCGATGCCGGCAAAAACTGGCATGACATAACCGGTTCACTTCCCCATCGTGATGCTATGCAGCTTGGATTAGGCTACAAAGGTGAACGATCTATCCTCTATGTCACACTTCGTCTGAAACCATCTGAACATTTTTCAGGGCTATTTGCGGGGGGAGTCTACAAAAGTACTGACGAAGGTGCTACCTGGTTTAACGCCAATGGTAATCTCAGCGTTTCACCCCCCACTGCCAATAACACCGGCTACTCTCCTGGTGTTCTGTGCGTCAACCCGTTGCATCCCGATATTGTTTATGTGGGTGGAAATTTTACCAATACAGGCGGAGACATCTTTAAAACTACTGATGGTGGTATAACCTGGAATAAGATTTTCAACTACGGTAAGTCCCCCCATATCAACAATGTATCATTTGGCTGGTCAGGTCCTTCTACCGGCAAGTTTCTTGGTCCGGCAAACCATATCCTTGTCATGTCTCCATCAAACCCTAATATACTCTATTGCGGTGGATCTTTGGTTATGCACAAAACAACCAATGGAGGAAGCACATGGGAACAGGTCTATTGCGATGAAGTATCCCGTGGGTTTTATAAAACACGGGGAATAGATAACACCTGGGCCCGTGGCCTGACCATTAATCCCCTGAACCCGGATGTAGTATACGGGGTCTATGATGATCTCGGCATCTGGAAAAGCGTTGACCACGGCAACTCCTTTGCCATGATACATCCGGGCTGGAATGCCGGGTGCCTCACCCTTGATCCCGAGACGCCGGATATGCTCTATCTCGGAGACAGCGACGGCGCTTCCGATGAGCTGCGCCCGGTATTCAGAATAAGCGCTAATGGGGGTAAAAGCTGGACAAGTTTTGGCAGGCAGGCAGGCCTCTCCGGTTCTGGTTTTCCCTTATCCATGGCACTTGATCATACCAGTCCCGTGAAAGCACGAACCATCTACCTGTCCATTGGCATGTGGGACGGCAGGATTACCGGATCAGGCATTTTAAAAAGTGTCGATGGCGGCACCACCTGGACTTCAGCCAATACCGGACTGGGAGAGAATACCTCCACGACACGGGTCATCATTAATCCTGCAAATCCTGATGTTATGCTTGTCGGTATAAGAGGTGTCGGTGGGAGCGGTGACCCCGGGGAGAATTTTGGAGGCCTTTTTATATCTAAGGATCGTGCACAGTCCTGGCAACGGCTTTCGCCGGTAAACGCCATGCTGGATGTCAGGGACATTGCTTTTGACCCTAAAGATTCAAATATCATATATGCAGGGTGCAGGGACTATCGAAGGGGCTCACAGCTCTATCCGGGCGGGTTATATAAGAGTACGGATGCGGGTAAAACCTGGCGCTGTACTCTCCAGCAGCCGTCCATCGGGAGTATTGCAGTGCATCCTGCCCTGCCCCGTATTATATATGCTGCAAGCGAAGACCATGGCCTGCTGCCTCACAAAGCAACCAATATGGCAATTGGATTATATAGAAGCTTGGATGGCGGAGAGACATGGACAAGCGTTACTGGAGAGCTTGAGCATAATATGCCAAGCATATATGCCATTACGATAGATCAGGCTGACCCGGGAGCACTCTATGTATCAACAAACGGCGGCGGTATTTTTCGGGGGATGGATAAAACAGCACAGAATCTTGTTAAGTGATGCTCCCCGCACATACATACCGTCCCCTCGATTGAGCCGGCTATCGAACCGCAGGTTCTGATACTGGTTCTGCATATCCCAGAAGCGCAATCCGCGGGGCGACAATTTCAGCAAATAACTGTGCTCCTTTCCCGTTTAAATGGTCAGGGTCTGAAAACAGGGATGGATCACGAAACAGCGCTGTATTTTCCTGGGTAACCGAAAGGTAGAGCACATCTTCTTCACGCGCCAGCCCTTGCAGAAAGTTCAGCAGCGGCTTATGGCGCTGATCAACCTTCCCGTCAATGCGCCATTGCGGCGCATTCGCCAGCACAACCCGGGTCCCTTTAGATTTTGCCTGATGGATGAGATCCCGGAGCATCTGCACCAGGTTTACATCAGCAGATACTGCACCATGCGTCTGCAGAGCGTCACTGCCGGGCCTGCTATCTGCAGCATCAAAAATTCGTTTTAGGGGCTCAAATCCCCTGATCGTTGTATCTTTCGAAAAATAATTTTTTAGTATGGCAAGCGGTTTGCTGTTATAGCGGTATGACCGGGAAATATATTTCAACGGTTCAAACGTGCTGCGATTATAAATCATCCGCCTTATTACTGCTGATTCATCCATAAAAGGCGCCAGCACGTTTACGCTATCCTGTATGTTCTGCTGAAACACAAGGGAAACCGCATCAACATTTATTATTAACAGTCGCGGGACATAATCATGCAGCAGCAGGTCTGCAACACCCCGCATGTACGGAATTCCCTGCCCGTTACAGCCCGCATTATACACTGAGGCTTTTATTGTTTTTCCGAGCACCTCCGTATCATACTGATGCTTGGCGCGCGAACTTCCGAGCACAACCACCTGAGCTTTGACGCGCCGCGCTTTATTAACAATGCCGCCGGATTCCCCGGTCTCTATGTGCCGAAATGCAATTGACAGCAGCGTGTAAAGTGTCCCGTCACACACTGCCAGTGCCAAAATAAATATGAGTGCCTTTCTCACCATCTGAGCACACATAATAAAATTAAAATTGGAAATAGATAAACTGGGAGCCGCCGTCCACGCCAAACAATATAATGCTAAAAACAACCATGCAGTAGAGAGCACATCGCCCTGCAAACGGCCATGTTCGCATGGTCAGGCGAACTGGGCCGCGCAACTGCAACAACTGCACGCATACTAATACCAGTATGCCCAGACTGCCATGCACGACAGCCATCGGTTCAATAAAAATATCAGGCCATCCGCTGAATAGATGACTGAACATATACAGTGCATCAGCAACCGTGTTTGCCCGGAAGAAAATCCACAGCAGGGCAACTATTTGAAATGTTATGACGATTCTTACCATGGCAATCATTCGCAGAGGGAGCCTGAACTTCCGGTAAAAGCGGTCCCGAACAGGCAGGGTCACCCGCGACAAACATAGCAGCAGCCCGTGCAGCGTGCCCCACAGCACAAATGTCCATGATGCCCCATGCCAGAAGCCGCACAGAACCATGGTTATCATCCAGTTATGTCCTAAGAGATCCTGGATCGTGGCAAGTTCTGCATCCGCATTCAATAACTGTGTTGCCATGGTATGGCGCAGTTGATGACAGGTGACGTGGAGCCCTGCAGTGCGCGCATAATACTCCATGCGCTTTTGGATGCCGCGCACCGACAGGGGCTGAGCTCTGCAGAGTCCCTTCTCTACCAGAAAGAGTTTCTGTGTTTTTGCTGCCGGCCGTATGGTAAGATACGCAACCAGTGCATCAAGGGCATCGTTACTGATGTATACCACCCGGTCTTTTGCCCCTTTACCGTTGCAGATAAATATCTGACGGCGACGCAGGTCCAGTGCTGACAGGGTCAGCGCGGCCACCTCTGCAACGCGCAGCCCGCAGCGGAGCATGAGCATGAACAGGGCCCGGTCCCGTGGCGTTTTCACCACCTTAAGAAACAGCTGCAGCGCTTCATCCGGTACGTAGCGGGGCAGCGGTTTGGGCAGGCGCAGCCGGCAGCGTTTTTTTACCGGGTTGGTAATCGCGATACCCTTCTCATGCTGCAGATAGGTGTAGAAGCCACTAATGCAGGCCACATGACAGTTGATGGTTTTGGGTTTCAGCCGTTTACTGATCAGCCAGTCAATGTAGGCCAGCAGCTTCTCATAGGTTACCGCTTCCAGGGGGATATCAACCCACAGTACAAAGTGCTTGAGCATGTTCATATAATTTTTGCTGGTGTGGGGAGAGTAGTTGCGTCTCTTCAAATGGCGTCGATAGCAGAAGTAGCAACTTTTTGTGAATAACCATGAACCACAATATGTGGGCAATCGGGTAGGAGGAGGGCTCACGCCCCCCGTCCTCCCACACCACCGTACGTACGGTTCCGTATACGGCGGTTCCTGTTGTCATGTGTTCTCTTTAATCTCCATCCCTGGTGTCCTATAAGCACCCAGCCCTACCTCACGGATTCCGTCCGCTACCTCAGACTTTAAGGCCCTCTTGCGAGGCATCTGCTCAAAACACAC
>Ga0209777_10003818_pt1 | contig 18296 bp, 14 predicted proteins | sample FrelakmetHBP12HB_FD_187147 | JGI IMG/M metagenome (GOLD analysis project Ga0209777, IMG submission 187147) | Freshwater lake sediment microbial communities from the University of Notre Dame, USA, for methane emissions studies -HBP12 HB (SPAdes)... | ecosystem: Environmental > Aquatic >...
TCAGGGCGGGTATGTTCTTTATCCTTCCTGAGATGGCTGCTATAATGATAAGTGCGGCAATATTTGGGAAGACCCAGACCCAGATCGAGCCTACGCCAATAAGAAGAAACAGGCCCGTTGCCAGCAGCAGTGCGCTTGCATTAATCCAAGAGGCTGCCGTTGATAAGCCTATGATTCCAGCGCCTAACTCCCTTCCTGCAAGCCAGAAGTCGGTGACCGATCTTTGCCTGCGAGAGGTGAGAAGGCTGATGCCTACAAGCATCGCTATGAACAGCGCGAGGATTACCAGGAATAGATGATAGGGCTCCGTCAGATCACCTCAGGCGGCAATGATCTGGGTGTATTTAACATGTCGGACAGCCCAGGTTAATGACGAAACAAATAGATTTGATTTAGATCAACTCGTCGTTAATTGCACAAAGTGCATAAAGGTGGCAAGAAGGGATCATTAAATACTTAAATAAAAAATGCACTGGCTTCATGGAGGTTGTTAGATGCGTAGCGATGTAACCAAAGTGGGCCCGGAGCGTGCGCCTCATAGGGCTCTTTTCAAGGCCACTGGATTGACCGATGAGGAGATAAAGCGCCCCTTTGTGGGGGTAGTGAACTCCTGGAACGAATTCATACCTGGCCACATCCACCTTGACAGGATCGGCCAGGCGGTAAAGGCTGGAATAAGGTCGGCTGGTGGTGTGCCTTTCGAGTTCCAGACCATAGGAGTGTGCGACGGAATAGCCATGGGCCACTCCGGGATGAGGTACTCGCTGCCCAGCCGCGAGCTGATAGAGGACTCAATTGAGATCATGGCCCAAGCTCACCAGCTAGATGGACTAGTGATGATCCCCTCCTGCGACAAGATTGCTCCAGGACACCTCATGGCCGCTGGGAGGCTGGACCTTCCAACCGTCGTGGTCACCGGAGGGCCAATGCTTCCAGGATATGCCTGCGATAGGGATCTTGACCTAATCAATGTCTTCGAAGGTTGGCAGGCGGGAGGCGAATCACTCGCCGTCCTGGAGGATATGGCCTGTCCAGGCGCGGGGTCCTGCGCTGGACTCTTCACTGCCAATACCATGGCCTGTCTGACAGAGGCCATGGGCTTAAGCCTTCCCGGATGTGCCACAACGCACGCCGTAGATGCTCGAAAGATCAGGATCGCCAAGAGATCAGGGGCAAAGGTCATGGAGATGATAGAGCGCGGCCTGACCGCCCGGCAGATCGTAACCGACATGGCAATCGAGAACGCTATTCGAGTGGACATGGCCATCGGGGGTTCCACAAACACGGTTCTACACATGCCTGCAATAGCTGCCGAGTTCGGTCTCAACCTGGATCTAGAGACGTTTGACAAGTTGAGCAAACTGACGCCTCACCTGGTCAACCTGCGGCCTGGGGGCCCATACCATATGATAGACCTGGACAGAGCAGGAGGCATACCTGCGATCCTCGCCAGGCTCAAATCGAAGCTGAAGCTGGACGCCATGACGGTAACGGGTCGAACTTTAGGCCAGGAGATTGCAGACTTCGTACCTGTCAACCCAGAGGCAAATGCCAAGGTTGTCGCGACCCTTAAGTCGCCGGTGCACCCCGAAGGCGGCATAGCCATTCTCAAAGGAAGTCTTGCACCCGAAGGTGCAGTAGTAAAGCAGACAGCAGTTTCAAGATCGATGCTCAGGCACACAGGACCTGCAGTCATATACAACTCCGAAGAAGAATCTATGGCTGGAATAGTCAATGGCCAGGTGAAGGCCGGGGATGTGGTGATAATAAGATACGAAGGGCCCAAAGGAGGTCCCGGCATGAGGGAGACCCTAGCCCCAACGTCGGCCATCGCCGGCGCAGGACTGAGCGAGTCGGTTGCCCTCATTACCGACGGTCGATTCAGCGGTGGCACCCGGGGCCCGTGCATTGGCCACGTCTCGCCTGAAGCCGCCGTGGGAGGTCCGATTGCTCTGGTTCGAACAGGAGATAAAATCAGCATAGACATTCCGGGACGGAAGATCGAGCTTCTTGTGGACCCGGCGGAGCTTAACGAGAGGCAGAAATCCTGGAAGCCGCCTGATCCCAAGTTCACCGGAGGAGTCCTGGCCAGGTACAGGAACTCCGTTACCTCGGCCAGCAAGGGCGGAGTGCTCAGATGACCGGAGTAAGGTGCTTCGTGGCCGTCGAGCTGCCGGAAAGTATGCGCGATGAGATCGGACAGATCGAGGAAGGACTAAGGATGCCCGGACTGCGGTTGGTTAAGCCTGACCTCTGCCATGTAACCTTGAAGTTCCTGGGAGACGTGCCTTCGGAAAAGATAGTAAATATCCGTGAGGCATTGCATTCTGTTCGGGCCGAGCCCTTCGACGTTAAGGTATGTGGGATGGGGGCATTTCCTGGAAGATCGATCAGGGTGGTCTGGCTCGGACTAGAGGGGGACTTTTCAAATCTTTTTGGCCAAGTTGAAGATGCCTTGAATCCTCTTGGTTTCGAACGGGAGAGCCGAAAGTTCAGTCCTCACGTTACCCTCGGAAGGGTGAGCAGGCCGTCTCAAGATATGTCAGGACACATCGCGACAAGAATAGAGAAGCTCGGCAACGTCGATTTGGGGAGTTTCTTGGTCGACCGGTTTTTCCTGAAGAAGAGTACTCTGACTAGGGAGGGTCCAATCTACGAAGATCTTGCCGAATTCCTTCTGCGATCTCCAGGATGAAGTGCTGCACAGGGTCAGGCCCACTCCTGAAGAGAGATCCAAGCTGGCGGAGGCTGCAAACGAAGTTCTCTCCAATATCGAAAAGCTTGCCCGGAGCAGAGGCCTCGCCTGTCAACCTATGCTTGTGGGATCCGCCTCTAGATCCACCTGGCTGGCAGGAGACCATGATCTGGACATATTCCTGGCCATTCCCGAAGAAGCTGACCTTAGTGAAGCACTGGCGCTGGCCAGGGAAGTTGCTCCCGTCCATGAGGAGAAGTATGCAGAACATGCCTATGTTCATGCAAAGATAAACGGCTTCGAAGCAGATCTTGTCCCTTGCTATCTTCTGGAGAATGCCACAAGGATCAGGTCTGCCGTGGACAGGACTCCCTTCCACACCCAGTACGTCTTCGGAAGGATAAAAGGGCTTGAAGACGAGGTATTGCTACTAAAGCAGTTCATGAAGGGTGTAGGAGTGTACGGATCGGAACTAAAGCTGTGTGGGTTTTCCGGCTATCTGGCAGAGCTGCTAGTCCTGCGTTACGGCTCTTTTCTAACCGTCCTGGAGAGCGCATCCTCCTGGAGGCCAGGTGAGATTATAGACCTAGAAGCCCATGCCACAATCTCCCATGAAGACCCTTTGGTTGTGGTAGACCCTGTGGACCCTAGTAGGAATGTGGCCGCTGCCCTAAGCGTGGACAGGATGTTCCAATTTGCCGCAGCAGCCCGCTGTTTTCTGTGTAATCCGAGCATAGAGTTTTTCTTCCCTCAGGGGCCGGACCCGATCTCGGACCATGATCTTTCGAAACAGATACGCGAAAGGGGAAGCACGTTCCTGCTTCTCGACTTTGAGGCTCCTTTAATGGTAGAGGATGTGATCTTTCCACAGCTCAGAAAGGCAGAGGAGTCTATCCATGCCCTCTTCCAGAGACATGGCTTCTCGGTGCTCCGCAGCGACGTGGACTGCCATGTCATAGGGGAGACCAGCCGGGCCAGGATGCTGTTTGAGCTGGATGTGGGAGAGTTGCCCGCGATCATCAAGCGTCAGGGTCCGCCAGTATGGGAAACAGAGCACCTAACCCGATTCTTATCCTCGCACCCAGAGCCGTCCTCGGGACCCTACATCGCAAAAGGAAGGGCGATTGTAGAGGTACAAAGGAAATACACAAGTGGAATTGACCTCCTGGAAAAAGAACTCCTTACTCTCTCTCTAGGAAAACACCTGACCATGCAGGTCCAGAAAGGACACAATATATATGTGGGTTCAGAGCTGGCCCAGGTGAAGGACAAGGGCTTTCGGTCATTCATGGCCAGATACTTAGCTGCCAAGCTTTGGATGTGCTAAAACGCTTGCCATTGCGACTTGAAGCAGCTTAGCTACCTAAAGCAATTCCAGTAGGCGCTTTGCACCTTCTTCACCTCTTCTATTCTCCTGGCAATGCCCGGGTCCATCCCTCTGACATCGGGCACAGCTCCCTGGAATGCCTTAATCTCGGCTACTACCGCCTCCGCCTGGGCCTCTAGGTTGTAGCCTCCTTCAAGAGTGGCGGCCAACCTTCCCTGACAGCAGACATCTGCTATCTCTTTCACAACCCCTGCCAGCGCGCCGAAACCCGCGGAGGAAAGCTTCATGCCACCTAAGGGATCTGCCTTGTGAGGATCTTGGCCCGCAGATACTAAGACGATCTCCGGTTTGAACTCCAGAGCCACAGGTTTTAGTATTTCTCTGAACACCATGAGGAACCCCTCATCTCCAGTTCCCGAGGGAAGAGGAACGTTGACTTTGGTACCCTCCGCACCTTCAGTTCCAACATCGGTCATGCGGCCCGTGCCAGGATAGTGTGGGAACTGATGGGTCGAGAAATACATTACGGATTTGTCGGAGTAGAAGATGGCATTTGTGCCGTTACCGTGATGTACGTCCCAATCAACTATGAGAACCTTCTTCAACCCTCTGGACTGGGCATGTCGAGCGGCGATGGCCACGTTATTGAAGATACAAAATCCCATCCCCCTGTTAGGCATGGCGTGATGGCCAGGAGGCCGCACGAGGGCAAATGCGCTATCGAAGCCGTCCATCACTGCATCCACGGCCACGATGGTACCGCCGGCAGCCATCAAGGCTGCATCGTAGGAATCCCTGGAGAGGACGGTATCCAGGTCAAGATGCCCCCCACCCTGCTCACAGGTGTCCTTGACCTGATCGATGTATCTGTGTCCGTGGATGGAAGCCACTTGCTCTACCGTAGCCTGCTTTGGAGTTATGAACTCCACGGGTAGCCTTTCTGTGCGGATCTTATCCAGGATAACGGTAAGCCTCTCCTTTCTCTCTGGATGTGAGCCGGTATCGTGCTGGAGGTAGACTGGATGGTAAACTATGCCTGTCGGTTTCATGCTGCTCTAATTATACCTCTACGTGAAAATAGTTTCTGCTAAAGGCGACTCTAACTTACGGTTTCCGGCTCTCTTTCAGCCATATACGCAATTTAGTCTTAATCTTGCAGTACTTATTTTGTAAATTTGATATTTTGGTTTTTATGTTTACTACACATTCAAAGCGGTCAAATAGTTATTCAAGAGATCAAGTTCTAAAGCGGCAGAAGGCAATACATTCTTGTACAAATAGCGTTCTTTTACTTTACAACCTTTGATACATGGAGGTAGTGTTCAAAATTGAGATCAAAGGACCAAAAAAGATATAATAGGGAAATACTCTATCACTACCCAATAATCCCTTATGGGATTAGGAGGGTGACGTAGCTATATACATGTCTGAGAGTCGCCAGTACGGTTAGCGGTGCCAATATGAGGGGTGCCATTATTGTGCAGCATGGCGATCGAGGACCTTATTTCGGGGAATAGTTATAGGAATATTCAGACTGTATGTTGCAAACCGTATTCCGAAAGGGATAATAGGAGGTTAAAAGATGAAGAAATTGACCGCGATTATGCTCACAGCGATGATGGTTCTCCCCGCACTAGCGGTGGCCGTCAGCGCGCAAGAAGTTGATGTAAGGGGCCAGGTCACGAACCTTGGTGTGAACCAGTTCACCTGGACCAATGCCAACTTTGCCGGATTCTACTACGATATAGATAAGAACCTCGGCGCTGAAACGTTAACATTCTCACTATCCGACTCCACTCCAACTGGCGCTACGCTCAGCGACCAGCAGGTCAATAATGGAGCCAGAGGCATAGTCTATAAGACACAGGCTCAGCTGAAGAACTTCAAGTATAAGGCTTGGGGCAGGTACGATGTTATTGGATTCCTTGCCGACAAATACTTCGCCGCATACGATAACAACGCAACCCAAGGCGTAAAAGACGCTGGAGAGTCTGTAGCATTCCTCTTTGACAAGTCCAAGAACAGGAACCTCATGACCAACGAGCAAATCACAAAGGTTCTCATGGATGATAACAAAGAGATGACCATCACCTCTGCCAACCCGTTGAAGCTGGCTGAAGGCTATCAGTTGGCCCTCAAGCAAATCGATACTGACGGCAACAAGGCCTACCTCGAGCTGACCAAGAACGGACAGGTCGTTGACAGCAAGGTAGTTCAGCCGTCCATCGCCAGCGCCAAAATGGCTGATCAGACCTACTATTACAAAGTAGCCATTGGAGACACCAAGGATATCCTGCAAATAGCAGTCCACTTCAAGAACGCCTTCCGCGGCGCTGACACCAACATTGCCACCGTCGACGGAGAGTTCCAGATATCCGATACAGCCACCGCACTCAAGTCTGAGAAGCAGTACGACAAGATGTCCATAAGGAACGTAGACGCAACCGGCATGTCTGTCACCATGGACAACAAGGACAACCAGGTCACCCTCAGCAAGAACAAGGACGTAGGCCTGATGCAGAATATATACATCAAGACTGCTGACCAGGATACCATCAGCGCAGACTCGCCGCTCAGGTACTACATATACAAGAAGTACACCGAGCCCGGCACATATGAGCTGCGCGGAACTGTAACAAATGTAGGCAATAACTCGTTCACCTGGGACAACTCCAGCTTTGCCGGATTCTATTACGATATAGACAAGAACCTCGGCGCTGAGCAATTGACATTCACACTATCCGATGCTACGGCATCCGGTGCCACGCTCACCGACCAGGTCAACGGTGAGGCCCCAAGAGGCGTAGTCTACAAGACAGTAGCTCAGAAGAAGAACTTCAAGTTCAAGCCTTGGGGCCAGTATGAGGTTATTGGATTCCTCGCCGACAGGTACTTCGCTGCATATGACAGCGTCCAAACCGCAGGCATGACCGATGCTGGAGAGACAGTAGCCTTCCTCTTTGACAAGTCTAAGAACAGAAACCTCATGACCAACGAACAGATCACAAAGGTTCTGGTCGATGACAATAAGGAGCAGACCATAACCTCTGCCAATCCACTAGTGTTACTAGAGGGTTACCAGTTGGCCATCAAATCGGTCGATACCAAGGGCAACAAGGCCTACCTCGAGCTGTCAAAGAACGGACAGGTCGTTGACAGCAAGGTTGTTCAGCCGTCTATCGATAACGCCAAGATGACTGACAAGACTTACTACTACAAGGTAGCCATTGGAGACACCAAGGATATCCTGCAGATAGCCATTCACTTCAAGAACGCCTTCGCAGGCTCTGACACCAACATCGCCACCGTCGACGGAGAGTTCCAGGTATCTGATACGCCCACTGCACTCAAGTCTGAGCAACAGTACGACAAGATGTCCATAAGGAACGTAGATGCCACCGGTATGGCCGTTACCATGGACAACAAGGACAACCAGATTACACTCAGCAAGAACAAGGACGTCGTCCTGATGCAGAACATCCATATCAAGACTGCAGATCAGGATACCATGAATGCTGACACACCACTGAGGTACTACATATACAAGGCCGCAACCGTCGCGGCTGCTAATGCGACAGCCGCAGCTCCAGCAGCTAACGTCACAGCCGCAGCTCCAGCAGCTAACGTCACAGCCGCAGCCAAGGCAGCAGCCGGGAACGTAACCAAGGCCGCCACAACTGCCGCAGCCGGTGCAGTTGCAGGCGCCGAGGCAGCCGCCAAGACGGCCGTGAATCAGACCGCAAACAAGACCGCTGCAGCCGCAGCCGGTGCCGCAAAGAACGCTACGGCCCAAGCCACTAAGACCCCCGGATTCGAGGGCATCTTCGCCATAACTGGCCTAATGGCAGTAGCTTACCTGGTACTCGGTAGGAAGCAGTAGATAGATAGATAAAACCCTGGAGAGACAAAAACTCTCCAGAACCCTCTTTCTTTTTTGGATCTTCTAACGCTGTTTATAGGTTCGCTTTTAAACTACCAATGAACCTCTTCTTATTATCTCGTTCGATGTCATTAAAGATTGTTTATTGGATAGCCTTCATGACTTCGTTCCAGAAGGTTTCTGGATCTTTGACAGTAGGAACAAACCTATAATAAGCAATAGTGCTATTATTAATTAAAGAAGTATCGACCCAATATGGTGATGACCAATGGTCAGAGAAAGCACCCGAGAAGCACAGTTCTGGCACAGGGTGGATGGCGATGCTCAGTGTACCCTCTGCCATCAGGAGTGCCTGGTAAAACCAGGAAAGCGAGGGTTATGCGGTGTAAGAGAGAACCAGGAAGGAAACCTGATGACCCTTGTGTACGGCAATCTTATAGCAGCCAACATAGATCCCATCGAAAAAAAACCCTTTTACCACTTCCTCCCTGGAAGCCTTGCCTACTCCATCGCCACCATGGGCTGCAACTTTCGATGTCTTCACTGCCAGAATGCCGACATCTCTCAGATGCCCAGAGAGACTGGCAAGATAACCGGCCAATACGTGACTCCTGAGGAAGTCGTTGCTCATGCCAAGGAGAGCGGCTGTCAGTCAATCGCCTACACCTACACAGAGCCCACTATATTCTTTGAGTACGCCTATGATGTGGCAGTGCTGGCCAAAGATAGCGGTCTGAAGAACGTCTTCGTGAGCAACGGCTACACCGGCGAGGAGGCGGCCGAAAAGATCATGCCTATCATAGATGCGAATAACATAGATCTCAAGGGTGACGATCAATTCTACAAACGAGTCTGTGGAGCTAGGCTCGAACCTGTAAAGCACAACATCAAACTGATGTGGGACTCAGGGGTTTGGGTAGAGATCACCACTCTGATAATACCAGGATACAACGACTCCGAAGAACAGCTTCGTGGTCTCGCGGAGTTTTTGGCCCGAGTAAGTCAGGACATGCCCTGGCACATCTCCTCCTTCTATCCCATGTACAGGCTCAAAGATGTTCCGCGAACTGGGATCGAGGCCCTGAGGAGGGGTGTTGAGATAGGGCATGATGCCGGATTAAAGTATGTCTATGCAGGCAACATCCCAGGGGAGAAGGAAGACACCAAATGCCCTGTTTGCAGCGAAATGCTGGTTGAGCGATCCTCTTACCGCGTAATGAGGAACTCAGTTGTCGATGACCGCTGTCCAAAATGCGGGAAGGCTATCGCCGGACTCTGGTCATGACCATAAATTTAAGTATCTTACTGTAAGGGTCCGATCCATATGCCATTTTGCAGCGTAGAAGAGGCTATTGAAGAATTAAAGAAGGGCAACTTCATAATCGTGCTGGACGACGAGGCCAGAGAGAACGAAGGTGACCTGATCATAGCTGCGGAGAAGGTAACTCCCAGAGCGATCAATTTCATGGCCACCAAAGCACGCGGGCTGATATGTATGCCCATGACAGCCGAGCGGCTGGCGGAGCTCGATCTACCCCTGATGACCTCTCACAACACAGAGGCCATGGGAACCGCCTTTACTGTCTCAGTTGACGCAAAGCACAACACCACCACGGGAATTTCTGCCTTCGACAGGGATACAACCATTCGATCGCTTATAGATCCTGCAACAACCAGGAATGATCTGGTCACTCCAGGCCATCTCTTTCCCCTACGAGCCATGGATGGAGGAGTACTGCGGCGAGCGGGTCATACTGAGGCTTGCATAGACTTTGCAAGGTTAGCCGGATTATATCCCGCTGGAGCCATTTGCGAGATAATGGCCGATGACGGCACGATGGCCAGGCTACCTCAGTTGGAGGAGTTTGCCGCAAGTCATGAGATCCTGATGGTAACCATCGAGAGCCTGATCAGGTACAGGATGAAGAGAGAGAAGCTTGTCCAGAAGGTTGCCGAGGTTGCCATGCCTACTGAATATGGGGACTTCAGGGCTATAGGCTATGAGTCCATAATAGATGGCCAGTGCCATGTGGCACTCGTTGCAGGTGACCCAACTGTTGATGATGCCCTGGTGAGGGTTCATTCTGAATGTCTCACAGGAGATGTCTTTCGGTCAAGACGCTGCGACTGCGGAGAGCAGCTTGCAAAAGCTCTGGGGTTAATCAGCGAGAATGGGAATGGAGTTCTGCTGTATATGCACCAGGAGGGCAGGGGGATTGGCCTTGCCAACAAGCTCCGAGCTTACATGCTCCAGGACCAGGGCAGCGATACAGTGGAGGCAAACCGGAAACTTGGTTACCCGCCAGACTTGCGGGACTACGGAGTTGGAGCTCAGATCCTGGTTGATTTGGGTGTGAAAGAGATGAGACTGCTCACCAACAACCCAAGGAAGATAATCGGCCTGGAGGGCTACGGCCTCAAGATAAAAGAGAGAGTGCCTCTAGAGATAGCTCCTAACAACGTGAACAGGCGCTATCTAGAGACAAAGAGGGATAAGATGCACCATCTCCTCCTCCAGCAAGAATGATCAATCTATAGTTATGCGTTTCCTCGAGGTGACCACCTCTTTGGGAAGGGTTATCTCGAGCACACCATCGGCCAATCGGGCCTTGGCCTCTTCGCTTCTTGCCGCCACAGGCAGTTTTACCATGCGCTCGAACTTGGCGCAGCTACGCTCCCGTTTGTGGTAACCTTTCTCCTCGGCTTCCGTCTCAGTCTTACGCTGGGCACTCACCCGCAGTTCGTCTTCTGTAATGGATATTTCCACATCCTTCTTGTCAACTCCAGGAAGGTCCATGCTTATTACAACAGAATCGTCCGTCTCCATGACGTCGGCCAAAGGCACCATAACATCGCTTCCACCGATATCCGACTCTGCCATGATTTCGCTCATACGCTGTTGAATCTTCTGCATCTCATCCATGTACTTGGACTCAAGGTCCGTTAGACCAAGGTCCTGCATGAGCCTGTTCATGCGCTTCTGAAGTCGTCTAATCTCATCCGTCGATATCAAATTGGCCATTCATACAACCCCTAATAGAATTCGTGGACAAGTTATATTTCTTCCTATAGATAGCCTTCTTGTATCTTAATAACCTCTGCCGAGTCTTTTGCAGAAGCATACTCTGCCAAAGGTTCGCGGTTCAGCTCCAAGAAGACGTGGCCCCAGGAGAACTTGGACAGGATTGCTTCGGCATCTTCCGACTTGCCTAGGATTACCAAAGCTGCCGCTAGTGCCTCAACTGTAGAAAGCTTGAAGGGCTTTCCGAAGTTGACGGGATTGGCAGCAACCAGAAAAGGCAATGCTCTTTCCTTGAGGGTCAACCTCTGGAATACCTCTTCGGCATGGGCCCAGCTGCAGTCAAGAGCCGCCAGTCCGGGCGCATCCTTGTCTTCCGGTGACAAGGCCTTCTCTGAGAAAGGACTGAGAACCAGGTAATGCCGAAGGTCGTTCATCCTCTTGGTCAGCCTTGCTAGGCCGAATCGAGCCAGCTTCCTGCCGGTGCACTTCTTGGGATCGCACTGGTCGGCGTGATAGATCACAAGTTCCATTAAAGACAAATTCACCGATAATCCTATTAACATTGTGTTCATCTCCCATTCAGCTAAAAAGCAGGAGCAGTCTGATGAGCGAGGTCTCCAAAGAGTACAATTTCAATGAGGTAGAAGAGAAGTGGGTGGATGCTTGGGATATGTCTGTCTACTACTTCGACTGGGACTCGAAAAAGCCGCAGTACATAATAGACACTCCTCCGCCCTACCCGACGGGAGATTTCCACATCGGAAACGCCCTCAACTGGTGCTATATGGACTTCGTGGCCCGATACAAGCGAATGCAGGGGTTCAACGTCATGTTCCCTCAGGGATGGGACTGCCACGGCCTGCCCACAGAAGTCAAAGTAGAGGAGAAGTACCACATAACAAAGAACGCTGTTCCTAGAGAAGAGTTCAGGAAGCTCTGCGAGCAGATGACAACAGAAGCCATTGCTCGATTCAGGAAGACCATAAACCGACTCGGTATATCCACAGACTGGTCCAACGAGTACATCACTATGTCACCGGAGTACTACGTCAAAACACAACGTTCCTTCGTCCAGATGTACAAAAAGGGCTTGATCCACAGGGAGGATCATCCGGTCAACTGGTGTCCTAGGTGCGGAACGGCCATCGCCTTTGCCGAAGTGGAGTATGACCAGAGGATGACAACCCTGAACTACATGCGTTTTCCCTCTGATGACGGATACCTTGAGATAGCCACATCGCGACCTGAGCTCCTGCCCGCCTGCGTGGCCGTCGCCGTCAATCCCGAGGACGAACGATACAGGAAATGCATTGGAAAAGAGGTAACTGTTCCCCTGTTTGATTATAAAGTAACTGTCATCTCCGACTCGGCCGTTGACACCAAGTTCGGCACGGGCGTAGTCATGATTTGCACCTTCGGAGACAAGCAGGATGTGCGGTGGTGGATGGAGCATCACCTTCCACTACGCCAAGCCATAGATCGTAATGGGAAGATGACGGAGATAGCCGGATCCTACCAGAAGTTGTCGGTAAAAGAGTCCAATGATGCCATAACTCGAGACATGTTGAGTCGGGAGATCATATTCAAGCAAGAGCCCCTGGAGCAGAACGTTGGCCTATGCTGGAGGTGCAAGACCCCCATCGAGATACTTTCCGAGAGGCAGTGGTTCGTGAAGATAGACCCTTATGAGATAAAGAAGACCTCGGAGGAGATCGAATGGATACCTCCCCACATGGAGACCCGCCTCAAGAATTGGGCCGACTCGGTGGAGTGGGACTGGTGCATCTCCCGTCAGAGGATCTTTGCCACGCCCATTCCCGTCTGGTACTGCAATAGCTGCCAGGAGGTCCTCGTGGCTGAAGAGGATTGGCTGCCACTCGACCCCAATAGGACCAAGCCACCGGTAAAATGCAAGTGTGGCAATGACGATTTTGTGCCGGAGGAGGATGTTTTAGACACCTGGATGGACAGCTCCATATCCCCCCTCGCAGTCAGCGGCTGGTTGACGAGGCCAGATCCGAGGATGCCAACCCAGCTACGTCCTCAGGGTCACGATATAATCAGGACCTGGGCTTTTTACACAATTCTGAGAACCAGGGCTTTGATGGACGTTCGGCCGTGGGATACGATACTCGTAAACGGCATGGCTCTTGGCGAGGACGGGCACAAGATGTCAAAGTCCCTGAACAACTTCATCCGGCCTGAAGAGGTCTTCGAGGTTAACGGTGCCGACTCCTTGAGGCAATGGGCCGCCTTGGGCGGTACTCCAGGAAACGACATTATGTTCCAGTGGAAGGAGATAACAGCAGCCAGCAGGTTCCAGCAGAAGCTGTGGTCGATCTATAGGTTCTCTCAACCACTCATGGTCAAAGTAGATGCACAGCCTGGGCAAGTTGACAGGTGGCTTCTTGGAGAGCTGAACTTCCTGATAAAAACGGCCACAAAGGCCATGGACAAATACCAGTTTGATGAGGCCTTCCGCGCAATTCGAGTCTTCACCTGGGAGGTCCTGGCCGACAACTACATCGAGCTGGTCAAGGCCAGGCTCTACGGCTCTGAAGGACCTGAAAAGAGGGCTGCTCAGAACACTCTATACACAGCCATAGATAATCTCGTCAGGCTGATGGCCCCATTCATTCCCTTCATCTCCGATGAGATTTATCAAAACTTTACCGGCAATAGCGTCCATGTCCAGAACTGGCCAAAATCCACCGAGATAAAACCTGATCCAGCTGGCTTGCAGATCAAGGAGATCGCTGCCGCCATTCGCAGGTACAAATCGGAAAAAGGATTGGCCCTCAACTCCCAGCTATCGGGAATTACCGTTTATTCGGAGTTCAATCTTGAAACGACCGATCTGCGGGGCGTCGCGAACTCTGCTGTTGAGTCCAAGACTGGAAAGCCAAAGATTGAGATGCGACCAGTCGGCGTAAAGCCTCTCATGAATGTCTTGGGTCCTATGTTCAAGGACAAGAGCAGTAAGATCATCAACGCTCTCAGCGGCATGGATTTGGCCAAATTGGCCGATCTGCAGGCTAACGAGACCATCAAGGTAGACCTGGTCAACGAGACTGTTTATGTGCCGGCAGAAGCCGTTGATGTAATCACCGAGACCTTTGTAGCAGGCCAAGCCGTTGATCTGCTGAAGGTGGGCGAAGCAACAGTCCTGGTAAAGAGATGATCGAGGTCGAGGTTAAAGCACGGTGTGGGCCTGAAGTGGTGGACAAGATCCTGGCCCTGGGCGCGGTGCTCAAGGGAACTGAGCACCATCAAGACATCTACTTCAACTCGCCCATAAGGGACTTCCGCGAAACAGACGAGGCTCTCCGGATAAGGATCAAAGAGCAGGGTGCCCGCCTCACTTATAAAGGGCCCAAGCTTGATTCCCAGACCAAGTCTCGGCTGGAGCTGACAGTAGTCGTAGACGATCCTTTGAACATGGAGAAGATTCTGGCCGAACTGGGCTTTCAGCCCTCTGGCAAGGTCAGGAAGCAGCGCACAAAATATACCCTAGGCGAGATTACCTTTGCCCTAGACGAAGTTGAAGGGCTTGGCTCCTTCCTGGAGATAGAGGCTCTCGCGAAGGACGATTGGACCGCCAAACAGGATTGGGTCCTGGAGATACTTCACCAGCTATGCCTTGGCGAGTCTATTAGAAAGTCGTACCTAGAGCTACTTGAAGAGCAGCATCTAGAAGGTTGCTCGAAAAATTAGTCTGCAAAGTCGCTCCAGTCGCAGGCATAAGACTATTTAAGATGTTGGGCAGAAGGTTATTGAAATGGCGAATGTCTCTCGGGCTCCTATGCTGTTGATGCTTCTTTTTGTGATAACTGTTCAGGTGTTGGCCATCGCCGCAATGCCTGCCTTCTCTGCCAGCGGCAACCGCATCTTTGAGAACCCGGAGTCTACGGCTAATCCGATAATCTACATCCTGTTCATCATAGGCTTTACAGCTCTGCTGCTAATAGCAATGAAGCTGAAAAAAGGCTGGATGGTAGGCGGATTCATAATTCTCTCCATAGCAGCGACCATTTACTTCATTCTGTCAACCTTCGTTGCCCCGGTCCCAGGGCTGGCTTTGACTTTGGGGTTGGTGTTACTATTGCGCTTCTATCCGGAGTGGTACGTCATCGATATAACAGGAATCCTGATTTGCGCTGGCATTAGCTCTCTCTTCGGCATAAGCATGACCACCCTTCCAGCGTTGATTCTATTGATAGTCCTGGCCGTTTACGATGCTATATCCGTTTACAAGACCAGGCATATGGTGACTCTCGCAGAGGGAGTCATCAACATCAAGGCTCCCCTGCTCTTTGTGGTTCCCAAACGGGAAGGGTACAGCTTCAGAAAAGAGCAGATGCAATTATCTGAAGATGGTAGAGGGGCATTCTTCCTGGGGCTTGGGGATGCCATTATTCCGACTGTTTTGGCCGTCTCTGCAAACTGGTCGATTCACGCCCCCCCTCTTTTGGGTCTGGGATTAACAACTCCTGCTCTGGGAGCGATGCTGGGGACCTACTTGGGTTTTGCAGCCCTAATGACAACCTCTCGGGATAAGCCTCAGGCAGGGCTGCCTTTCTTAAACGGTGGTACTGTGCTGGGGTTCCTAGCAGGGTGCGCCCTAGCTGGGGTTCGACCGTTCTGACCACCGACACCTTTTTTTGCCTGCCCGGTCTATTTATTCTGGAGGGATAAAGATGGTTGAAGAGGATGCAGCGGTGTTGGAGCAGTTCCTGCCCTTCTGTCCTAAGTGCGGCAATGAATGCGATCCGAAAGAGCTCAGAAGGCCGCTGGATGCAGACAAATGGCAGAAGATAATCATCGAAACCATCTACTACTGCAAAAGCTGCGATAACTACTGGAGCGAGGGGCTGCTTGAGAAAGGTTACAAATGATCTACCTTTACTATGCTGACAAGTTCTTGGGCTACAACTTCGGACCCGAGCACCCGATGAATCCAGTACGCTTGAGACTGACCTACTCCCTTATAGAGGACTTTGGCTTTCTGGATGGACCCGATGCCAGGCGAGTTGAGCCGAGCTTGGCCAGCGAGGAAGATCTCCTTCTAATCCATACACCAGAGTACCTGGAAGCAGTGAAGGCTGAAGAACCCGACCTCGCCTTTGGCCTGGGCATAGACGACAATCCTGTCTTCAAAGGCATGTACGATGCGGCGCGGCTCTTGGCTGGGGGGAGCATAGATGCAGCCAAGATCATGATTAAGGAGGATTCAAGTGCATTCAACATCGGTGGCGGTCTTCACCATGCCATGCCAACTCAAGCATCTGGGTTCTGCATCTTCAATGATATCGCCCTGGCCATAAGCATACTTAAGCGGCGGTTCAAAAGGATACTATACATCGACATAGACGGCCACCACGGAGACGGAGTGCAAAACATCTTCTATACGGACCCCAAGGTGCTGAAGATCTCCATACACGAGTCTGGAAGGTATCTCTTTCCTGGCACCGGCTTCATAGATGAGGTGGGCGCCCTTCAGGGCAGAGGATACTCAGTAAACATCCCCATGCCCATGTACGCCACCGACAATACCTATCATCAGGCTTTTGAGGAGATTGTGCCTGTACTCTTCGAGTGGTTCAAGCCTGAAGTGGTGGTGGCCCAACTCGGGGTTGACACCCATTACTCAGATCCCCTAACCAGCCTCAACCTGACTCTTAATGGGTATAGTTATCTGATCCATCGAATAAAGGAGCTGACTGACCAGTACGCAGGAGGCAGGCTGCTGGCTCTGGGCGGCGGTGGATACAGCCTGATAGTAGTTCCTCTGGCCTGGACCATAGTCTTCCAAACAATGCGAGGAGGAGAGGTTCCTGAATTTTTGCCCCTTTGTTGGTCAGAGATGTTCACGAATTTTGTAGGACAAGAGCCACTATCCCTGCCAGATATGCCAATAAGGATCGGAGAGGCGACGCAAAAGAGGATCTCTGCGGAGGTCAATGAGACCCTCGTCGGCCTCAAAAAAATCCTCTCGGAGATTCACGGAATATTTTAGACGCACTACTACTAACGCAAAATTCTGGTCGCAGTAAGGGGTCTTATTCACTTCTATTCTCCTGACGCAAAAGGCAGCAGCAAATATAGACCTCATAGACCGATCCTTCACCTACCGGCTCCACTATTGCCTCCTCATCCGTTCGGGCATCGAGGGCCATTCATCCATATCCACTGAGGGTTTCCGCATCTGTAGCAGAAAAATACAGAGCTGATCTTCTAATATTGCACTCCATCATCAAGATTTCCTAATTCATCCTTCCGAAATGTTCATCCTTGAAGGCCAAGACTGGCTTTGGCCAGCTCGTCCAGAAAGCTGGTCCTGAAATCTTGGCATAATTCCACAGCTTCGGCCCGTATCTCTGGCAGTCCCTGGATGTCTCCTCCATGATTCCACCAGATCGAGAAGCGTCCGGGACATCAGTGGGGGCCATTTTTCTTAAGCTTCTGAATCGAATTGACTCAGACATCGCCAAGGTTCAAGGGATTAGCAAGCATCCTCTGAGCCATCCTGGGCAGTGCACTCATCTAGGAGGCAAAGCCATGCAACAAAGGGCAGGCATTTCCCTTGGACTGTGTCTTATTGGGCGAATCATTCATGTTGAACCTCCGAACGTTAAAGCTCATGTCGCCGTTCATCAAAACTACCGTTGCTCCCGTTAATTCCTTGACCTTAAGCTTAGAAAGCCGAAGCCAAAGGTAGTCAGCGCCTCTTATCAAACACCAGCTTCAGCTCGTGAACTCCTGTTTCGCTCTTCTCGATCTCAAACCCCATCTTTTCCAGCAAACGTAGAGCTGGTACATTATCGACCAGCACCTCGGCGGTAAAGCCCAGAAGGCCCTGTCTCCTTGCCAGGTAAGTCAGATAAGAGTTCAGCTCCGCGCCAACGCCCTTGTCTTGGTACTCGTCCTTTACGACAAGGGCCAGCTCTGCAGTGTTGGTATTTTCATCTATAGCGTACTGCCCCATGCCAATGACCGTCTCCCTCTCATCTCGTCCGATCACTACGAGGATCACCATCTCCCTGGAGTAATCCACAGCCACAAAATCCTGAAGTCGCCGATGGGGCATATCCTTTCTAGCTGAAGCAAACCTCAGGTACATGCTCTCATCCGATAGCGAATAAAAAAAGTCCTTTAAAAGAGGCTCGTCGCTTATCTTCACCGGACGGAGCAGCATCTCCAATCCGGTTTTGGTGGTCCTGTACGTTTCAAGGACTTCTGGGTACCCTCCAGCGACAAACTTCTGATCCCTATATATTAGTGCGAGCTTCCTAGCCTCCTCTACCAGCCATGATCTGAAATCGGGGTGAGCTATGGCTATCAGGTCCATGGCACGCTCTCGGATGGTTCTTGC
>Ga0209777_10003819_pt1 | contig 18295 bp, 17 predicted proteins | sample FrelakmetHBP12HB_FD_187147 | JGI IMG/M metagenome (GOLD analysis project Ga0209777, IMG submission 187147) | Freshwater lake sediment microbial communities from the University of Notre Dame, USA, for methane emissions studies -HBP12 HB (SPAdes)... | ecosystem: Environmental > Aquatic >...
TTAACTCAATCTTCTCGGGACGCTCGATCCTCAAACGCCAGATGAATAACTGCTTCAACATCCTCCGAAAAACGCCCCCGCAAAGCCATGAAAAACTCTTGAAGAATCGCTTCACCTGATGAGAACTGACCATCTCCTCCAAACCGTTCTCCATCACCGCCGCATACCCTTCGTCTCTCTTTAATTGATCAAAATAAACTAAATGCCGACTCGTCCCATCATAGAAAAAACAGAAAATCTGCTTGAAGATATTCCAGATCGGTTCTCCCTTTTCACTCCTCCGTAAGTGCCCGAAGGCCTCAAATAAGAGGCCATAAATCTTCACCTGACTTAAATACCACACAAATAACGCCAGCCCCCCTCTGCCCGTCAGTGTGTCCTCCGTCACATCCACCGCGTTGATTTTGCACTTGCTTCTAAATGCAATTTGGTCCATAATTTCCTCACTTACTGGGTGTTGGATTTTGTGTTCTTGCCGAACGGATTATAACAAATATCTATCGCCCAGTAAGTACTTTTTTCTTGCTTTTTTCGAAAAAGAACCGCTCAATTTAGGTCTTTATAGGCTGATTATATCAAAGGTGGAGATCATGTCAATACGGAAAATAAGATTGTGAACATTTTCTCTTTAAGGATTACGCTTTGAAGTCATGCATAGATGGGAGGATTTTCAAAATCACGCTTTCAGGAAGAAATCCACATTTCTATTAATACCGCCGTCATCCCTGCAATGGAGTGCAAATGGCGCAATGGTAGGGGCGGGGTTCAAACCCGCCCCTACCATTCCCTATCTTCCCTTAAAGACTATGGCCTTGCTGCGCTCGCTATTTCCGCAACAGGGCCATGGCGGTCTTAACACGTTCCGAGGTCATGGGCATTTCAAAAAGCCTTGCGCCGGTGGCGTCGAAGATGGCGTTGGCGATGGCTCCTCCCGTGCAGACGATGGGCGGTTCGCCGCATCCGAGAGGCGGAACGTCGGGATTCGGAACGAGTACGGAATCGATTTTGGGAAGCCACGAGAAATGGGGGATCTCATAGGTGTCGAAGTTCGTATCAAGAATCTCTCCGCCCTTGAAACGGACCTGTTCGGTCAAGGCATAGCCTAAGCCCATCATCAGAGACCCATCCATCTGCATCAGGGCTCCTTCTGGATTGATTATCTGTCCGATATCCAGGGCACATGTGATCCTCTTCACCCGAACCTTCCCGGTCTTCTGATCGACCTCCACTTCGGCCATAGTAGCAACACGGGCACCCACATCGACAGCGCAGGCAAGGCCAAAACCCTGGCCACTTGGCGACCGTGAAGGTGCCCAGCCGAACCGCTCTGCGGCGGCTCGAAGGACCTTGATCAGCCGTTGGTCGGCAAGGTTTTTCAGACGAAACTCAAGGGGGTCCGTTTCGAGCTTCCCTGCCATGATATTGATATGGGATTCCCTGGCAAAGACATTCGTATTGATCCCGGGGGCCCGCCATGCGCCTGTACTGAAAGGATGCGCTCCGGGGATGCCCGTATAGTGGCCATGGGAAGCCTCACGATGATGCGGAATATCGTAGATCTGCTCGACCCCTCTGGGGCCTGCAAAATGGGTATCGTAGGACCAGAAGACGATTTTCCCCGCTCCAGTGGCCCCTGACCTGATTTTCACGACGGCGGCGGGCATGAAAGCATCATAGAAGAACTCCTCTTTCCGGCTCCAGCCCACCTGCACGGGTTTCCCCGATAGTTTGGCCAATCGAGCCGCCTCGACGGCCTGCCTGTTCATGTTCTTGCCGCCAAACCCTGCCCCCACAAAGGGCGTGATGACGCGGACATTCTCGGGAGGAATTCCAAGGGTCCCGGCTACTTCCTCCTTGGCCCGGAAGGGACCCTGGGTCGAAACCCAGACCGTAACCCGATCTCCTTCAACCCGGGCAATAGCGGTGTGGGTTTCGATCGTTGCATGGGCCACATATTGCTGCAGGTAGGTTTCTTCAAAGACCTGAGAAGCCTGCCCTTCCCCTTCCTTCAAATCTCCGCCCTGCGTCAGGACCTCTCCCGCGGGAGCAACCTTTAGGAGGTGTGCAAATATCGTCTTCTCATCAAGTCCTGCCTCGGGAAGATCATATTGAGCTTTTATCCTGGCGAGGCCGCTTTCAGCCCCATCGGGGGACGAATGGAGAACTGCAATCAGGTCCCCATCTCGGATCACCTTCATGCTTTCCATCTTCTCTGCGGCCGAAGTGTCGACGCTCTTGAGCTTCGCTCCGTGAACGGGCTCCCTTAAAACCCTTCCGTAAAGCATTTCTGGCAGGCGAACGTCGCCGGCATATTGAGCCTTTCCGGTCACTTTGCTCACGCCATCCGTGCGTTCGGTTGGTCTCCCCGAGATGGAAAATGTTGAAGCCGGTTTCAGCATGGCCTTTTTCCCAAGGGACCTTTCGATTCTCTTCCCCTTCGCCAGTTGCCCGTAGGTCACACGATTCCGATCGTTGTTCTTGTCTGAGATGACCCCATCAACGATTTTCAGATCCTCCTGTTTCACGCCCAGATGTTCCGCCGCCAGTTGGATCAATACGGCCTTTGCCTCTGCAGCCGCTTCCCTCATCGGCGCACCGAAGAACCGGGTACTCCGTGACCCGAATGTCCCTGCGTCCCAGGGACAGAGGTCCGTATCGCCCATGATCATCTCAACAGAACGAAGAGGCACATCCAGCTCTTCGGCCAGCATCTGGGCAAGGGAGGTGACGATCCCCTGACCCATCTCAATCTTTCCCGTAAAGCAAGTCACACGGCCGTCTTCTCCGATTCGGAGGAAGGCATTGAAATCGGTGGGCAATGCCTGCTGGCCCTGCTGAGCTTCCAGGCCTCCGCATGAGAAGAGGATGATGATTCCTCCACCCAGTTTCAGAAACTGACGCCGATCGACGATGAGATGATCTGTTCCATCTTTCCTGGTCTCTTTACCTGACTCCTTGTGGTTCATCTTGGCCCCCTCATCTCGCGGGCCGCGTCCTGGATGGCCCGGACGATACGGTTGTGGGTCCCGCAGCGGCATAGGTTGTCATTCATTCCCTGGAGGATTTCCCCTTCCGCAGGTTGTGGTTTTTCAACCAGCAGGCCGTAGGCATTAAGAATCATTCCCGACGTACAAAAGCCGCATTGAAAAGCACCGTGTTTGATGAACGCCTTCTGGAGAGGATGAAGGGTTCCTTCCTTTGCGAGGCCTTCGATGGTGAGCAGCTCCTTGCCCTGAAGTTCTTTGACGGGAATCTGGCAGGATCGTACAGCCTTCTCGTTGAGAATGACTGTGCAAGCGCCGCAGATCCCTTCCCCGCAGCCGTACTTCGCTCCTGTCAATCCGAGGTCCGTTCGCAAGACCCAGAGGAGCTTCCTCTCTCCATCAACGCTCAACCGGGTCGGTTTGCGGTTCAGTTTGAATTCGATCGTCTCGATCATAGAAACCTCCTCAAAATGCCGGAATAATGGAATGATGATGAATTCGTAAAAAGTCGAAAAAGGCTAATGGTCGTCATTCCGGCGAAAGCCGGAATCCAGTGATCTTAGGTAGTTATGAAAATACGGGACACCGGTTTTCACCGGTGAGACGACTTTTTACGAGATCATCAAGGTTGGAATATCGGGAAAAAAGGAGAGACAAAAGGCTCTTGGGTTTCCCTTTTACCCATTATTCCAGCATTCCAATATTCCAGTTTTCCTCTTCCAATCTTCCATTGTTCCAATATTCAAAATGTTATCAGAGCAGAGGATATCTTGTCAAATCAAGTGGATGGTCTCGGTTCCCCTGTTGGAAAATGGAAGAATGTGATATCATGATGGAGAAGTTTATCACCGTTCATAAGTCTGCCGGGGAAAGGAGGCGAACCATGGAAGACCTTCACGAAATTTTTACGATCTTTAAGGAGGATTTTCCGCGGGTCTATGCTAAGCATGAGGCCCTGGGCAAGGAAATTCACGAGATGTCGGGTCCACTGCCGGAGAAAGTTCGATGGCTAATGAAAGTCGCCATCTCCGGCGCATGCCGTTGTCCTGTTGCGCTGGAAACCCATATCAAGAAAGCGAGGGTGGCCGGAGCGACCGAGGAGAAGATTCAACATACCCTGCTGATGCTTATTCAGACGACCGGATTCCCGACCTTTATGGAGGCTTACTCCGTCTTCAAGAGGCTCGACCGGGAATAAGGAATTTTGAGAATCGGGGCCAACCGCACTAGCAGGATGCTGAAAAAGTCACCTTTTCCAGGTTGCTCAAAAATGCCCAGATGCAAGGCACCCGAAATCCTGAAGAATGAGGCGTACTTGGCAGTACGCCGCAATGACAAAGGATGAGGGAAACGCCGCAGATGGGCGTTTTTCAGCAACCTGTTAGAGGAGAGAAGACATGGGAACGGATAAGCCGAAGAAGGAAATGACTTTCGAGGAAAGGGTTAAGAAGTTCGAACAATACGATAACGATCCTGAACAACAGTACAAGATATTCTCAGAGCTGGGGTTTACCTACGTGGAGGATGGTTGCGACGGCTATTGCCCCGACTGCGAGCAGAAGGAAACCTGCGAAGTCGCTGCCGAAATCGGATGGGAAGATCTTGAAGATAAAGACCTCAACTGAGAAATGCGTCATGGAAAAATCGGTCGGATCGAATTCACTCTGGCTCCATTTTTGAGTCAGGTTCTTCAACGCCTTCATGACCTTTTGGTTCCATTTTGAGGGCCTATCGGGAGCGTTCTTAAAAGAGAAAGGAGGACAACTATGAAAGGGAAGAGGCGAATCATGGGAATCGTTATCCTTGTTATCGGTCTTGCGCTGGCCCAGAGCACGGGGTGGGCGGCAGAGAAGCCTATCAAGCTCGGCGTGATGTTTGTGATGTCGGGGCCAATGGGGGGATATGGGAAACACGGAATGCAGGCCGTGCAGATGGCGGTTGAAGAGATTAATGCCGAGGGCGGCATCCTGGGCAGAAGGGTTGAGGCCATCTTTGCAGACGACGAGATGAAAGCCGATAAGGGTGTGGAGATTGCCAAAAAGTTCATCAGCGCGGATAAAGTGGATTTCATGATAGGTCCCACCTCGAGCGCCGTAGCCCTGGCCCTGGCCGACCTTGTGGAGCAGCAAAAGAAGATCCTGGTTTTAACGCAGTCGGCAACGAATTCGCTGACCGATGCGAAATTCAACCGTTACCTGTTCAGCACACTGAGTAATGCCATGATGCACTCACGAGCAGGCGCTTCCCTGATGGCGAACAAGCCCTACAAGCGCTGGATGTGCGTGGGACCGGGCTACAGTTACGGACAGGAATCGTGGAATTCGTTTAAGACGAAATTAAAGGATCTGCGACCGGATATTGAGATCGTTGGGGAGTTATGGCCCAAGTTGATGGAGACGGACTTCACCCCATTCATCAAGAAGATCGCCGAGGTGATGCCGGATGCGGTCTGGTCCCCTCTCTGGGGCATGGACGCGGTGAACTTCATCAAACAGGCCCTCCCTCTGGGACTTTTCGATAAGATCAAGTTTGTTTTTCCCGATGGAGCAGCCCTTGAGACGCTCATGCCCCTGGGAAAGAGCATGCCGGAAGGTGTGTTTGCCGCGTCGCGCTACTTCTTCCTCACTCCAGACTCTCCCATGAACCGGAGATTTGTCAAGGCGTATATGGAGAAGTTTAAGGAATATCCTGATTATATGGCTGAAGAAACCTACGCTGGCGTTTATTTCCTCAAGGCTGCGGTCGAGCGGGCCGGCACCACGGACACCGAGGAGGTGATTGAATCCGTGGAAGAAGAGCCCCTCGCATGGGAAACTCCGGAAGGGTGGAAAATCATGCGGAAAGAGGACCACCAGGTAGTCGAGGACGTGGTCTGGGGAGAGACGGCCTACAGCGAAAAGTACGGTTTCGCCATTCTGAAGAATATACAGTCCATTCAGGCAGAAGAGATTTGCAGGACTCCTGAAGAGCTCAAAGAAGTGCGGGCCAACTATGAGAAGAGAACGACGGAACAAAAGAAGTAATCCCTAAAGGCGGAGCAGCAAGTCTGGCTTTGGGAATAGAGATCCTCCACCCGGCCTGCTGCTCCCTGCCTCCTTGATCTATCTTGACTGAATCGTTCACCCGGCAAATGGTTCCAGAAGGGGAATAAAAACCGGATCGAGTCCATTTTCAGGTCGGGTTGACAGAGGACCTACATAAGAGTAGAATATGCTCTTCGATCACGAATCACAAAAATCGAAAAAGCACTTTTAGACGAAAAAAGCCAAAGGAGACAGGAAATGAGAATGACTGCCGTCAGGATGGAGAATCTGAAGTTGATCCTGGAAAGAGTATGCTGGGTAAAACCCGGGACGAAGCTCCTTGTTGTCGCAGATGATTATGTCCGGGCTATGTCTTTAGCATACGATTTTGTGGATTTAGCCAATACACTTGGAGCAGACGCAGTTTTGGCCATATTTAAATCCCGCACTTATATTGCCGAGGAACCTCCCTTGGTCATTGCCGCGGCAATGAAGGTTGCGGATGCGGTACTAGAGGTGACCGAAACATCGGAGATCGGCCATTCAACAGCGAGAAAAGAAGCCACAGAAGCAGGCCTTCGAAGGTGTGTTCTCATGACTCCGGATGCCGGGGAAGACCTCCTCCAAAAACCAATTTCCCTGGAGGATCTGCAGATAATAAAAGAACGGACGGCGAAGATAGCGGAGATCGAAACAAAAGGGAAGAGAGTAAAACTCACAACTCCCTTTGGAACGGATCTTACGTTCAGCATAGAAGGTCGAGCTGCAATACCGATCTCCCCGTTGGGCGACGCCCCTCTCGCCGTCGCTCCATTCTACGCAGAATCAGCCATCGCTGTCGTAGAAGGGACAACAGAAGGGGTTGTGGTCGTTGATTCTTTCGTTCAAGGATGGAAATATATGTTGCCGAAGCCGATACGTTTTGAGGTGAAGCATGGAAGGGCCCTCGTGGAGACAGTCACGTCAGATCTTCCGGAGCAGGCAGAAAGATTCAAAAAACTGATTACCATGGACAACCTGGCGAACAACTGCGCGGCTGAGCTCGGTATGGGAATGAGCCACATTGTGCCGGGGGATCTTACGGGCTACATCGTGGACAAGGGAAGGCTGGGTCACGTTCACGTCGCTTGTGGAAGGAATTATGATCTTGGCGGTACATCGGACAGCGTCATCCATCAGGATAGCGATATGACACGGGCGACGATAAAGATAGATGATGTCACGATTATGGAAAACGGGGAATTGAACATTTAGCCCGATCGAAAGAGGGAGGAAAACATGCCGCAGGAGACTATTTCAAGGAGTCTGGCCCGGTTCGTATACGGCCTTTCCTATGACACGCTCCCGGCGGTCCTTCCCCGAAGGGTAAAGAATCTGATTCTGGATGCCCTCGGCACAGCGATCGCCGGCCGGGACATGCATTCCTCCCGGATGGCGATAAGCCTCCTCAAGGATAACAGGGGCGATTGTTCCGTGTTCGGCCATCGCGGAAAAGTTCCCGCTCTCGACGCGGTTTTCGTCAACGCGGTGTTGCTCAATGCGTTGGCCATGGAGGATTTTCTGTTCTCCCTTCACCCCGGACAGGTCAATGTGCCGACCGCATTTGCGGTCGCCGAGCAGGAAAGCAGATCCGGAAAGGAATTGATCACTGCTCTGGTCGCCGGCTATGAAGTCATGGGCAGGGTTTATCTCGGCGGCCGGGGTATGCCGGCGAAGTTTCGGGGTACGCCCGTATTCGGCCCCTTTGGAGCGGCGGCGGCGGCCGGAAAATTACTCAAGCTGAACGAGGACCAATTGACAAGCGCTCTCGGTTTTACGGCCAATTTCGCGGGAGGCTTGACCCAGTGCTGGCTGGACGGGACCATGGAAGGAAACTTCCACGCCGGTGTGGCGGCCAGAAACGGCATTACCGCAGCGATGCTTGCAAAGGCCGGAGCCATCGCTTCCGAAAAAGCCCTGGAGGGCGATTGCGGTTTTTATCAAGCCTTTTCCGGATCTCTCAACAATGCAGGCGATGCCGTCTCCGGCCTTGGCGAGAGATTTCTGATCATGGAGACGTGCTACAAGCCCTACCCCGTCTGCGCGTTTCAGCAGATTCCTATCGAGATGATATCCAGACTTGTCAATCAGCACAACATTGCACCGAACAGCATCAGAAAGGTGGTTGAAAAGGTTTCCTCGTGGGAAGCGGCCTTCCCCGGAGGTGACTTTGCCGGGCCTTTCGAGAGCTTCGGCCAGGCACTGCTCAGCTCCCAGTTCTGTGCTGCGGCTGCCTTGTTGGGCCGGCCGGTGGAATCGCCCCGGTTCTATATGGAGAGCTACAACGACACCGAGGTTCTATCGCTGGCCCGAAAAATTACCCTTGTGGGCGAGCCGGAGAGAAAGGTACCGGAGATAACGGTAACGCTTAACAACGGGGAGGCATATTGCATTGAAGAAGACGAGGTGGAAGGCACGCTCATACCCACCGATCAAAAAATTATCACCAAGTTCAACGGGCTCACGTCTGATTTGATAAGAAGGGAGAAGGCGGTCGAAATCATCGATCAGGTCATGTCGCTGGAAGAATTAGGGAACATCCGGGAACTGACTGACAGGCTTCGAGAAGTGTAGAAACGCCTTGGGAAACTTTTCAGAGCCGTTGGGGGATGAATTCATCTCATTCTGATTCCTCCACCTCTGGCCCGATTTACCGCCTCATATGCATTTAACAAATCCCCCGTCTGCTTCTATAACTTCTCCGTTGATATAATTGGCCTTTTCAGAGGCCAGAAAAATAACGAGACTTGCGATATCGTCCCCGGTTCCTATTTTTTTTAACGATAGCGATCTCAAAAGCTCTTCCTCCGCCTCCTTTGGTTCTTTGTGGCTTTCCCCTGCCATCTGATTAATAAACTTCAAAAATCTTTCCGTACGTATTAATCCGGGATTTACACCATTTACTGTTATGTTATATTCTTCTACCTCTGCCGCCAGGTATTTCGTGAAATTCATCAAAGCCGCATTGATGGTGCTGCCTGTTACGTAACCAGGTATCGGTTGCCTCCCAGCAGCTCCAATGATATTTATGATCTTTCCTCCTCCTGCTTTTCGCATATGTGGAACGACCTCTCTTGCCATTCTCACAAAGCCCAGGAATTTTAACGACCACGAAGAACACCAAATATCATCTGATATTTCATCAAGTCTTCCGAGCGGGTTGCTCCCGGCATTATTCACCAATATATCAATTCTGCCAAATTCGGATAACGTCCTTTCGACAAAGACTTTTACCCCCTCGGCCTTCGACATATCTGCCTCAACTGCCATCACATCCTTGTTGCCTGAGATGGATCGGATCTTTTCTAAGGTATCGAAAAGCACATTTCTCTCTCTGGCACAGAAGCTTACTCTCGATCCTTCTCTGGCAAAAGCCCCGGCAATCGCTTTCCCAATTCCCTTACTTCCCCCCGAGATGATCACCACTCTATTGGTCAGCCCTAAATCCACGTTTCCTCCTGTAACACCGGTTTTTGAAAGCCGCACGTGCAACGGAACATTCAGACTGAAGATAGAAAACCGAGAGACGTTTGGTTTCAGTCCCGTTCGATAGCAGACGATGTGATCTATTCATCTTCAATGGCGAAGACTCGGCAGAAAGAGGCTTCAAGCCCACGAAATGGCAGGGGCGCCACAATGAGTTTCACTCTTTCTTGTTTAATGGCCCCCAGATTCGTTAGATGTTCGACGTGATATCTACCAGAACCTAATACCGCGTGGTGAACTACCTCCAGAGCTCCAATATCCACCTTTTTCGCGGCGGCAATGGCCTCGATTCTCGAGAAATCCTTGCCGTGCTCTTCCTCACAAAAGTCATACCCAAGGCCGCGGGCCCCCTTTTCCTGAATCAGATAACTCGCAGCCTCAGCCCTTAGAAACGGGGATTGGGTCCTGTAGTCCGGAGTCCCCCACTTCGTTGACCAGAGCGTCCTCAAAAGCACGAAATCGCCACGGCGGATCCCTGTTTTTAGTTTCGCCTCAGCAATCCTGACATCTTCCAGCGTGATGGCTTCGTTTGCCGCTTTATCGCTGAAATCCAAGACAACTGCATCACCGTAAAACTCGGCAGGATCAAACGCGTCGATCGATTTTCCACCGGGCTCCGTGTGCATGGGAGCATCCGCATGGGTGCCAATGTGAAGATTCATTTGGATCCAGTGGCTGCGAAACCCCTTGTCCTGGTAATCCAGATCTCTGACGAAGCGGACCTGGCCAGCCGCGGTTTGCAGATCCTCGCTGATTTGGTGAGTCAAATCGATTACTCTCACCTTGTCCATAGTCCCCGTTCTCCTTTCGGATGCCTTCAGCTCCAATGAATTATTTCCCAGGCGCCAGGATCCCGTCCTTGAGCACCATCTCCTCATCAAGCATGAGAGTGGGACGATTTAACAGCCCATCGACGTGGACCTTGCTCCAGGTCTGCCCTCCAATGTCATTATTCCTCCCGATGGCAAGGTGCACGTATCCCATCGTACCGCCGCCAATCCTCGTGGTCAGATATTTCCTTTCGATGGTGTGGCTGGTTCCGATTCCAAGCTCCGCGATGTTGGAAGCGTTTTCATCGGTTGCCACTAAACGGCGGTATCTCTCCGCGTCTTCGTCTCCATTCACCTCAATGACCCTTCCCGACCTCACCACACACCGGATCGGTTCCTTGAGCGTATAGCCCCACCCACTCACCCAGATATCAATCACCATCGTCCCTTCGGCAGTGCCCTCCACGGGAGCGATAGCCGCTTCAGCATAGTCGGGGATCGTACCCAAGCCTTCTCCCCACAGGGGATGAATCCCCAATCCCTTTCTTCCATCTAATCCCAGGGACAGGTCCGTCCCGGAGGGAGTGGTGATCCTGGCATGGCGGGCAAGGGTAAGCTTCTGGGCGAGTCTCTCGGTTCTCTCCTTTATCAGCTCAAGATCAGCGCCTGCCACCTGACGCTGGAACCGGTCATGAGGAACCTCGGCCATGCAATATATTCGGACTCCAGCGGCGGTTGCCTCCTTACGCGCGTCGGTATGTTCTATCCCTACCCCCCCGAAGATCATAAAGACGGTGTTGACGCTTTTCATGGCGGCGGCAACGGCACGGGGAGGTTCATACCCGGGCATTTCTTTCGCCTTCATCGTTGTCAGTGCGACTTCCGCCCCGATGGAGCTGGCCACATCCATCAGGGCCCTTCCCAATTCCATCGGACAGGCTTCGTCATCCGTTAAGACGAGGACTCTTTCGCCCGGCTTAATCTTCGCGTACGTTTCCGCAAGGTTTCTCGCGCTTTTTAGCACCTCAAGCATGTGATCCTCCTTCTCCTTCTATTCTCCTTCCCCAAAGAGACCTCTCGTTCTGAATATAAGAATGCCCGCCATCAATACATACATGAAGACCATCGCTCCTTCAGGTAAAATAAACGTTCCAAGAGTCTGAGATGTCCCGATGATCAGACTGCCCACTACGGACCCAATAATACTCCCAAGGCCTCCTACAACCACCACGGCGAAGGATTGCACCAGGAAGCTCACTCCCATACCGAGTGTCACCGCGACGATGGGAGCAACAACAACTCCGGACAGGGCAGCCAGGGCGCATCCCAAACCAAACACAAAAGTCCTCACCATTTTCACATTGATTCCGATAGCTCCAGCCATCACACTGTTTTGCGAAACGGCCCTGATATTGAGTCCCAACCTGGTCCTTTGAAGGGCGATGAGCACTCCTGCCGCTACAACCACGGCAACGCATACAATAAATAGATTGTAAACCGGATAGGTCTGCCCCAAGATCTTAATTGAACCCGAAAACATCTCAGGATAGGGAACCCGCTTGAACTGAGGTCCCCAGATCGCCTGGATACTCGAATCAATGAAAACGAGGAACCCAAAGGTGAGTAAGAACGCCACCCAATGCTCTTTCGCATAAATACGACGCAAGGTGGTCACCTCCAGAAGGGCACCCACGATTCCAACGGAGATCGGAGCGATGATAAGCGCCAGCCAGAAATTATGGAGGGCCACAACGGACGTGTAGGCGACATAAGCTCCCAGCATGTAAAATGACCCGTGGGCAAAATTGACGACTCCCATAATCCCGAAAATCATGGTGAGACCGATCGCACACAGGAGGAGCATACCCGAAAAGACCAAGGCGTTTAGAATTTGGATGACGATCGTTGAAATTAGCTCCAAGGGATTTCATCCTTTCTCGAGTATTCTATCGTAGACGGTGAAGAGTTTATCCTACCTGAGGGTTATCCATGTTTCCTTAAAAAAGAACCGACCCAGACCAAGTCATACTGGGAGCTGGAAGTAAGCTACCGTTACATTAAGCCTATCCAGCTCCCAGCTTCCCATTCACATTGGCTAATCATGCTCGTCTTTACGACATCCCGCCACGATTTCATCCCCGGGATAGACCTTCAGTATTTTGGGGATCAGATGCGGATACCCTTCCGCTTTCACTGCTTTAGCGATGAAGCCATTCAGGGTTGCCTGATGGTCGCACGCCCTCATGACAAACTTTCCGTGCACGCCATCCAGGTCTAAACCTTCCAGTGCTTTGACGATCGCATCCGAGTCATCCGTCCCGACCTTGCTAATGGCTTTCATCAATAGATTCATGGCGTCATAAGTATTGCCATGATAAAAGTCCGGCAACTTGCCAGTCTCTTTCCGGAATTTTTCCACAAATACCTTGTTCACGGGATTATCGATGGTGAAGGCATAGCGCGAGAAGCCGATGTAATTTTCCATGATGTCACCCGTTGCTTCCAACTCCGTTAAAGGCAACTGCGACACAAGGAATTGGGTCTCTTTTGTTAAGCCAAACTTGCTCGCCTGGGTGTTAAAGGCTACCGCTTCGCCGGCGACAACTGTTGTGAATACCACGTCCGGTTTCTCCAGATGAATCTTCGTTATGTAGGAGGAAAACTCTGTGGTACCATAAGGAACATAGACTGCGCCCAACCATTTCCTCCCCATCTTTTCAATTGCTTTCTGGAAGGCATCGGTCATGCCGCGTCCCCAGACGGAATCGATTCCCAAGCTGTAAAATGTCTTGAATTGCGGATTGTCTTTTAAGAATAAGGCGATGGCCTTCGTCTCCATTGGGACGCCGTAGCTCAGCCGGAAGAAATATTTACAGTACTTGGAACCGGTTAATTCTGCCGCGCCGTTGACCGGAGTGATCATGACCGTCTTCCATTGGGGTAGCATTGCCGAAATGGCCAGCGCCCCCGGACTTATCATCGTGCCCAGGAGGACATTGATCTTGTCCTCTTCAACCAGTTTCCTCGCCCTCCGGAGGGCCGTGGCCGGATCCATCTTTTCATCCTCATAGAGAACCTCCACCTTCCTGCCCAGGATCCCTCCTTTCGCATTGATTTGCGGCACCATCCAATCCAAGGTCTCTTTAACCTGGATACTATGTATCGCTGCCGCCCCGGTAAAGCTGAAGATCGCTCCTATTTTGAAAGGCTCTTTCGCGTCAAGAAGCGCTGGGATCCCCATCTGGGTTACTAATCCGAGAACACCTATCATTATCCCTACCGTCAAACCTCTTCTGAATAGATTCCTTTCCATGATCGTACCTCCTTTGCTCTGGATTGATCTATCGCTTGAGAAAAATCACCACCTCCTTTCAGGATGCAGTGGCTGCCCTGTCGAATAGACACTTTCTATGATCCGATTCAGTACGTACGCGAGTTTCTGACGGTGATCGTGAATGCTGCTTCCGTACTCTTTAGATTTTCAGTTCTCCGTTTTCCATAAGGAGAACATCATCTATTCTGACGGTTGCCTGGGTCATGTCGCTATCCTGATGAATGATGCTCTCTGATTTTCCGCCCAAGTCATAATTTCTTCCGCAGGCGATATGGATATGGCCCAGCCTTCCCTTGTCCACGACATATCCGACGGGATCCCCCGGTATGATATGGCTCGTCCCTATGCCCAACTCGGCCACGCAATTGTTCGCCATCCCGTCCATGGTAATCAACTTCTTGAATCTTTCCGCCTGAGCCGGGATAGCTGATGAAACCGTCTCCACCAGCGCCCTCCCTCCCTTCACTTCAAAACGGATCGGTTGCTGCAGCATGTATTTCCATCCCTGCACGAAAGAATCGATCACCACGACGCCTTCCGTTGTTCCTTCCACGACCGCGATGGCAGATTCTCCGTAATAGGGAGCGACAACGAGGGGCGAGTCGCTCACCGGGGAGAGAGAGAGGCCGCTCCGGCCTTCGATGCTGAACGTCAGGTCCGTTCCGTGGGGCGTCGTGACTCTTACCTTCTTCCCTTTTGTTTCGATCTCCGCTATCCTGGCCGTTCGTTCCATTATGGCGTCGAGATCTTTGACGGTGAGGGGTACCTGCAGGTGGTCCTCACCGTCAATGGGACTGATCAGCATGCACCTTCGAAGACCTGCATCGGTGGCCTCTTTTCTCGCCGTGGAGTGGCCGATCTCGGACGTCTCCGTTATCTCCAGTACGACATCGGCAACCTTCATCGCGGCGGCAATCGTTCGAGGGGGTTCCTCGGCAATAAAGGTGCGCCTCCTGAAGACTGCCAGGACCGCGTCAGCCCCCATTGTGTTGGCAACGTCCGCAAAGTCGGAGGCCAACGCCATCGCCCGGACATAATCATCGGCTAAGACGAGGAGGTTACTCCCCGGTTTCACCCAGCACATCTTTTCCAGGATCAACTTCAGATTCTCCATTCTCACAGCAGTCATTCTCATTTGATCTCTCCTCTCGTGAAGGTCTGCTCCGATTCCTCACAACCGTTACACTCTACCGCCCGATTTTTCTCACCCGTACAAGACCCACCTGATTGACCTCTACAAAAGATCCTGATCGATCTTGTCAAAAAACTTCCTTTACTCAGCGTTACCGAACCCCGATTGCCTTAAACGCTTAAATACTTACCCCCTAACTCCTCCCTTTTGGATTCATAATCATCCCTGCTCCCCTTATATACAATACTGCCCTTCGTGATTATAGTTATATTATCCGCCAAGGTCTCCGCCATTCTTGTATTCTGTTCGACCAAAAGCATGGTTACATTCTCCTGCTTCAATTTGGTCATAGCGTTACTCACTTCTTTAATTAGCAAGGGAGCGAGCCCCTGGGAAGGCTCATCCAACAGGATCAGCTCAGGGTTTGTAATTAGGGCACGGGCAATCGCCAACATTTGCTGTTCCCCACCGCTTAGCTGTCTCCCCTTCTGGTTCCACCTTTCCTGAAGTCTCGGAAAGTAGCTGAAGATCCTTTCAAAATTCCATTTCGAGCGACTCTCGTATTCTCTTCGGGCAACCGTCAGATTTTCACCCACTGAAAGATGAGGAAATATCTCTCTCCCCTCGGGGACGTAGCCTACTCCTAATCGTGCTACCTGATAGGAAGGCCATCCTGTGATGTTCTTCCCTCGAAATGTAATCCTCCCTCTATGGGGGGGCACAATTCCCATAATACTCTTCAGTGTCGTTGTCTTCCCGGCGCCGTTTCTCCCAATCAAGACCGTTATGGTCATATCGAAGACCTCTAACCCGACGTCATGCAGTATATGACTCTTTCCATAATAGGTATTGATGTCTTCGACATCCAGCAATTTCATTCAAATCCCCCTAAATAAGCCCTTTGAACTTCATCATTGTGCTGAATATCTTCCTTACAGCCTTCTGCAATAATCTCTCCAAAGTTTAGAACGACTATTCGAGACGCTAAATTGAAAACGACTTCCATATCGTGTTCTACAAGAAGGATCGTATTGTTGCTCTTGCTGAAAACATTCTTTAACACTCCCACCGTCTTATGTGTTTCAACCACCGATAAGCCTGCCGTCGGTTCATCCAAAAGGAGGATTTCCGGATCCTGCACTAACGCCATGCTCAACTCAAGAAGACGCTGGTCCCCATGGGAGAGATGATCGGCCGTAACATCCGATAGATGCGAGATCCCAAGGAAATCCAGAATTTCTTCACTCCTTTTTTGGGTCCCCCGGATGACCGATTTTCCTCCAAATATTCGAAAATTGCCCCCCTGTTTGAATTGGGCAGCCAAACGAATATTTTCAAGTGCCGTAAGCCCTGGGAAGACTTGAGTAATTTGAAACGTCCTGACGATTCCCCTCTGACAGATCTCGTATGCCGGGAGATGGGAAATCCGTTCTCCTTTAAAGAGAATCTCGCCTGACGTTGGCTTAATGACGCCAGACATAAGGTTAAAGAGGGTTGTCTTCCCGGCGCCATTAGGACCAATCACTGCGACGACCTCGCCCTTCGACACGTCCATCGTAACATTTTTCGTTGCAATTAAAGCGCCGAATGATTTACTTAACCCTCTTGTCTGCAAAACGACCGGTCTTTCTCCCGCTAACATGATCTCACCTTTTCGGCTCTTTGTAATTAAGAATGGCGCACGACTTTCTCTTTCCGCAAGGCACGCAGAAACCCAACGACGCCATCAGGAAAGAATAAAACAGCAATGATAAATACAATTCCAACGAAGATCAAGTAATTTTCAGTAAGCAAGCTCAACTCTTCATGTAAAAGGACAAAGATGACTGCCCCGACAAAAGGACCTAAAACTGTCCCCACTCCGCCAAGAATGAGCATGAGGACACAATTTCCAGAATAATCTAAGAATAAAAGCTCCGGTGAGGCAAATCCATGGAATGAAGCAAGCAAACTCCCCGCTATCCCAGCGAAGAAGGCACCGATGACAAAAGCGGTGAGCCTAAATATCCTTGTATTAATTCCAAGGCTTTCCACCTTTTTCTCATTTTCCTTTATGGCATACAGCGTTTTTCCGAACGGTGAATTGATGATCTGCACGAAAATGAGTAGGGATAGGATAATGACCATAAAAACAAAGTAATAATATGCCACCCTTGAACTTAGGTCACCAATTCCGAACCAGAGGCTTGAACGGGGGATGCCGGCCATGCCATCCGAGCCCCCTGTGAGGCCATACCACTTAAATACGATTGCATAAATCATCTGGGCAAAAGCAAGCGTGAGCATACCGAAATAGATCCGCGTCGCTCGAGTACAAAAAAAACCAATGGGAACCGCAATCAGAGTGCTTGCGAATGCCCCGCTGAGGGTTGCGAAAGGAAGGGGAAGATTGAATTTGAGAAGTACCATACCTGATACATAAGCTCCTATCCCAAAAAAAGCGGCTTGTCCAAAGGAGACCATTCCCGTATAACCCATAATGATATTAAGGCTCATCGCAAAGAGACCAAGGATTAAGAGTTCGGTAAGAAGATTCAGATAGCGAACGGAATGGGTTATAGGCACCATCGAGAGAGCTAAAATGGCTAACAAGGGCCAAAACCATTTTGACAGCATGATTTAGTTCTCTTCCTCCTTTCCAAATCGATCTTGCGTCTCAGATCTCAGACTTATCAATAGGGCCAGCCATATGCGCCTGCCAGTCCCCCAGGACACGCCTCCCGATTCTTGATGGGTATGGTCATTCCTTATCCTTAACGTAGATGCCAAAAAACTTCGACGTTTCGAGGGCCGTCAGGGAATGCTCCAGCTTGGCATCGAGAGAGAAGCTATCCCCGGTTTCCAGAAGATGAGTCTGACCGTCTATTTTGAACTCGCATTTTCCTTCTACGACATAGGCGAACTCAATACCAGGATTTGTATGAGGATCGATGGTTTTACCCTTTTTCAGTTCACTGTAAGTCACCACAACGTTATCGGTGACCATTTTTCGTGGTCCTATCATGCCGACTTTGAGCATGTGACTTGACACGGACCTTTGATTTTTCCGTTTGATATGAACGAAGGGTTTTCCTCTTTCTTCAAGAAAGGAATAGATGGGTTTCTTAACGTGATAGGAGATTTCGGAGAGAAGAACGACAGAGGGACTACTCTTCCCAGTCTCGATCCTCTGGAGGGTTATGGGGCTTATGCCTATTTTTCGAGCCAACTGTTCCAGGGTTAACCCGCTCTTTTTCCGCTCGATTCTGATCTTTAAGCCCAGTTTTTCCATATTTGGAGCCAACCTTATCAGATTCGAGATTATTTGTCAAGCGCCGTGTTGTCAAATTTGATATATTCTTAAAAAAAATGAGGCCTCGCCAGCCTTCCCCCTGGTCGAGGCAAAGATCAGAATCTCTAACCTGGATTCCCACGTTAGTTTTTTGACTTAACATCATGCGTTAGCCGAAGAGGAGACGCAGGTGCTTTCGTCCCAGCCAAGGGATCGGGATATCCTTCTTGTGGAGTCCCGCAGCAAGCAGCAACGG
>Ga0209777_10003820_pt1 | contig 18291 bp, 14 predicted proteins | sample FrelakmetHBP12HB_FD_187147 | JGI IMG/M metagenome (GOLD analysis project Ga0209777, IMG submission 187147) | Freshwater lake sediment microbial communities from the University of Notre Dame, USA, for methane emissions studies -HBP12 HB (SPAdes)... | ecosystem: Environmental > Aquatic >...
CTCGTTCGTATTTAATTATTGTTTTTCTTTTATATAACCCCTCACACACTTTGGAAAAAATCGAAACTCGTTATGGTGTGGGGGTAAATAGTTTCAGCTAAAAATAACCCCGATGAGCGAGGTTATTTTTATCATTATTTACATTTGCATTTAGGTTTGCATCCGCACTTCTTCATTGGCTTTTTTGCTTTAGCTTTTTTTGCCATGTCATAGACCGCTCGCTCAGCAACACTTTTCTATCACGAAAAAATTGATAATCGACCGGTCTTAAATTTAATTATATTGATTAATTTTACTATTTTTTACTAAAGCCTACAAGCTGTATCTCCTGTTTAATAGATATGCCGAAATTTTTTTTCACTTTTTTCTTCGCTAAATCCATCAGAGATAAAACATCTTTGGATTTGGCTCCCCCTAAATTAATTATAAAATTGCAATGTTTTTCTGAAATCTGGGCATTTCCTATTTTTTTGCCTGCCAAACCGCATTTTTCAATCAAATAGCCGGAAGGTATGGCTCCTTTCTTATTATATTCCTTTATTTCCGGGAATTTTCCCAATAATTTTTTATTCTTTATTCTTGCTACCGGATTAATAAATATAGAGCCTGCTGACGGAAAATTCATAGGGTGCTTGTCCATTCTATGTTTTAAAAATTCTTTAATTCGATTTTTAACCTCCTCTTTATCTTGTTTTTTAAATTCTAAAACAGCTGAAACAATCACCAAATTTTTATTTTTTTTAAAGATGCTGTTTTTCAAAGAAAAATGGCATTGTTTTTTTGTAAAATTACTAAATTTTAAGTTTTTAAGATTTAATGTCTGGACTTCTTCCACCAAATCAGAAATTTTTGTTCCAAAAGCATGCGCATTTCCGTGTATGGCTCCACCAACAGTTCCCGGAATGCCGGCTGCCCATTCAAATCCCGAAAGCCCCCTTTCAGCTGACATATAAGCTAATTTTGTTAAGTTTGTCCCAGCTCCGACAACGGCTTTATTATTTAAAATTTTTATATCTGAAATATCTACTTTTATTACTAATCCTTTAAATCCCCTGTCAGAAATTAAAATATTGCTTCCTCCGCCTAAAATAAAAACAGGCAATTTAAATTTTTTAGCTGTTTTTAATGCAGTTATCAAATCATCTTTTATTTTGGCAACAAAAAAATACTTGGCAGGCCCGCCAATTTTATAAGTAGTATAATTTTTCAGCAAGACTTCCTTCTGAATTTCCGGTAGCTTTTCTTTTACCCGGTCAAATAATTTCGGCTTTGCCGAAATTACCGCTTCGCGGTATTTGACTGGGTGAACTTTTTGAAAAATTTTATCTTTCATTTCCATTAAAAATCTTTGAATCTGGCAATCATTATATTTTCATCTCCGCGGAATAAATCTTTAATAGTGCATTCTTTTTTGGCTCCCAACATTTTTTTATATAAATTTTGAGCTTTATTCTCAGCTCCAGTGGTTATCTCGACTGCCTTTAACAATGATTTTCTTTTTTTAAGATAATTTTTAATTTCTAAAAAAGACTTTTCAATAAGCTGGCATCCTATCCCTTGCCCTTGAAATATTTTTTTAACAGCAATTTGCTCCAATTCCCAGACCGATTCTTTCCTGAATCCGCCTTTTTCCACCCACAAAATATAACCTGCAATTGCTTTTCGGGGTACCCCTTGAGTCGTTGCAACAAAATATTGCATCCTTGGAAAGGCTTTAAAATTACATTCTACCCATTTTATCGCATCTTTTTTTTCTTTTAAGCCAGAAAAATTTTCTGAAGCGATTTCAGCTATTTGTTTCAAATCTTTTTTTTGTGCCCTTACTATTTTTACTTGTGTCCCGCAGGGTATTTTCTCAAAAATTTTATTTTTCATAGCGCTATTTACCGTTTAAAAGCTGGTTTATTTTCATTCTTGTCTGGATGCCAACGTATCCAGAGCCTTTTTGCAATCCGACTGGAACCAAAATTTCTGAAGCATATTTTTCTTGAAATCTTATTACTGCCTGTTGGGTTAAATTAGCAAAATTTCCAGTAACATAACCTTCAGGATAAATATCTGCCCCCTGATTCTTTAAAAATCCTTGCAGGCACTTTACCTCGCTGTTATTTATCATCCCAAAATAAAGGTTATTGCTTATTTGTGAACAATTCTGTTGCGTCACTGCGTTTTTCTGTGACTGAAGCCTATCTATTTCCGATTTTAAATAATCTACCTGGGCTAAAAGTTTTTGCATTAGCGTTTGGTCGGTCTGTGAATCTTTTCCTGTAATAGAAACTGTAAAGCTGTAAGGGTAAATAAGATCTGAATCATCGAACCCAGAAAGTTTTGTCTGCAGAGAAGGAATAACCACCAAAGATTTATAATTTGTCCCGAAATCCTGGATATTAATCTCGCCCTTGCCGTCGGAGTTAAGTTCTAAAAATTTCACTGAAAATTTGCCATCTTTGTCATAAAGCACATATGGAACCTTAAAATTAAGCCCGGCTAAGCTTGAAAAATCTAATTTCAGACTACCGCTTCCCCCGATAATTTTTTGCCAATTACCTGCCCAGTTTTTGGTAACGTTTGTCGTAGACAGAGAACTGCTTCCGGTTAAAGGCAAAAAAATAAGAGTAGGGCTCATCCTTAAACTGCTGAGATTTTGATTTGTATAGCAATATTCTGAATTTTGGGAACAATCATTAACTGCCAAAGCTATTGTCCAATTGATAAAAATTTGAGCAAACTCATCTTTTGACCCTGATTTCTGCAAAGCATAGTTTATGCTTTCTATGCCAGCTAATTTAGACTTTAAAGAATCTGACAAAATATTTATTCCATAATGATCAACCAGATAATGCGTAAACAAATCCACGCTGGCATAGTCATATTTTGTGCCAGTCCAATCAGTTATAGAATCTGAGGGATTCTCTATAAAATCCTTGACCCTTTGCTGTAGATTACTGCCATCATAGTTATTATCGTATTTTAAGATGGTTGAAGAATAATCAGCTCTTGCTTCATTAAGCCATGTGTCTTCCTCGACTCCGAAAATTTTATTTTTTTGGTTGAAGGTTATTAAATGCGTAAACTCATGCCCCAGAATTGTTTTTGCATCCGGGTTATCAATATGGGATACAGACATATATACCATTTCCCTTTGGTTTGAAGCTGGCAATTGGAGCTTATCATATTCATCTGCCTCCTTGAAATATCCGCCTTCAGTGCTGTTCATTGGTTCAAATAAAACAGTGATTCTGGAATCTTTGTCTATGCCAGAGTTCCACTCTGAGCCGAAAGTAGAGGTTAAGGTTGGGTAAATATTGTTATCAAACTCGTTAGATAAATTATCCAAGTCAGTTGAAATTTCTGATTGTTTTGCCGATGTTTGCGAATCCCACCATGGTTTCTCTATATAAAAATATAGTTTATCGCTTATTTTTATAAGGGTAGCCGGCAACTGCGTTCTGCTGCTGGCATCAAATCCTTTGTCTACATTAAAATTAACAATGTCGCCCACATTGGCGGCATGAACATTTCCTGCTGATAAAAACAAAAATAATCCGGCGATAAAAATTATTTTTTTATAGTTAAAAAGTTTCATTATTAAACCTATTGCATAACAGGTTTATTATTTTTATTCTATTTTAACATAAAGTTTACCAGAAAAAAAATTGGATGGGAAGGCCTACCACATAAAAAGCTTTATTGCTTTTAAAACAATCTCCAAATCCAATAATAAAGAATGATTTTTGATGTAATACAAATCATATTCAAATTTTTCTTTCGCCTCATTCACTGATTTAGATGCAGGATAATTTATCTGTGCCCATCCGATAAGACCTGGTTTTATCAAATATCTCTGCTTATAAAATGGAATTTCTTTTTCAAAAACTTTTGCCAACTCTACCCATTCAGGCCTTGGCCCAACAAAATTTATATCCCCCTTAAAGATATTCCACGCCTGAGGCAGCTCGTCTAAATGAAGCCTGCGAAGAACTTTTCCAACCCTGGTAATGTTATCTTTATTTATCTCCCGCCAAGTTTCTTTATCCTGATTTTTATCCTCTTTCATTGTCCTGAATTTGTGCATTAAAAATAAATTTCCATTTTTACCAACTCTTTTTTGAGTATAAAAAATAGAACCCTTATCATCTATTTTTATAGCAAACGCTATAAAAGGCAAAAAAATAATAAATATTATTAAAGCTACCAAAGATAAGATAATATCAAATATTCTTTTGATACTCTGTTCAAAAATGTCCACTGGTTTTGAAATTTTTTCTAAAAACCAAATCTCATCTAAATGTTCCAAAGAAATCTTTTTAGTTATTAATTCATATAAATCATCTATTCCTATATAATTTAATGTCAATGGCAAAACGGTAAAAATTTCTTTAACCAAGTCTTCATTAGAATAAAAATCTAATGAGAAAATAATCGAAGTAATTTTTTTCTCTATAACTATATTTTTCAAATCTGATATTTCAGAAATAATATTCATATCCGGAGATATGAATAAACATTTTTTTTGCGCATCCATATAAGGCGGGCAAAAAAAGACTACAATATCATATATATTTTTGATTTGGGGAAAAATTTCTTTTAATTTTTCATGGAAACCTACAATAATTACTTTTTCTTTTACTCCCCTTGCTTCCAAAAAAAGATTGACTGAATATCGCCAAATCAAAAACAAAACATCAAATATAATGACATTCAAAAGTAATATTGTTTTAGGAGTAATTCCGAATGTTGGACGGAAATAAAAATATGTTACTCCTATAAAAAAAGCCAGAATGGAAAAAATTATTAAATTAAAAAAGAAATCTTTGATTTTTTTAAAAAAATGCGAATCATATAAAGCTAAAACAAAAATTATAAAAAGCCATATTATATATAAAATAAGAAAATTATAAAAAAAACCGCTGAATTGATCCAATAAATTATTATCTCTGATAAATATAGCCAAAAAAAGAGCAAGATACATAAGGGAAATATCGCCCAACAATAGAATAATTTTTAAAAAATTTATTCTTCGCATAATTCTATTTTCCAATTAGCTTTTGATATTCTTCTTTTATTCTATCAAAAACAATGCTTTCGTTAAAATATTTTTCGACTTTCAATCTGGCATTCTCGCCCATCTCTTTTGCCCGGCTTTGGTTGCTGAACAAATATATAATTGCCTCAGCCAGCTTTTTTGGATTTTTAGTTGGAATTAATATGCCGTTTTTATTATTCTCTATCTCTTCACGGCACCCCCTTATATCAGTGGCTATCACCGGCCTTTTTTCTGCCATAGCCTCTAAAATAGACCTGGGAAATCCTTCTCTATACGACGGCAAAACAAATATATCTACAATAGGAAAAATTTCGTCTATATCGCTCCTCTCTCCTAAAAATATGACATTTTTTTCAATGCCATAGCTTCTTACAACTTCCGGACTAACAGCATCTTTTTTTTCCGGTTCTTCGGGACCAACCACTAAAAGAATTGTTTTTGGAAAAATCTTCAAAATATTCCTGAATGCCTCAAATAATTCTAAATACCCTTTTTCTTTAACTAATCTCGCAACAATGCCCACGACCTTGAAATCTGCAGGAATATTTAAATCTTTTTTCTTTTCATCAATAAATTCCTTTGAAAATCTTCCGGCATCAAATTTATCAACATCTATGCCATTTCCCAAGTATTTAATTTTTTCAGGTTTTGCTATCCCTTCTTTTATCAAAGTATCCATATCTTCTTTATTCTGTGAAAAAATTAAAGTAGAACACTTTGCTGCTATCTTTTCCACAAAAATAAAGAATTCTCTTTTTAAAAAAGGAGAATTGTCGTGGAAATATAAACCATGAATGGTATTTATCACAATAGGCACGCCTGCCATCCTAGCCGCCAATTGCCCCAGAAGACTTGGCTTAGGATTATGAACGTGGACGATTTGAAATTTTTCTTTTTTAAAATATGAGAATAATTTAACTAATACTATCAAATCAGAAAACGGGCTTATCTTCCTTTTCATAGCTACTGTCTTCACCTTTATCCCCTCCTTTTCAATATCAGCCACCCATTTGCCCGGAGAACAGACAGCATAAACGTCATATCCTTCTTTCTGCAAAAATTTTAGTTGTGGCATCAGCAAAAATTTTAGGGCTTTGTCTGTATTAGCAATATGGCATATTTTTACCCGGTTAAATTGTTTTGTTCCCGACAAAACACCAGCTTTGCTGGATTTAATCGGGTAAATTTTTTTATTATCCATTTTATAGACTTTTTATAGAGTAATCTTTTCGTTACGAAACGCAAGAATTTCGTGCGAAAAATCAGAAAATTGAGGAGGCATACTAATGAAATAATGTATGCCGACAAGATTTTCTGATTTTGCAGCCGAAATTATAAGTTGCAGTAGAAATGATTACTCTATAAAGAGTCCCTATACCAATCGATGCTTTTTATTAAACCTTCCTTTATTCCAATTTTTGGCGAATAGCCAAGAATTTCTTTGGCTTTTGAAATATCTGCCCTGCTGTGTAAAACGTCGCCAATCCTGGCTTCTTTATAATCTGCCTTGATATCTGTTTTTAAGATATCGTTTAGCATTTCCAGCAGTTGATTCAAGCTTATTTGGTCTCCGCAACCAGCATTAAACACTTCTCCAAATCCTTTTTCTGACTTAGCAGAAAGAAGATTGATATTTACTACATTGTCTACAAAGGTAAAATCTCTGCTTTGCTCTCCTGTTCCATAAATAACAGGTTTTTCTCCTTTAAGCAAAGCTTTAATAAATTTTGGAATTACTGCAGAATACTGGGAATTTGGATCTTGATTGGGGCCGAAAACATTAAAATATCTTAAGCAAATGGTAGGCAGGCCATAAAGTTTCCAAAAAATCTGGCAATATCTTTCTCCTGCATATTTTGTTAAAGCATATGGAGAAATAGGAAGCGCTGGCTGATCTTCTTTTTTTGGCAACTGCAAATTTTCCCCGTATGCTGATGAAGAAGCTGCATACACAAATCTTTTTATTTTTGCGTCTCTTGAAGCAACCAGCATATTCAGCGTCCCATTTATATTGGCATTATTAGATCTTATAGGATCTTCAACAGAACGCTGCACAGATGGTATGGCCGCCTGATGCAGAACAAAATCAATTCCTTCAACAGATTTTTTTGCAACATCTAGATTGCTTAAATCGCCCTCAATTAATTCAAAATTAGGATTATCCAAAAACTCTTTTATATTTTCTTTCCTGCCGGTAGAAAAATTATCTACGACTCTTGCAAAATCCCCCTGCTCTAAAATCCTTTTAACTATGTTGGAGCCTATGAAACCGGCTCCTCCGGTAACTAAGTATTTTTCCATAAATTTTTTTTAACCTTCATTTAAAAAATAAACAAAAGGCTGTTTTAAATAATTATATAAAATATTATTTTCATTAAACCCTAAAGAAGCAAAACATAAGAGAGAAATAAAAATAGGGATTCTTATTCTAACGATTATCCCAAAATTGCTTTCAAATACAGCAATCACAACTGTAGCTATAATACCAAATATCAGCAACGGTGCCGCTTCTTTTACTCGTTTTTTAAATAAAATAATTATCCCGTCTACGATAAAAAATAATAAGAAATACCATGGAATAGTTTCAATAAGTACAAAAGATTGAAGTAAATTTTTAATCTGCCAAGGCAAAGGACCTAATAATACATAAACAAAAGATTTTAAATAACCCAAGGGGGTGCTTTCTGCTACGAAAGAAGAACCTAGCCCAATTGTTGGAGCAGATGTGGCTGTTGTAGTCGTAGAAGAAACAGGGGCATTGTAACGTGCCGGATTATATACTGTTTGCCTATAGAAATTAACCCTTTCTAAGTTTAGATACATTTTAAATGAATTAATTCCATAATATCCTTGATTAGCAGCAATTTGAGGAATAAACCCTAAAATAATAATAAATATAATTCCATATATTATCTTCCTCTTTAAATTTATATTTGCAAATAGAAACCATGATAATATAAAAGTAAAAATTAAAGCATACCCATTATAAAAACGGAAATGGGTTGCACAAATTAAAGCTAAATACAAAATTAAAAAATTATACCAAGCAAATTTTTTAATTATTTTTATCAGAAACAATAATCCTAAAATAACAAAACATACCTCAATGGCATCTTTAAGCAAAAGTCCAGAATTAAAAATATAACTTGGATATATTGCAGTTATCAAACCGATTATAAAAGCATTTTTAGAGATGCCATTGATTTCTAAAATTATAAGATAAACAAAAATAATAGTAAGCGCCACAAGCCAAACATTAAATATTAATCCAATTATCTCCTCAGGCATCGTTAAGGCATATAGGATACCGATGATAAAAGGATAATAATGGCCTGTATATAAATCGGGATATTGTAAGGCTATATCTTTCACTGAAAAATTACCATGCCTAAAACTCTGAGAAAATTCAACAGCTGATTTCTGATAACCTATATAGTCTCCCTGATGACCGGAAAATGGTTGGAAGTCAGCATAGTACATAAATAAAGTAGTGCTAAGATGTATTGCTATAACAATTAAAAATAACAAATATATTTTTCGGTCCTTAAAACCTAACTTGTGTAAAGAAAAAAAAGTAATACCAGATAAAATAATAAGCAAAATAAGCCCGACAGATAATCCTCTACCAAAACAAAAAATTATAATTAAAAATAAAACCAAAATGGTTATAATTATAAATTTGTTTTTTATGAAAAAGTTTACATTCATTTTAATACTTCCTTAAACAAATTTTCATATTCTTTAATACTTTTTCCTATAGAAAAATTCTGCGCCGTCATTCTTCCCTCCTCAGAAATTTTTTCTCTAAGGTCTGTATTATTTATCAATTCTAACATTTTTTCAGCTAATGCATGATAGTCGCCTATAGGGACCAAAAATCCATTTCTTCCATCCTCAATAATTTCATTAGGCCCAGATTTACAATCAGTAGAAACAACTGGTGTCCCGCAAGCCATCGCCTCTACAATAACATTAGGCAATCCCTCTGTTATAGAAGAAAGAACAAAAACATCAGCCTTTGCCATATATTTATACGGATTTTTCTGAAACCCTGCAAAATATACACTTTTAGACACGTCTAATCGCTGCGCAATCGCTTTTAATTTATCCATATCTTCGCCATCTCCCACAATAATAAGTTGACTCTTTACTTTTTTAAACAAGATAGAGAAAGCATTTAAAAGCGTTGGATAATCTTTGGCTTTTACCAATCGACCGACAGCGCATATAATTGGCAAGTTATCCGAATAAAATTCAGGATAATCAATTTTTTCTTTAGATAATTCAATGATTTTTTTAAAATCAAAGCCGTTGTAGATGAATACTATTTTTTTATTTTTACCAATTACGTCGGAAAGATCTTCTGCAGCCGCTTTGGAAACGCAAATTATTCTGTCAGCGCGCGGGTAAAATATTTTAACCAGGAAAAAAAATATAAACTGGCCGATTAATTTATCATAAATATTACCGGCTGATTGTTCAGAGAGCTTTGAGAAAGTGCTTCTTTCGCTTATCACAATTTTTGTTTTGGCACCAGATAAAATTTTTGAAATTATAGAGACCAAATTGGCATGTGACAGAAATGAAATAAAAATATCCGGTTTTTCTTTTTTAAAATATTTTATAAGCCCTATAATAGAATGCCTTATATGAGAAACATTCAAACTTATAACCTTGATGTCTTCTGGAATTTCATCAATAAACATTCCTTTTCTATTGCCAAGCAAAAGAGACACCTCGAATTTCTCTAGATCGATGTTTTTAAGAAGATACACTAAAAGACGCTCAAACCGGGGGACAAAAAATGTAATTTTTATTTTTTTATTTTTCATTATTTTTAGCTATAGCTTCTGAATATATTTTTTCAATTTTATCAATAACATTTTCCCAACTGTATCTTTTTACTTTTTCTTTATTATTATTTGATATTTTTTCTCTTAGTTTGTCGTCCTCTAAAAGCAATAAAACCTTTTCTGAAATCTGTTCTGGATTTTTAGGCTCAACTAAAAATCCATTTTCTCCATCTTTTATCAATTCCGGCAAGCCTCCAACCTTTGTAGCTACAACTGAAAGCCCCGAGGCCATTGATTCTAAAATTACCCCAGGGAAGCCTTCTGAAAGGCTTGGCAGAACAAAGATATCTGCAATTGCCATATATTCTGGAATATCATCATTTTGAACCTGACCTATAAAATTAACTTGTTTCTCTAAATTATTTTTTCTAACAAGATCTTCTAAGCTCTGCTTTTTCTCGCCGTCACCTACTAAAAATAACTTTGTTGCTGGCGCTTTATTCTTTATGATATTAAAAGCCTCAATTAAATATTCAACCCCCTTTACCGGCCTTAAGCTGCCAACGAAAACAATAATTTTTTCACCAGGATTTATTTTAAATTTATCGCGGATTGTTTGTTTTGAAAAATTTAAAAATTTTTTAAAATCGACGCCATTTGGCAAAATAATAATATTCTTTTCGTAATTTTTTTGGATCTCATTTTTCATATTGTCTGTCAGCGCAATAACTGCATCAGCTGAATTAAAAACTATTTTGGAAATAATTTTTTTGAATTTCCAAGGTAAATAAACCTCAGAACCTCTGCAATATACAATGTAGGGTGTGCCAAAGATTTTTTTAGCTAAAAAAGAAGGTATGCCCATTTGAATACCTTGAGAATGAACTATATCCGGCTTAATTTTTTTGATAGAAAAAAAACATTTTATCCAAAAAACTAAATAGCCAAAAATTTTGATTTTAGGATGAGACACCCTGTGTATGAAAAAATTATCCTCCTGCTTTTTTTTTGGCAATCCTTTGTCTAAGGATGTTATTATATGGACCTCATGTCCATTTCGCGCTAAATACCCGGCGATATTCTTGGTTGCGATTTCGGTTCCACCCACCCATTTTGGTAAAAATTGAGAAATTAAAATTACTATTTTCATATCAATTAAAATATGTTTGATGCCATAATTCGAGAGCGAAAATAATCCAAATAGTTCGGGCCCTATGAACATTACCTTTCTCTAAATTTCTTACAATATCCTGAATTTTTTCTTTTTTAAAGATTTCTCTGATTAGATTACCATTTGATAATGTTTGGCAAACCATCTTTTGGAGAGCCGGATTGAGCAACCATTCATCAACAGGCGTGCCAAAACCTTGCTTCGGCCGATTGATAATCTCCAGGGGAAGCAATTCTTTCACTGCTTCTCTCAAAATATATTTTTCTTCTCCATTTTTAATCTTTAAATTTTGGGGAACAGAAAAAGCAAATTCTATTATCTCTTTGTCCAATAACGGCAATCTTTCCTCTACGGAATTTGCCATTGTGGCTTTATCGGCTTTCATTAAAAACTTTTCAGGCAAAAGGTTCTTGCAATCAATAGCTAACATTGTATCCAAAGGATTCTTCATTTCTAAAGAAGAAATAGCTGAGTTTTCAGCATCTGAATAATCTAATTTAGTTAAATAATTGATTTCTTCTCTGCTCATATCTCTTGTCGTATATAAATGGGCTCTTTCGAAAGTGGGCTGGCATAAAAAACCGAAAATTCTGTTAATTTTGCTACCGTTGCTATAAAGGTCTCCCTTTCGAGGAATTAAATTCAATAAAGCTCCGGCAATATTTTTTTGTAAGCCGGATGACTGAAAAAAATTGAAATATTTAAGATTTCTCTTGTAGTTCGGGTATCCCGCGAAAAGCTCGTCTCCCCCCTCTCCGGCCAGAAGAACTTTCACATATTTTGCTGCTTCCTTAGATAAATAGTAGTTATTTATTATTGCTGCATCTCCTAATGGTTCATCATAATACCAGGCAATCTCAGAAACATCCTTCGCTACCATATCAGCAGTGATTATTAATTCATGATGATCTGTCTTCAGATGTTGGCTAACAATTTTAGCATATTTAAGCTCAGAAAAGGTTTCAAAACCAACTGAAAAAGTATGGAATTTCTCATCAGAATATTGTCTTGCCAAAGCAACCACTGCTGAAGAATCTATCCCTCCTGATAAAAAATAACCTATAGGGACATCAGCAACCATTTTCAGCCTTATTGATCCTTCTAATAATTCTCTTAATTTTTTGATAAAATAATCATCGCTTGCCTGGATCAAATTTTCTTTTATGTCCCAATAATTTTTAACAGTTAAATCCTTGTCTTCCAAAATTACCATATTGCCCGCCAACACTTTTTTGATGTTTTCAAAAAAAGTTCTTTCTCCAAGAGAATACTGGTAAGCTAAATAATTATAAAGGGTGGTTTTATCAACCTCTTTCTCCACTCCAGCCTGCAAAATAGCTTTAATTTCAGAAGCAAAAACTAGTTCTTCACCATTGTAGTAATAGTAAAGCGGCTTTTCACCGATTGGGTCTCTGGCCAAAATCAATCTATTCTTTTTCTTATCATATAGGGCAAAGGCGAACATTCCGTTAAATTTTTTCACAAAATCCAAACCATATTCCTCGTAACTATGCGCAACAACCTCGCTGTCTGATTTTGAATAAAATTGGTGTCCTTTTCTTTCAAGCTCATCGCGCAATTCTTTAAAATTATATATTTCGCCATTAACGCTGACCCAGACTGTTTTATCCTCGTTTGCCATCGGCTGTTTCCCCTTTTCTGACAAATCAATAATGCTTAATCTTGCATGTCCGAGGGAAATATTTTCATCGATATAAAAATCGCTGCTGTCAGGCCCGCGGTGTCGCAAAACAGCAATCATTTTTTTGATTGTTGCTTCATCCCTTCCGGATTTTTTACTGTATATGCCGCAAATACCGCACATAAATTTAATATTTAATATTTTTTAACGACGAAAAGCATATTAGTGCTAAAAGGATTCCTCCTAAAAATTTTGAACAACGCTTCGATAAATCTATATGTTTTTATTCCAATTAATCTGTCTAAAAAATTAGGAAACCAGATAAGACCATCATCCATTTTTAGCTCCATAATCTTAAATCCATTTTCTGAAAATAAATTTATCATTTCCTTAAATGTCGGCTCGTTGGGGATATATTTTTCTCCGGTTAACTTGTGGAAAAGCCTGACTGACATTCTTGAAAGGCTATGCCTGTTCGGAACTGAAATTATGGCGATACCACCAAATTTTAAAACTCTATAAATTTCTTTTATAACAACTTTCCTATCAATATATTCAAAAAGTCCCATAGAAAAAACGACCTCCATTGATTTTGGCGCAAAGGGAAGTTTATGGGCGTCCGCTTTCATAAACTTTATACCGGGATATTTTTTTTGGGCATAATCCAACATCCTTTCAGATACATCCAAACCGATTACCTCATTTGCATTTTTTTTAATTTGGCCAATATAAAAACCTGTGCCAGAACCTAAATCAAGCACTTTTTTGCCAATACAATATTTTTTAATCATATCTTCTCTTATTGGCTGCCAATGTTCATTTAAGTATATCTCTCTAGGAACTCTGATATATCTATCGTCGTATAATTCTGGATCAATTTTATCATATAGATTTATATCTGAAGAAGATGAACCATCTTCTGATTTTTTCTTAGCAACTATTAAAATATGTGAATAAAATTTTAAAGAAATTATCGCTTTTGCCAAAAAATTATTAAGTTTTATTTTTTCTAATATTTCCGCGATTCTTTTTACTTTTGTATTTTTTAATAAATGCGGGTTTCTGAGCTTAAAGAGAATATTATTTTCGATTACATTATTCGCCTCAAATCCATAGCTTTTAAGTATTTCCATTAATTTAGATGCGGAAACATAATAAACATCTTTTATAAAAAAATCAGGGTTAAATCCTCTAATGCTTAAATATAATGCCCCTATTTTTTTAGGTAAATAGGGCGGCCAAAAAATTTTATAATGGCCCTCTCTCGGAAAAGAAGGATTCGGCCCACCAATACAACAAAAACCGCCAGGCTTCAAAACTCTTGCCATTTCTTTTACTGCCTCATCGGTATTCTCAATGTGTTCTAACACAGATGAACAAGTTATCAAATCGAAGAAATTATCAGTAAAAGGAAGATTTGTTAAACTTGCTTTCTTTATGGATACAGAATCAGAGAGGCCCAGCTTTTCCATCCGCAAATTGGCGATCTTCAATTCTTCTTCATCTGTGTCTATCCCAAAAACTTTTGCTCCGCGTAGCGCGCAAGATACTAAAACTGCCCCCTTACCGCAACCTGCATCTAACACTAACTTATCTTTAACGGGAAATATTATTTTTTCTACCTCATCAATAAAGTCTATTTTTGATTCTTCATCTTTTATAAATCTGTCGAAAACCTCTTCTTTTTTATGCGGGAACTTAAGATAATCAAGATATTCATCTATTGTTTTAGAAACTTCTTCCACAAAATCATTATATTCTCTCATTTTTTTTAGCGCTTCTCTATCTGTCATATGCTCATTTTTATATTTTTTGTTTCAAAGAGGATAAAAATTTATAAACATTTGAATAGTATTTCTGATAAATATAATACGAGACTACCCTTCCGCCGAAGCTTTGCTTAAATAAACTTGCCGTATTTAATGTCTCCGCACCCCCCCCGCCGCTGTAATACCCACCAAAGTCAAATTCTTTAATTCCTTGTGCCTTAGCGTGTTTAATTGCCTCCCAAATCATTAATCTATTTCCCATTCCAACCAAAATAGAATTTTTTTTATCCACATTTAATCTTTTTGATGGCGCTAATAATAATCTCATATTATTTTTATCTTTTAAATAAAATTGGCCACCCATAATTTTTCCATCCAACTCGGCGAGAAATAAAGTCCCATATTTTTTCATAAATTGAACCGTTATGTTCGATTCTCTTAATCCTTTAGTTTTTGCAAATAACTTATTCATTTTAATGAAATCCTCAAATTTTTGGTCAATTATAATTTTTATTCCTTCTTTTTCTGCACGACGAATTTCATACCTACAAGATGATTTACCCATATTATTCCAGATTTTGTCTAAATCTTGATTCAAATCTATAACAAATGTAATCCCTTCTACACAATTAAATCCCGGTATATCAATCTTATTTTTACAATATGTAAAAATCACTTGAGCAACCCCCTTAACGTCATAGGGGAAATCGGCAAACCAAATTTGTTTTATGATAAATATTGCTCTTTTTCTATTAATTTCTATCACCATTTTTCATAATAACTTTAATATTTTTCGGCAAAATCATTGCCCCCAAATGTTCCAAGAAAAGATTTTATTTCTTTTGTATTAAAACCATTTAATAAAAAAAGCAGGCAGAAGTAAATAAGAGCGCCGGTTACAACCGATAACAAAATATTTATTATGCCAACCGGATTAATCAGGTAAATAACAAATATCATAATAATTGAAGCTAAAATGCTCTTTATAATAAAAAGCCAATCAATCTCAAATTTTATATATTTACGGGAATAATAATACATTGTGCCTCCCAATATAGCATAGGAAATTAAAGTAGTAATTGCGGCAACAATAATCCCAAAATACGGCATAAACAGAATATTAAGTATTAAATTTGCCAATCCGGCAACAGCGGTCGAGATTCCGATAATTTTAGTCTGTTTAAATAACATTATCACTGTTCCGTATATCGCCCTAAAACCGTCGAAAATCATGCTTATTGATACCAATAAAACAATAAATACGCTGGTTAGCGAAACAAATGCAGGTGTGGCTAATGCGTTTATTAAAGGTCTGGCTAATATTGACAGCCCGAAAACAGATGGAATCGAAAACAAAAAGAAATATTTTAATGAATAAGATAAATAAGTCTTAACTTTATTGATTTCCTTTTCGTCAAATAATTTAAATATTGTCGGGGATAAAATACTTACAATCGGGTAAAGAAGCACCACAGCCATTGTTCCAATACTGTAGGCGACCGAATAAATTCCAACCGACTCTGCTCCTTTAAAAAATCCTATTACATAACGATCGCCAGCTGCAGTAATTACTTCAAAAAACACTGATAAAATTAATGGCAAGCCAAAAATTAAATAAGGTTTTAAGATTGAAAAATGTGGACGGGCAAATCCAGTGTGGGAAATAATAAAAAACAGGGAAAATAATATAATAATAATCCTGGCAATTAAAAAAGCAATCAGAGCTCCGAACAAGCCGAACCCCGATAAAACTAAAAATGAAGCCAATCCGATTTCCAAAAAAGTCTGTAAAATTATCAATGTTGAATATTTTTTTATTTGTTCAAATATCCTAAATGTCACTAAACTTGTCTGATTTAATGCCTCTAAAACCAAAAGGACTGCCGCAATTTTAATAAAAAAAGAAGCAGAAGGATCTTTTAACAATATATTCGCGAAAGAATCAGATAATAAAAATAAGGCTAAGGCAGAGATTATACTGACAGATAATACAGAAAAAAATACAGTAAAAATTCCCATTGCAGTATTTTTCTTTTCTTTTTCAGCCGGCAAAAATCTTAACATCGCCGACGGCAAGCCAAGCATTATGAAAGGCATGGCCAGGCTGATAGTAGCCATTATTTCCACCCAAATTCCATAATCAGCAATTCCAAAATTCTTAGTTAAAATCGGAAGTAAAATCAAACCCTCCAAAAGTGTAACAAAGGATGTTATTATAACCAATCCTACACGTTTAATAAATTTTATGTGTTCGGACATATTTTTTTATCTTTTGAATCGTGGATACAACTATGATAAATTTATAAAATTAAATTTATTTATTTTTGTATTAGTGAATTAAGGTCCCATCTTTAAAATATTTTATATCATCAGCAATTATTCCTTTCTTTATTTTTTCTATAGCATTGATAAATGTAACTAATCTTTTATAGTCCTTCATAGTTCTTTTAAAACCAGCTGCGGCAATTTTTTTTCTTTCCTCATCATGTTCTAAATAATATTTGATTAATTCTATCGCCTCTTCGACGGAATAGTAAGTCACAACTTCTTTTCCAATTTCAAAGACTTGACCCAGTCCTTCAGGGCAATCACAGATTTGCATCACTCCATTTGCCGGAAGCTGGTACATTCTCAAATTACTTGGCCCATAAGACATATGTATATTAATGCCTATCTTGCATTCTTGATACAAAGATACCAATTTCTCCGGCGGAATTTTTTTTATCCACCAAAAACCAGCCAAAAATGTATTTATTCTAATTTTTGATCTAATAAATGCTCTCCAGCTCCATCCTTGACCGTATATTTTCATCTCAGGAAACGCCTTTTTTATTTTCAACAACCTTTCTGCTTTGTTAGAAGGATTACCAATAAAAGCTAAATCAATATTTCTTTCTTCATTATATATTTCTTTTTCAGTTAACCTTGTATCGTACATATCTTTTCTCGCGCCATGTGGCCAAAAATCTGCTCTTTTAGCTCCCCATTCTAAGAATTTTTCTGTGATTTTCTTATTTTTATCAAAATTAACTCCCCACGCAAAACTGTGGTCAAAAGCAGCAACATATGGTTTTGAACAAAAATCAGAACTTTCCGGGTCATCACCAGAAATAATTACTGTATAAATTTTCTTTAAAGATTTTATGAAGTCTGGATGATATACATTTTCAAAATTTACCATAAAAACATCATGATTCTCCGAAAGATTTCTAATTTTTTCATATAATCTAAAAAGATTTTCGTCTTTTTTGGCATAAAGATCATTTAATTCTTCAGGCGAATATGCTCTTTCTATATTCAGCTCTTCTCTATGGTTTATTGATGTTATATCATAGCCAGCATCAACCCACTCTTTAATTTCTGCTTTAATAAATGGTTTTTCTTTTTGGTTGTGTCCCCAAGAATATATAATTTTCATATACTAAGATTAAAATTTTGGAACTATGCTTTACATAAAACATTAATGGTTTCCCCAGAAGGAATGCTGTCTAATAATGCTTCTTTATTATCATATTTTTCTAAATTTTCCTCTGAATAAAATGAATAGTTAAATAAAATCAATAAATCTATTAAATTTTCTAAATTATCTCCAACTCCTTCAAGCGTATATTTGCCTAATTCAATAAGAATTAACGGCCTGAATTTTTGGAGACTTTTTCTGGCCCCGAATAAAACCTTATATTCATACCCATCGACATCCAATTTTATAAAATCTATATTGGTTATTTTTTTTTCCTCAATGTATTCATCAAGGGTTAAAGTATCGACATACTCGGTATTGTTGTTAACTGTTTTGCCATCTATCCTCCAACTGGTTCTAAAACATACAGGTTGGCTTAATTGGCTTACGCTAGAAAGGACTATTTTCT
>Ga0209777_10003821_pt1 | contig 18283 bp, 8 predicted proteins | sample FrelakmetHBP12HB_FD_187147 | JGI IMG/M metagenome (GOLD analysis project Ga0209777, IMG submission 187147) | Freshwater lake sediment microbial communities from the University of Notre Dame, USA, for methane emissions studies -HBP12 HB (SPAdes)... | ecosystem: Environmental > Aquatic >...
GAGGCGCCGAGGCTGCGGGCCTCGAACCGGAGGCGGTAGAGCGTGTCGGGCTTGAGGGGCAGGGCGGTGGATTGCCACGCGCTGTCCGTCTCGCCCGTGCCTTTCACCGAGAGGCAGGCGGGGGCGTCCTTGTGCCACTGGCCGTCGCCGGTGAGCGTCCAGCCGGCGGGCTTCGCGTCGCCCTCGGCGAGGGCGGCGTTGGGGACGGGGACGGTCTGGGCGGAGGCGGCCGAGGCGAAGAGGATCACGAGGAAGAGCGCGAGGAGGCGGGGCAGGGACATGGGAGGCCCTCCAGTTTGAGTGCGCCGGCGCGCCATAGTTAGCCCCCCGTGAATACACGGGGGGCGCCGTTGACGTGCCGGATGCGAGCGGCACGGCCAACATCAACGGCCGGGCGAGATATATCTCGCCCCTACGCAGGCCACGTCCACGGCGAACCGCAGAATGTCGAACAAGGAACTCCGAATGTCGAAGTGAGCCTGGCGGCCGCACCTGTTGTTACTTCATCATTCGACATTCCTTGTTGGATATTCTGCGGTTCGCTGTTCTGTACGACAACGTTCCCCCTCACCCTACCCTCTCCCTCAAGGGGAGAGGGAACAACGGCGATGGTCAACGGCACGAACGCGATCACGGGTTCGAGAACCCGTGGCACACAACGTCAACGGCCAAGCATGCCCCCTCACCCTACCCTCTCCCACAAGGGGAGAGGGAACAACGGGCCGTTCACCTTGAACTTTGAACCTTGAACCTTGAACTTTGAACCTTGAACCTTGAACCTTGAACCTTGAACCGCCTTACTGTTTCTCGATTCTGACGTAGTCCACGCCGACCATGTACGCCTTGTCGGCCTTTTCGTTGGCGCCCTTGATCTCGAACGTGAGCTTGTGCTTTCCGGCGTCGAAGTCGAACGTCCCCAGGTCGATCACCTCCGTCGGCACGACCTCGGGGTTGTAGAGGTCGATCGGGGTGCCGGCGGCCTTGCCGTCGACTGAAAGCTGGACGATGCCATAATCGCGGGCCTTCGTCAGGCGGATCGAGAGCTTGTACTTGCCGGCGTCCTTGACGGGCAGCGCCAGGTCGAGCTTGTCGCCGGGCTTGGCGCCGGTCCACCAGAGCTGGGAGTCGCCGCTCCACTTGCCGGCGCCGAATCCGCTCATGTCCTGGTCGTTGGCGTCGCCGCCGGTCTGGGTGTGCTCGGCCTGCTCGCCCTCCAGGAGGCCCTTGACGACCAGGGCCGCCGGCGCGACCACCACGTTGTACCCGACGCGCTCCGCGAGCGGCTGCGGCTCGTACGGGTCTTTGCCGCCGGCCGCCAGGTACCAGAAGGCCGTGCAGGCGTAGAGCGTCGGGCGCTTGTTATCGTAATATTTCTCGATACATCCCTCGAACGATTTCTGGAACGGGACGTTGTCCGTGATGTGCCACCGGTTGACGGAGACGTCGCCCTTATTGCCGTGGGAGATCGTCTGGTTGTGGTAGGCGTTCTGGAAGAGCTTCGGGTCGCTCCAGGCGTAGCCGAAATAGTCCTCGGAGCCGGTGCCGATCGTGGAGGGGAACTTCTCGCCGTCGACGAAGAACTTCTCGTCGCCCTCGCCCCACCACCCGCCCTTCGGGTTCCAGACGTGGAGCATGACGCCCGCGTAGCGCCCCACGCCCTCGGTCTTCAGCATCGTCCAGTCGATCTTCCGCTCGGGCTCGGCGGGCAGGAACGCGTCGCGGTGCCACTTCGCGTGGAAGCGGGCAAGACGCGCCGCGTCGCCCTTCACGGGGGCGTGCGTGACCTCGAAGTCCACGGTCCGCTCGGCCGCGCCGTCGTTGGCGAGCTCCACGAGGGCCGATTTGGCGAACGGCATGTACCAGAAGGCGTAGAACCCGTCGTCGGTCATCCCGAGCGGGAAGGACTTGTACTTATTGAGGCCCGGGGCGGTGCCGAAGAAGTCGCCCAGCGGGACCCAGACGGCCGGCGCGGCATCGCCGTCCCAGGTGATGCGGATCGCGAGTTCGCGCAGCGCCGCCTCCTCGTCGGCCCTGGAGGCGGCCGCGGGCATCTTCACGCGGATCGCCGTGATCGCGCGCGGGCCGTCGAGTTTGGCGACCTCGACCGTCTTGCCGGCGGCGGCCTTCGCGGATTTCGTGACGACGGCCTCGCCGTCGCGCTTGCCGGCGGGGTCGGTGCCGAGGCCCGCGGAGAGGGCCTTGTCGGCGGCCTCCAGCGCGGCCAATTCGTCGGCGGCCAGCTCGCGCTTGAACGTCGGGACCTGGGCGCCCTTCGGGAACGTCTCGTAGCCGAAGTGGAAGTAGTCGCCCCAGCCCTTCTCGGCGACGATCTTGCACGATTTCTGGTACGGGATCGGCACGTAGCTGTTGCAGCCGTTCGTCGTGATATGGACGAGCGTCGGATAGGTGAACGGGGCGTTCTTGTGGTCGAAGTAGCCGCTGAACGCGAGGTCGACCGCCGGCTCCGTGGCCCCGTCGAGGTAAATCCTGACGTGGCCGGCCTTGGGCGCGGCCGACCAGATCCGCCAGATGCAGCCCGGGCCTTCCATCTCGGCGAAGACCGAGAGGTCGCCCTCCTTGCGGATGATCCCCTGGCCGTCGCCGTTGGCGTCCCACGCGACGTACTTGCCGGTGGCGGCGTCGTATTTCGACGCGCGGTCGTAGCTCGACCACTGGGCGCAGGTGTCGCCCGGCGCGGGCAGCGTCGCCAGGCGCTCCAGGTCGGTGAGGCGCTTGACGAGGTCGAGGTAGGTGTATTTTTCCTGGGCGAGGGCGGCGGGCGCCAGCAGCAGGCAGGCCAGAGCGGCAATGATTATCCGTTTCATGACTATCTCCCTACAGGACGGTCCGTGCGATACTACCGAATGACTAATGCCGAATGACTAATGACTAATCAAACACCAATGACGAATGCCGAATAAAGGCAACTGCAGCGCCTGAGTTGGACATTAGTCATTGCAGTTTCGGGTTTGATTAGTCATTCGTCATTAGTCATTAGGCATTCCCGCGCGGTCGCGGGCATTATTTCGCGAACGCCTTCTTGATCTCTTCCAGCCCCACCCCGAGCGTGGCGCGCGCGATCGGGTCGAGGTCCTTCTCGTCTCCCTGGAGATGGATCGTCCGATGGACGTGCTCGGCGGTCTTGCCGGGCTCCAGGGCCAGGGCGGGCGAGGAGCTTTCGATCTCGTAGAACGGGCCCATCGCCTTCTTGCCGGGGGCCGGCGGGCCGTCGTTGTAGGAGTTGGCGGCATCGCCCGCAAAGGGGTTGTCCTGGATCTTCCACGCGGAGTTCACGTACTCGGTGGCGCCCTCGGGGACGGTGAACTGGGCGAGCGTCAGGACCTTCTGCTGGGCGTCGTAGCTGCCGAGGAGGCCGGTCGTCCGCTTCGGGCCGAAGCCGATCTTCGACCGGCACTTGCCGTCGGCCGAGAAGAAGATGACCTTGTCCTTCTGGATCAGCCGCTCGGCCGGGACCTTGCCGAAATAGTCGTCGACGACCTTCTTGCCGAGCTCCGACTCCGGGCCGGGCTTGATCGGCGCCACGATCGTCGTCGTGGGGGATGGCGTGAACGAGCAGAGGATCCAGATCGAGAGGAGCCCTGAGTCCTTCTTCCACGCCTCCTTGCCCGTGTTCGTGACGCGGTTGGAGGACTCGAACGCGACCATCTTGACGCCGGCGATCGAGGCGATGCCGAGATGCTTCCATGCCTGCTCGCGCGAGAGCATCCGGATTTCGCGCGTGGCGTCGACGTCGAACTTCGTGCCGGAATAGTTCGTGAGCTGGAACGCGCGGTGGAACGTCGCGCGGTCGGCGGCCTTCGAGACGACCTCCCACGCGTCGGTGTCGATGGCCTTCGGCACGAACCAGTGGTCGAGGTCGAACGCGGCGCCCTTGGCGAAATAGACGGAGAACTGGCCGCCCTCGGGGCCCATCCAGAACCGCTCTTCGCCGCCATAGGGGTTGAAGTGCTCGGACTTCGTGCCGAGGGCGAAGAGGGTCCGGTTGATCCAGCCGTAGCTCGTGCCGCCCGGGCCGCCGGCGGTGCTCGTCATGACGCGCCCCTGGAGGGCGGGGGCGATGGCGACCTGGGCCTGTCCCGACGGGTCCGAAAGGACGAGCGTCTCGGTGTTCTGCTTGAGGAACGTGACATCGCTGCCGAACGTGTGGCCGGTGGTGGCGGCGGGTTGGTTGCAGCCGGCGGCCGCGAGGGCCAGGAGCGTGAAGAGCAGGGCGAGGCGTTTCATAGGGCAGTTTCCTTTCGAGGCTGTGCCGTTTCTGTTGCCGTTCGTAGGGGCGAGATATATCTCGCCCGCGCCTTTGACGTTGCCGTGCGACGGGCCGTTTTGTAGGGGCGAGATATATCTCGCCCGCGCCTTTGACGTTGCCGTGCGACGGGCCGTGCCGAAAACGCACGCTAACGGCCGGGCGAGATGTATCTCGCCCCTACTTTGCGACCTTCAACCTGTCGCGCTGGGCCTTGAGCCACGTGTCGAGCTTGCCGCGGCCGCCGTCCTCCGAGATCGTCGTGAGCTCGGCCTTGCGCGCGACCGTCTCGAACTTCGCGATCAGGGCCGCCGCGTCGTCGGTCTTCTCGCCCGGCTTGGCCTGCATGACCTGCGTGTAGATCACCGGCAGCCGCGCGACCTGCACGCGCGCGAGGAGCTTCGGGTCGGCGGCCACCTTCGCCTCGGCGTCGTCGAAGAGGCGGACCGATTCGACGATAAACTCGGGCGTCAGGTACTTCGCGTCCGGCCCGTAGTAGATGGTCGTGTGCCAATCCTTATGGTCGGCCACCTGCTTCAGGAGCAGGTCGACGTACTGCCGCACCGCCGGCGCGGCCGCGCCGTAATAGGCCGGCAGGAACTCGTCGACCGCCTTCTGCGTGTCGGCGTTGGGGTTCCAGAGCGTCTTGGCGATGATCCACGTCCGGAGTTCCTGGAGCTCCGACGCCTTCGTGTAATAGCACGCCTCCTCGTACATCCCCTTGACGCCGTTGCCGACGAAGAACTTGATGTTCGGCCGGAGGACCGCCAGGTTCGGGAACGGCATGACCGAGTGGGCGTAGTTAATGACATAGTCCCAGATATAGAGGCGATTCGTGAGCTTGTTCCAGCCCCGGATGTCGTCGACGAACGTCTTGTTCATCTCGCAGCCGTCGAGCGGATGGGCGAAGCAGCACTCGATGCTGCACAGCCGCACGCATACGTTCGGCCGCGGCTTCAGCGACTTCGGGGGCTTGCGGCTCCACTGGTAGGCCAGCGTGTCGATGAGCTTGTCGGGATGGTCCTTGGCGATGTCGTCGGCGATGGCGTTGACGAACGCGATGAGGGGCGCGGCCTTCGACCCCTCGGCGTCGGCGAGGGCCTTGCAGTCCTTGCACTCGCACGGGTTGCCCCAGTCGTTCTGCGACACGGAGAAGATCGTGGCCTCGGGCGACTTGGCGATCCACTCGCGGACGGTCTTCTTGGCGATCGCGAGCACTTCCGGGTTCGTCAGGCAGAGCTGCGTCCCGTCCTTGACGCGCTGGCCCTTCACCTCCGAGAACCATTCCGGGTGCTTGTCGAATTCCTTCGTGGCGTCGAGGATCTGGTTGAACGTATGGACGAAATGCGAGTACGAGACCTTGCCGCCGTGGGCTTCGTCGATGTCGGTCTGCGTGCCGTTCATCTTGTTGCGGACGGCCCAGTCGGCCGGGCGCGAGCATGGGTAGTCGGTCGACCGCAGCTCCAGCGGCGGCAGGCGCCGGACCTTGAGGTCGGCGATCTTGATGTCGCCCGTCTTCGGAATGACCGTGCAGTCCGGCGTGAACCAGCGGCAGCCGCACGAGTCCTCCAGGAACGTATAGACGGCGTAAAGGACGCCGCGCTTGTTCCCCGCCAGGACGAGGGCCGGCCCCTTCGTCTCGATGGCGATGCCTTCGATGCCGAGGCCGTCGAAGTCGACCTGGACGCCGAGCTTCTTGAGCGTGGCCTCGCACTTGCCGACGGCGAGCGGCGTCTGGTCCTTGAGGTCCGCGTCGGCCACGATCGCGAGCTTCTTGCCGGTGAGCTTCTCGACGTGGGCCTGGAGGTCCTTGGCGGCAAAGTCCTCCTGCGGCGTCGGCTTGTCGGGCAGGACGATGGCGTGCGTCGCCGGGTCGACCGCCTTGCCGCCGATGGTCAAGACGCATTGGCCGAGGTCGGCCGGCGGCTGGGCTTCGGCCGCCCAGGCCGTGGCGGCAAGGATCGCGTACGAGACGAGGGCCGGAACAAGGCACAGCGGGAGGCATCTCATGACGGGCTCCTCCAGGGTTCGCGGAATTGCGCCCTATCTTACTATGGCGCGGCGTGGACATCCAGTGTCATACTTAGCCCGCGGTGCGGCGAGGTTCAAAGTTCAACGTTCAAGGTTCAAAGTTCAAGGTTCAAGGTTAACAGCACCGTTGCCGCCGCGGCCGGGTAGGCGGTGCGCCTTTTGCCGTTCACCTTGAACTTTGAACCTTGAACCTTGAACCGCCTTTTTTCCTTGCCCCTCCGCTCTAACCCGGCGACAGTACCGGTCCGGGCCGCGCCGGCGCGGCCCGCTCGAAGGAGTTTGCCGACCGTGAGGACGACGCGCGAGATCATCCAGAACGCCCTGAAGGCGAAGAAGGTCGTCCCGAGTTTCAACGTGGCGTACCTGGACATGGTGCCGCCGATGGTCGACGCCCTGCGCGACACGGGGAGCTTCGGCCTCATTGCCGTCGCGCGGCCGGAATGGGTCAAGTTCCACGCCAAGAGCCTCCGCGCCGTCCGCGACGCCTACGAGGCCCATAAGGACGAGCGTCACACGCGGCTGCACCTCGACCACGTGCCCGTGATCGACGAGGACGGGCAGCAGGTCGACTTTGCCGCGCTCATCGCCGAGGGGATCGAGCTAGGGTACGGGTCGGTGATGATCGACGGCTCGCGCCTGCCGCTCGAGCAGAATATTGCCGCGACGCACCAGATGGCCGACCTCGCGCACCGCTCGGGCGTGCCGATCGAGGGCGAGCTCGGCGCGGTCCTTGGCCACGAGGCCGGGCCGCTGCCGCCGTACGAGGAATTGTTCGCCTCCGGCAAGGGTTTCACCGATCCGGACCAGGCGGGCCGGTTCGTCCGCGAGACTCTCGTCGACTGGCTGTCGGTCGCGATCGGGAACGTGCACGGGGCGATCAGCGACGCGCGGCACCAGAAGAAGATCGAGGCACGGCTCGACATCGAGCACCTGAAGCGGATCCGCAAGACGACCGGCGTGCCGCTCGTCCTTCATGGCGGCAGCGGCATCCAGAAGGCGTACATCCTGCGGTCCATCGGCGAGGGGATCGCCAAGATCAACGTGGCGACGACCATCCGCCAGCCGTACGAGGCGGCCCTCAAGGCCGGCGAGCCCCTCGCGAAGGCCCAGAAGGGCGCGTACGACGCCACGGTCCGCGTGATTACCGAGGAGTTGGAGATCGTCGGGTCGGCGGCGCTGGTGAACCCGTGACGGGCGCGCCGGCCTCGTTAGCCGCCCCGCTTGCGGGGCGCGTGTTCGGCGGGCCCCACGGCACGGCCACACGCGCCCACCAAGGTGGGCGGCTAACGAAGCCGTGGCGCCCCGCGACCTAATACTATAACCATGAACAGGAGGTACGCATGAAGCCTATCAAAACCACCTTCGCCCTCTTTTTGGGCAACCGCGGGTTCTTTCCCGCGTCGCTCCAGGCCCAGGCCCGCAAGGACCTGCCGGAGGTCCTGAAGCGCCTCGGCCACAAGGTCCTCATGCTGCCCGCGAGCGCGACGCGCTACGGCGCGGTCGAGACGCCCGCCGAGGGGCAGCTTTACGCCAACTTCCTGGCCGAGAACCGCGGCAAGTTCGGCGGCGTCATCCTGTGCCTCCCGAACTTCGGCGACGAGACCGGCGCCATCGCCGCCCTGAAGGATTGCGGCGTGCCGATCCTCGTCCAGGCCTATCCGGACGAGATGGACAAGCTCGCCCCGGAGGTCCGCCGCGACGCGTTCTGTGGCAAGTTCTCGATCATGGACGTCTTCTGCCAGTACGGCCTGCGGTTCACCGCCCTGAAGCCGCACACGGTCGCCCCGACGAGCGATACGTTTGCCGCCAACGTCGACTATTTCGACCGCGTGTGCCGCGTCGCCAACGGCATGCGGAACATGGTCGTCGGCGCCGTCGGCGCGCGGACCACGGCCTTCAAGACCGTGCGGATCGACGAACTGGCGCTCCAGCGGCACGGCATCACGATGGAAACGCTGGACCTGTCGGACGTCTTCGCGCGGATGGAGGCCCTGAAGCCCTCGGACCGCAAGGTCAAGGCCAAGGCCGCGCGCCTCAGGGACTATTCGACGTGGGTCGACGTGCCGGCGGCCGCGTTCGACAAGCTCTCGCGCCTCGGCGTCGCCCTGGACCAGGTCGTCGACGAGTATAAGATGGACTGCCTGGCGGTCCGCTGCTGGGTCGAGATGCAGCGGCTGCACGGCATCTCGCCGTGCGTTCTCCTCAGCGAGATGAACGACCGCGGCGTGCCGGTGGCGTGCGAGGTCGACGTCGGCAACGCCCTCGTCATGCGGGCCCTGGGCCTCGCCACGGGCCACGTCGCCACGTGCCTCGACTGGAACAATAATTATGGAGATGACGACTCTAAGTGCATCCTCTTCCATTGCGGCCCGGTGCCGCAGTCGATGATGACCGCCAAGGGCCGGATCACCGACCACGCCATCCTCGCCAACGCCGTCGGCCAGGGGTGCGCCTACGGCTGCAACACCGGCCGCATCGCACCGGCCGAGTTCACGTTCGGCAGCCTCCTGACCGGCGAGGGGAAACTCAAGACCTACCTCGGGCAGGGCCGGTTCACCGAGGATGCCATCCCGGCGGAATTCTTCGGCTGCGCGGGCGTCGCCCGGATCGACAACCTCCAGGACGCCCTCCAGACGATCGGCACCCTCGGCCATCGCCATCACGTGAGCGTCAGCCCCGGCACCGTGGCGGCGCCGGTTGAGGAGGCGTTCGTGAAGTACCTGGGGTACGAAGTCGCGAGGGTGTGACGGAGAAGAAGGCATTCACCGCAGAGACCGCGGAGAACGCAGAGAACGGCAAGGATTGGTACACGGCAACGGCAACAAAGCCAACAACGTCAACGGAGAGGACGGAGGACAGAGCCAGCGGAGGCGCGCCGGCGGGAGCATTCAGAGTCAGCGGAGACAGGCGCACCTAGGCGGCTCTGCTGACTCTGTCAGGTTTCCTCTCTGTTGACGTGGTTGACGTTGCGGGTTACCAGTATTTGTCTTTCTCTGCGTTCTCCGCGTTCTCCGCGGTGAATGCCTTGCCTCGAACGGGTAGGGGCACAGCACATGAGCCTCCTCGGCATCGACGTCGGCACCACCGGCTGCAAGGCGGCGGCTTTCTCCGTCGAGGGCCGGTGCCTCGCGAGCGCCTACCGCGAGTATGCCGCTGTGCCGCGCACCGACGGGCGGGTCGAACTCGATGCGGCCCGCGTCCTCGGCCTCGTCTTCGAAGCCATCGCCGAAGTGGCCGCCCGCACCGCCGCCGACCCGGCGACCGCGCTCGCGGTCAGTTCCATGGGCGAGGCCATGACGCCCGTCGCCGCCGACGGGCAGGTCCTCGGCCCCTCGATCCTCATGTCGGACCCGCGCGGGGCCGACCTGCTCGAGCCCGTCGTGGCGAAGGTCGGCCGCGAGCGCTTCTACGACATCAACCCGAACATCCTGGGGCCGAACTACTCGCTGCCGAAGCTCCTCTGGCTGCGGCGCGAGCAGGCGGCCCTCTACGGCCGCGCGTGGAAGTTTCTCCTCTGGGGCGACCTCGTGGCCTTCGCGCTCGGCGGCGAGCCGCTGACGAGCTTCTCGCTGGCGAACCGGACGCTCCTCTTCGACATCCGCCGCGAGGACTGGTCCGACGAGCTTCTGGCCGCCGCGGACATCGACCGCGCGAAGCTGCCGCGCCCCGTCGCGAGCGGCTCTGTCGCCGGCACGGTGCGCGACGCCGTGGCCGCGAGACTGGGCCTCCCGCGCGGCGTGCGGATCGTCGTGGGCGGCCACGACCAGTGCTGCAATTCGCTCGGGGCGGGCATCGCCGAGGCCGGCCGCGCGGTCTGCGGCATCGGCACGTTCGAGTGCATCACGCCGACCTACGGCCGCCTGCCCGCCGGGGCCGAGATGCGCCGCCGCGGCCTCAACGTCGAGCATCACGTCCTGCCGGGCCTGTACGTCTCGTTCATCTACAACCAGGCGGGGTCGCTCCTGCGGTGGTTTCGCGACACGTTCGCCCGGGCCGACCGCGAGCGGCTTGCGCCCGGTGAAGACATTTACGACGTTCTGGCTCGCGAGATGCCGGCGGACCCGTCGCGCGTCCTCGTCTTGCCGACCTTCGAGATGACCGGGCCGCCCGAATTCATCCCGAACCCGACGGGCCTCGTGGCCGGGCTTCGCATGGGGACGACGCGCGGCGAAATCCTCAAGGCGATCATGGAGGGGGCGACGTTCTATTTCGTCGAGAGCCTCGAAGCCCTGCGGGCGATGGGTATCGATACGTCTGAATTCATCGCGACCGGCGGCGGGGCCCGGTCCGACCCCTGGCTCCAGGTGAAGGCCGACATCCTCGGCATCCCGTTCGTCCGCCCGCGGATCACCGAGGGGAGCCTCCTGGGGGCCGCCATCCTCGCGGGCCTCGCCACCGGCGTCTACGCCTCGCCCGCCGAGGGCGTCGCCCGGTTCGTCCATCGGGAGAAGACGTTCACGCCCGACCCCGCGCGGCACCGGGCGTACCGCGAGCGCTACGAGAAGTGGCGCGAGCTGTACGGCCTCGCGCGCGGAATCATCACGCAACTGTAGGGTGGGTGCTCGGCGTCCCACGGCGTGGGCTACAATCAGCCCCCGGTGAATACACCGGGGGCGCTGTTCACTTTGTTGTGTGCCACGGGCTCTTGAGCCCGTGATCGCGTTCATGTCGTTGACCACATGTGTTGTCGTGGCCGCGCCTTGGCAGGGCCGCCATGGCATACGATAAGTCAACGCAAATGGTCAACGGCACGATCAGGATCACGGGCTCAAGAGCCCGTGGCACACGAACAACGCAAGGGCGCCCCCCGTGTATTCACGGGGGGCTAATTGTGTTATTCCCCGATCTCGATCTTGATCACCGCCGACGCCCACTTGCGGAGCGCATAGGGAATGCCGCGCTTTGCGAGTGACGTGCTGCTTACCTGCGACCCCTTCCCCCGGCCGCCCAGTTGGCGGACGCTCAGCTTCACCTTGGCGCGCGGCCGCAGGCCCAGCCGCTTCGGATCGAACCGCAGCGAGCCCTTCGCCGGCTTTGCCGCAAGGTTGCCGACGTAGAGGAGCGCCTCGCCCTTGCGGAACCAGAGGGCCGCGAAGACGCGATCCTGCCCCGTCTCGACGGGCCGGTCCGACGCGGGCAGGAATTCGTACCGCGTGAAGTCCTCGCGGCCGAACTTCGCGAACTCTTCGACCATCTCCGCCGAGAGCCCGGTGGCCTCCGTCGTCGGTACGATCGGCGGCGTCCCTTGGAGCAGGCACACCATGAAACACTCGCGGGCCGAAGGTTTGCCGGCCTCGCCCCAGGGGCACAGGTAGCGCGGCACGATCGGCATGAACCGGCATTGGGCCGGGAAGCTCAGCGGGTCCTTCGGATGAGAGGCGCCGGCCAGGTCCTCGTAGATGAGGGCGAGGTCCGAGAGGTTCTCGATCACGATCTGCGGCAGGCCCGAAAGGTGCGTGAGGATGATCCCGTCGGGCCCGACGCGCGCGCGGCACCAGGCCATGAACTCGAGGAACGCGTCCTGGTCGGTGTGCAGCGCCCCGCCGAGGTGGCCCGGGTGGCGGCACGGGTGCGGCGTGGCCCAGTCGAAATAGAGGCCGTCCCACGGGAGGTCCGCGAGGATGATCTCGATGGACTTCTTGCGGAACTCCAGCCACCCGCTCTCCAGGCACATGAGCTGGCCGAACTCGCCCGCATAGTACCACGTATGGAGCTCCTTGAACGCCGGGCCGGCCTCGCGCTGCCACGCCGGGCGGTTCTCGCGGAACCCCGGAGACTCGGGATGGAACTCCTTCACGGATATATAAGGGACAATCTTCATCCCCAGGCGGTGGCACGTGTCGATGGCGTGGCGCATGTGCTCCATGTGGGCGGCGTCGTACGGCGGGTACAGCCCGTCGCGCCAGAAGACCTCTTTGGGGCCGTCGTCGTGCCACCGGACGAGCTTGACGCCCGCTCGCGCGTGGCGTTCGAGGTCCGCGTCCGACGGCCAGTAGCCGCACGTGCCGACGTGGAAGTGCGGCGCGGCGGCCGCCGTCGCCTTCTTCACGTGCGGCAGGCCGATCGAATAGCGGAACGTCTTCGAGCCCGCCAGCCGCGTCGGGTTCCGGCGATAGACGATGCAGTACGGGGCGATGCCCAGGACGGTCGTCTTCGGGTCCGACCATCCCGGCGCGACGCAGTAATAGCCCATTCCGGGCTCGGCGCTCGCGCCCGTGTCCCAGGGCGAGAGGTCGCTGGCGGGGAAGAACTCCAGGCCCTCGACGCCCTTCTCGAACACGACCACGTGGATCGGCACGTAGCGGTGCGAGAGGCCGCGCCAGCCCTCGCGGATCGCGTGCCACGCGCCCATGCCGGTGAGGTCCGAGGTCGTCATCGCGGTCGGGTGCTCGCGCCAGTAGACGTCCGTCATGCCGGGCCGGAGCGTGGCCTCCAGGGCGCACACCTCGACGACGTCGCGCCGCTCCTCGTCGGCGATGATCTCGAGCTCGAAAGCGACCTGGCCCCACGGGCGATACTCGCATCGGCGCCGCCAGCGGATCGGGAGCACCTCCGGCACGTCTTCCCCCGCGGGCGGCGGCGACGCGAGGCGGTACGTTCCCTCGGTCGTGACGACGAGGCCCGACGGCGTCTCCTCGACGGTCACGCGCGGCCGGCGCTCGTTCTGCTCTTCGTAGAAGAACGGGCTGCCGGCGTCGCTCGCGGGGTGCGGCTGGAGGATCCGCAGGCGCGAGCCCATCGGCCCCGCGAGCAGGTTCTCGCCGCTGCCGTTCTTGAAGCGGATCGAGTCCCAGCATCCCCCGGCCTTGAGGTTGTGCCGCACCTGCCAGAAGGCGTTCTCGACGAGGATGGAATCGGGCTTACGGGTGCACGTGATGGCGGTCAACGTTGGCTCCTTGGTACGAGTGTAGGCCGCGGCGTGCCGCGGCTTCCTCACGCAATGTTGACAGCCACGGCGCCGCGGCGCGCCGCGGCCTACATTGCGCCCAGCACCACCTCGGCCTTCACCGTCGCGCCTTCGGGCGCCGGGGGCACGATATTCCCGTCGATCCACTTGCCGTCGACCTTCACCCGCCGCACGCCGGCGCACACGTGCTTCGGGTTCTTCACCTTGATGCGGTACGTCGCGCCGCGGAACCGGCGCGTGACTTCGAAACCGTCCCATTCGCTCGGGATGGCGGGCGAGATCGCGAGGCCGTCGTAATCCGCCCGGACGCCGAGGATGTATTGCGAGATCGCGACGAACGCCCACGAGGCGGTCCCCGTGAGCCAACTGTTCCTCGCGCGGCCGAACTTCGACGGGTGCTCCTTGCCGGTGATGAACTGCGAGTAGACGTAGGGCTCCATGGTATATACGTCGGCCGCGTCGTTCTTCGCCGCCGGGAGGAACGCGCGGTACAGCCGCATCGCGTGGTCGCCGCGCCCGAGCATCCCTTCGGCGACGACCGCCCACGTGTTGGCGTGGCAGAAGATGCCGGCGTTCTCCTTGAGGCCCGGCGGGAAACTCGTGATCGCGCCGATCTCGGCGTCGTGGTCGCGGAAGGCCGGCCAGTTCTTGACGACGCCGTGCTCGGTCGCGAGGTGCTTATGAAGGCTGTCCATACATGCCAGGGCCTTGGCCGGATCGGCCGCGCCCGAGAGGACCGCCCACGTCTGGCTATTGATGAATATCTTCGCCTGGTCGCTCGCCTTGCCGCCGAGGGGCCGCCCGCTGTCGAGGAACCCGCGCAGGAACCACTCGCCGTCCCAGGCGTGGCGGTCGACGTTGGCTTTCAGTTCCGCGCGATACGCCTCGAAATGTTCCGCGTCGGCCGCGCGGCCAAGCCGCTCCGCGAGGGCGGTCATCTCGACGAGGCCGCGATAGAAGAGGAACGTGCTGAACAGGCTCTCCCCCTGGCCGCGCAGGTTCAGACAATCGTTCCAGTCGGCCGCCAGGCCCAGGCAGACGCCGTGCGGCCCGCGTTTCGACCACGAGAATTCGAGCGCCCGCGCGAGGTGATCGTAGACGCTCGCTTCGCCGGCGTCGGCGAAGGGGACGACCTCGTCGAGGAAGGCGAGGTCGCCCGTCTCCTTGAGATAGGCCGTTACGGCAATCACGGGCCACAGGTGGTCGTCGCTGAAGATCCACCGTTCGACGTTGTGCGGCCCCTGCCGCCACGTGAGGGGCTGGACGCCGTGCATCGCGGAGCCGGCGGCGTGCTGGGCCTTCAGGAGGTCGACCAGGCGCGCCCGCACCCGCGCGGGGATCGCGTGGACGACGCCGAGCGTGTCCTGGGTCGAGTCGCGGAAGCCCAGGCCGTCGCGCCCGCCCGCCTCGTTGAACGACGCCGAGCGCGACCAGTTGAACGTCGTGTGGCATTGATATTGGTTCCACACGTTGACCATCGAGTCGACCTCGGCCGAGGGCGTCTTCGCCGAGTACGCGGCCAGGCGCTCGGCCCAGTACTGGCGGACGCGGGCGAACTCGGCCTCGACGGCGGCCGGGTCGGCGTACTTCCGGCGGCACTCCTGGCCGACCGTCCGGGCGTCGCCGACGCCGACGATGAAGCACGCCCGCCGCTTCTCGCCGGGGGCGAGGGCGAGGCGGTTCTCGACCGCGCCGCACGGATTGCCGCCGACCGCGATCGAGCCCGTGCAGCGGCCCGCCTCGACGGCCTTCGGGCGGCCCTCGTCGCGATACTGGCCGAGGAAGGCGTCGCGGTCCGTGTCGAAGCTCGCCACCGGGAGCGTGCTCGCCAGGAACCCCTTCGGCTCCGAGAACGGCCACAGGCGGATCGAGTAGTCGACCGTGTCGTCGGCGAAGGCCATGCGGCACGTATAAAGGATGTACTGGAAGTTCGATAGGTCCTGGTTCATGTCCCAGAAGCACCACTCGGCGTAGGCGAACAGGCTGAGGTCGCGCGGCCGCTTCGTCGCGTTCTCGACCTCAATCTCCCAGATTTCCAGGGGCCGGTCGACCGGCACGAAGACGCGGTAGTTCGTGCGGATGCCCGCGTAGCGCGAGAGGAACCGCGTGTAGCCCAGGCCGTGGCGGCACTCGGCCTTGTACTTCGACAAGGGCTTGGCGCACGGTTGCCACGTGGCCGACCAATAGTCCTCGGTCGCGTTGTCGCGGAGGTAGAGGTACCGCCCCGGCCGGTCCGCCGGCACGCTGTTGAACCGGAACCGGAGGAGCCGCCCCGTCTTGGCCGACTTGTGGAATCCGTACCCGGCGGCGTTGTTGGAGATGATGCCGCAATACTCGCCGGTCCCGAGGTAGTTCACCCAGGACATCGGCGTATCGGGATTCGTGATGACGTACTCGCGGCGGGCGTCGTCGAAGCGGCCGTAGTGCATGGATAGTTCCTTTCACCGCCTTACCAGCACACTCAGAATCTGGTACGGCGTGTAGTCGACCCGCCAGGTACGGGCGTCGATCCGGGTGCAGGAGCCGCGCGGGCGCTCCAGGAGGTCGACCCGCCGCACGCTCCGGGCCGGCCGCGCGAGGTGCAGCGTCGCGGTGCCGCGCGCCCCCATCGTCTCGTGCAGGCGGACGATGAGGCCGTCCGACTCTTCGGCCGGCAGGGCCCAGCTCGGCACGAGCGTTCCGAGTTCGGTCCAGTCCAGGACCGACGCCGGCGGCCGCGCATTGCGCGCCAGCACGACCGGCGCGAAGAGCGTCTCGGCGGCCGCGGGCGTGCTGACGGCGCTGTCTTGCGTCCGGCTCCGGTAGGCGCCGAGCGCGAAGCGGATGCGGTGCCGCCCGCGGTCGGCGTGCGGGTCCGGGCTGCTCGGGGCGCGGAGGAGCGAGAGGCCGAGGTCGCCCTCGCGGGCGGAGAAGCCGTACTTGGCTTCCGTGACGATGGCGAGGCCGGCGTCGCCCGCCTCGTCGGTGACGGCGGCCCAGCGGCTGCCGAAGACCTCCCACTTGGCCTCGTCGGCGGGCAGGCCGCCCGTCTGCTGCCGCTGGATGCTGCCGAACGGGCACCCGTATCGCGCGAAGCGCCCGCTGAAGCCGGTCCGCACGTGATACTTGAGGAGCGCATTCTCTTCGCGCCAGTCGACGTCGGCCTCGACGCGGAGGTACGGGATGCCGGCCTCAAGGATGTAGTCGAGGACGATGCGGCTCGCGCGGCCGATCCTGGCTTCGCCGCGGAGGACGGCGCGGATCGGCCCCGCTTCGACGACGCGAAGCGGCATATCCGTCGCGGCGGGCCGGCCGATGCACAGGCTGTACCGCTCGATGTCCCAGCCGTCCGACAGGACCTCCGGATAAAGCACGAGGCCCGCCGGCGCGGTGAGGAGGAGGTTGCGGCCGCCGGCGTGCAGGGCCGTGAGCTGGCCGCGCTCGTCGAACTCCGCCCGCGCCAGGCCGTTGCGGACCGAGCGCGGCGAAATATCCCAGGCGGTCGCCCGCGTGCTGACGGCGGCCTCGGCCACCCACGCGGCGCCGAGGGCCGGAAGCTCCAGCAGGGCCACCGCGCCGGCCGACTTGCCCTCGCCGGTCCGCTGAATGGGCGTCCCCTTGGGGAGCGAGGCGGCCTCGGCGGCCGAGAGGTTGACCGTGGCCCATCGCGGCATCGGAAGCGGGTTGAACGCGGCGAGCGGCGCCTTGGGGCCGCCGCGCGCGAACTCCCGGCCGGCCGCGCCGATGCGGTCGAGGCCGATCCGGCGGAGTTCCGGGTTCATCTGCTCATATACAATGGCAATAGAGCTGCCGGGCAGGGCGTCGTGGAACTGGGCGAAGAGGACTCGCCGCCAGGCCTCGAAGCCGAGGGGCTTGCCGCCGACGGCGGCGCGCAGGGCCTCGTGGGCCTGGAGGGCCTGCTCGGAGCGGCGATAGTAGGTCTTGAACCGGGCCTGGCTCGTCGCGGTGCCGCGATGCAACTCGAAGTAGAGCTCGCCCTGGTAGACGGGCAGGTTCTTACGGACCTTCGCGAGTCGGTCGAAGAAATCCTCGACGCGCGTCCATCGCGCCTTCGGCAGGCCCACGAGGTTGCCGAGGCGCCGGGCCCGTTCCAGGATCTCCTCGCTCGGCCCGCCCGCACCGTCGCCGTGGCCGACCGCCCGCAGGAGTTCGCCATGGACGCCGGCCTGCTCGTACGTGCGCGCGGCCTCGACGGCAAACGGCACCTCCAGCGTGATCGCCAGGCCCGTTCCCATGTGGGCCAGGACGGCCGTGCCGTCGGGGCCTTTCCAGACGAAGCTGTCGTGCGGAAACCGCGTGACCTGGTTATTGGCGATCTTGCCGGAATGGAAGTAGGGCACGCCCGCAAGGTCCATAAGCTGCGGCAGGCATTGCGTGAAGCCGAACGAGTCGGGGAGCCATAGGACCTTGGCGGGCTTGCCGCCGCGCAGGCGCGCGAGGCGCCGCTGGCCGTAGGCGAGCGACCTGCCGAGCGCTTCGCCGCAGGGCACCTGCGTGTCGAACTCGACTTCCGAGGCCCCCGTCAACTCGATCCGCCCGGCCCGGACCTCTTTCATCATCCGCGCGAAGAGCTTCGGATCGAGCCGCTCGATCCACTCGCACATGGCCGGCTGCGACCAGATGAAGCGAAGCTCGGGGTACCGCGCGAGGAGCCGAAGGACGGTCGCCGTGGTGTGGACGGCCTTCCGTTTGCTCTCCTGCTCGGGCCACAGCCAGACGAGGTCCAGGTGGGCCTGGCCGATCATCGAGAAAACCGGCTGCCAGTACTCGGCGGGGTGCTTCGCGTAGACGGCCTCCAGGGCCTTCCGCAGGGGCGGGAGGCCTGCGTCGTACACGTCGCAGGCGGCGTCGAGGTCGACCAGCAGGCGGCGGAGAAACGGCGGCCACCGCTTGTGGAAGTTCGGGCGCCAGTTCGGGTCCGGGTCGCGCTGGGCGTCGGCCAGGTAGGCCTCGATGGCGGCGAGGAAGATGTCGAGGTCGTGCTTGACGGCCCAGGCGTCCTCGTTGCGGCACGCGACGTAGGCCTCGTCGAAGCGGAGGCCGTACGCGTCCGGGGCCGACGTTGGCCGCGGCATCCAGAC
>Ga0209777_10003822_pt1 | contig 18283 bp, 16 predicted proteins | sample FrelakmetHBP12HB_FD_187147 | JGI IMG/M metagenome (GOLD analysis project Ga0209777, IMG submission 187147) | Freshwater lake sediment microbial communities from the University of Notre Dame, USA, for methane emissions studies -HBP12 HB (SPAdes)... | ecosystem: Environmental > Aquatic >...
CGGAGCGCAGCGTGGAAAAAGCAGTCTCGGAATTCTCCGCCGACCGTGTTCCCCGGACCGCGGCTTCCCTGACTGCCGCTGCACTCTCCGCAATCGAATGATCAAGATCAACCTGGTTCAAGCTCACGGCAGACAGCGACTCGGCGAGCTCGGCCACAACCGTCGTTGTCGATTCACCTCGTGCGGCTGTTGCCAGCGCTCCGGGAATGAATTCCCGGAGCCGCTTCACCGCCGCTTCGTGCGCAGCCAGCGCCGAACGGAGCTTCTCCGCAAGCTCCGCTGCGGTTGCTGCCGCATGTACATAGGCAGCGGCAGCGGCGCGCGCCTCCCCGGCCGCGTCTCCCGCGGCGCGAAGCCGTCCCGCTTCGACCTTTGCCCATCGGAAGGGCTGAGCCGAGAGCGCCGGCGGCGAGCTCCATGCTCCGGGGTGCTCGAGCATTTCCTCCAGGGCAGCGGCTGCCGTGGAAGCCGAGAGCGGTTCCGCGCTTCCAGCCGTCACGGCGTCCAGCGCGTCACGCGCGATCCGCGCGACGGATGAAAGTACGGAGCCCAGATCCTTCGTGACGGCAAGAGACCCTGCGCGGGTTGCCCGCACGATGTCCTGCACGCGCCGTGCGAGGCGGTCCACGTTCGGCATTCGCTGCGCATCGATTGCGGCCTTCAACGAGTGCGCGGCACGGTAGGCCTCGTCCAGCAGAGCCGGAGTCTCGGCAGGGTCATGGGAAGACCCAAGTGACTTTTCCAGCAGCGCGAGCTGGTGCCGCGCGTTCTCCGTCGTGTCCTCGCCCAGGCTCTCGATCGAGAAACCGCTGTCCGCCAGCTCGTGGTTCATGATCAACAATTGTATGCCCGGCAATGATTAAGTCAAGGCAAGGAAGCATCAGGCGAAGCCGGATATCTTGACGCGGAGATGCCGGTAAAGGTAGCGCCCATATGCGGTCGCCGGAACAGGTGTCCATCGGATGAAGCTCGGAGGCGCATCCGCATTGACGCCGTGGAGGGTCCTGTGTAGTATAGGCACCTCGATGGGAGGTGCGCGTGGTCTTTCTTGTGGTCGAGAGCTCGCAGACAGTTCGCGAGTCCCTCTGCTACGTCCTTCTCGCGTTCGGCGTTCGTGGAATACCTCTCGCCAACAGGAAAGCGGCCGTGGCAGCGCTCGAAAAAAGCGGGGCGGTCGACGGTGCCATCGTGGACATCGACAACAAGGACGTCGACGGCATCCAGCTCATCACCGACCTGAAGGAGTCTGAACGCACGCGGGGGATGTCAGTGATCGTCCACACGGTACAGACGAGCAAGGACATCGTCATGCGCATGGTCGACTTGGGCGTTGCAGGCTATCTTCTGAAGCCATTCGATCCCGACGCCGCAAAGACAAAGCTCACCGCGATCTTCTCAAAGCTCGCCACCCACAACAGCCAGCGGAGGCACATCCGTATCCGGCCGAGTTCCGACGAGCTCGCGCGGGTGAGCTTTCGCATCGGCCGTTCCCGGCAGATAACGTCGGGGCGGATTGTGGATATTTCACTCGGAGGCATGGCTGCCGAGCTGTTCAACCCCCCCGACGCAGACTCGATTTCGCACGGAACGCCGGTTTCGGGGATGGAGATCGCCCTTGCGGGGAAAGTCCTCGGGCCGTCCGCGAGCGTCGTGATGTACAAGCTGAACATTCTCGCCGTGCGATTCGACATCCTCAACCCTGCCGACAAGAAGGCGCTGGAGCGCTATATTTTCAAAAGCATCTCCTCGTGATATGCTTTTCCCACTTGGAGGTGGAAATGGGAATGTCGAAAAGTACCCGGGCACTCGCACGAGCGTCATTTCTCGGGCTTTTCCTTTTCCTCGCCGGCCTCGCCTTCCCCGCCAACATCGTCGTGCCGAAAATGGATCTCATCACCCGCGGTGCGATGAGCGGCGGCACCTTTGCCCTGCAAACGTTCGGAGATCTGAATCTCGAGGTTCTGGGCGGCTACAAGTTCGGCGGTTCCCTGGCATTCAGCCTGAACAACACCAACCTGGAAAACTTCAGCACCACCAGCCTCCCCTTGGGGTTTCTCTCGGCAAGCATCATCATCAGGGACCTGTTTTCGGCGCCGCTCTCTCTCACGTATTTCGTCGGTCAGAACGACACCTTCTGCTCGGGCGACGGATTCGCTCTTTTCGGCGCCCAGCCCATCATGACCGCCTACAGGGGATTCATGTATTTTCCCACGGGTCCCGTGTATAACGGGATCTACCAGGTGCAGGGCACCGGCGCCCGGTTCGAGTTTGTGCCGAAGATCGAGATTTTCAGCCTGGACGTCTACGTCTACGAGGACACTCGGTCGCAGTTTCCCGGCATATCCCCTCCGGGACCTTCCATCATTTCATCGCCGGGCACTTTTTCCAGCGACGTGCGTTTCCTGCTGAACTATGCTGCCATCAAGGTTGAAGGTTTTCTGGGCGGGACGCTCACCCCCTCGTCCCTGGACTGCTTTTTCCGGGGCGGCCTCCTCTTTTATGCAACGAACAACAACGTCGAGTTCCTGGCGCAGATCGGCATTCCCAAGTGGGATCCCGCGGTGGACAGCGTCCCGAACATTAACGACTTCTACCTCCTGGTCGAGCCTCGGCTGCACATGGGATCATTCTCGATCATCCCGACGTTCTTCTGGCACCCCTCTTTCTACATGCAGGCCGGCCCCAACCCGGGAGAGGCAGGCTCGTTCGACGTGAACCTGAATCTCGCCTTCGGTGACCCGTCGAAGGATGCATTCCAGGGTGGATTCGAGACCAATTTCGGTTTCCAGTCGGCCACCCAGGGTGCACTCAAGCTTTCCCCCTGGCTCGGCGTGAGCACGCCGGGGGTCCTCTGGAAGCTGAAAGTGAATACGAATGTGTGGCCCTTCAGCTACTCGGACCTCGTTGAAATCTTCGTCGGCGCCCAGGCGGAGTTCTGACGGAAGATGCGACGCTCACCTGCGCGGATCTTCACCGTGTGCCTCCTTGTTGCCTTTGTCGCGGCAGGAGCAGCAGCGGGGCTCGACCTCAGCGTCGAGGCGCGCGTGGGCAATCTCGGATTCCGAACGGACCACGCTTCTGCAGACACGAGCCTTCCGGGTGGAGACTACTTCTGGGGAGTGTCGGTGTTCGCTTCACAAGCTCTCTCGGATGCGATCACCGTCGAATCAGGATTCTACTCGGACCCGTGCTCCGCAACACGTCGCGCACCCTTTTCACGTACAACACGAAGTTTCTGAGCGTCGGGCTCGGGCCGGTTTTCGGGCTTTTCAATGACCTTGGGACACCCGTGAAATCCGGGCTCTCGTCCTTTGTGAGGCTCGAGTATCCCGGAGTCATCTTCGTCTCCTTGCGCTCGGACAGCTCGATCGGCGGGTCTCTCGTTCAGGTCGGCGATTACGCGCAGGAGCGCACGGACATCGCCCTGGGCGTCTGCTTCCCGAACGCCATCTGCACCCTGTCCTGGACCACCAGGACGTTCGAGCAGAAGGCAGAGACGCAGAACGTCACCGATGGCCTTACCGAGTACACGTTCGCCACGGAGATCTACAAGAAAAACGTGCCTTACCCGCTGCGGGTGTGGATGGCCTACCAGGATCTCACCCGCTCCTACATCACGGGGTTCACCGCGACCGCAACCCTGGGATCCGTCATCCTGGGAACGCAGGTCGATGTCACCCTCGCGGGGCCCGTCACGCTGAGAGCGGGAGTGGAAGGCAACGTCTACTCCTTCGGTCTGGGCACGCTCGTGGGAAGCGACTCAACCTTTCTCTTCCGTTCATATGCCGGGTTCAGGATGAACCTGGATTCCAATCCCATCGTCGCCCGCATCAATTAGGCCGCCGCCAGCTCGAAATGCTGCATCCGTGAGAACGCAAAAGAGCCCCCGCGCGGGGGGCTCTTCATCGTCTCTCTCTTGCCTGGCTGTTGGCTGTTACTGGGGCTTCGTCGCGTCCATCTTCTGCTGTTCGAGGAACCGGAGGACCTGGATGTTGCCAAGCCGCTTGAGCTCGGCCAGCCGGCGTGCCTCGGCGCGCTGCTGCAGGATTCCCCAGATCGCCTCGTCGTTGATGTCGCGCGTCGTGTCGATGATCGCCTTGTCATACGTGATCTTGAGGTCCTTCACGTACGTCACGAAGTCGCCGCCCTCATGGGCCGCGTCACGGTAGATAACGATCCCCATGAGCTTCAGGAACGGCATCCCCTTCGGGTACAGCGGGAACTTCCGGAGTTCGCGGTTTCGAACGTCGGAGACGTAGTTCGGGTTGTTCCAGGTCAGAGTCCGCCAGCCGTCGAACTGCAGATAGTCCATGAACATGGTCTGCTCGGTGCCGTCCTGGTCGGAGACCACAACGCCGATGCCGTTGGGAAAGTTCGCGCCGTACACGGTGATGGAGAGGCTTTTCAGCACGCCAACGTTCTTCACGACGCCGTACGTATTGAACTTCTCTCCAAGGCCCTTGTCCTTGTCCGCGGTGACGAGCTTCGTTCCCTGCATTGAATCCTTGTCCGCATAGGCGGGGATGTCGAACGGGGGCTGGATCATCGCCCAGGAATTAAACGGCTCAGTCGGGAAGTGAATGCGGATCCCGAGAATCTTCTTGCTGGCCATGTCTTCGCCGTTGAACTGCTTCGCGTTGGGGTTCGTTGACGCTTCCTTCGTCATGGTCACGCTCTGGTTGGCGACTGACCTCGCCGAGGAGGCGAGCGTCACCTGCCAGTTGTTGAGCGCCAATGACGACTTCATCGCCGCCTTCTCCTCGTCGGAGAAGGACGCGCCGGCAACGGCGCTGTAATCGATAAGCGTTGCCCCGTTCTCCGTAGGAACCTTGTTCGTCCCCACGGCCTGATCGGCGCCAAGCTTGGTGAAATCGATCAGAACGGACTCGTCGGCAAAGAGCGCTGTTCCGCCGAGAAAAAGCCCGACGACCACAAAAATGAACAGCCTTTTCATGCAATGCTCCTTTCGCTGCTGGAACCTTCCGGAGTTCAGAGTCAATTATAGCAACACGGTTTGCTTTGTCAAATCTTTTTCTTTTCCACGAAGTGCGGCGCCTGCCCGTCGATGAAATAAATCACCTCGGTGAACCGGGGAAAGTTCATTCGAAGCGAGCGCGTGAGGGCTGCAAGCGCATCTGGCCCCTTCAGGGGAACTTCGGGATCGTCGCCCAGGATCTGGGGAGTGAGGTCGAGGTACAACGTTCTGCCGCTCACCATGACCGCAGTCACTGTAGCCCCTCGCGCGAACAGGCGCAGGGCATCGTGCCGCGTGGGACCGAGCAGGACATTGTCCGCGGCCTCTTCCACGTTCTCTTCAACCGTCGGGTGGCGCGGGACGAAGCGCAGCTCGGCGACGACGCGACCCGACGGGGGAGCCGGGAAATAGAGAATACGTCCCACACGAGAGTTCCCGAAAAAGAAGAAAAGCAGCAGCGACACTCCGAAGGTGCCGATGAGCGCGGCGCCGATTGCCGCCGGCGCCCCTCGCAGACGTATGCGCAGAAGAAAATCGAATCTATCGAGCACCGCCGCTCCTGCTCCGTTCGAATCCCTGGATGAAAGACTTCACGCCACTGTACATGCCCTGCGCCACGTCTTTCAAGTACGCGGAATCCGTCAGCCGCGCGGCCTCTTCCGCGTTGCTCACGAATCCGACCTCCGTGAGCACCGCCGGCATGCGGGCATTGCGCACCACGTACCAGTCGTTCTGGCGCATTCCCCTGTTGCCGCTCCTCGAGCCGACGCTCGCGTCCAGCCCGCTCAGGATGTTCTGGGCGAGAATCGTGCTCTCCAGCGACACTTCCTCCTGCCGCATACTGTTGAGGATCGGGAGAATGTCCAGGTTTTCCTTTCCCGCCGCCTTCTCGTCGACGAGCGTGCGTTCGTAGGAGGGAGGAAGGCACCACACCTCGAATCCGGAAGCCGTCTTGTTGAACGGCGAGGTATTGGCGTGGATCGAAATGTAAAGAATCGTGTCCTTCGTCTTCTGCAAGAGCCCGTTGGCAATGACGACGCGGTCTTCAAGAGACACGAATGTATCGTCAGTCCTCGTGAGAATGACCTCCTTGTCGGGAAACCCTTCTTTCAGCAAATCAACGAGCGCATTCGCCACGCTCAGGGTGATATCCTTCTCCATCAGGGGAACCTGCTTCTTGCCGGAAGTCACTGTCCCCACCGCGCCGCTGTCCTTGCCGCCGTGTCCCGGATCCAGGAGGATGTACTGCACGCGAAGGTGCTCGCCGGCATGCGCGAGCCTGTCCTTCTGCACGGCGTCACCGATAGCTCCGACCGCCGCGGTCGTCAGCCACACGCCCCCGTCCTTTCTGACGGGCGGGTCGATCTGAACCTTCAAGCGATAGTTGATCAGGGCGCTGTCGGTCCCAACGGCAACGGCGATCCGGTCATCGCCGAAGGAGATGACCCCTGCGTCGCGCAGGGGATCCCATTCCAGCACGGCTCCGAGGTCGCTGGTGAGGGAGAGAATGTTCTTGTCCTGCGCGCCGAGCCCGGCGCCGATCAAGAGCAGAACACACAGGCTGGCTGCAACCCGGGCGGCCCTCATGGTCCTGCGAGGAACTCCTTCAGGACACCGCGTCGCGCCGCCGCGCGAATGCTGTCCAGCACGTAGACGCCGCCCTGGTGCCCTCCCCTGACGAATGCTTTCCAGAACATGCCGCAGACCTGGAAATCGTCTCTTCCCTCGATCGGCAGGATGCTGCCCCCGCCGCGCGCCCATGCCAGCCTGGCCGAATCCGCGAACTCCAGTCCGTGCCAGTCCTTCTGGCGGCAGCGATCCCACCCCGGTGGACACTCTATTGGGATTGGCGCATCCCAGTCCGTGAGTGCAGGCGCGCCGCGAAAGGCCGGCATCGCATTGATCGAAGACCGGACCTCGTGCGGAAGGCTCTCGAAGCAATCGTGCGCGTCAGGTCGGAAAAGATGGATACTGGTCGCGGCAACGAGGGGTCGAAGACGGATCTGAAACAGTCCAAGCGCGCGGCTTGCAGCAGATTCAGCTTCGTCACGGCGGTCTGCGACCGTGAGGACGTTCCCGCACTTCTGCACGTTGTTCGACGGAAAGACCACCGTGTCGCCCGGTGCGATCCGGAGAAATATCTCTTCCACCCCGATCGTCTTCCGTGCCTCTTCCGCTCCGTCCACATCCTGGATGATCCCCGGCACCGAGATCAACGCGCGTTCCGCGCAAACTCTCTGCACCCGCGGTGCAAGGTTGCCTGGTGGCAGCCCCACCGCAATGTTCAGCGCTGCTTCCGTCACCTCGACTCCTGAGGAAAGGGGAAAAGTCCATCCCGACATGTACCCGCCTGAAAGACGCGCCGCAATCTCACCGACCATCGGTCCCTTCGCCGTCAGCTTGATGTCGCCCTTGGCTGCACCGTTGTCGATTCCGATCGCCCGAATACCGGCAATGAAGACGTCCTCGAGTGCACCGACGGTTTCCGCCCCGATGTCCGTGGGCATTGTATGTCCCATCTCGACAAAGGAAGGCGGGAATCGAATCAGCCTGTCCGCAACACCGCACACCGTGACTGTCCCCTTGTGCACGATTGCGTCCAGGCTGAATTCAGGTCCCTCCATGAACTCCTCGATGATTACGCGCGAGGACTGGGACAGTGGAAGGGCGGCATGGCACGCCTGTGCAAGCTCCGTTGTGTCATCTACCCGCTTCACTCCCCGAGCCCCCATATTGTCGACAGGCTTCACGACAAGGGGAAAGACCATTCCCGGGAGAAGGGAGGCCCCAGGGTCACCCCTGCCTGACCAGGAACTGAAAAGGGGACTCGGCACTCCCGCCGAAGCAAATGCCTCACGCATGAGGCACTTGTCGGTTGCCTTCATGGCGGTATCGAAGGAAATGCCAGGGAGGCCCAGATTTGCCGCGATCCATGCCACGGATGTGGAAAAATCGGTCCCCGCCGTGAAGACGCCGTCAAGTCCAGAGCGCTCACGGGTAGAGCGCGCGAATGCGAGGAGCCCGTGCCTGTCTTTCAGGTCGATGCATTCGAACTGGTCTGCCATTTCCCGCGCGGGCGCATTGGGGTTGCCGTCAGCGAGGATCACCCGCCATCCTTTTCGCCGCGCAATTCGGACAGCAGGCTCCTGCATTATCCCCGCTCCGAGGATCAGGATCGTCGTCACGCGTCTCCTTTCACTGCGTACGCCTCGAACGTGTCTCCAAGTCTCAGGAGAATGCTCGCGGCCCGGAGGACTCGTGCGGCGCCCGTCCACCTCGCCGAAGCTCGGCCGAGAACTCCAGGGAAGCGTTCCGGGTGATGCCCCGTGATGCGGACATGCTGGAGCGAGAGGCCGAAAGGCGCGAGAATCCGGCGCAGGTTGCGGGGCGAGAGAATTGCGAAATGATCACCCGGGCTCTGCAGCAGGAACGTGCGCAGATCCCGACGAGCGGAGATGCCGCGGCCGTTCGGGGTGGAGAATGCAAGCAGACCGCCCTGGGGGAGGAGCGCGGCGGACTTCGCAAGAACAGAGCCGATATCCGAAAAATGCTCGATGACGTACCACATTGTCACGGCTGCGATGCGCCGCGGCAGACGCTTTCTCCCCACCTCTTCGAAGCCGGCGCGCAGCGCCGGGAATCCCAGGATTTTCCTGACATGGGAGACCGCCCCGGCAGAGATGTCCAGCCCGAAACCGGGAAGCCCGGCGTCGTCCAGGGCGGCCAGGAAGGGCCCATAGGCGCAGCCCACGTCCAGGACGACGCCGTCCGCATGCTTGCTGAGCAGGCGGCGGAGAATCGCGACGCGGGGTGCGGACGCTGTCCGGATGGCCTGGAAATCCTCGAGGTACGTGCGCCCGTATTGGGCCTTGTACTCCGAGGAGAAGTACCCTGCATCATATTTCTTCCGCTTGCCGACGAAACTTTCCAGCGACACGATCCCGCACGATGCGCATCGGCGGTAGGTCCGGTCGGGAAACCGTGCGATGACGCTGTTGCCGTCGCGACCGCAGGCGGAGCATTCGGTGCTTCCGATCCGCCTCATTTGGGCAAGAACGCGTGCGAGATTCTTCCGTCGGTCAGTGCCCAGGGATTCATTGAACACCTGCACCTGGCCATTCAGACGGTCCGGATCGCCCAGGAGGCTTTTCAGCTCCCCAATGCAGGGGATCCCGACGCCAATCATCGGGAAGCCTGCCGCAGCTCCGAGCTTCGCGTGGTAGCGTGAAGGATTGAACAGTATCGCGGGGATCCCAACGGCAAGCGCCTCGAACGCAGCCATGCCGAAATGCGTGATCAGGAGGTCGTGCCGGCCAAGGAGACGGACAAGGCCCGCAGGGCTGCGCACCACGATGACCCCATCGGGCCATGTGCGCGGGCCGGCAAGCGGACCTTCGACCACGGTGAGGTGCCGGGGCTCACACACTCCAGCCTCCACCATGGAAGCTGCCAGTCGCTCTCCAAGGTGCTCCCGGTCCTCGCCGCCGAGGCTGAGGAGAATGGTCCTGTATGATTTCGGCGGAAAGGCGCGCACGCGGGACGGCAGGATGAGAAACGAAGGATCGGCCAGGTTGGCCGGGGACCTTTCGGGAAGCCCGGGAAGAGCATCGATCGTAAATGAAGCAAGGTCGCGCGCCTCCCCGCCCTCATCGATGCAGGCAACCAGGCCGCGCTTCGCCAAGCCCGCAAGCTCCCTTGCGTCGATCCCCCGCGCATCGACGACGATCACGTCCCAGTGCTTCCCAGGGTGCAGGCGTGACAGCGTGGCGATCTTCCGGCGCTTCCCCGCAAGTGAAAGCCGTTCCACCAGGAGTTTCCTCGCTGCATGGTCCAGATGACTCGTGAGAAAAGAAACGCGGGGACCCAGCTGTTCGGAAAGAGTGAGACACCGGACAAGGTGCCCCATGCCCTCACCCGCCCCCCCAGCGGGAACGAGAAGGTACGAGCGGCCTTTCTCAGGCATTGCCGCGGCCCGCCCCGTCAACAGTTTCCGGATCCGCGAGGGCATGTTCCTTCAGCCACGCCACGACCTGCCCGATTTCAATCGGGTATCCGGTGTACAGGTCTTCAAAGAGCCGGGTGATTTCGCGCAGGTCGTTCGGAACGTCCACTGTCACGCGGCCCTCGGCGAAGGCAGCATACGACGGCGCGGGGGCCTCCAGAATTCTGAACCTGTCCGGGTGCCTGTACAGAAAGGTCGTGATGTGCTCCCTCTCGTCGGGCTGTGCCGAGTCGCGTTCCGCCTCAAAGAGCGCCCGAGCGGTCACGACTTCAATTCCCGAACCCCACGGGATGCCGAGGTAGTGGCTGAGGTCAGCCTGCACCTGCGCATGCTCAGCAAGAATTCCCCGCGCAAGCCGCGCAGAAGTGAGCGGGTTGTCCCCTGTTGCCCGGATGACGCAATCGGTTTCGTACGCGCGGCTTGCCATGCAGAACCGTGCGAGCACGTCCTCTTCCGGACCAACGAACACTTCGAAGCCCTCCTCCCGTGCAAGCGGCTCCAGGGCGGACCGGCTCGTCGCGTCCGTGAGCAGCGCCCGCACCTCGGCAGGCACGGCCTGAAGCGATCTCATGACATGCTGGATGATGGAGCCGCCGGGCAGGGGAAGGAGGGCCTTGGCGGGCAGGCGCGTGGAGCCGAGCCGCACCTGGACGAAAATGCCTGTCGACATGTCAGGAACGCTCCCACCCGTTGACGAGGTCCCGCGGGCCGCGGCGAAACCTGAACCGGTGAGTTCGAACCCATCGTCGCGCCGCGCGGAACTCCTTCAGCGCGTAGAGGGGGCCGGTATCCGAGTGCAGCATGTAGTCGAACGCCCGCCATGTGGGAAGCACTCCCATCTCCCGGCGCGTCCGCACCGCCAGGTTCTTCAGCCAGACCTTCTTGTACCCCTCGTCCGGTGTCGAGTTCTCCTGGGGAGGAGCGCCCGAGTAGGTGAGGCTCATCCGGATGGTGCCCAGGACGCGCTCGCCCCAGAGGAAGCACCGCAGCCCGAAATCAAGCTTCTGCCAGTACGGGTTCGAGATGGCCGCATCGTACCCGCCGGTCTGCGAGAACTTCAGCCGGTTGTACATGCCGCAATAGTCGAACGGGTAGAGAATCCTTTCCCCTTCGAGACGGGGAACGTGCCAGGCCAGTGAGAAGCGCCTTTTTTTCCAAAGCGGGGCCTGCCAGGTGGGGATCGGCTCTTTGCGCGTTGTGCGCGCAACGGGAACAGTGCAGAGCACTCCTGACTTTTCCAGTGACGTCGGGAGCTCGGCAGGCAGCTCGTGGAGCCTCGTGTCGCTCCAGAGGACCATGACCAATGGGGCTCGCGCCTCGTCGATGCCGATGTTCACGCGGTCTCCCGCCGTGCTTCGATCCGTGACGAGGAGGAACCGCACCTGGGGGAAATCCCGGGCAAGAGGCTCCACGTCGGTCGACGACTCCGATCCCTCGATCCAAAGGATTTCGCCGAGAGACCGTGCCAGCAGGTCCTTCAGCATCTCTGACTTGAACAGCCTGTCACCCCTGCCCAGGACGAGAAGGGTGAGGGGGAAGGGATGGCGCCTGACCCTGTCCCAGCGGGGTCCGCCGACCACGGTGTAGGGAATGCGGGCGATGGTTTCAGAAATTGTACGTGTAGTATTCATCGCACGCTGCGCAGATCCCCGTGTACTTTCCGGAAAGGTGCGAGCGGTGGATCCCGCGCGCCGACTCCCAGACCGCCGAGAGATCATCCACCAGGGCGTTTCCCAGCTTCACGCTCGCGCGCAGGTCCTCCTTGCACAGAGGGACGGTCCCGTCCAGGAGAATTGCCATGTCACGCTTCAGATGCCAGCAGGTGAATCTTTTCAAGGGTGACAGGTCGGCCACGGCGCGGTCCTGCAGGACACGGCTGAACGAATCGTACTTCTGGATGATGACATTCTCCGTGCGGGCTTTCCACGTGCGATAGAAGACCTCCAGGTCTTCCTCGTTCTCCCGCATCCGCACGGCCTGGACCCAGGCGCGGTCAGGGAACAGGGCCAGTAGCTCCTCGGCCGTCCTGGACGCCTCCAAGAAACCTTCGCCGCGAAGCGTTCTGTACATTGTTTCGTTGGAGGCGTCCAGGGACACGATCCAGCGGGGCTGCTTCTCCCGCGCCTCCCGCAGGCGCGGAAAGATCCCCTTTTCCCAGCCGATGCCGGACGTCTCGATGACGAGGTCGATCCCCGGAATATCAAGTGCCGCGCAGACAATGTCGAAGATCCGCGGATGGAGGGACGGTTCCCCCCAGAGGGAGATGTCGATGTCCGCGTCTCCGGCGAAGTCGGCTATCTTCCCCGCCAGCAGGGTAAAAGTTTCCACCGGCATTGAGCCGCTCTTTGCCAGGATGTTGCCCCCGATGATCGGATACGGGCAGTACGAGCAGGCCTGCGGGCAGCGCTCTACGATCTGGATCGGAAAGAACGCGGGCAGGGTCCGGTGGCTTTCCTGCTGGTCCAGGAGGAAGGCGCATGCAGCCTCGGCATCCCGCGCACCGCCGGCCGCGATCCGCGAGAGCAGCAGGAAATTGCGCTCCGTGTCCGCCGTCAGGGAAAGCCGCATCAGGCGCATGTCATGGGACGATATTTCCGTCTCGATGTCGAAAGAGTTGATGTCCTTTTTCAGAATGGTGAACAGCGTGTCGCGGCGCGGAGATCCGGCGCCGTCAGCCATTCCGCGCAGCCGCTTGACCGTGTCCGGCGTGAGAATTTCCGGGCTGATTCCGTACGGGTATCCGTCCGCGAAGGTGTAGTCCGCCCAGTACCGCACATGGTTGGCGTGCATCCGCGCGGCGAGGGCACCATCCAAGTAGGGGCAATCAGCAAAAAAATAGAAGACGGTGTCGAAACCTTCGGCAGCGGCGGACATCTCCGCCAGGAGATCGGGGACGGACCACGAAGGCCGGACAACCGGCCGCGTGTTCCCGGGCAGGTCCGCAGGCTGGGACAGGAACACCACCGCATCGGTCACCCCGGGGAGGGCGCGGCCGAACTCCAGCGAGCAAGCGACAGCTGACTTTCCATCCAGGAACGGACGAAAGGCAGGAGCGCGCAGATCCGTTCCGTTGATGAGAGCGATGTTTCTCATGACCTTCGTTGATAATATCGACAGATTCCGGGGAAGTTCAAGAAAGCCGCCTCCTCCCGGGCACTCATCATTGACGTCGGAAGCGGATCGTTGCCAATCATTCATCGCCGGTATACCCTGCCCCATATGCCGGGCAGCCCCGCGGAGCACGTCTATTCCGTCACGGAGATCACCCAGCTCATCAAGGGAACACTGGAGGAGGGTTTCCCCTGGATCACGATCCAGGGTGAGATCTCGAACTTCAGGCCGGCGAGCAGCGGGCATTGGTATTTCAGCCTGAAGGACGCGGACGCGCTCATCTCCGTCGTCATGTTCCGGGGGAAACAGGAAGCCGTTCGGTTCACCCCCGCGGACGGCATGCTCGTGAAGGCATCCGGCGGTCTCTCCGTCTACCCCCGGCGGGGAAATTACCAGCTCATCAGCGAGTCCCTCATCAAGGCAGGCGAGGGAGATCTTCTTGCCCGGCTGGAGGAGACGAAGAGAAGACTCGCCGCCGAGGGGCTCTTCGACCTCGACAAGAAGAAGCCGCTTCCCCTCTATCCCTCGCGTGTTGCGGTGGTGACATCACCCACAGGCGCGGCGGTGCGGGACATCCTGCGGGTGCTGCGCCGTCGCAGCGCAGGGGTGAACGTCGTCATCGTTCCGACTCCGGTGCAGGGTGACGGCGCGGACGAACGCATCGCGCGAGGCATCGAGATCGCGGATCGGCATCACCTCGGCGAGGTCATCATCGTGGGAAGGGGCGGGGGCTCCCTGGAGGACCTCATGTCCTTTTCCTCGGAGGCTGTCGTGCGTGCAATTGCCGCCTCAACGACCCCCGTCATCTCCGCCGTCGGACACGAAACCGACGTCACCCTCTCCGATCTTGCTGCAGACGTCCGCGCCCCCACCCCGTCGGCGGCAGCGGAAATGGTGGCGGCATCCCGGGCGGAGCTCCTCGGCCGCGTTCGAGGGATGCAGGACGCAATGGCCTCGGGCATCCGCCAGCGCACGGAGAAAGCACGGCTTCTCATGGGCCAGTTCGCCGCGGAGAGCCTCGAGCGAAACGTGCGCATGTTCGTCCAGCCCCTTTCCCAGAGGCTCGACGATGGGCGCGACGAGCTGCTCCTGGGCTTCCGGGAAATGGTGACCACACGCAGGCACCGCTTCACTCTGGCATCGCGTGAGCTCGCTTCCTCTTCCCCCCTGGCGATCCTCGCGCGAGGGTACGCGGTTGTCACCCGGGAGCTGACGGGGAAGACGCTGCTCTCCCCGGATCACGTGAAAATCGGTGAACGACTTTCAATCACGCTCTCACGCGGCGGATTGTACGCGACGGTGGAGGAGACCCATGCCGGCGAAGAACACTGATGGCAGAAAAACCCCGATGGGTTTCGAGCAGAGGCTCGAGCGGCTGGAGAAGCTCGCCGACAAGCTGCGCGAGGGGAACCTCCCGCTGGAGGATGCAGTAGCGCTTTTCGAGGAGGGTATGAAGCTGTCCCGGTCCCTCGAGAAGGACCTTTCGAAAGTCGAGCGTCGCGTTGAAATCCTGACACGCGAGCCCTCGGGGGACCTGGAGGAACCCGCGCTCGAGCTCTTCCCCGAGCTCGAAGAGGAGGAAAAAGGCTGACGGGTTCTCTCTGGCCTCCCGACGCGATCAGGGAAAGCCGCGAGGAAAAGTGAGAGTGTCTCCTTCCCTGACTCCCAGCTCCGAGAAAGCACCTTTCTTCATTTCCAGGGCGCAGCGGGCCGCTCTCCGTGATCGGATGATCGATTCCGAGAAGGGCTCCATGTCCTCGATCTGAAGCACTTTCCCCTCGGCCGAAAGGAACGCGATCGAAAGCGGAGTGGGCGTATTCTTCATCCAGAACGTCAGGTGGTCGTCGCGATCGAAAACGAAGATCATGCCGTCCCTCGGCCCCAGGTTCGTTCTCTCCATGAGCCCCCGCTCCCGCTGCGCCTCGGTGCGGGCGACTTCCACCGTCAGCGTCTGTCCGGCCGCGCCGATGGTGACGCGTTCCGGTGCCGGCCGGCATCCGCCGAGCAGCAGGGCAGCGGACAGAAGAAGGAGAACGACCCTACTGGACATGCACCATCCAGCCCTTCAGGTATTCCCCTTCAGGATGGGAGGCGGCTACCGGGTGATCGACGTCCGCGTGCAGCTCGCTGAGAAGCCGAGCCGTCCTTCCCGAGCGCAGCGCTGCCTCTCCGACGACCTGCTGGAACGTCGGCCGATCCACGACACCTGAACAGGAAAAGAGAAAGGCCAGTCCGCCAGGAGAAAGGACGCGCAGGCATTGCTGGAAAAGGCTGAGATAGCCCTTCAGAGCCCCGTCACGTTCCACACGGCGGCGGGCAAACGGCGGGGGGTCCGCCACGACCACGTCGCAGCGGGACGGGGACTCGAGATATGAGAAGACATCCGCCTGGACCCATTCGAAGGTGTCCCCTCGGAGGCCAGGAGAAAGGCTGACACTGCCCTCCCCCAGCTCGAGGGCGCTCCGCGAGCTGTCCACCGAGGTCACCTTCACGGCTCCTGCCGCCGCTGCCCTGAGGGCCACCGCGCCCGTGTAGGAAAACAGGTTGAGAAGGGTTTTCCCAACGCAGGACTTCGCGATAAGGGTTCTGTTCGCCCGCTGGTCCAGGTAATAGCCGGTTTTCTGCCCGTGCGCGAAATCGACCTTCAAGCTGACGTTCCCTTCTTTGATGACAGTCGCACCATCACCGTCGCCCCGCACGTATCCCGACGCGATGGACAGCTTCTCAACACGTGCGAAATGCTCGTCCCGCCGGACGAAGACACGGAGGCCCGGTTGCTCCGCGCAGAGGAACTCGGCGATTCTGTCCAGGCCTGCCTCCACGCTGCGCGTGTGCGGACACACAACGGCGGTGTCGGCATACAGGTCGATCACGAGGCCCGGAAGGTAATCCCCTTCGGCGTTCACGATGCGGTAGGAGTCAGTGTCCAGCCCGAGACGGTTTCTCAGGCTCCAGGCTGTGCGGATCCTCTGCTCGACCCAGTCTTCAGGAGGTTTCTCGGCGGAGAAGGCTACCATGCGCACCGCTATCAAGCTCCCGGGGGAGTAGTGACCCCACCCGATCACGGATCCATCCGCGGACCGGACCGGAAGGAGACCGCCGGGCGCGTCCAGGTCGTCAACCCGCTCGACTGCTTGGCTGTAGACCCACGGATGGTGCCGGCGGCGCACCGGCCCTTCCCTGCCCTCCTTGAGGACGATACCCGGGCCGGCGGAATCAGAACTGCTCAAGGAATTTCTCACGGGAAAACTGCTCGAGATCCTTCTGCGCGCCGCCCTTTGCAAGGATCGCCGAAAACGTCTTGTTGTCGATGTATTTCACCGTGAGGGGCCTTTCCAGGGAAAATCGCACAGGGTCAGACTGCCAAACGCTCTCTGACGGGCTCAGGCTCGAGGGTTGGCCATACTTCGCGCTCAGCGTGCTGAAAACCGAATAGTGATCCAGCTTCTGTGCGTCCAGGACGAGGATCATGATGAAAAGGCGGCTGTCTGCGAACTGGAAGTACGCGCGGCGCAGGAACGAGGCTCCTTCGCATTCGATGAGATACTGGCTGGTCTGCGGGAGGAAGCTCACGTCCGGATCCCCGCGGTAGCGGAAGAGTGGATCCGCCTTCAGGGCGGCTTTGACCTGGTCCAACCCCATCCCCAGGATAAGGCTTCGGAAGCTCATCGGCGGAGCCGCTTTATTGCCTGGTGCTGCACCCGTCGCTCCTGCCGCCTGGCTGAAGCCAGTCGTTGCGCAAAGCATCGTGATCAGAACGAGGGGAAGGGCGCGCCGGGATCCTGCCATGGCTGTACTGATTCATATATCGGCGAAACACGCAATCGGTCAAAGAGCGGGCAGCCCTCATTTTCGTCGCGCCCCTGAGCATCCTGCCTTGATCCCACGATCGGCAGGAGCTACAATCGGGCCATGGTGAACTGTGGCGACTGCGCCCGGACGTCGCGGCGTGCTCTGCAGATTCTTCTCCCCACGCTCTGCACGGCATGCGTGCTTTTCATCGCATCCTGCGCGACGAGCAAAGGAGCGACGCTGGGAAAGGTCATGTCCGCGCAGGGTGCCTCGGCTTCTTCGTCGAGAACCTCCGGCAACCCGCCGCAGGAGCCGTACCAGAACCCGCCGGGCAGCAGCAAGGGTCTGCAGGTGCTTACCGATCCCTCATCAGCCGAGGTCTGGATCGACGGCGACTTCAAGGGCTTGTCACCCTTCGTGATGGAGGACATCTCCGTTGGCTGGCATCGGATACTCCTGCGGAAGGAAGGATACTACGAGAGCTCAGCCTGGGTGGAGTTCAAGGGCGACCCCGTGCTCTACCAGACTTCCCTGGCCGAAATCATCGGCTTCCTCCAGATTTCTGCCACTCCCCCCGACATCCTGGTGACCGTGGACGGACAGGTTATCCCTGCCGGTACGCAGCAGGTCCGCGCCGGAACCCACGAGGTGATCATCAAATCATTCGGCTACGTGCCGTACACCACGTCGGTGGTGATCAACGAACGGGCTGTCACCGCGTTGTCGATCAACCTGCAGCCGGCTGCATTCGACGTCACTGATTTCTCCATCCCCAAGGCTGCCGTCAATCCGGCGAATCCCGGGCTGATCGGCTCGATCGAGGCGAACTTCTCCGTCACCGGACCTGGAAAAGGTGAAATTCACGTGATCGACGCAACGGGAACGGACGTCTACACGCGACCTCTTCCTGACTTTGCCACCTGGGAACAGTCCTTGACGTGGGATGTGCATACTTCCACAGGACTGGCTCTTGCTGACGGAGTCTACACTCTCTCCCTCGTCGCTTCGGGCCCCGGGGGAGAAGCCCAGGTAAACAGGCAAGCCCAGATCACCGTGGACAGCTCCCTCAAGGTGGCCCCGCGAAGCGTGTGGAGCGGCAGCTCCGGTCTGCTCTACGCGCCGGTCTCCGAGGTCCTCCCCCAGGGTGATTTCCAACTTGGCGTGCTGGGCGCGGGCATCGCGACCCTCTCGGACATCCAGGCTCCTGTCGAGCTGGGAATGCGCATCGGATTGGCGCCAAAGATGGAGCTGGATGCCTCGGTAGGTTTGATCGCCACATCGACGGTGCTGCCCGTCTCCGTGAGCGTCGCTGCACGGTGGAACCTGCTCTCTCCGCGCGGAGGAAACGGCACCGGTGCCGCGATCCAGGCGAAAATTGCCGCGCAGTTTGTTGCGACCCAAGA
>Ga0209777_10003823_pt1 | contig 18277 bp, 18 predicted proteins | sample FrelakmetHBP12HB_FD_187147 | JGI IMG/M metagenome (GOLD analysis project Ga0209777, IMG submission 187147) | Freshwater lake sediment microbial communities from the University of Notre Dame, USA, for methane emissions studies -HBP12 HB (SPAdes)... | ecosystem: Environmental > Aquatic >...
GGGCAGAGTTGAGAATGGATTTCGCTTGTTGGCCAAAATAGTGGATGCTCGAAGGGTTCGCAGGCGGACCGCTGAATTCGGTCAGCATGGCCTTAAACACTCGAGGATCGAGAGCGGTTGTCGCATTATTGTCTAGATAGAGTCGCGTCATGTTCATCTGAAATTGCATCGGAGCTTGAATCTGTTGCTGATATTATCAGAACAGTAATGTTATCTCCGCTACCCATTTTTTTCGCACAGTCAATCATTTTTTTAGTGGCTTTTTCCGGCGAATGCGCATTTCTTAGGATCTTTTGTAATTCTTCTTTTGAAACCACATCGCTCAGGCCATCGGTGCAGAGAAGATAGAGATCCCCGGGAATATGAGGGCAAAAAGAAATTTCAGGGTTCGCGGGCCGGGACGTTCCGATCGCGCGAGTAATAATATTTTTGGGAGGCGTTGGGTGAGTAAACCGTTTTTTTAAAAGCCATCGTGCGAGCAGGGAATGGTCCCGCGTCAGCAGTTCCAAGCGATCATTGCGGAATCGGTAGATGCGGCTATCGCCGACATGGGCGTAATAGACTCGTTGATTTGTCCATAAAAGACAGCATAGCGTTGTACCCATCCCTTGAAGGGGCTGGCTTTCACAGCCCATTTTGTACACCCAGCGATTGGCTAGCTCAATGGCGGTTCGGATTTCCTCATCTAAATCGATTGAGTCTTGAAATTGGTTGGTTGTATCGGAAAGCCGATGCATCGATTCGCATAAGATATTCAGAGCTTCCTTGGCCGCAATATCGCCGGCGCGTCGTCCGCCGATTCCGTCGGCCAGAGCAAAAAAACCAAACTCAGGTTTAGCCGTCCAGACGTCCTGATTGGTCGGTCGATTCAATCCAATATCGGATAACCCACAGAAACGTAGGGCGGATGGCGTCATAAAACCTTATTACATAGGATCTGCTACATGCCCCAGCATGAGACAGGCCTTTGAGTTTTGGTCGATTAATAAAAATTCAAACGGTTGATCGGCAATAAATGAGACAATAACTTCAGCCGCAGGATGGCAGCATTTGCAATTCATGACTGCAGCGGTGGCGGCTGCCGCTTCTACTCCTTGTTCGTCAAGGGAGAAAAAGCACTTTTGAATAATTTTGCTTAAGCACAAATCCATCCGGCCGTCCATTTTCGAAAAATCTGCCTGCATGGAAAAAGCATTTTGGATGCCAAGTTGTTTTAACCAATCTTGTAAATCGAAGCGCTGTTCGAATTTAAATTTCGGAATTTGCAAACGAACCATTCGTGTTTCGCCAGAAGCGAGAATTTGTTCAAGCTTAGCTATAGATAATTGAAAGGGGCTTTCCGAGTGTTTCGGAAGAATAAGAAGACAGCATGGTTCAGCCTGAGACGAACTCTCTTTTTGAAATGGCAGGAAAACGGCTTGACAATCGGAATCTTCAAAGTATTTAAAATGTGCTAAATGATTCATCATTATGACATTTTTCGTTTCGCCGAGAGAGGTGGTAAACGGAGATAGCTCTGAGAGTTCTGTTTGAAAGCGATTGACCCAGCTGCCTTTGAAATAGAGGGCGTTGGCCAATACGAGTTTTGTTGTTGAATCGACGTCGCCGGGATTCAATAGATTTCTGATTTTCTGTTCAGTCTGCTCGGAAATCCAACCATTGATTCGCTCAATTGTTGAGAGTGAAAAGTCGATTGATTCAATCTCGGCTTCAAAATCCTTGCGCATCGATGAGATAAAAGTATCGAGGAGGGGAAAGTCAGTCTGCGCCCAGATTCCTTGTACGATGCTTAATTTAAAATCGGAGTCATAGGCGGGACGATGAACCAGGTTTTTTAAAAAGAAGTGAAACGAATCTCCAACAAGATCTTGGGCTAAATATAGATGGAGCGCTTTGCTCAGTTCGATGGCCGTTTGGCCATCCGATCCTGCATAGACCATGGAAAGGCATGCGCTAGCCGACATCGGAGAAAAAAGCCAGTTAGTATCGGAAGAACAATATTTGGCTGCATCGATTGCTAAAGCTCGGCTGCTTTGAGGAAAGGTGTCGTCAGCATGGGCTATCGGACTAAAAAAGGGCAAGATAAGCAAGAATAAGAAAATCTTTTTTCGGAGCATGGTTAGGTTCCTAGAAAATAGAGGTTTGCGATACTCAGTGTGTTAAAGGTTGCGTGTAAAATCATTGGTGCGAACAACGATCCCTGACGTTCATAAACAAAACCTAAAAAATAGGACAGAATGAAGAGCGAACCGATGATGGGAATATTTCCTAAGCCTTGTTCTTTGGAAAAGTGAAAAAGAGAAAAAGTGGCTGATGAAAGCGTAATAGCGATCGTAGCGTTGAAATATCTTCGTAGGTAGCTTTGAAGAAATCCACGAAAGAGCCACTCCTCGATTAACGGCGCAAAGATAATGATGGAAAATGTGGCGAGAAAAAAATAAAGAGGCTTTCCAAATGTTGTTTTAAGAAAGAGAATAACCAGCTGATCGGGGAGCTGCATCGTATGAAAGATAAGATAAAGTATGATTTCCAGTATTTGACCGATACAAATGACAAGCGGAAATGAAACGATACATGCGGTGAGAGCAATGAGGGCATCGCTTTTTAGATCTCTTTTCTGAGAGCTACGCCAAATTGATTGCGAAATGGGCCGGTATATTATTTGGGCATAGATGATAAAGGCGCCAAGAGTTGTTGCGCCTGACAAGCAGTTTACCCAGGTCGCTAGCTCAATCGAGTTGTTTAATCCTATTTTTATTAACACTTTAGAAAATAAAGGAGGGGTGAAAAGCGAGATGATAAAATAGATTAAAAATGCGCCTAAAACGAGCAAGAATGTTGGCCGGGCGATAGGTTGTTTCACGCCCTGACAACCGATGAAAAAGCCCCTGCGGATAGCGATCCAGAGCAGGATAACGGCGGCAGCGGCAGAAAAAAAAGCCGCTGCAACCTCAGAGCCAAAAGAGGTCATCGGCTCTTCGCTAAATGGATATATTCGCTAACGCGGCGAGAAATTTCTTCAACGAGTTGCGCGTGAGCAATTCCCATGGGAGATTTGCAATATTCATCGCTACCCCAGACAGTTCTGGAATAATCGATTGGTATATCGCTTTTTGGGATAAAATAAGAATCTCGAATCATCTCTTGTAATACAATTTGAGGAGCTGCATTTCTTAAATCGACAATTCTTAGTCGAACGCCCATTTTTAGGTGAACCGAGGTTTCAAAAGGCACAGCCACTGTCTTTTTGTTGTTCTTTGTGACAGGAACATTTTCATGTTCCGTTAGCTCAAGAAAAACGATGAATTCATTATTGGGAAATTCGCGCTTCATCCATGAAAGATCCGGACTAAAGGGGTTTTCTGTATAAGCGGCGTCATCTTTTCGAACGACAAATAACGATTTTCCTTCGGAGATGCGACTAATAAAAAGTGTCGTGAGTTCTTCGGAAATACTCCAAGGCATATCGAAAGAGGTAGCGTCGATTACGGAAGCGACGGTAACAACGGGTTTAGCTCGGCCATCTTCATGGAATCGCGTGAGATCATTTCCATTTTTGCTGCATGCTGCCAAAGCAAGCGAAAAGACGAGGGCAATCAAATAGCGCATTAAAATCCTCATTCATTGAATTCAAGTCATTGCGAAACTCTAGCAGAAGGTGATTTTTTGTACCACATGAGGTATTCCGCGAAGCGCGAGTGTACTTTCCAATCGGGAGGTTATACTGTCCGCGGCAAGGTCTTTAAATTTTTCATCGGCGTCTTTTGCGTCTCAGTTCATTGCTCGTTCTCGCAAACTTTCTAAGTTTGCGAGAATCTCCGCTTTATGACCGATTTGAGCATCCCTAATGGGGTTATATGCCTCATCTCCGCTCTTTGCTATTATGGCTTAACAGATGAGATCATGAGGGAGTTTTGGATTGCTGTTCCACACTCCACAACCTCACCAATAAGAGAAAACGCTCATATCGTTAGAATGAGAAACATAACCCTTGGTCAAACGACCATTAAAATAGGCAATCAAAAATTAAAGATTTTTGATCGTGAGCGTACAATCATAGATGCTTTTCGTTATCTAGATAAAGAAACTTCCCTAAAGGCTTTGCGAGCTTTCTTGAAAACGAACAAAGACACAAAACCAGATATTAAAAAACACATGAAATATGCCAAAAAACTGAGAGTCGATTTAAACCATTATATTGCAGCTTTTACATTATGAAATCTGCCATAGAACAATCCATTAAAGAAAAAATCAAAGCGCTGGCTAAAGAGCGCGAAACTTCATTTGCACAACTCTGGAGAAATTTGATATTGGAAAGAGTTTTAACTCGTTTAGCGCAATCTCCTTATAAAGACAAATTTGTCTTAAAAGGCGGCAATCTCTTGGCGAAATATCTTCCTCTGGGGCGAGAGACACAGGATCTTGATTTTTTCATTCAGCAGTTGTCGAATACGGAGCAATCATTAAAATCTGCGACGCGAGTGGAGTTCCGAAGGGGATCTGCGTAGAAGTCCAAGGCTGAGCGATGCAAAGAAGAAACTCAGAGCCGCCGTAAAGAGCGGTGCTTCGCACGGCGAGCACGCGATAGCGAGCTAAAATAGCGAAAAAATAAAAGTTACAAGTGAGCGGTCTTCAATCAGGGTTTTTCAGGAAAACATTCAAGTCTTTTCGCAAAAAGAAAGATCAATTTTAATTAACGATAAAACGTAGCATATGCGCACACAGCTATTGTTAACGCAGTTGCTGTAACTATACTACCAGAATGGTTATCGATCCACCTTATTGTTCGTTCCGTTCGAGATAAGTCTCGAGATTTTCCTGAAAGCCACCCAGCCTTCCTAAATTCTTCCACTATTTTGGGATCAATAGTAGCCATTGGTGGTCGAGGATGTTTCTCCCTCAATGCTTGGTACTCACTTGGAGAAAGCTCCATTACAGGATCTAGCTGAGAATTCAAAAAATAATAAGAAGATTCACTAACACGTACTGCCATAAACAACCTCGCTTATTTATATATTTAAATTATAGCACACCTGCGTTTTTAAAGGGGGGCGGTATATCTGTTCATATGAAAGTTTTAAGCAGAAATTTCTGAAGTATTCTAGAGCAATGAAATATATCTGTGACGCGAGTGGGGGTCCCGAAGGGGATCCGCATAGCAGCTCAAAGAACAGTATACTCGTTTATACGAAAAATTTTAGGCGGGAGTTACTGAGTATAATGGAACTGCCCGTTTATGGGGTGGGCTATCTCAATACAGCCAAGAAAAAGGCTGAGTCAGATTTTTCCAGGAAAACATTCAAATCTTTTCGCAAAAAGAAAGATCAATTCTAATTAACGATAAAACGTAGCATATGCGCACACAGCTATTGTTAACGCAGTTGCTGTAGTTATACTACCAGAATGGTTACCGATCCACTTTATTGTTCGTTGCGTTAGAGAGATCTCTCGAGGTTTTCCTGATAACATTCCAGCTTTCTTTAATAATTCCAACATTCGTGGATCGATAGTAGCCATTGGTGAAGGAGGATATTTGTTCATCAATGCTTGATACTCACTTGGAGAAAGATTCATTACAGGATCTAGCTGAGAGTTCAAAAAATAATTAGAAGATTCACTTATGTTTGTCGTCATAAACTGCCTTGCTTATTTAGTTATCTAAATAATAGCACACACTCGTTTTTAAAGGGGGTGGTATATCTGTTCATTTGAAAGTTTTATGCAGAAATTTCTGAACTATTTTAGAGCAATGAAATATATCTGCGACGCGAGTGAGGTCCCGAAGGGGATCCGCATAGCAGCCCAAGACGGAGCGCGGAGGGCGTTAGCCCTCGACGAACATGTCCTTGCCGTCACGCAGTTGACGGCCCCGAGGGGTTTCGGGGGTGCAGTCCCGCTCTTTTACGAATGTTTTTTGTAAACAAGTTGCTTATTTATCTATACGAAATTTTTAAAGGGGAATTTTTGCTCGGGACACTCCCTAATACGCTTTGGCGATAAGAGCTGAATGAGGAGCCATTTTAATCGATGATTCGAGGCGGATTCCCTTCTCTGGCGTGTCTAGATTATGACAATCCCAAGGTTCATTAGTATTTACAATTAGCTTCCAGTGCTGATTTTCCTGTAAATGGGGTAGAAATACCTCTGCATGGTGAAAGTCGGTGTTGAATGCGACATAGAGAGCCTGTTTTTCTTTTAGAGTGAAAGCGATGAAGCGCGAGTGTACTTTCCAATCGGGATGGTTAGGTAAATGTCCATGCCACTCGATATCATCGTCTTTTAAAAAGTGTTTTTTTCGTAAAATCGGATGTCGTTTTCGAAAGTGAATCAGAGAAGAGACAAATTGAACCATCGAATGGTTGTGCTCCCAGATTTTCCAATCAAACCAATTGATATCATTGTCTTGAACGTAGGGGTTGTTGTTTCCTTTGCGAGTGTGGCCGATTTCATCGCCCATGAGGATCATGGGAATGCCCTGAGATAAGAGTAGTGCTAGCCAAAAATTCCGCATTTGCCGCTCTCTCAGCTCATGAATTTCGATATTTTGGGTGGGTCCCTCATCGCCACAGTTCCAGCTGTCGTTTTGCGTGGAGCCGTCTCGGTTATTTTCCCCATTGTCGATATTTTGTTTGTGTTGATAGGTCACTAGGTCTCGAAGGCAAAATCCATCGTGAGCCGTTACAAAATTGATCCCCGATTGAGGGCTTCCTGTGGGATATGTGAATTGACTTCCGGTCATCGATGTAGCAAAAAATCCCACTTCGTTTTCAGTTCCTTTTATGAATTTACGCACATGGTCTCGGAATGAGCTATTCCACTCGGACCAATCGCCCCATTTTTGAAATTGCCCCACTTGGTTGAGACCCGCGGCATCCCACGGCTCTGCGATTAGTTTTACGTTTTTCAAGATTGCATCATTTGCGATCGCTTTTAATATGGGAGGATCTTGAAGAGGATGTCCATCGACGCCTCGAGTTAAAATCGAAGCGAGATCAAATCGAAATCCATCGATGTGCATCTCTTCGACCCAATAGCGAAGACTGTCGATGATGATTTTTTGACCCATGGAACTGTTTGTCTGGAAGGTGTTGCCACAGCCTGTATAATTTCGATCGTGTTCGTTTTCATCGATCATGAAATAGTGTGTTTTATCGAAACCCCGCAATGAAATGAGAAAGTCATCTCCATCGCCGGTGTGGTTGTAGACAACATCGAGAAATACTTCGATGCCGGCTCGATGCAGCTCGCGAACCATTGTTTTAAATTCATCAAGAGCTTCATCTTGCCTAGAAGCATAGCGGCTGACGGGAATGAAAAAACTGATGGGATTATATCCCCAATAATTGATGCGCGGCTGTTTTGTTGCTGAGTAGACTTTCGGTGAATGGGTCTCGTCAAATTCATAAATAGGCATCAGTTCGACGGCATTGATGCCGAGCTGTTTTAAGTAGCTGATTTTTTCAATCACGCCGGCAAATGTTCCCGGAGATTTGACGCAGCTGGAATGATGCTTTGTAAAACCTCTAATATGCATTTCATAGATAATGAGTTCTTCGAGAGGGATGTTTGGCGCTATGACTCCTTGCCAATCGAAAGGCGGCTGCGGGTCGATTCGACAGAGAAAAGGAGTGCGTTTGTGTGAAAAATCTCCCCATGGATAAAAACTGGTGAACGCCCGCGCGTATGGATCGGAAAGAAGCTCTTTGCCGTTCATTCGATAGGTATATGAGGCATTAAGAGGAATGTCGTGAACTTCAATATGCCAAATTCCCTGGTCCGGGCCGAAAAGAGGAATTTCCATTTTCGGCTGGGAATGAGGATGGGTGAATAGACAAAGCGTGATCTGAGCGGCCTTCGGAGCATAAACGGCGAAATTCGCACTGTTGCCGGCTATCGTTAATCCCAGGGTGTCGATGCTACCCTTGTTATAGAGGAGTGGTTTTTTGATGTTTTCCACTTGTTTTGCCTAATTTTCGTATAAGTTATTGCATGTCAAGCGGTTGAAGATAGTTGTGTAGAGTTTGTTCTCCAAAGGCATAACTCCCTTCAGGTCAATACAATACCAAGCTGTAAGGCTTGGGGGTGCAAATTTAAAAACATCATACTTAAGTAAACGTTAGCTCTTTTGTGTTTTTGTGTAAAAAACTTATTTTAAATTCAATAAAATTTGTATAAAAATTCATAAGTGTGATAAAATCTTTTATTATAGAAAGTCGTTTTTGTGTGGAAATTGACAAAACTAGGCACCGAAAATCTCTTGATGTCTTTTCCAGAAAAGACTTATAACTGTCTAAGTAAAAAATGATGATTTCGCACTGGTTGCGTTTTGTGATTTTATTTTCTGATTCGCAATTGGCAGATCCGCTCAAAATTTCATGGAGGAATGCATGTCGTTTGAAAATGCCAAGGCAAATTTAAGAGAATTCGGTAAGGAACTGAATCTTGAGGCGTTGCTTTTCGATGAGAATAATACCTGTATTCTCGGTATCGATAATACTTTTTCGCTTCATATCACATATGAACCCAATTCCGATCGACTTTATCTCTATTCACCGATTCTCGATGGGTTGCCAAAGGATGATAAGATTCGTCTGAAACTTTTTGAAAGACTCTTAGAAGGTTCAATGCTTGGCGGTCAGATGGCCGGCGGCGGCATAGGAGTTGCTCCGAAAGAAGAACTTATTCTGATGCATTGTGTTCTCGATATGGGTTTAGGCGTTGACGGCAATGCTCTGCGTCGTTTTGCTCCTTTATTTGTTGAAACTGTTGAAAAATGGCGTGAAATTGTTACAAAAATTTGTGCCGGTGAAGAACCAGGTCCATTCCAGTTTCCAACAGCTCAACAGCCTCAGATGTCTTCTCCCAAGCCAGGTGAAAAGTTTATCAAGATCTAATCAAGCAAGATTCAGTCATGCGGAGTTGTCTAACGCTCCGCATTTATTAACCGGGGCGGTATAAAGTTCTCGATATGGCTTCCAGGGGTTCCGTAATTTTTTTTTCATTCTCATCGATTGCGGATTTTACCTGTTTGACGCTGGTCATGACTGTTGAATGATCGCGATTGAATATTCGGCCAATTCCTTGAAATGGTATTCGTAAAATGTTTCGACATAAAAACATAGCAATTTGCCGCGGCTGGGCGCATTCGCGCATTTGAGACAAGCCGGTTAAATCCTCCGCACGAATGCCGAAATAATGGGCTGTTTTTTCAATAATTTTGTCGCAAGTCAATGCGGCATCGGATTCCTTTCTCAAAAGATCGGATAAAATATGTTCGATATGACTCAATTCAAAATTTTTTGGGCTGCGTAGTGCAATTGCATGAAGCGCTTCGATCGAAGCAGCCGGGTTGCTGGAAAAACGTTGAAGAAGAAATTCAAAGAGATTCAAAGGTGGTTTTAAATCCAGAACAAGCGCTTTTTTTTGAAGAATTTGTCTGAGAACCGTTGAATCGGGAAGTTCGAGATTCAGAGTGATGCCCCATTCAAATCGGCTAATCAGACGGGGTTCGATATCTTGAAGATGGCTGGGTTTTTCTTGCGCGCTTATAATGATCAAACGCTGCTGTGTGTGAAGCGCGTTAAATGTATGAAAAAATTCTTCCTGTGTTGCGTTTCTGCGGGCAAAGAGATGGGCATCATCGACAATGAGCACATCGATTTCGCGGTATGCTTTACGAAATTCCAACATATGTCCAAGGCGGATCGCTTGTACAAAATGCTCGGTAAAACTCTGTGCGTTCACAAAAAAAACTTTTTTGCCTTTTTCTAACAGTGCGTGGGCGATGCCGGATAAAAGATGCGTTTTTCCGCATCCGGATGGACCGGAAATAAATATGGGATTGAAGATGATCTGATCGCTTTGGCAAATTTCTCGAGCCATTTCAGAGGTCATCTGATTGGATTTTGAGACGATGAAGTTTTCGATGCGGCATTCTTTATCGATTAAATCGGGGACAATTTGAATGTCGATCTCAGGAGGCGGTTGCTTTTGGTTGTTTTCAGAGCTGATCCAATGAATTTTGATGGGTCTTTGATTGTTGTTCAAAAAACTTGTTGCAATGCGCTGGCGGATATGTTGCTCAAACCATGATCTTTGAAAAGGCGTTGCCTCCAAGTATAGGTTGCCGGCATCGAAACGGATGACCTTGATTGGTCGAAGCCATTGCGCAACGGTTTGTTGGCCCAAATCCGTTTCGAGCGTCGAGAGAAAATCCTCCCAAGCCTTCATAAAATTACTTTTTTAAAGCAATTGTTGGCGTCTCTTTGAGTTTTTTTGTCAAGTACCATTGCTGCAAAATCCCAAGCAGGGTGGAGGAAAGAAAATAGATGTTTAATCCCGAGGGAAAACTATAAAACATCACAGTGAAAACAATCGACATAACATTGCCCATCATTTTCTGCTGTTTTTGTGATTCGGACAGATCTTTTGCATCTTTGGGAAGCTTGGATGTCATTTTTTGCTGCCAGAACATTGCAGCTCCCAGAAGGACGGGAAGAAAATGGAATTCGTTCCCAATCATGAAGATTGGATAATTCCAACTAAAAATAACGTCGGGTGCAGCTAAATTGTCAATCCATCCGGGTATAAACGATGCTCCACGGAGTTGGAAGGTCGATTTAAGTAAGTAGAACATTCCAATCAAAAACGGCATTTGGAGCAGCATGGGAAAGCAGCCGCTAAATGGATTGATGCCCTGTTCCCGATAGAAGTTCATCACTTCAAGCTGGCCCTTTTTGGGATCTTTTTTAAATCGATCCTGAATGGCTTTCACTTTCGGGGCGATTTCCTGCATTCGAATGGTCGATTTAAGCGACCAATTATTCAATGGATACATCATTAATCGAAGGGCAATCGTCAGAAGGATGATTGAAAAACCCCAGGAATGAGAAATGGTGTAAAAAAGCCGTAGCAAAAGGTAAAGAAATTTTGAAAATGGCTGCGAGATAAAGGAAAACCATCCCTGGATGCTCTGAGCATTCGAAAATTCGGGGTTATATCCCGTGAGGGGATCGTCGTAAAGCTCATCCAGCTCTTTTAAAAGAGTGTCATCAAATGGTCCCGCAAAAATCCGAAATGTTTGGAGCCCGCTTTTTAAAGGCAAATAGGTTGAATAGCCTGCAAATTTTTCTGCCGGATAGGGTTGATAGGCTGCATCGATTACGCTTAATCGGGTTGGAACGGTTGTTCCGGGGATTTTTACGGCTCGAAACCCGTGGCCAATTTCTGTTAATGGATCCAGGATTACTCCGAGAAAACCATTCGAGTTGCTGATCCAGTGGGGCGTTAGAGAGGTGACTAGTGTAACGGGGTTTTTGTCGGATAAATCGATTGTATCTACGTCAGATTCTTGTCCACGCATCATTTGGTAGCGTAGAAGAGGACTAAATGAACCGCTGATTAGTTCGACCTCAGGCACTCCGGAGGAAAGCCACAACCCTCGCGCATCACCTTCGATTTGCACGCTGATCTCAAAACAATAGGGTCCATTTCTCTCTTCGGGAATCGTATAAGTTTTGATGATGCGTCGGTTTGATTGAGCTGCTTCAAATTGAATGAGATTTTTTTCAAACCGTTTTACGCGATATTGGAGTTGAGCCGTCTCGGGATCGTCGCTGATTACGTTTAAAGCGTAGTATTGAGGATCGATGGCGTTACGCACTGATCCATTTGCATTAAAAATAGTCCGGCGAAGGAGGGGATAGTAGCCGCCCACTGATTCTGTAGAGGGGTTTTTATTATCGACAAATTGAGCCGGGCGAGAAGGAAATCGCGCATTTGCAGACGATTCTTTGAAAATGGATCGATCCGCCTCGATTTCTTTAACCAAGCTCTTCGAATCTTTGGAAGTATGTAGGGGAAGGTTGATTTCTGCCAAGCTTCCGCCGCGCGTCGAAAAAACAAGCTGCTGATATTCATTTTCGAGCACGTATAGTTGCTCGTTGCTTAGGAAGTCGTTGCCTTGCGAAACGGCGCTAGGCTGGGCGGGTGAAGGTAGTTCGCGAGTGGCTTGGCTGTTTGTGTCGGTGCTCTTTTGTTCTATGACAGTACTGCTGGATGGTTTTTGTGAGTTGTTTTGCCATCCCGTCCAAGCTTGAATCGCAAAGAAAGCCAAGCTGACACTGACAATGAAGAGTAACGAGCGTTTATCCATGAACCAACCCTTTGTAACATCTGAAATTTATCAAATTCCTCCAATCAATGAAAGAGGTTTGCAAAATGAGTGAGTCCGGCTGCGTCCCATTTCGATTTTCAATTAAAAATAGTAAAACGAAAATTTATTTTGAAATATTAAAGCGCACTCGCTATGTTTGTTAAATATAGTAAATTATTTGTAATAAAAGGGGTGTTCTGTGTCTGTAAAAAAAAGTGTTTGTTTAAATATGATCGTAAAAAACGAAAGCAAAGTTATCAGAAGATGCCTTAATTCGGTTAAGGGTCTTATCGATTATTGGGTGATTGTTGATACGGGATCTACTGATGGAACTCAGTCTATAATCAACGAAACATTAAAAGGTATTCCAGGGGAATTGTACGAACGGCCTTGGAAAAATTTCGAACATAATCGTAACGAGGCCTTGGAGATTGCATATCCGAAAGCGAGGAATCTACTCTTTATTGATGCCGATGAAGTGTTTAAACCTTCGAAAACATTTAGTTTGGGCACGCTAGATAAGGATATATTTTTAATCAACGTCCAGCTTCCGAGCGGGACGATTTTTCAGCGTCAATTCATGGTTGGCACAAAAATCAAATGGTTCTGGAAAGGTGTTGTTCACGAACAAGTTTATACGGATGTCAAGTCTACGACGCATCGATATATTGAAGATGGGTATATCTATGCGAACGACGACGGCGGGAGGACGGGAACGGATTCACGCGTTAAGTTTTTAAAAGACGCTGAAGTTCTTGAAGATGCGCTCAAAACTGATCCGAGAAATAGCCGCTATGTCTTTTATCTTGCTAACAGCTATTCGAATGCAAGAGAGATCCAATTGGCTTTGAAACAGTATGAAAAACGAGCGCTGATGGGCGGATGGGATCAAGAGGTTTATTATTCATTATACTCAATCGGACGCATTCAGAGAGAGTTGGAGATGAACCCCGAAATATTTATCGAAAGTTTTTATAAAGCCTTTCGTTATCGACCAACGCGCGCCGAGCCGCTTTTTTGGATAGCTAACTACTATATGGATATACGAGAGTATGAATTGGCATATGATGTATTAAAAAAAGCCCTTGTCATTCCTCTTTCTAAAGACGCCATGATGGTTGAGCGACAAGTTTATGAATACATTTTGCCATGGATGTTTGCCGATTGCACCTTTTCTCAAAATAATTACGAAGAGGCGTATGCTATTTATGAAAAGTTGCTAAAAAATCCTGATCTTCCGAAAGAAATTCGCCCGATCATGATGCAAAACATGACGAAAATAAAGACGAGTTTGTCAAAATCCGTGAGAGATTCTTAGAACTCAGAAGATCCATGTCCGTGCTTTGTCTCAAGACTCGAGAGAAATTGGGTGAATAGCTCGGTTTGTCTGAGATTGTCGAGCCATTCATCCTCGGCCATTTCCTCGATCGTGGGAAGAGAGTCGGCTTTTTGAGCCTTACGAAGCAGTTCGATTGCTTCATCAAAACGGGACATAATGGAATAGAGGCCGGCGAGGTTGTAGTATGCATTTAAATTACCAAGCTGGCCCGCGCGAGTGATTTTTTGTTCGGCGTCAGCATAGCATTGATGCATGGTCTCTTGATCCAACGAATAATGGGCAAGAAGGATGGACGCCAATCCCCATTCCAGCCAAACTTCTTCGTCTTCTTCATCTTGCCGCAGGGCGAATCGGAAATGGTGAAGGGCGCGTCGAAAGTATTCCGCTTCACCGGACGATTCTCCTAAATGCCTAAGACATAAGGCTATATGGAAATGAATTTTGAGCGTTTCAGGGTCAAGGAGAAGGACGTGGAAATAGAGATCGAGGGCTCGGATATAATGGTTGTCTTCATCAGTATAGTTCCCTAACCACTCGAGGGCTGTAGCATATTTAAAGAGCCATTCGGGGTGATTGAGGAGGGCTTCTTTTTGGTTTTGTAAAAGCGATTCATAGTGAATGATTGCCTGGTCAAGATCTTTAAAATTATCGCGGAGCTCGAAAGATAGCAAATAGGCGTTGGCGGCGTCGAAGACCAGAGAAGGGCAAGCGGGTTTCAGATCTATCGCACGAGTGAAAAAACGTATTGATCTCTCGATTAGATCAAGATCATCGGTTAGGTTGGCAACCTCTGCATGGGCAGTTGCCAGAGCATGCCAAATTTCTGCGTGGGTTCGGTCAAGAGAAAGTCCGTACTGCAATTTTTCGATCGCGGATTCATAATAGTCCGGGTCGCCATAATATTGGCCAAACGCGATCATACAAATACCGTACGCATGCCATAAATCGGGATCGTCGGGATATTGATCAGTCGAGCGCAGAATTTTGTTTTCCGCTTCAATCAAGAGATTGAGGCGGTTGGTTTGTTTGCCGAGTTCGGATAGGGATTCGACCCACTGGCAAAGCAGCAGGGGATTGTTGGGGTCAATCGAGTAGCAGCGGACACATTTTTCAATGGAAAGGCTCAGTTTTTTTGGGTCGCGGTTTTGCCGCCCCGATTCGCCGAGAAGTTGCGCCCAGCCTAACCAATTTTCGGCGTCTTCAGCGGATTCCTGACAGAGATGGGCGTAGCAGTCATTGGCTAGCGAGACGTATCGCTCATCCATCGTGTTGATATAGAGCTGTGAATAGGCGTTGGCCAATGATATCCAGCCTTCCGTGTAATGCTGATTTGCCGTTACAGCGTTTTTTAAATAGTCAACAGCTTGGAGGTAGAGGCGGGAGTCGTTGATTAAAAGCCCCATTTGCAAGTAAGCATTTCCGCAATCATTGAGAAATTTAGGCGGCAGAATGTCTTGCGAGTTCATCGAGGTTTGGAATGCCTGGATTGATAGACGGACGTCGACTGCTTCACCGGAATGTTGCGCTAGCTCAGTCCAGACAAGACCATAATCCCAGTAGAGTTGCGCGAGTACAGGCCGAGGAACTTCTTTGCTATAATCAATAGCTCGCTGCAATTTTTCTTTTGCCTCGAGATAAAAATGGTGCTCGTTATATGCGATGCCGAGTTGTAACAGAACGCTGCCCCAGCAAGACCATATTTCGAATCGATCGGGAGCGAGTTGTACTGCGAGCTTAAAGTATCTGCTCGCGATGAGAAGGGCTTTTTCTTTGTCTTCCCACATGCCGTAATCGAAAAATGCTCGGCCTTCTCGGTACCAGATTTCGAAATTCTCGGGCGTGAGTGTTGCAGCCGCTTCAAAATGGCCAAGAGCTGATAAATCTTCATTTAGCAGAGCGATTTCTCCCCGAGCCAGGTATTGATCGGCGAGCAGCGCTTTTTGCTCGATCGGTAGGTGTTCCCAGCGTTTTGGATCGGTTTCAGCCAAGTTGTCCACATCTGCCTTGCGAGGGAAGAGTCGAGAAAAGATTTTTCGAAACGAGTTCGTTTGCAACATGGTCAGCAGAAGTTATGATAAGGAGCGGATTATAGAGGAGCTCTTTTTTTTTGCCCAGCACACACATCTGTGTATTAATTATCAGTGCTTTAGATTTTTTATAATATGATAATTTTTATTAGCAAATTGGATGAGTTGGGCTCGATTTGGTTTAAAATTATCGCTATCGGGCAATTCAGCGAGGGTAATGGGGATTTTAAATTTTGGTAAGAATGTGAAGAGGTAATGGAGGATTTGATGATGAGAGAGAGATGTTTTGACAAACGCCAGGGGACGAGTCCCAAACTCTTCGTCGACAAGAGGGACAACGATCGCTTGTTCAACATTTGGACAGGAGAGAATGGCGATCTCGATCTCTTCCGGCTGGATATTTTCCCCGCCGCTGATAAATTGAAAGTCTTTACGACCAATGATCGCAAAACCATATTCCTCGTGATAAATTGCGCAATCGCCACTCGAAAACCAGTCGGTGAAAGGACGCTGCGGCGGGTTTCCGTATCCGGAGAATAGGCTAGCACCGGAAACAAGGAGCTCGTCTTGAAAAATTTTTACTTGTCGGCCGGGAAGCGGATGGCCGAGATAAGGAATTTGGTTATTCCATACCGGTCTGGATGTGAGAAAAAGGGTTGAGCTCATCTCCGTCAATCCATAGGTCAATAAAAGTTGGAGATTTTTTTTGATCGCTCGGTCGTAAAGATTTTGCGCTATGGGTGCGCCGCCGATCAAAAGCTGCGTAGATATCGTTTGAAAATCGCATTGCATTAGACGGTAGAGCTGCGTCGGAACCAATGAAGCATATCGCGTATGGGCTGATTTGATGCGGTCGGGATAGGAGAGCCGTTTGTCTTCCAGAACAACTGTTCCCCCACTGCAAAAAGCGCGTAAAAGAACTCCGAGCCCCCCCACGTGATGCAACGGCAAGGAAAGAAGCCAGCGATCTTGAGGCTGTGCGCCAAGAGTGTGAGCAACCGTTTCGGCACTCTCGAAGAGTTGGCTGAGAGTAAATGCGGCCCATTTTGCATCGCCGCTCGATCCTGAGGTGAGCAAAAGAAGAGCGATCGAGTCTAGATCAAGCTCTTTTCTTTCATCGAACGATTCGGCAAAAAATGGAGAGGCATCATCAATCAATAATTGAGGATGAATCTCCTGGAGGCGCTTTTGAATCCCGGCCGGAGGCAAGCGGGGAGAAATGAGTGCCACAATGAGCGAGAGACGCCATGCCGCGAATAAAAGGGCAACGGTCCTTTCATTGGCATGTGACGGCAACGCGATACAATCGCCCTTTTTGAACCCCCTTGAGCGCAATTGATGCATAGCGCGCCCTGTTAGGTTGTCGAGCTCAGCATAGGTGCAGGAGGGGGCGATTGCGATTGCTTTTTTTTCGCCAACGCTTAAGGGGCATAATCGCTCAGCCATGTTCGATCCAAAGGTGGTAATGGATGATCACAGAGCATCCCGTTTTTTATGGGCATAGGAAAGAAATTGCCGTGAAAAAATCGATGCGTATCGAGCCCGATGGCGGTTTGCAAAGAAAAGCGAGCGTGAAGATGCGCGATATGTAATAGAGCGATCGCGCTTTCAAAAGAAGAGCTGAATATTAGTTTTTTGCCCTGTTTTTGCCCGAGTTGAATCAAGTAATCCAGACGGCGGCCGAGTAAAGTCGGTTTCAATATCAATGCGTGCAAGTTGGGAAGATGAATCCAGTTGTTTTCAGGTTCTCTAAGCGTTTCATCCAGAGCGAGGGGAAGATTGGAAAGCTTGTGGAGTTTGTGTAGATCATGGGTGGGCTCTTCAATGTACTCGATGCCGGTTGGATTGAGCTGATTAAAAAATAGCTGAGCTTTTTTGAAACTCCATCGCCGATTAATGTCGATTCGCAATCGAATGCGGGGGAGTTGAACGCGGGCGATAAAATCAAGAGCTTCGCGGACGGAATGGTTTTTGATCTTGATTTTCAGTGTTTTAAATCCATTGTGCAAAGCTGTTTCGGCATCAGAGAGGCTCGTTACGAGAGCGCAGAGAGGAATGCGAGGAAATGATGAGGGAAATGGGAGCTCTGCGCATCTGAGTCCGAAATCGGAGGACGGATAAGAGGCTCTGTTGTGAATGGAGACGATCAGATCATCGACGGATTCTTTGCTCCAGCCAGGCAGCGGAGCCGCTTCGCCATATCCCGTCTCGCTTTGGAAGATCAATCCCTGACGATTTGTTATTGTCAAAAGCGGTGTCGAAATGGGTATGTTATAAGAATAAATGCGCATATACCGAACGTGACTCAAAAATGATTGTATAAAAGACTTTTAAGGGAGTTTGGGGAAGCGAGAGAAATCGGGTTTTCTCTTTTCATTGAATGCATTTCGCCCTTCTTGTCCTTCTTGTGACATGTAAAAAAGGAGGGTGGCATTACCAGCCAATTCTTGCAACCCTGTTTGTCCATCGCAATCGGCATTCAGCGCTGCTTTGAGGCATCGAAGAGCCATTGGGGAATGGCGCAAAATCTCTTGGCACCACTGAATTGTGGTCGTTTCCAATTGATCATAAGGCACCACGCAGTTGACAAGTCCCATTTCCATTGCTTCATGTGCATTGTATTGCCGGCACATAAACCAGATCTCCCTCGCTTTTTTTTGACCCACAATGCGAGCGAGATATCCCGCACCATATCCGCCATCGAATGAGCCTACTTTGGGACCTGTTTGACCAAATATGGCATTATCGGCCGCGATG
>Ga0209777_10003824_pt1 | contig 18261 bp, 21 predicted proteins | sample FrelakmetHBP12HB_FD_187147 | JGI IMG/M metagenome (GOLD analysis project Ga0209777, IMG submission 187147) | Freshwater lake sediment microbial communities from the University of Notre Dame, USA, for methane emissions studies -HBP12 HB (SPAdes)... | ecosystem: Environmental > Aquatic >...
CATATTTGCCCATGTTGTCGTTAATACGTCGCCCGGCGAGAATTACTTCGGGATGGTAACCTATGCTTTGGGCTTTATAAGTGAGATAATAAGGATCAACGCCGATGCAGTGACCGCCGACCAAACCTGGACGGAATGATAAAAAATTCCATTTTGTTTCCGCCGCTTCCAAAACTTCAATGGTGTCAATTCCCATTTTATTAAAAATTATAGACAGCTCATTCATCAAAGCGATGTTGATGTCACGCTGAGTATTTTCTATTACTTTGGCCGCTTCGGCAACTTTTATTGATGATGCCTTATGCAGGCTGACTTTAACTATTGAGCTATATATTCCCTCCAAAAAATCCAGAGTTGACTGATCGGATGCGGAAATAATTTTTACTGTGTTATCAATAGTATGCACTTTGTCACCGGGATTGATGCGTTCGGGAGAGTAACCGACCGTGAAATCACGGCCGAATTTAAGTTTTGATTCTTTTTCTAGAACAGGGATGCAAATATCTTCGGTCGCGCCGGGATAAACGGTGGATTCGTAAACTACACAAGAACCGGAAGATAAATGCCGGCCGATTACGGCGGAAGCATTTTCTATCGCGCGCAAATCAGGAACATGGGAATCGTCTACCGGCGTGGGAACGGCGACTATGAAAAGCCTGCAGTTGGAAAGCTTGGTGGCATCAGAGGTAAAATGAATAGCGGCTTTTTTTAATTCAGCAGCGGTAAGTTCCAGAGTGCGATCATGGCCATTTTTTAATTCGGTAATATTGACATCGTTATTGTCATAACCAATAACTTTAAAGTTACGTGATAAATGAGCGGCCAGCGGTAATCCCACGTATCCCAAACCGATAACAGCGATTATGTCTTTTTTGGCAAAAAAAGATTGGACGGATAGCTGTTTTCTCATGACTCGATTCCTCGGATAAATTTATAATACAAACTAATGCAAACATTACAGTAATAATAGGCGGTTGTCAATCCCGCGACTTGGAATCCGTGGGCTCTAGACGGGAAGAGGAAAAGGCGTGACGCGCTGGAGGTCGCGTTATTCTCTGCTTTGCGGGATAGCCACGATAGCCTTTGGCTACGGGATAAATTCAACTAAAAGATATTACCGCACTGCGTTTGCAATATCTTAGTTTCATTTATTCGACCTGCAAGCTTCAGCACATGTGACCTTCAGGTTGTGCACTTTGTTTCTGAAGCTTGGGGTCTCATTATTTTAGGGGCCTCCGGCTCCTGTAACCTAAAGGTCATCTGCGACCGGAGGGGGCTCCACTTAGGTGGTCATAGCTTTTTCAAGGCAGATGCGCAAGCATCCAGGGTAAAAGCAATATCGGCATCACTATGGGCAAACGATAGGAAAACTGCCTCAAATTGTGAAGGAGACAACCATATATTTTTTTTCAACATACTATGAAAAAAACGGGCAAATAGCGCCGTATCTGATTTTTGGGCGGAAGCTAAGTCATAGATAGGTCCTTCCTGGAAGAATATCGTAAACATCGAATGGACGCGGTTGATGCAAACGGAAATCCCTTTGGCGGCAAATAGGTTTTTCATTCCACTGCAAAGTTTATTAGTTTGATCATCCAGTGCGGAATAAGCGGAAGTTTTTGCTTTAAGGATTTGGAGAGTAGTTAAGCCTGCAATGATAGCCAAAGGATTGCCGGAAAGAGTGCCGGCTTGATATATTTCGCCCAGCGGGGCGATCTTTTCCATGATTTCCTTTTTACCCCCGACGGCGCCGACGGGCATTCCTCCGCCGATTATTTTACCTAAACAAGTCAAGTCGGGTTTAATTTTTATTAAATTCTGATAACCGCCAAAGTTAAAACGAAATCCGGAAATTACCTCATCGAAGATTAAAACTATGCCGTTTTTTTCCGTAAGCCTTCTTAGCTCTTCTAAAAATGCAGCCCGCGGAGGAATCACTCCCATATTACCCGCTACTGGCTCAACAATAACGGCTGCCAGTTGCGAGCCATACCGCTCGATTGTTGTTATAAGAGCTTCTAAGGAATTGTAGGGCAGACTCAAGGTTAGGCGTGATAATTCATCAGGAATTCCCGGAGACCCGGATAGGTTTAGGGTTGTCATGCCGGATCCTGCCTTGACTAAAAGTGAATCGACATGGCCGTGGTAACAGCCGTCGAATTTGGCAATCATATTCTTGCCGGTAAAACCGCGCGCCAGACGTATTGCCGTCATTGTTGCTTCCGTGCCGGAATTGGTCATTCGCACAAGCTCTATGGAGGGGATAGCCGAACAGATTAGCTTGGCCATTTCAGTTTCCGCTTCAGTCGGTGCGCCGAAGCTTGTTCCCTTTTGAGCAGTGCGGCGAATAACAGAAATTACCTCGGGATGAGCGTGACCTAAAATCATCGGCCCCCAGGATAAGACATAGTCAATATATTTCTTACCGGAGATATCATAAATTTTACTGCCTTTAGCTCGGCTAACAAAGAGAGGATTACCGCCGACCGCGTTCCAGGCGCGTACGGGAGAATTGACACCGCCGGCGATAACATGCCTGGCTTCAGTAAAATAATCCGACCGTGTTTTCGGCATTAAAAATACTCCGGAGATGTCTTTTTATATTCTTTTAAGCTTTCCAAAATTAAAAAGTCATGGATATCAATGGAAGCCGCCATTTTATTTATCAGAGAAGCCATATCTTCGCTTTTGGTGTGCAGCATCGTAAACAGATTGTATTTGGACTTAAATACCGGATTCCTTTCGTAGCAATGGGAAATGAAGGAAAATGATGCAAAAGTAGTTCCGGCTTTTTCTATTTGATTCTCAGGGACAGACCAGACAACCAGCGCGTTTTTTGCGTAGCCGATTTTATGGTGGCGTAAAACAGCTCCAAACCTGCGTATATAACCTTCCGTATTCAGCTTCTTTAATATATTAATAATTTCCTTTTCTGTTACGCCGCAGGAATCCGCGATCTTCCGGAAAGGGCGACTTTCTAACTGAATATCGCTCGTAAGCAGGCCGGCGACTTTAATTTTTTTAGCGATAATTTTTTCCACAAATAAGTTTTAACCTGCTTGATAAATAAAATCAAGAAGTGTGTTATAAACAAATATTTCTTGACAATTATTATGTGGAACATTAAAAATTAGTTAACTAGGAAATTGAAGAGTTAAAATACGAAAGAAAGGAGGTGCACGGAAGTTTCAATTTTTAGTAAGTCAATATTAATTAAGTAAGGAGAATTCAAATGAAAAAAGGTTTTATTTACACGGTGATGGCTACATTGTTGATTATTGTTTCTTCTCCCTTTGCTTTTGCGGCTGCTGAAGCAGCGAAAACGGCAACTGTCGATTATACAAAAGCAATTATAGTTGGTTGCTCCGTGTTGGTTGCCGGTTTAGCCATAGCTTTTGGTACAATCGGTACAGGATTGGGTATGGGGAACGGGTTAAATGGCGCTACCAATGCTGTAGGGAGAAATCCGGAAGCGCAAGGCAAAGTACTTCTAACCATGATGGTTGGTCTGGCGATGATTGAATCACTGGCCATTTATGCGCTGGTGGTTTCTTTAATCTTGCTTTACGCTAATCCGCTATTGAAATATATCGGCGGATAATTGGTGCTATCATAAAGAATTAGGGAGGGGAAGCGTGCATCGACTTTCACTCCCTTTTTTTTCAATGAGACTCGAATTCCGAAAGCGAAGCGCCGCGGGATTCGTTAGCCGAATTGATCCCGCCAGAGGCGGAGGGCATCGTAGATGCCTGTGGTAATGACACCGCATTCAGGAGTGAAGCGAACCCCCAATTTGATAATCAAATTAATGTCTTTGAGGACAAAGTTTATTTGACGGCAGGTATAAAGACTGCTCTTAGTCACTTTCTTCCTGTACTCAACAATTCTTCAACCGCGCTAGATATGCTAGATTTCCATTGTAATAAACACAATTCACCTCTTTTAGTGATGTTTATTTGATGCAATTTGCACAGGAAATATTGGTGATTATTTACTTGACTATGGAGTTCAGGTTTTATAAGAGATAACATCTCTTATTAATTGAAAAATCCAGAAAACAGAACGTTACTTGGAACACCGTTAGAGCTAGAGCAAATGCGTTTTGCCTGAAAAAGCCAACCCTTTTCATCAAGGGACGGAAAGCCACGGGTCTAAGTCTTATCAGAGATCGCCGAGCCGCCAGGTATGAATCCATGTAGTGATTTATGCAAGGCGGCTTTTTAGTTCGAAAAGGAAGTCTTTATCAATATAGTAAAGTGAACCGGACATAAACGTAAGCAGCAACGATCACGATTGATTTGATTAGTGCGCAATTATTGGGAGGTATGATTTATGATCATTTGCATTATTATAATAGGCATATGTTTTATCGCTTGGATATTCCTATTATTACCCTCTACGGCTTATTTAAGAACAGGATGGCTCACTCGCTTTGAAGTGCTAAAGTCTCGCCTTGATGAAAGCGCCTTGAAGTTTTACTTTCAACAATTTTTTCCTGCTAAAAAAAATATAAAAAAAGAGAATTTCAAGAAGGAATTTGAAAAACTTTTTTTCCAAAATTATGGAAGGCGTCATTATATTCTTCCTCTTATTTTTCTGGCGCTTATTTCTTTAATTGGAATGTTGTTGGTTATGAACAATCTTTTTATATGGTTTAAAATATATCCAGCCCTTGAGCCTATTTCCCCGATTGCCGTTAGTGCATTTCTTGGTGCTTACATGTGGGTAACCTATGATCAACTTCAAAGATTCAGAACACGAAATTTTACTTCACACGATGTCTGTATTTGCAGTTTTAGATTCTTGATTGCCGTCCCCCTTGGCTTCAGTTTCGCTGCTATATTCAATGATGCAGTTGGCATTACTTCCGCATTTTTATTGGGTACATTTCCTGCTGATACTTTGTTTAAGTATTCAAGGAGATACGTAAACCAAAAAATGAACGTTACTGATCAAAGTGACCAATTATCAAATGAACTTGAACAATTGCAGTCGATTAATAAAGAAGAAGCAGAGAGATATCGAAATGAAGGCATAACGAACATTCTAGAATTAGCGTATGCCGATCCTGTTGATCTGACCATTAGAACAAATTTTGATTTTAATTATGTATTGGATTGCTCCAGCCAAGCATTGCTCTGGTTGTATCTTGGCAAGAATATCGAGAAAGTCCGCGCCCTAGGACTCAGAGGAGCACAAGAAGCGTATATTCTTTTCGAGGGAATTAATTCTACTAAAGATAATGAAAAAGAGATGTATCAAGGCAATTTCACAGAAATTGCTAAAGCACTTGGCCTATGTGAAAACGCGTTTAAAGTAGCTTTAATGCAGATTGCTGAAGATCCATACACGGAATTTATATGTGACATATGGACGTAAAAGACTAGCCACTGGCTATGCCACCGGTGGTCATGGCTGTTTTAAGCGGCGATGTCACTGCGCTGTGCATCGTTAGTTTTACATTAGATCAATTATTCCAAATGAAGACCCTCAAAATATTTATTCACTTGGCTGATCCTTGTTAGGTATGGAACGCCATTGGTTTAGAAATAGAAAGTTTCGAAATAAATCAGATTCTCGTCGGCCTGACAACGAGTCTTGGCGGCTAGCCTTGGAACGTGCAGTGCCGCGGGGCACGGGAGGTCTTTTATGATGAAAAGATTACTTTTAGTTTTGATTGTTGCGATCGGGCTTAGTGGCTGCGCTGGCTTGACCCAGTTTCCGGTGGTAACCAAGGACTACAACCAAGCGCTTCGTGACCTGGATGCGGAATACGCGGTGGCGGTCAATCGAATCTATGGTCCGGATCTCATAGAGGTAACCGGAGCGGGGGCAACCCCGTCGACAGGATCGGCTTTTGTCCCGCCCAGTGCCGATGAACAGAAACGAATCCGAAGAGCGATGATGGAACGCCGCATGGCGGTGATCGACGCGTATTTCAAGGAATTCCAGGCCGCATTGGTCAAGGAGAACGTGGGGTCCGAATTCGGGATCGCGATCCTCGGCGTTGGCGTCGGGGCGGCAGGCTCGCTGGTGTCGGAGACTGCCAGTCAGATTCTTTCCGCCGTGTCCGGGGGGCTGGCCGGCGCTCAAGCTGCCTACGGCAAAGCCGTGCTCTATGACAAGGCCATGTCGGCCCTGCTTGCGCAAATGCAGGCCGGTCGCAAAGCCGTGGCGGCCCAGATCTTTCAGCGTTGGGACCTGGACCTCGAGGAGTATCCGATGTGGATGGCCAGGACGGATCTCGATGCCTACTACTTCGCCGGGTCGCTTCCGGGCGCCATTCTCGGGACCGCCGCCGATGCCAAGGTGAAGGAAACACAAGCTGACGCGATTCTCTTGCGTCCGATTACCGCGGAAAGTGCGAGCGAGGGGATGGTTACCAAGAGGGACGACATCAAAGGTAGAATAGCAAAATTGGACGGCGCCAAGGCAAAGGAATTGGTAGCTGCGATCGAGAAAAAAGCCCAAAGCTCGGAGTCCTTCAAAGAAGCCAAGAAGATCTTAGACAATCAATACCCGGTCGCCACGCGCCCTAAGGACACGGACGGAAAGACAGCCATTGTGGTGTTGCGGCGAGCCGTCATTCACTCGGTTAAAAGCCCAGACGAAGTCAAAGAATGGGAGAACCTGATAGACACGATAGAAGAACAGTAGTCCAGGCTAGGTCGATCGTGTCGTGTCGGAGAAAGGAGAGTATCACGTATGATTACACATACCAAGGTAAGTGTGACCAAAGAGATGTTTGCCAAGAGGAACGAACACAATAGTAGAATAGCAAAATTGGACGGCGCCAAAGCAAAGAAACTGATAACTGCGATCAAGAACAGAGCCCAAGGCTCGGATTCCTTCAAAGATGCCAAGATGATCTTAGACGATCAATACCCGGCCAACTTGCGCTCTAATGACACAGACGGAAAGACAGCCATTAAGATGTTGCAGCGAGCTATCATTCACTCGGTTAGAAGCCCAGAAGAAGCCAAAGAATGGGAAACCCAGATAGACACGATAGAAAAACAGTAGTCCAGGCTACGTCGATCGTGTCGTGTCGGAGAAAGGAGGGTATCACGTATGAGTACACAGCCTAAACCGATCAAAGAGCCGATTGATGGACTCACGGATGAAGAGATTCAGCGGCTCAAGGACGAAAGGATAAAAGAAGGAGCAACGAGCTGCGAGGTCGTCACGGAAGGCGGTCACAAATACCTGGTGACACAGTATCCGCCTGTGCCTTAGAAGTAGCATCCGCATGAGAGCTAGTCAGGGATGTAGTTGACTATCGTGACAAAGTCCCGCCCCGGCTGAGGGTGGCAAGTGGCAGAGGTAAGGTATTGACGTCGGAATGGAATGATGGGGACGCTCTTGAAATGTTGACATGTGGTGTGTAAGAAACGATACAAAACATTGCCCAACGAGTCAATTCGGCGGACGTCTTACAGCCGCCGCTGATTTTGTTGTTAAATATTTCAAACGCAAATCATTAAAATATTTATTCACCATGTTTGTTTCTTTGTAGGTGTTAACAATAACCGACGTAAAACTTAATTAGACACTTTTTGTCAAGTCAACTATGGGCCCCAGGACAATTAATGCCTAGATATTGCAAATAAAGTGAAGCGGGATTAATGATGCCGCATCAACGAACCTGAAGAATTACAACCATCTTATTAAGTTAATCGTCAATAATAACTCTACCGCGTAAAACTTTTTTTTCGGTTTGTTTATGCTTGGCGGTGAGGATTTTTTCTTTCGCCCGCTTCGTCCGTTTCCTCTTTTGGCGCCGAATCTTTTCTATCTTATCTCTTTTTTCGGCGATAAAACCTTTTTGCATAAATTCAATTTTATCTAGCAATAAACGGCGAGCCAAATAGCGGTTTAATGTCTGTGATCGCTCCCGCTGGCATTTTACTGTAAGACCGGTAGGAATGTGGATGAGGTAAACACAAGAGGAACTTTTATTAACTTTTTGTCCACCCGGTCCGGAAGAGCGGATAAAGGATTCTTCCAGGTCATTTTCAGCGACCCCCAGATTCAGCATTCTTGCGGAAAGGGCTTTTTCTTTTTCTCGGGAAACAGGCATGATTGATATAACGCTTACGGGATGGAATAAATTTCGTCGTAGATTAAACGGATCCAATTTTGAGTAAGAATTTCTTTGGCCTCCTCCAGTTTATCCACGCCGATTATCAGGATAGTTTCTTTGCCGATGCGATTAATTGTAGTGTAAAGATAATGGATATTGATTTCCGCTTTGGCCAGAGGCTTCAAGATAGCATTCATGCCTCCTGCATGCAAGGGAACTTCCACGGCCAATACAGGCGTAACTTCGAAGTTAAAGTTGAAACTTTTCAAAACAGCAGCGGCACGATCCGGATCATTTACGACAAGCCGTACAGTACTATCGACAGCAGTGCTGGCTGCGGATACGGCTTTGGTGCTGATATCTTCCGAATCCAGAATATGAGTAAGTTTGGCAAAAGAACCGGGGATGTTGCCCAACAAGACGGAAATTTGTTTTACGGCCATAGATGATTTATCCTTTACTTGTCCTCAATATAATCGAATCCGGCGGCAAAGGCCTTACGATTGACTTCCGTGGCGGCTTTTTTCTTGCTGCCCATGATCGATTCCAAGTTTTTCAAATACATTTCAGCAGAAACCAGGTTTGTTTTTTTAATAAATGTGCCCATCATGATGATATTGGCCGTTTTACTATTGCCTAATTCTTGCGCCATATCACCGCAGGGAATAGCGCAGACTTTAATATCCGATCGGTTGGGACGAACTTCGACAATAGAAGAATTTAAGAAGATAGTTCCTCCGGCGGACAATTTATTTTGAAAAGTAAAAAGGGAAGGTGAGTTCATGGCGACAAGATAATCCGGCTCCGATGCGACCGGAGAAGCAATTTCCTCATCGGCTATGGCCACCGTGCAGTTGGCTGTTCCGCCTCTTACTTCCGCGCCGTAAGCGGGAAGATAAGTTACATGATAGCCGCTGTTCATCGCGCTATGAGCAAGACTTAAGCCCATCATTAAAACGCCCTGGCCGCCAAACCCCGAAAAAATTGTTTTGACGATCATTATACGGCCTCCGCAATTTTCTTTTCCGGAGTAATATTATCTTTGAAAACACCGAGCGGAAATTCTTTGCTCATCACTTGGTCAATCCATTTGCAGGAATCTATGGGCATCATTTTCCAGTTCGTCGGGCAGGGGGAGAGTATTTCCACCAGGGAAAATCCCAAGGAGTCAAGTTGACATTGGAAAGCCTTTTTTATCGCTTTCCTTGTTTTGTTGATATTGGCCGGCGACGTTACCGTACATCTTTCTACATATGTTACGCCTCTTAATGGAGAGAAGAGTTCGCATACCTTGACCGGATAACCGTCCAGAGTCTTATGCCGCCCCGCAGGAGTGGTTGTTGTTTTTTGTTCCAGTATCGTTGTCGGAGCCATCTGCCCGCCGGTCATGCCATAAACAGCATTGTTGATAAAGATGACGGTGATGTTTTCTCCCCGGTTGGCCGCGTGAATGCTCTCGGCGATGCCGATGGCGGCAAGATCTCCATCTCCTTGATAAGAAAATACAACACGGTCAGGCAATGTTCGCTTGATCCCCGTGGCCATTGCCGGGCCTCTTCCGTGCGGCGCTTCGATCATATCGAAATCGAAGTAATTATACGCCAATACAGCGCAGCCTGCCGGCGGGACGCCAATGGTGATTCCTCTGATTCCCAATTCATCAATCACTTCAGCTATGAGCCTATGCGCAATGCTGTGTCCGCACCCGGGACAATAATGAAAAATATTTTCTTTTAAACTTTTTGGCCGGCTATAAACTTTTTTTACCATGTTTTTTCTTGTCCTTAAATTCACTATATATTAATCGTTTTTGTCGTAGTTACGAGCAATGACGTTGGCCAGCTCCGAAGGTGTCGGTACAGCGCCGCCGGGGCGGCCGTGAAAATCAATATGAGCGTAGCCCTGCAGGGAAAGGCGGACGTCATCCAGCATTTGACCGGTACTCATTTCAAAAACCAGAAAGTTCTTAACTTTATCCGATAAAGCGCGCAGATTCAATTCGGGGAAAGGCCAAAGAGTTATCGGACGGAATAGCCCTACCTTCATTCCATTATCGCGCAAACGTTTAATGGCTCCCTTGGCAATGCGGGCGGCAGTTCCGTAAGCGACAATAACCATCTGGGCATCTTCAATTTGATGCTCTTCATAGCGTATTTCATTTTCGGTAATAATTTTATATTTGCGCGCCAATTTCCAATTGTGCTCTTCCATATCAATGGCATCGAGAATAAGACCACGGATAAATTTACTTTTGCCGGTACCCGCACCCCGCAAAATAAATTTTTCATTGTAGGAGCGGGCTTTTGGTTTCTTAAATGTGACGGGTTCCATCATCTGGCCCATCATGCCGTCGGCAAGAATCATCACCGGTGAGCGGTATTTATCGGCGAGATCGAAAGCATCCATCGTTAAATCGGCCAATTCCTGGCAGGTGGCCGGCGCGAAAACGATTGTGCGATAATCGCCGTGACCGCCGCCGCGGGTAGCCTGAAAATAATCACCTTGCGACGGACGAATATTTCCTAATCCGGGCCCGCCACGCATAATATTGACGATAATGCCCGGCAGTTCGCAGGCGGCCATGGAAGAAATTCCTTCCTGTTTCAGAGAAATTCCGGGGCTGGACGACGATGTCATCACTCTGGCCCCGGCGGCACTGGCGCCGGCAATCATATTAATTGCGGCGATTTCGCTTTCCGATTGAATAAAAACGCCCCCCGGAGTACTGCGCATGTGATCGGCCATATACTCGGTAAGTTCATTCTGGGGCGTAATCGGGTAGCCGGCATAAAAGCGGCATCCGGCGCGAATTGCCGCCTCGCCGATGATATTATTTCCGGACATCAATACTTTATTCACGGTAAACCTCGATGGCTACTTCCGGACACATTATGGCGCACAAAGCGCAGCCGGTGCATTCCTTTTCCTTGTTTGCACACACAGGATGGTAGCCATGGGAGTTGTATTCTTTGGTTGAGGTAATGTGGCCTTGGGGACAGAAATGAATACAGAGGTGGCATTCCTTGCAATGTTCTTTATCAATTTTTATGTATCCTTTCAAAATTCGATCCCCAAAAAAGTTTTATGTTGGTATTATAATAATGCTAGTCAGTCTAAATTAAATTGCGCAAAATGGCTGGAAAGTCAAGTATTTTCCTGCAACTATTCGAGAAGAACGCAATAAATAGATTAAAGTTTGCTGATTTGATATCCCTCCAATTTCATGGCAACCGAGCGCTGTAAAAGTTCCAGGGTAATTACGAAAAACTCCTTTTTGAAATCGCTTTTTACTACGATACCTTCCAATCCGGCAAACGGTCCGTCGATAATGCGCGCCGGTTCGCCCACTTTGGGAAATTTTATGGTGAAAACTTCTGCTTTTGTTTCGATAAGACGCCGGATAGCATTAATTTTATCGTCCGGTACAGGTATAGGTTCGGAATTTTCTCTTTTCCCTAAAATACTAACTACACCAGGTGTTTTCAAAATAATTATTTTTTTTTCATTGTCCAAACCAAAGAATTCTACAAAAAGGTATCCGGGGAAAAGAGGAATAAAGATTTTTTTCTTCCGGTCTTTGCGCTTGCTCCATACTTCCGTCTCGGGCAGAAAAGTTGTAATGTTTTTTTGGGCAAGGGCAAAGTTTGCTTTATATTCATGGCGGCTTTTTGTGTGTACAGCATACCAAGGCATTGATAATATCCGCTAATTTTATTTTTTTAAAATAGATTTTTATTCTTCCTATAAAAAGCGGCTGTCGATAATGATATCTTCTCCGCATCTTCTAATTTTACGAATAGATAAAAATTTTGCCGAATTCAGGTTCCTAATATTCAAATCGCCCACTGCTTCGATTCCCTTACCTAAAATTTTTGGCGCAATCATCGTTACTAAACGGTTGGCTAAGTTATCTCTTAAGATAGAAGTAATTATTTGAGCTCCGCCTTCTATTAACACCGACGATATACCTCTTACCGCAAGCTTTTTTAATAGCTTTTTCAAATCAACTTTTCCCTGTTTGTCGGCATCGACGGCGATTATTTGGGCGCCTGTTGCGGTAATCTTTTGAAATTGGGTATCATCGCAATTTTTAATTGTGGCAATAAGTGTTTTTGCCGGTGAGGTATTTTGTAAAACTTTGGCTTGGTTATTAATCTGTAACTGGGAATCAACGATAATTCTCAGCGGATTGCGGCCGCGAACTAGTCGTATTGTGAGTTCGGGATCATCTTTTTTTACGGTTCCGGCTCCGACTAAAATGGCGTCGTGTTCGGCTCGGAGTTTATGGGCATATTTCCTGGAAGCCTCAGAGCTTATCCATTGCGATTGGCCTTTAGTTGTTGCTATGCGGCCATCAAGGGTTTGGGCGTATTTAATGGTTACAAAAGGCCGCCCGGTTTCCATAAAATGGAAAAAAACTTCATTGAGATTGCGGCATTCATTTTCCAGAACACCGGTTTTTACTTCGATACCTAGGTTCTGCAGATAGTTAATGCCTTGACAAGAAACAAGAGGATTGGGATCTATTGCTCCGATAACTATGCGCGCTATGTTTTTTTGGGCGATAGCATCCACGCAGGGCGGCGTTTTTCCTTCGTAGCAGCATGGTTCCAATGTAACATAAAGAGTTGATCCGGCAATATTCGCGGTCGCGTTTTTGATCGCGTTTACTTCGGCATGGTTCCCACCGTAGCGTTGATGGTAACCCCGGCCGATGATTTTCCCTTTTTTGACAATCACAGCGCCGACCATAGGATTAGGACTGACCTTGCCCCTGCCTTTGGCGGCAAGCTGCAAAGCTAAATGCATATAGTATTCGTCATTCATAATTTATAATTACCTCATTGTCCTATCATATGCAAAGAAATTTATTGTCGATATAGTGCAAGATGTGGTATGGAAAAACAATTTCCAAATGTTTAAACTAAAAGCAATTTAAGGAGCGGCCATGAAAGGCGTTGTTCTTGCCGGTGGATTGGGCAGTCGGCTTTACCCCCTGACCAAAGTGACCAATAAGCACTTGCTTCCCGTTTATAATGAACCGATGATTTATTATCCTATCAGGATTTTAGTGAATGCCGGCATTAGCGAGATATTGATTGTAACCGGCGGCAATAATGCCGGTGATTTTTTGCGCCTTTTGGAAAATGGCAAAGACTTCGGGCTAAAACATATTAATTATGCCTATCAGCAGGGAGAAGGTGGGATTGCCGCCGCTCTTGGTCTGGCGGAACATTTTGCGGATAGGGATAAAGTAGTCGTGGTTTTGGGCGATAATATTATCGAGGGAAATATCAAGGCGGCCGCGGAAAAGTTCCGCCAGCAAAAAGAAGGAGCCCGCATTTTATTGAAGGAAGTGTCCGATCCGCAAAGATTCGGCGTGCCGGTATTCGACGGCAAAAAAATTATTCGTGTGGAAGAAAAACCGTCCAAGCCGGCATCCAATTATGCCGTCATCGGAATATACATGTATGACTACAGGGTTTTTGAATTTATCAAGTCGCTAAAACCATCCCAGCGCGGCGAGTTGGAAATTACCGATGTAAATAATTTTTATATTTCCGAAGGTAAGATGCAGTGGGATGTACTGGAAGGCTGGTGGTCTGATGCCGGAACTTTTGAATCCCTGCAAACGGCCGGACAATTGGTGGCTAAAACAGGAGCAAATAAAATATGATCAACGGTGTAATGGTGAAAAAACTAAAAGTTATTCCTGATGAGAGAGGAAGGCTGATGGAAATACTTCGTGCTGATGATGAATTTTTCCGGAAATTCGGTCAAGTATACATGACCACCGCCTATCCGGGAGTTGTTAAAGCCTGGCATTATCATAAGAAACAGGATGATAACATGGCTGTAGTCAAAGGAATGATGAAAATAGTCCTGTACGATAGCCGTAAAGAATCAGCTACTTTTGGCCAAATCAATGAAATATTTGCCGGGATTCATAATCCCGTTTTAGTGCATATACCTCATCTCGTTTATCACGGTTTTAAATGCATTTCGCAAGAGGAAGCGATTGTAATAAATGTACCGTCGGATGTTTATAAATACAAGGAACCGGATGAATTTCGCTTACCCGCTCACGGCGGAGAAATACCCTACGCTTGGGAGAGAAAGGACGGCTAAATTCAACTATTTGTAAAATCAACATTGGCGATAGGACTTTATTTCTTTGATTTAGGGCTGAAAGCAATACTTATTCGATGGCGATTTTGTAAAATACCTGATATCATTCATTTAATTACTGGATAGTCTTAATAATTATTCTTGACTTTGACGACGAATATTATATAATTTACACATAATTCTGGAAAGGGCAAACCGTTTGAAAAGACGGGACGCAAAGTTACTGACCTAAGTCTTGTAAATTTATAGGGATAGGGTGGCAGAACTGCCGGGTAACTTCTACGGAAGTACAGCAATTCTATATCCCCATCCCAGAGACATAACTAATTAAAATTGGAAGCAAATTAATGCTATTTAATTTCTTTGCCTTTATTTTCGGAGCTGCCGTCGGCAGTTTTTTAAATGTTTGTATTTTTCGCCTTCCGGCACAGGAATCAATTATAAAACCGCTGTCGCGTTGTCCGCATTGTCAACATCCCATCCGTTTTTTTGATAATATTCCGCTGATCAGCTTTATTATTTTGAAAGGAAAATGCCGCGACTGCGGGGCAAAAATTTCTTGGCGTTATCCGCTGGTGGAACTAATCACCGCGGTGCTTTCGTTGTTGCTGTTTTTAAAATTTGGGCTAACCTTAATATTTTTGATCTTGTTTATTTTTACGGCAGTCTTAATTGTTATTGCGTTTATTGATTTGGATCATCAAATCATTCCCGATGTTTTGACCTTACCGGGAATACCTGTTTTTTTCCTTTTGGCTGTTTTTGTCCTGAAAGTTGACTGGCTGGAAGCTTTAATCGGCCTCGCCGTCGGTGGCGGCGTGCTTTTTGCCATCGCCTTTGTTTATGAACTTATATCCAAACGGGAAGGAATGGGCGGGGGAGATATTAAACTTTTGGCCATGATCGGCGGATTTTTGGGATGGAAATCGTTGATATTTATTCTATTGTTTAGTTCTTTCTCCGGGGCAATAGTTGGTATCGCGGCGATGATTATTAAAAAGCAGGACATGAAATATGCTGTTCCCTTTGGACCGTTCTTATCGGCGGCGGCAGTTGCCTATCTTTTCTGGGGGGAGGCCTTCATGCGTATGCTTATTTTGGGATATTAAACGGTGGGAATGGGCAAAACACAACTTAATGTGGTTTAATCCACCGGTTTATTATTTATTAATTGTCATTAATGAGGAAGGACATAATTGACCGGACTGATTTAATAACATAAAATTCCGATATTTTTATTAAAAATGATATTTATTTTTAGTGTCCGTTGAAGATAATTTTAGTTTAGTATGCTCATTGTTGAAGTAATTTTGAATAGTATTTTAGGCAATAGTTGGAGCATGTCGTGAAGATTAGGAAAAGGGAAGGTTTTAATCTGGTTGAAATAATCATTACTATGGCGATGCTTGCTATTATTTCAACGATAGTGGTGCCTACATTTACCCGGTATAAAAAAAATATTAATTTAAGAAGTGCGGCAAGAGCAATTGCTGCTGATTTTGCATATTTGAAACAAAAAGCTAAAGCAGAGAGTGTACATTATAAAATTGTGCTAAGCGTCGAAAACAATAATTACAAAATAATAAAAGGTGGTTCCAATGGTATCCCATCCGAATATGATGAAGCAACTGCAATTGTAAAAAGTCTCAGTGCTTTTAGTAGCGATATAGTAATTTCTTCCAATCCGGCTCCAACATATCTACATTCGCAAGTTATATTTCAGCCACGCGGGACCACGTCGGCAGGAACAATTGTATTAGCTAACGATTTTGGTTCAATAGCGAAGATAGTTTCGGGTTTGACGGGTAGAGTGCATGTATCTTTTAATATGAATTAGTAAATAGTTAGTTATAAGATAAACAAGATTATTACATAAATTAGGTATGTTGGACAAATGAACACTTATAAGTCTTTTGAATATTTAATTATACGATTTGCTCGGTGTAAAAAATGAAAATTAAAGGCTTTAGCCTTGTCGAACTTTTAATTGTCATTTGTTTGATAGCCATTGTGACAACAATTGCTTCCTTTTCTTGGCAGAGGTATGTGGCCAATTCCAATCTAAAAACAGGGGCAAGAAAAGTGGCGGCAGACTTTGCCCTGTACAAGGCAAAAGCAATTGCCGAAGGGAGAGATTATACAATTACAATACATTTATCACCTGCCAATAATTATGACATTTCCGCGCCGGCCGTTGTGACGAGTACCGGGATTCAAGTTTTACCGGCCTTTGCTGTAAACGGTGTTACTCCTACAGAAGCCTCGCAAGCTCAAGACGCTCAGATAACTGCAGTTAATTTTAATGGCGGCTCGATAATAACAGCTACGCAACGGGGATTAGTTCAACCCCTTGCACCACCACCCAATGATTTGGGAACAATCACGTTAACCAACACCCGAGGTTCAACAGCAACGGTAGAAATTGATTCAAGAGGTAGAGTTGATGTCGTTTTTACGAATTTCTAAAGGAATGGGGCTTGTGGAGGTCGTGATTGCCCTGTTTTTAGCCACTGTGGCTGTACTGGCTGTTTTTTCTCTGCAGGCTCCCGGATTGCAGACGGCAGCCCGATCTGATTATTTAGGCAGAGCAGCGGAAATACTGGAGCGGCAACTAGAAAGCACAGAAGCTTACGTAATGAATCCAAATAAGTTGGCTGCAATAACAGGAATACCGGCAATACCGGGCGCAGGTGGATCCGCAACCGTAACATATGATGTTAACACCAGCGGGCTTGGCGTGGCTATTAATGGCGATGCTACTTATAGAATAAGTACGACTATTACCGGTGTGGCACCGGTGCCTCCAAATACGACCCCTTATTTTCGTGTTGACGTGAAAGTTACATGGCCTCTGAACCCAACAGGTATTTCTCAATCCATTTTTGTCTCGAGACAAGACCCTTTTAGGATATAACTGAATATGATTAATAAAGGATTCACGCTTATCGAGATTATTATCGCATTATTCGTAGCCAGTATAATTATGGCGGCTATGTATGGTGCCGTAAATATGGCCCAGCATACTTCAACAGGCATTGAAAGAAAAGTGATTGCCCAGCAGGATGTCAGAGGAGCCTTGGATTTAATGGCATTGGAAATTCGTATGGTATCTTACAACCAAGGTTTGGATAATAGCATCTGGAGGGTTCCTAATGATTGTACTACAAAATCAGCAAACCCCACCTACAAGGGTATTCAGGCAGCAGGGCCAAACAGTATTACAATCGAAATGGACATTTTCGATACGTCGAAAATACCGCCACCGGTACCGGCACCCAAGCCGTTTGGACAAAACTCAAATGAAATTATTACGTACACTTACGATGCGCCAAATCTTCGCATCACCAGGGCGACAAATTGTGGCGGTGCAATGTCGTTTCTAGGTGATACTGCAGCCAGTGGACGCCCCCGAATAGTTCATGTCATAAACGGCAATGCTGATGTAAATGTGCCTCTATTCAGATATTTTGATTTTAATAATGTTGAGATACAGCCGGCAAACCTTCCGGCATTGATACCCAATATTAGAACTATGGAAATATTTCTTGTTGTAGAGACGGAAAATATTGATCCGACAACAAATGCAAGAAAGAGACTGGTTTATTCAACCTGTGTGATACCAAGAAACCATGGAATAAGTGGCGTAACAAGATGAAAAGTAAATTCTGCAATGGGGTTATAAATATGAAAAGCATAAAATCCCAGAGAGGATTTATTCTTTTAGTCGCAATTATTGCTTGTGCAATTCTTGCCGCACTGGGTGTTTTGGTATTTTCATTATCTACCGGAGATTTAAGAACCAGTACTGCAACTTTAGGAGAGAAGAAAGCTTTAGCCGCTGTGGAAAGCGGTTTCCATTTACTTACACAGTCATTCCTCCCTTTACAAGCAAATTGTAATTTGAATTTGAATGTATGGCAAAATGTCGATTTGGTGAATGCCCCCGGCGATCAATTTAATATTTCCAGTTGTATTCCAAGTCCCTTTGGGCGAGTGACACCGTCCTGGTATTCAACTGACATTGCAATGGAAGCATTTGATATACAGCT
>Ga0209777_10003825_pt1 | contig 18260 bp, 31 predicted proteins | sample FrelakmetHBP12HB_FD_187147 | JGI IMG/M metagenome (GOLD analysis project Ga0209777, IMG submission 187147) | Freshwater lake sediment microbial communities from the University of Notre Dame, USA, for methane emissions studies -HBP12 HB (SPAdes)... | ecosystem: Environmental > Aquatic >...
CTCAGGGCGGGCGCGGCGGGTGCAGTGGAGACTACAATAGGAAGACGATCGGCACGGAGCCAGGTGCCAACTACTTCGTTCGGGTCGGGCAGCGCGTCGAGAGCTCGTTGTTTGAATCCAAGGACGGCGTCATAATCGTTGCGGCGGGCGGCATCGAGGTCGCCAGAAGGATGGGGTTGAGGTCATGAAGCGCTTTGCCTTGATTGCGGTACTGGTAGCGGGATGCGACGGAGACGTGAACAGTCCCGAGCTCGTGGCGGAGGCCACCCACACCACATTGGCCGCCGCCGAGTGCGGTGGTGACGGACAACCGTGCTGTGACAACTACGCCTGCAACGTCGTCGGCTCTGGTTGCGTGGTGAACGGCGACCATCCGATTTGCGAGCCATGCGGCAAGATCGGTGACCGGTGCTGCGACTTCGCCGACACGACCTGCTCGGACGGCACGCACTGCGCGCGCGAGGCGGCGCCCAAGTATTTCACCGACGTCTGCGATACGTGCGGCTACGAGTTCGGGCCTTGCTGCCCGGGCAGTATGTGCCACGATCCCGACACGGTGTGCATGGGTGGAACGATATGCCTCTGGGTGCCTGCGATGTGCGCACCGGGCACGGACGGAACCAAGGGTCGGCCCTGCTATCGCGGGTGGTGCTGCGACGACACACTCAAGTGCGTCAGCGGCATTGCGGATGGTGTTGAGACGAAAATTTGTGCGAATGATTGACTTAATTCCGTCCTTGTAGTACGATATTACATCAACCAAGGGGACCAATTATGAAGCTGTGGACAGCGCGTTTCGCAAACAAGAACCTCAAGCACGTGACGCCCGGCGCCGCCGTAAGCGTCTACGGAATTTGCCTGAGTCCGCCGCGGTTCCCGCTCGGCTATAAGCTGGCGGGCAACATCAAGCAGCTCGGGCCTCCGAAGATTCTTTGGGGCCAGGGCCGTGAAGCGTTTGCCGTCGACTACACGGCTTTCTTGGCGCAGCGGGCCGAGTACGTGCTCCATCTCGCCAACGACTGGAAGGCGTCGGACGGCCACATCGTGCTGTGTTGCTACGAAGACCTGCGCGATTCAGACAAGCACTGTCACCGCACGGTGCTCGCCGAGTGGCTCCGCCACAACGCGGCACTCGAGGTCACCGAGCTCCCGGAGGATCCGCAGGTCGCCAAGGATGGCGGTTTCCCGGTGGAGTTGAGCACGTTCCCCGCCGGCATCATGCAACTGATGCTGTTGTAGACAAGCCGTCCTGACAGTGCTATATCCGTCATGTTGTTGAGTGGTCGTCTAAATACTCGGACGCCGGCCCTCAAGCCGGAAATGGTGGTGAGAGGCCACCCTGAAGCTCGCTTCGGGCGTGAAGCCCGATGACATGAAGCTAGACACCAAGCCCGTGAAGCTTGACGACATCAGCGTCGACCTGAGCTACGAGCAGGTGACGCTCATGTTCCTGCCGACGCAGTTCGACCGCTTCGAGCAGGTGGTCCAACTGCTAGACAAAGACACCCACCTCATGCTCGCTAATCTCGGAGATTTCGAGAGGTTTCGCGAGAGCGTGACGAAGACGTCACTTCGGCATAACATCAGAAATGCGGCTGCGATCGTGGCGAAGATGGTCGACATTGTGCTCGAGCACTACGCGAACGAGGACAAACAATGTCAGCAAGAGAAGCAAAAATAGAGCCCTGGGAGCAACAGGACGGCGAGACGTCAAAGGCGTTTCGTGCCTTCGCGATCTATCGCGATATGGGCCCAGACCGCTCACAAAGGAAGGTGGCGGCAGAGCTCGGCATCAGAACCAACACCACAGACAGGTGGGCGACGAAGTATCATTGGGTGGAACGGGTGTCGGAGTGGGGGCGCGAGCAGGACCGCACGAAGTGCAAGGCGGCGCTGAAAGAGATCGAGGATATGGCGGTGCGCCACGCGCGCCTGGCCGTGACAATGCAAAACAAGATGGTTGACCGGCTTGTGGGCTTGTCGAAGGATGACGTCGACAAGATGTCGCTCACCGAGATGAGGCAGTGGCTTGTAGACTCGGTGAAGCTCGAACGTCTCGCCCGCGGTGAGCCCGAATCAATCCAGCAGCAAAATCAGAACGTCAAGAAGGTCGACGACGACGTGAGTTTGGAAGACGCCGAGGTGCGGGCAAAAGCACTTTTGTCCGCCATCGAGCGCGAGAAGAGGGCGAAGGCAGAGGCACCCGCGGCGGTGGAGCCGGGCCAGCTTGTCGTTGTGCCGGGCGGTAAGACGTAATGCAGCGAGAGGAGATCAATGCCATTGACGGCATGCTCCTCGATATGGCGCGCCGGGACCCCAATGCGTTCATGTCCTACGTGCTGCGCGACGAGCGGACTGGCCGATGCATCGAGCAGGCCCCGATGCATGAGTCATGGCAGGACGAAATCACCAAGAACGATCACGTTGTGCTGTGGAGCTCCGTTGAGAGCGGTAAGTCGTCACAGATCACAGTGGGTCGCACGCTGTACGAGCTCGGCCGCGACACCTCGAAGCGCATCGTCATCGTCAGCAACACCTACAAGCAGTCGGAAAAGCTGGTCGGCGTTATTGCCAAGTACATCGAGTCGAGCAGTGACCTGCGTCGAGTCTTTCCTGACCTGTTGCCGGCCGACCCCTGGACCAACAGCCAGATTTTCGTGAAGCGTAAGGTCTTGTCGAAAGACCCGAGCCTGCAGGCGTGCGGTGTGCACGGCAGCATCCTGGGTGCGCGTATTGACTGGCTTGTGCTCGACGACGTGCTCGACTACGAAAACTGCAGGACGCAGGCGGCGCGCCAAGACCTCTGGGAGTGGTTCCAGGCAACGCTGGTCGGTCGTCTTACGGAGAAGTCGAAAATCGTAGTGGTGGGTACGGCTTTCCATCCCGAGGACATGCTGCACAAGCTGGCCACCCAACCCGGGTGGCGCGCTCTGAAGTACCCCGTTCTCGATCCCGAGACCGGGCTGTCGCGGTGGCCCAAGGTGTGGCCTATGTCGCGCATCGAGAAGCGCCGGCAGGAGCTCATCCCGATCGAGTTCGCGCGCCAAATGCTCTGCGTGGCCCGAGACGACGCCGACGCGGTGTTCAAGCGCGAGTGGATTGACGTCGCGCTGAAGCTCGGCAACGGCAAGGATATGGTCTACGCGCTCGAGTCGGTGCCCCCGGGGTGCGGCGTGTTCACCGGCGTCGACCTGGCGGTGCAACAGCACAGCAAGGCCGACCTAACAGTGCTGTTCACCATCATGGTGCATCCTGATGGCACGAGAGAGGTGTTGTGTGTCGAGTCCGGCCGCATCGCGGGACCGGACATCGTGAAAAGGATCGTCGATACGCACAACCGGTTCCATTCGATCGTCATCGTCGAGAACGTGGCGGCCCAGGACTACATCGTGCAGTTCACGCGCGGGACAAGCGCCGTCCCAGTCATCGGGTTCACCACAGGCAGCAACAAGGTGCATCCGGAGTTCGGCGTGCAGTCGCTCGGTGCCGAGATGATGGGCGGCAAGTGGGTCATCCCGAACCGAGACGGGCAGTGCGCGCCGGAGATCAGCGCGTGGATCTCGGAGATGCTCTACTACGACCCGAACGCGCACACCGGGGACAGAATCATGGCCTCGTGGTTCGCGCGCGAAGGCGCTCGCAAGGGCAACCGCAAGATTGAAACCAGGCGCATGGACTTCACATCACGGTAGCGGACGTGTAGGGTCTGAACATGGCAAACGGCGTACGAAGCATGTTGTCGGGTCTGGCCGAGAAAATCATGGCGCGCCTACCCGAAGGCCACAAAGAATCGTCGGCAGAAGTCATGAAGCGCTTGTCGCGACTCGGGATGAGTCCGCGGCAGCAGGAGCTCAATGCGCTTTGGGCCTGGTACCGGGCGGCCAACTACGACTCTCGCAAGATCGACTGGAACGGAAACCAGGCGGTCGACCCCATCGAGCACGAGGCCATCGCGACGCAGGGGTACATCCCCGGCGGGTTCGTCGACGCCGGCGGCTCGATGCTCCCGCTCAAGTTCCGCAAGCCGACGGCGCCCTATCGGCTCGTGAAAGCCATCGTCGACCGTTTCACCGGCTTGCTGTTCAGCGAGCGCCATCATCCGCAGATCCACGTCGACGGCGACCAGGACACCGAGGAGTATGTGGCAGCCCTGCTCGAGGAAGCCCGGCTCTGGCCGCAGATGATTCTGGCGCGTCAGTACGGCGGCGCCATGGGGACCGTCTGCATCGGCTTCCAGTTCGTTGACGGCAATCCGAAGATCGAGATTCACGACCCCCGGTGGGTGCGGCCGAAGTTCTCCGACCGCCACGAGCTGCGCCTGTCGTCGATCGAGAAGAGGTACCTCTACCCGCAAGAGGAGACCGACGAAGAGGGCAACTACATCGAGGCCTGGTACTGGTACCGGCGCATCATCGACTCGGAGAAGGACACGCTTTTCGCGCCGGCGCCGGTCGGTGATGGTGAGGAGCCCGAGTGGGAAGTAGCGAAAGAGGTCTCGCACGGGCTCGGGTTCTGCCCGTGTGTGTGGGTGCAAAACCTGCCAGTGCAAGACGACATCGACGGTGACCCGGATTGCGCCGGCGTCTACGAGATGGCCGAGGCCATCGACGCGCTGCTATCTCAGGCCAACAAGGGCGTCGTAGCCAACTCCGATCCGACGGTGGTCATCACGTCGGACATGGAGTGGGGTGAGGTCCACAAGGGCAGCGACAACGCCCTCAAGCTCGAGAAGGGCGGCAACGCCAGCTACATGGAGCTCACCGGCAGCGGGCCGAAGTCAGCACAGGAGCTCGCGCTCGAGTTCCGCAAGCTCTCGCTCGAGGTCGCACAATGCGTGCTCGATCTGACCGAGATGACCCAGAAGACGGCCACCGAGGTGGAGCGCGCCTACTCGGCGATGATCATGAAGGCCGACGTCATGCGCGAGCAGTACGGCGAGAAGTGCGTGAAGCCGCTTGTGCGCATGATGATAAACGCCATACGCAAGCTCGGCGTGGGTAAGCCAAACGAGAACGGCGAGATCGAGAAGCAGATCATCAACCTGCCGCCTCGGGTCATCAGGGGTGACGACGACCAAATGAGAATCGCCCCGCAGAAGCTCGGCACCAGCGAGTCATACAAGCTAACCTGGCCGCGATACTTCGAGATCCCGTTGACTGACGTCGAAATCGCATGCCGTTCGGCTGTTGCCGCGAAGGCCGGCGGGCTTATCGATAACGAGCACGCGGTGCACTACGCCGCGCAGTATTTTGGCGTCGAGGATGCGCACGGGATGATAGCGCGCATCAAGAAAGAGCAGACAGAGGACCAGCAAAAGCTGGAACAGCAAGCGCTGGGCATGATTCGCCCGGCGCCATTTCAAAGAGGAGCGTAGCAGATGGATGAAGCGCAGATGAACCAGGCCTTGGCTGATGACGCGGCTCAAGAGAAGTCCAACGGGCCAGACGACCCCAGCGCGGCCACGGTGATCCAGGGTGCGTTTGGGCAAGTGGCGCCCGTGCAAGAGCCGGCCACGCTCGAGGAGGCCCTCATTGGGCTGGACCGCTCCCAGGCGGTGAATGCCAAGTCCATGGTAGTGCGCTTCCTCGAGATGGCGCAGGTGTTCGGTGCCATGGCGATGGAGACCGGCGGCCGCGAGAAGGTCAAGCTGGCGGATGGCCGAGAGGGCGTCAAGATTGGTCCGCCCGACGCCAAGCGTTCGATGCTGCTCATGGAGCTCTCGGAGAAGGCAATCGAGCTGTCGACCAAGCTCGACGGTATTGCCGACCGCGCGATGGCGCGAGTTTCGACCACTAAGGAGTAGGTCATGAGACAGGCGATCCAGAAAGCGTTGTCGTGGTGCAAGATGGCGGTCCATCGTGTCGCCGGCGGGCTCATTATGGAGCCCAAGGGCGAAAACAACGAGTGGCTCGTCTCGCTCGGCCGCACCGCTTTCTGGATGGCCTTCGGGCACATGTGCTGGCTCTGGCATCAGGGGAAGGTGCCCGATCAGACCGAGATGGCGGCGTTCTACGCGCTGCTCGGCTACCAGGGTGGCAAGATGGTGGGGGACAAGGCGTGGGACATGGTCCAGGTTTTCCGTGGACCGCCCGGCGCGACAAAGGTGTAGGCATGCTGCTAACCAGACTGCTTGTGGGGGTGTTGCTGTTGACCGCCATCGGGCTCGGAGTAGTGGTGCTCATCGACCGCTGTCATGCCGCCGGACGTTTCATGGAGCAGCTCGGCATTACCCAACGCGACGAACAACTGCAGACCCTCGAAGGCAAAGACCACCAAATCACCGCGCAGGAAGCGCAAGACCAAGCCATGATTGAGCAGCTCGACAACCAGTGTCAGCAGCTGGAGCACGACAGGTCGGTCGACGAGCTGCGGATCAAGGGGTTGAATCATGACGAGATCGTTGCTGAGCTTCGTCGTCGTTGCCAGCCTTAGTGCATGGACGGCGCCGGCGCGCGCCGAGATCCTAGACAAGCCCGCGGACATCATCCTGGCCGTGAAGGCTCACCGCTCTGGCGCCTGGCTCGACGACATGACGTTGAAGTTGGTTCTCGATGCTCAGATGGACGCCAAGAACCTCGAAGAGCAGGTGGCGGTGCTTACGAGCGAGGTGGCTGAGTGCAGGTCTCTTGCCGAAACGATGCGCAGGTCGGCGGAGAACAAGGACGAACAGATTGCCCTACTGCACGCACAGTTCGACGCCGAGAAGAAGATCAGCTCGAGCCTTCAGGAAGACCTCGACGCGTGGTACCATAATCCAGCTGTGCTCGGCACGGTCGGCATCGTCGTTGGAGCGCTGACAGCCTCTCTCGTGATAGCGCTGAGAAGGTGATTTCGATGAACCCGATTGAGTCAGCCCAGCAAGTAACGCCCATGATCGAGCACTCGGGTGCGCTCGGCGCGACGATTCTCGGCGCGTCGATCATCATCGTCGGACTCCTAGCCGCGCTCATTGTTGTGTGGCGCGAGTGGAAGGCATCCGAGAAAGACCGCAAGGAATCAGAGAAAGCTCACTACGAGTACGTGCTTTCTCTTGTCGAGAGGCTTGTAGCTGACGAGCAAAAATTCACGACATCCATTCAGACTCTCACCACGACAGTGCTGTCTCGAGGTCAAGCATGACGCCACGAGTCCGTACGTTGACAGAGATTCTGATCGACAGGGCGAACGCAGCCCGTGCGCGCGGACAGAAGGCAGCCGATCCTGAACTGATACGGCATGGAGCGGCCGAGTATTACGCTGCTGGCCATTACGGAAAGTGGCTCGTACGCAACGGCATCATCGACGAGATGGAGCTGGACATGTCGTTAGCCGAGCAGGCCGCAGAGCAGAAGAAGTACAACGAAGCCTGCCGATGGATGCACCAAGCCATCGAAGAATTTGCCAAAAACAGAGCGGCGCATTTCGATGCGCTAGACGTCGCCGTGGCTGCATACGCGAGGCGTTGATGCGGTGCGGGAGATGCAAGTATCCGTTACTCAGAGGCGAGGCCGAGATATGCTGGTGGTGCTCGAAGCCGTTGTGCCGTAGCTGTTGGGGGGAGAGCGGTCACTGCGGGCACAAGGAGGCCACGCGCATCAACGAGCTGTCACGCGAGGCCGGCTCGCCGTCTGGCCGCGAGGCGTTGCGCGATTACCTGACGTCGATAGGAAAGAGCTCGCCGTTCGGCGGCGGGCAACGTGGAGGCAGGCATGACTTTGACAATTGAGCAAATCGCGCGCGTGTGCCACGAGGCGAACCGCGCCTACTGCATGGCTATCGGCGATCACTCGCAGGCTTCGTGGGACAGGGCTACCGCATGGCAGAAGGACAGCGCTATCACCGGTGTGACCGCGTCTCTTGCAGCGCCAGACAAGACGCCAGAGCAAAGCCATCAGGGGTGGCTCGAGAAAAAAGCTGCGGAGGGGTGGACCTACGGCGCCGTGAAGAAGCCGGAACTCCGGCAGCATCCGTGCATGGTGCCGTACGACCAGCTCCCGATTGAGCAGAGGTTGAAAGACGAGCTGTTCATTGGTGTGGTGCGCGCGCTAGGCGGTGTGAAGACGGTGACCGACGCCGAGCTCGTGAAGGCTGTCGAGCTCCATGAGGCGGCCGCGATCGAACCTCCGCGCAAGGGCAAGACCAAGAGGAGCGCATGATCATCGCGGTCGACTTCGACAGCTCGATCGTCGAGCAGCGCGGCGACTACAACGATGTGACCACGCCGTTGGTGATGCTGGAGGGCGCGCCCGAGGCCCTGCGGTCACTCAAGAGGGCCGGGCACGTGGTTCTCGTTTTCTCGGCGCGCGCCAACCGGGCGTTGCGTGTCGATCCAGACCTCGACCCGCTCGTCCGCGCCGGCAAGAAGCGAATCGACCCCGAGGCGTGGAAGCGCTCGCAGCCCATCAACGAGGCGCGCTATCAGCAAATGCTGCGGTTCGCGTCCGAGCGCCTTCGTGGCGTTGTCGACGCCGTCGACGATGGGATGCAGGGCAAGCCGTGCGCCGACCTGTTCATCGACGACCGGGCTGTGAGGCTAGGTAACGGCCCGGCCGCTATAGGCTGGAAGACCATCGCGTTGATTTGGGGAGAACCGGTTTACGACGAGGAGAGCGACCATGCCTAAGATGTTCGGCGGCGCCACGGCGCAAGAGGTTCACCAGAAGCTCGTGTTCGGCGGCCGGGCCTGCGGCAAGTGCGGCGCGCCGGCGACGATCCGGTGTCTGTCGTTCGCCCCGTTCAAAGAGATGAGCGAGCGGGCCCCCGAGGTGATCATGGCGCTCGCGGCCGCGAACGAGGGGTGCGTGCCCATGGTCGAGTTCACCTACGGCAAGTTCGTTCGCATCGGCGACGCCTACGCTTGCCCGCACTGCCGTCATGACCTGGAGGTCACCGCGTCGCGCCGGCCGTCGTGGGTGCTTGTCGAGTTCAAGGAGGGCCCGGGCGCCGACCGTCCGCTGGTGCAGGTACCTGGATTTGCGGTGACACCATGATGAAGACGTGCACCAAGTGCGGCAGCGATAAGGATGTTGAGGATTTCAGTCGGAAGTCAGCATCGAAAGACGGAAGACGATCAGAGTGCAAAACGTGTGTTTCGGTTGGTGGTGTCGTATATCGAGAAAAGCACAAGGATGAGGCCAAGACATACAACGCAGCTTACCGGTCGTTGCACAAGCAAGAGGAGCAAGATCGTCATTCCAGATGGTACGCAGAGCACAAAACCGAGGTGTCGATTCGTGATGCGAAAAGATACCACGATCATCGCGATGAAAAGTTGTTATACTTGTCGTCCTATCGGTCAACACACAAGGCCCAGGCGGCAATCAATAGCGCGATATGGCGGAAGACCAACCCAGATAAGGTGAGGGCTATTTCGCATCGTTGCCGTGCTCAACGTTGTGGGGCTAGTGGCGACTGCTCGGCTGCTGACTGGAAGATCGTGACCAGCATTCTTGGCTCGGTTTGCATTCATCCCAATAGCGACGAGTGCCACGGGATGATTCACCAGGATCACGTGAAGCCACTAGCAAAGGGCGGGAGCAATCACCCTACGAACAGGCAGCCGTTGTGCGAGCACCACAACACCAGCAAGGGTGCGAAGTGGATCGACTATCGAACGCCGTCCCAGATCCGCCGTATCATGGCCGCGTTCCAGATGAAGTTGTTTGAGGTTGCGTCATGAGTGAATCGCTCGCCAAGTGGGCCAAGTCGAAACAGCCCAAGAAACACGACGACAACGATGAAGAGCACATGCCGCCGGCAGAGAAGCGCGCGCTCGACAAGCTGCGCGAGGAAGCCAAGAAGGCGGGCGCCACACTCGGGCAAGACGGCAAGGGCGGGCTGCCGTCGAGCCTTGTGCTACACGTGCTACGGCGCGACAAGTACCGTTGCAAGCGGTGCGGCTCCAAGAAAGACATCGGGCCGCATCACAAGGGCGGCATCGTCGAATCGAAGTGGCTCAGCAAGAAGGGCCACCACAACGACCCGAACAATCTGTCCATTTTGTGCGCAAAGTGCCACGACAAAGTTCACAACGAGGCTCGAAAAGAAGGTGTAGACTCGAGCCAGGTCAAGCCCTCGGGCGATGACTACAAAGGACAGCACGGCCATGATTGACACCAAGAAGCTCCAAGCATTCCTGCGGCATCCGTTTCTTGCCACCGAGCTCCCGCCGATTCCCGGTCTCGAGGACGGCGACGAGGAGATCATCGAGCAGGCGCTCAAGGACGAGATGAGCGACGAATCGCAGACGGCGCGCAAGCTGAGCCCGGCAGTCGGCTACATGGAGCTCGGTGAGGAAGCGGGTGCCTTCGCGTGCGCCAACTGCAGGTTTATCACCGAGGGAGGATTCTGCGGGCACGCAATGGTGCGCGCTTATGTCAACGCCGAGAACGGCAGTTGTGACAGGTTTTGGCCATCGGGCGGGCATGTGGTGTTTCCGCCTGAGCCGCCGGTGGAATGATCTCGCAGGTGCTCAACGAACACCGCCGGCGCCTCGCGCGCTTGGCTGAGCGGCGCGGCGTGGCGCAGCTCAAGCATCTCTATGACCGCGCGCGCGCCGAGCTCGAGAGCAAACTCGCCAGGGCCTCCCGCGGCGTCGACACGTTCACCGTGCATCAACTCCGCGTGTTTTCGGCCGAGATTCGTCAGGGCCAAATGCTACTCGCCAAGCACATGACCGGTGAGCTCGGTGACATCAGCCTGGAAGCTCAGACAGAAGCGCTACGCGGTCTGTCGCGCGATATCACCAGACTCGAGAAGCACTACAGTGGAGCCGACATCACGCTGCCCATCGACGAGGCGGCGAGATTCCAGGGCGTCATCAACGGCCGGCGCGAGTCGCTGTTGCGGGCGCACGAGACCAGCATGGCGCGGTACACCGCCAACGTCGTCACTGAGATGGAAGACCAGCTCTCGCTTTCGTTGGTTGAGGGAGAGGCGCCGTCGGCGACCATTGCCCGCGTCATGGATGCTTCGGAAACGACTTGGTATCAGGCCGAGTGCATTGCACGCACCGAGACGGCGTTCGCTTTCAATGCGGCAAGTGCGGACGGAATGCGCGAGCTCGCCGTCGACCTTGGCGACCTGATGATGCGATGGGTGGAGTACGTCAGCGACGACGGGCAGCCGCTAGACAAACGTGTCGGGGAAGACTCGATCGCCATGCATGGCCAGGTGGTGAAGCCTGGCGAGAATTTCGTCTTTCCGCACACCATGCCGGACGGCAGTGCGGTGCCCGACGAACTTGAGCACTTCATTGGAGAGTCATGGGCTTTTCCGCCGAATCGCCCGAACGATCGCAGCACGATTTCGCCCTGGCGCGCGCATTGGGGTATCCCGGCGTGGCAGTGGCGCAACGGTCAACGTGTGGACGTGGAGTAGCACGACGTGCTACCAAGTGAATAACCCGGAGGCATTTCATGGCAGTCGATCCCAAGAAACTAGCGGCGTTTGCGAAGGGTGGCTCGAGCAAGAAGGGTGGCTTCGGCAAGCAGAAAAAGAAGCCAGATGAAGACGAGCGCGAGGTCGATGAGTACGAGGAAGAGGACGAAGACGAGGACGGCGAAGAGGAAGAGGAAGAAGAAGAGCACGGCGACGACGGTGGTGACGGTGGAGAAGAAGAGCACGGAGACGTCGACGTCGAGTCCGTAGCGCAAGAGATTGCGGACGGCAAGGGCGACAAACGCCTCATGAAGCTCGCCAAGAAAATGCTCGGCGAAGACGGACAGCCGAAGCAGAATCCGCCGCAGTGGGTCGGCAAAGACGACGAGCCCACGTGGGAGCGTGCGAAAGAGGCCGTTGATCCAGAAGGTGAAGGATCCAAGTACGACGAACCATGGGCCGTCGTGGTTGCCGTGTACGAAAAAATGGGCGGCAAAATCAGATAGAGTCAGATGAAGAAGTGCGGAGACTGCGGCGAAGGCGACTGCGTTACAGGCAGGAAGCACTGTCGTTCGTGTCTGGACAAGAGAAGCGACTACTCTCGTCGGTACTACGAGAACCACAAAGAGCAATGCCTGATGGCCAACAAGAAACGGAAGAAGATCTCCGTTGAGTCGTCCAGGTCTCGCGCTCGTGCCTACAGAAAAGCAAATCCAGAAAAACACAACGAGTGGAATCGCAGGTATAGAGCTACAGAAAAAGGCAGAGCGTGCCACTGGCGATCGATGTTGAAATGCAAGTATGTTTTGACGGTAGAGCAATACGAAAACATGATCATGCGGCAGAAAGGCCTGTGCGCGATTTGCGGCATGAAAATGGAAAAGCCGTTTGTTGACCACGATCACAAGACCGGCCTCGTGCGTGCGCTTCTGTGCATCCAGTGCAACGGCGTCATCGGGCACGCGCGCGATAACGTTGTGATCTTGAAAAGAGCCATCGACTACCTGACGGCTCACTCGATTGACAGAATCGCGCCGCGCTTGTACGGTTGAGCATGGCTAAACCGAACGTAAATCGAGCGATGCCCATCGACGAGCCGGTTTTGCTGCGTCCCGGCGTGATGCATCGAGAGACTGACGCACCAGGCAACGCCAAGTGGTATGCTCTGCCGCCGGAATCGAAAGAGCGATCCGACAAGGGCGACCTAGGTTTGAGCCTCATTCTGCACTTCGAGACGGCCCCGTTGTCGCATCCGGGTTCGCCGTTCTTGCTCAAGCCGGGCAAGGGAACCTGAAGGAGAGCATCATGGCGTTCAAAGGTCCAAGCGTTCCGCACCGCACTCCGCGCACCCGCGCGCTGGAGATTGGCACCGACGCGAGCGGCTTCGTCGAGAGCCCCGACTACAATGCGCAGGGCGGCCATCCGACGGGCGAAGGCATGCCGCGCGGTGAGTACAAAGAACCCGCTCCCGGTGTGACGAACGCCGGCGCGCGGCCCATTCAAGGGAAGGCGACCAAATGAACTGCTGCGACTACGCCAAGGATGTTGGCCAGGACAAGCCGAAGAAAGAGCCCGTGCAGTCGTATGACGCCGAGCACGGCACCTACAAGACGGACGACAGCGTCCACAACTTGAGCCCGGGCCCGAAGAAGTTGCCGCTCGAGCCCACACCGTTCAAAATCGGCGGCAAGTAGTCGCCTTCAGGAGACATCATGGACGTCAACGACGTTGGACAGGACAAGAGCCACAAGGACGCAACCGAGAAGTACGACGCCGAGCATGGCACGTACAAAGACGGCACCGACAGCGTGTCTGTCGATGACCGCCTGCCCACGGCTCAGATGCCCAAGGGCACGGACCCCTCGCCGTTCACCCTCGGGCCCATCGGCAAGTAGATGTCCGACCGCTTCGAGCTATCCGGCAACTGCGCATCGGGGCCCATATCGGGCACCCCGTCAGGAAGCGCGGCGATACAGATACCGCTCGAGGAAGTGGTTGTTCTCGATCGAAAGCACACCGACACCATCTCGTTGCTTAGCGACTCGCCGGCGGCCGTGCCGTTCGGCGCCGTGGTCGATGCGAACGTGATTGTTCTGCACGCTTCGGGCGGAAAGGTGTCGGCTTTGCTCACATCGGCGGATGGTTCGGCGCAAGCTGTTCCTGTTGACCCTCTGCTGATTTGCATCTCGAAAACAGTGCCCATTACAGCCATTTCATTGGTGCGTGTCACGTCGACGCCTACCGATGTTGAGGTGTTCATTGGGCAGGGTACTTGAACAATGCGTGCTCATCGTGTCATAACGATGTGAGCCAAGTTTGAAGGAGAGAACAGATGTCCGATCCTACCAGCACCGCCGTGAAGACACTGAAAGCCACGCTTGACGCGGCCAACCCGAATGAGCTCGCGGATGCCCTGCGCCAGGTGGCGCTTGGCACGCTGTTGACTCCGGTGGTCTACGACAGTGCGTCGACCTATGCCGGCGGCGCCGCATCGGCCACTATCGCGCTCGATCCGCCCGCCCTGTTCGTGCAGTCGGCGCGCGTCTACAGCTCAGGCACCGCGGCCAGTGTGGGCAGCTACATGGTCGGCGACGCCAACGCGACCGTCAGCAAGCCCGCCGGCGGTGCGAGCGCTGGCGCCGGTGTCGCGAAGCTGAGTGCTGACGGCGCGACGCTGACTTTCCCTAACACGGTCACGCGCGCGGTCATCCAATACCTGCCGCTGCCGGCTACCGCGCTCACCGATGCGTTCGAGCAGGCGAGCTAGGAGGCTGTCATGACGGATACCGCGGTTCAGACCCTCAAGAGCGTGCTCGATCGAGCCGACCCCAACCAGATCGCGGATGCGCTGCGGCAGGTGAAGCTCGGCACGATTCTCACTCCGGTGTCGCTCGACACGGGCGATCTGACTGGCGTCGAAGTGAACCACATCCACCTCGATCCGCCGGCGCTGCTGGTACGCTCGGTGCGCGTGGTTCACACGCTCACAACCGACGAGCCCGACATTGGCGAGTATCTGGCCTCTGACGAGAACGCCACCATGTCGGCGGCGAGCACGGCGAACGGGCCAGGTGTTTGCAAAATGGACGCCGACGGCAGCAAGATTACGTTCCACAACACCGTGGTGCGTCAGGCGATCATCGAGTACATCCCGCGGCCGGCGGTAGCGTTGACCGATGTTTTCGTGAACGACTGAAAACAGTAGCCGGCCAGGCGGTGTCTGGCCGGTGAATAACCCAGCGAGTTCGGCAGAGACCTTCATCGTTCTACGTGAACGGCGACGGTAACAGCCGGAAGACCCGAGGAAAGTCATGGCGAACGAGCAAACAGCAGAGACAGTAGCAGGACAGGCAGAGACGCCCACGACGCAGCAGGCACCGGCGGCAACACCAGCACCGGCAGCTCAGGCGGCGCCCGCGGCCACGGCGGCTGAATCCAAAGTCGTCATGCTTCCGCAGAGCGCCATGAAAGAGCTGAAGGAACGAGAGCGCGAGAAGGGGCGCAAGCAGGCGCTTGCGGATATGGCAAAAGAGGCCGGGTTCTCCTCGGTCGAGGAGATGACGAAAGCCATGGCCAAACGAAAGAACGGCGGCGAACCTGTGAGGCAGACGAAGCCAAGCAACAACACTAGCCGTCCCCACGCTCCCGACAAGAACGACAAGGAGCTGCAACGACTCTCGCGTGAGCGAGACGAGCTCGCCAAGCGCATGAAGTACGAGACCGAAAGGCGCAAGGAGCTTCAGCAGGAGAAAGAAGCTCTCGAGGCCGAGATGTCTCTGCGCGAGGCGGCGGTGCAGGTCGGAGTCAAAGACATCGACGTAGCTATCGAGCTACTGCGGCGTGACACCAAGGGCAAGACAGAGGAAGAGCTGCGCACGTTCGACGAGCACAAGTTCTTTGCTGGCTTGCGCGAGACGCGTCCGTACCTGTTCAACGAGGTCCTGAAGCCAGCCACCACAGGCACAGGTGCAGGTAACCCGCCCGCCCCGAAGCCCGAGGAGGCTACTCAGGCAGGTGCTCAAGGCAGTCAGATTGATGCGCGGAAGATGAGCCGTGAGGAGTACCAGAATCGACTGGCCTCGCTTGGGCTCAACTCCAGCATGTAGTCTGTAGCCTTGCGCGGTCAAGAGAGTGGATTTGGGCGCGCCGGTTGAGCGCGCAAGGAGCCTTATATGCCAGACTTTTCAGTCATTGCCCAAGATCCGGCCATTCGCACCATCGTGCAGGAGAACATCCTCGAGCGGTCGTTCCACGACGCGCTGTTCCCGAGGCTCTTGTTCCGTGGTGAGGCCACCCCGCAACTGTGGCCCGCCAACGTCGGCGACACGATGGTGTTCACCGGCGTCGGCCTGATCAAGCCGAAGCAGCGCCCGCTGACGCCTGGCCAGGATCCGCTCCCGAGCTCGTACCAGTACGAGCAGTGGACCGCGCAGCTCCAGCAGTACGCGGACTCCATCGACACGCACATGCCGACGAGCATCGTCGCCATCGCCAACCTCTTCTTGCGCAACGCGCAACAGATGGGCCTGAGCGCTGGCCGCTCGTTGAACCTGCTGCCACGCAACCGGCTCTACAACGCCGGTCTGTCAGGTCACACGGTGGCCTCCGGCTCCACGCAGTCGACCACCAAGCAGCTGCACGTCGCGCACCTCAACGGCTTCACCCGCGCGCGTCGCCCCGACCTCGCAGCCGGCAGCCCGGTGAAGTTCGACACGGTGACGGCCAACAACCCGTTGAAGATTCACATCTACGACGGCGGCGCCGACACAGCGAACACGGTCGAAGGCTTCACGCCGGACACCGCGGGCGACGAGATCGGGCCAGGTCACCTGACCCTCGGCACGCAAGTGACGTCGGTGCTCGACCGCGCGTACGTCATCGCCAACGACCGCACGAACCTCGTGCGCGTGGGCGGCGGCTACAAGCCGGACGGCCTGTCGAGCTCCAACCTGCTCAAGCTGGCGGACATCCGCACGGCCATTGCGCGCCTCTGGCAGACCAACGTCCCCGAGATGCCGGACGGCCGGTTCCACTGCCATCTGGACCCGACGAGCCAGGCTCAAATCTTCTCGGACGACGAGTTCGGCCGGCTCCTGACCGCGTTGCCAGACTACTACATGTATAAGCAGTTCGCGATCGGCGAGCTGCTGAACACCGTCTTCTTCCGCAACTCGGAGTGCCCGTTGCCCGAGACGGTTGACGGCGGCCTCGATGGCACGTTCTCGCTCGACGATCCGTTCGCCGGCGATGTCTGGAGTAAGGGTCTCCCGGCCACCTCCGGCAGCATCGCGGTGCACCGCCCGATCATCATCGGTCAAGGCCTGCTCCACGAGTATTACCAGGACCTCGCGGCCCTGGTGACCGAGGCTGGCGTCACCGGCCGCGTGGGCGAGCCGAAGATCACCAACAACGGCATCGAGGTCTTCACCGACCGAATCCAGCTCATCATCCGCGCGCCGCTCAACCGGCTCCAGGATCAGGTGTCGACGAGCTGGAAGTTCATCGGCGACTGGCCGGCGCGCACCGACGTCACCACTGGCGACGTCGCGCGCTACAAGCGCTGCGTGGTCATCGAGCACGGGGCCTAGTACCAGCAAATCCTCCTTGGCGTGTGAGGATGATGTCGAACCAGCTACTCACCTTCAAGTTGCCCGGCCTTGGGTGGTTCGGGCATATCGGGCTGCAGGACCCTTGTGGGGTTCCTTTCCCGGCTCGGCGTGAGCTCGGGGCGGCCCACCTGCCCACAGACGACCTTATGGACGTCTACGCCAGTGGGCAGGACTTTTTTCCGTCCCATGTGCAGGCATCAGATTTCCAAGGAGATGAGCGCCTCGGTCAGGCTCTCGACACACCTGGAGCACTCCCTGCCGCTCTGCGCAAGCACGAGTCAGTGGACGGAGTTTTGTCTCGGCAAACCCTGGCTTTTGCCATGGAACCGCCGAGACGTTTTGGTGGCCCGCTCTGTCTATTCGGCTTGCCGAATTTCAACAGCGCGCGGGGCTTTGCGCCTGGGGCGCGGTAGACATCACAAGAGGAATTGCCCGACCGGGCTTTCCACTTTGGTCTTACCGCGCCCCGCCGCCTTCGGTCGACGTCGAAAGGATGGGTTTAGCCATGGTGAAGCGGAAGGATTTTGAGGCAGCGACAGCCGCGGTTGACGCTGGCGAGGCTCCAGCGGCGGAGTCGGTAAAACCATCCACGGAGGTGTCACCCGACGCCGTGGCGGCCATTTTGGCGGCCGACCCCGCGGCTACAGTCTCGGTGCCCACCAAAGAGGAAGTGGTCGCAGCCGGCTACACCGAAGAGGCGGCGGCCAAGATCGTAGCCGAGCAGAAAGAAAAAGCGGCGGCGGTCGAATCCGTGAAGGCCTCGATAGCAGCGACCGAGACACTGTACCGCGTAAAGAAGAAAATCAAGATTTCGCTTGAAGGACAAGTGATCGTGTTCAACGAGGGTTTCTTGATTGACCCATCATGCTACGGCACCGAGCGAATGAACCTCATCAAGTCTTGCGTCGAGCTCGAGAAGGTGGTCTAGCCGGATGCCGTTGAGCCAGGCCGATAGGGAGCGCGTGCGCTACCATCTTGGCTACCTCGACGTGCAGCCCGCCGCCAGCTTGTCGTTTGGCATCCCGAAGCCGATTCAGACGATATTTCTCGTCGAAGACGCGATGTCGAATCTCATTGAGCTCTCCGTGCCACGCGTGTTGCGCATTCTCGGCATCATGGACGACATCGAGCAGAAGCTCGTCGACGCGCAAGACCGCCTGGCTGCGACGTCACTGGGCGACTTGAAGTTGAGGACTACGGAGCCAGAGCAGCTCGAGACCGAGTATCGACGGTGGGGCAAGCGTCTGGCCAACATTTTCGGCGTGCCGGTACCCGTTCTCCGATCGCTACCGC
>Ga0209777_10003826_pt1 | contig 18259 bp, 29 predicted proteins | sample FrelakmetHBP12HB_FD_187147 | JGI IMG/M metagenome (GOLD analysis project Ga0209777, IMG submission 187147) | Freshwater lake sediment microbial communities from the University of Notre Dame, USA, for methane emissions studies -HBP12 HB (SPAdes)... | ecosystem: Environmental > Aquatic >...
TTGGACTGTAAACCAAGCATTGGTTTTTGGTCATTTATACCCTATGGATCTTGCTGAACTCTTTCCACTTTTCAATATTAAGGTTGCCTTCTTCTTCATGTGCTGGGTTTTATCGTATAGGCATTTTGGAGATAAGGGCCATCTCATTAAGGGAAACTTGGCTTTGATGGTTTTCTATGGCATATTCATGTATGTTTGGTTCTATCTGGCTCCGGATCCAAGTTGGACTGATTGGACTTACGCAATGCGCTTTAGCTATGGAGATCTAAGAGTCTTGGAGGCTTTCTTTATCAGCCACATAATAGGTAAAGCCCTTCAAGGCCTAGTTTTCATCTCGTTATGGAAAAACTATAAAATATATTGGTTGGAGATAAGGGAAAATGCTGTCAATTATAATTCCGGCTAAAGAGCCAGAGCCATATCTTGAACAATTAGTCAACGATATAGACTCAACTCTAAGCAAGGATTGGGCTTTCGAGATCTTGATACAAAGGGAGGAAGGCTTAACTAATGCTGTACTTCAAGGAGTCAAAAAAGCTAATGGAAATCCTATAATCGTCATGGATGCGGATGGATCCCATAACCCAAGGCATATTCCAGAGATGCTAAAGAACTATTATTTCAAGGAATATGATATTGTAATTGGAATTAAGGGAGAAGATAACAGAGGCTTTTACAGACGTTTAATAACTAAGCTTTTTGCCTTAATATCCAAAAAGGCTTTAGGCTTAGAAATTGATGATCTAAGCGGATTCATCCTTGTAGAGAAGAGTCTTTTCAAGGTTGTAAAGCCATCTACCGATTTTAAGTTTATACTTCCATTATTGTATTTGAACAAGTCCGCTAGAGTCTGCATGGTTAAAATAGATTTCAAAGACAGAGTTATAGGAAGCTCCAAGGCTGATCTCAGACAAGCGTTAAAGATATTTAGATTAATCTTTTATCTTAAAATGAAACTGTATTAAAGGAGGGATAAGCAAACATGATGAGTAAGAATTCAAAGAAGGGATTCCTCTTCCTAGGAAGAGCTATATTTACAGCTCTGCTAGGCTTTGCAATATATCTTATAACCGGCTTTATTTCTATGCCAAGTCTTCTAGGTCTTGGAGAGGAAAGAGTATTTATGGTTGTTTTCCTTGCCAGGATAGCGGAGGAAACATTCTATAGATTGGCTTTGGAATCTTTAAAGCAAGAATTCATAATTGAGAAGAAGAGAAGCATAGAGGCTAATCAATGAGTAAGGTTATAATCATTCTCGCTGTTGCTCTTGCTGCTATGCTGGGAATCCTATTTGTAGCTTCAATTCAAGCTGCATCAATCAAAAACATTGGAACTGCTTCTGGAGTCTTGTTTCAGAATGGTTCAAGGCCTTTAACTGCTAACTGGAATGGAGGATCCTTTAACATTACCGCTAGTTGGTTTAAAGGTTCTTTATCTTGGTCTTCTCTTGTAGGTGTTCCTTCATCCTTTCCTCCCTCTTCTCATAGCCATACTTTATCAAGTGTAAATATTACTGATTGGGCTACTGGAATGGATTGGAGCTATGTTCAGAATAAGCCTTTGACTTTTCCTTCATCAAATCACAGCCATTCTTTAAGCTTTGCTAACATCTCAGACTTTAGCACATACTTCAATCAGCATCTAAAAGATATAGATACTCCGACTTTCAGCTCATTGATATTAACTTCAAGTACAAACACTTTGATAAATATACATGGAACTGGAGATCTAGGCATCACTTATTATAATGGAGCCACATATAGGGCCAACTTTCTATATGATGTCATAAACAATAATTTTAGATTCACCTTTAATGGAATGACAAAGCTAGTTTTAAGCAGCAATGGAACTATAACGACTGGAACAATAAATTATGCTAACATCTTGGATAAGCCCTCATCCTTTACTCCTTCCACTCATAGCCATACTTTGAGTAGTGCTAACATTTCTAACTGGGCTTCCTACATTAATCAAGCTGTTTTAACTTCAAGTAATCCCTCTTTTGCTGGGTTGACTTTAAGCAATGATCTTGTTCCCAGTTCAGATATTACAATAGGAATAGGTCATTTAAATGCTAGATTCTATAATCTTGATGGAAAATACTTCTATGGCTATCAATACTTCATAACTAACAGCTCTGGAGGCGGAGGACTGCAGATTCCAAAGTCTAAGAGTGGAATAGCTTATACTACTACTGGAGGAACTGTATCTCATGGCTTGGGAGAAACTCCGGATACCTTTATAGCATCATCTACAGAGGTTAATTACTATGTCACTATATACGATTGGAACTCTGTCACTTTCACAGTAAATATTAAACATTGGACTGGAACAACTTTTGAGGAAGCTTCTGGAAGCCATTATTTTAGTTGGTATGTATCCAAGACTCCTTAACCCTTTTCCTTACTTTCTTTTCACAAGTATTATATATTTAGACAATTAGCTTAATTCTTCTAGGAGATGTTCAAAACGACTGTAGATGAAGTTCTAAATAAATAGGAAAAATGGATGAAAAACCGGTATTAATCCGCTTAAAGTATGGAGGCTTTACATACAAGCTAACTTGCACGAAATGTTTAACTGAATTTATTCCAGACTGGATAATATCCTCCAGACTAAAAGTGAGAAAAGAATTGAAATGTAAAAACTGCGGATACTTGCTTCTAAGAGCTGAAGACTACTAAAGTTTTAAAACTAATCATAAGAAAATAGTTAGTTTCATAGTTAGTATAGTTAGGTGGAAAAAATGGATTCATTGCGTCAAAGAATAATCAAAGAAATATCCAATAACCCCTTGATTTCCACTCGAAATATATGTCAAAAACTAAAAATAGACTACAAAAAATATAAGCAATATATCTGGAATCTGAAAACTAACTATAAAAATGAACAAGCTTCAAATCGTTCAATTTCCTTTCATGCAGTCCGCTTTTATGGTTTTGCTTTAAAGTCTTTCAGTCGAGATCTTGCTTTAGAGAAGGGTTGGATTCTCAGCAAGAGTAAGAACAAGCGTTTGATATATAAATGCAGTCTTGGTAGGCTTGAATGGTTTCTTAATGGTCGTATTACTGTATGGATCCATAAGCCGGTTAGTGAAGGAAGATTATTCCAAATATTATGTTTCGGCTTCTCTTACTCTGGGCTTATAGAGGAATCTAATCTTGATGCGTTTCTTCACAGCTTCAAGTATAAGGGGGCTCATCTTGTCCAGGATGTTGGGGAAAGCCTTCCATATGCTAAGAATACTACTTTAAAGGGTTCTCTGGGTGTTGTTGTTAAGCTTGGTGACAAGAGCCATCCTAAAGGCTTGGAGATAGAGTTCTGTCTTCCAAAATGGGCTGAGGAATTTAAGATCCTTACAGAGTTGAATATTAAGACTATAGAATCCTTTGCCGGTTTCCTAGGAAATACGTTAAGTCCTAAGAGTAAGGATTTTCCAAGGGAAATGGTTTCTTAATGGAGGTGGGAAAATAGCTAGTGGAGAAGAAGATTATGAAGAAGATTTGAGAGAATGTAGTAGCTTCTGCAGACATTTTAGAAAAAGATGCCAAGATGTAATACCAGGATCATATTGTAAATATGGTTTCACTCGAGGGGATTATCAATAATATAGCAGTCTATATTTCTGCTTCCTAATTGTTTTATCTTCTTTAGCCTTATCCTTCTTTTAGGAGATGAAAAATAAAATGATGGGAGTTTTTAATCCAGGAGTAGCAGCCATTCTCATATTCTTCATTGGTGGTTGCATAGCCGAATTCATACATCAAATAAAGAAAGACAAGAAAGAGAAAAAGAATGTTAACTGAGAAAGAGATAGAGGTCCTTAGAATCCTTCTCTATTTCATGTTTCCAGTTCATCAAAAAGAGCCTCAATTAGACAGATTCACACCTTAGCATTTTTCAAGCGTGGAGATATACCTATTTGCCCTATTTTTCTAGGGCTATGAATTTCCAAGGCATAAGCAAGGGCCCACTAATCTGGATTCTTTCATCTTCTATTGTTTTTACTGTATAGGTTCCCATTTTCTTGTGTTCTGGCTTCGGAAGATCTATATCAATTCTAAAATCTTGTTCTATAATCCTCTTTATTCCATTATTGAAGCAGAATCTTTTGAATCTATTAAAATTATAGATGTTGTAATTATAAACGAATTCATCTTGGTATATTTTTATTATTGCGTCAATTTCGCAGTCTGTGAATAGGCTTGTTATTATTATCCATTTCTTGGAGATCTCTATGAGCTGTTCTAGGGCCTCCTCATATTTTGGGAGCCAACTTAGAGTTTGTATCGAGAAAGCAATATCGAAAGAGTTTGGTTTGAAATGGTTGCATACTTCATATAGATCTCCTTTCAATAAGATGCAGTCTAGTTTCTTTAAATAATTCCTTCCAACATCAAAGAATATGTCGGCCCAGTCTATGCCAGTCCATGCAGTCTTAGGGAGGATCTTTGACAGATAATATATATTAGCTCCAGCTCCACAAGCCACGTCTATAGCATAGTATTTCTTGTCTGTTTCCATTATCTGCTTTATGAATTGTCCAAGATAGTATGTACTTCTGTAGGGTTTCTCGAACTGGGTTTTATGATAATTTAATTGTTGCTTTTGCAAGTATTCTTCTTTTACTTCTCTGCTTTCTATCATTTAGTTTTCCTTCTTCTATAGATATATATTGCTGCAAGACTGAGGATTGTTGAGAAGAAGAGGATCATTATCAGTCTATCAGTATTGCTTACTTCATAGACATAGCTGATCTCTATTTTTCCTTTAATATATAGGCTGAATGCGTCTGATTCTGCTAGTGGTAGGTTCTGGATCTTCAAGTCGTTATAGATAATGTCTAAAGCTTGGGATGTTATTTTCACAGCTCTTCCTTTTGGGGAAATAATTGCTTCCATTCTAAGGGAGATTCCTTGGTTATAGACTAGATAGAAAGCTTCCTCATCTATGCTAAGTATGATTGGCTCATTGATGTTAAATTTTCCCAGATTCCAAACGTCATTGAGAGTAAACCTTTCTCCCAGATATGGGAAAGAGCCATTATTACTTTTCAAGTAATCGTTAATGTAATTGATTATTTCTTTTGATTCAAGGTTTATTGTCTGTTCTTCTTCTGTATGAACTGAACCAATAATGTTTGAAAGAAGAATTAAGAACAGAGCTGCTAGTATTATCTTCTTGTATGTCATAGTTTCATCTTAGAAGCTTGTCTATATATCGGCTCCATTGGACTGTGACATATCTTGAAGCCATTCCTCTTAGGGCCCATCCAGCAAATATTGATAAGTCTATATCATCAAATCCATAGATTGTTGAAAGCTCCGTTAATCTCCAATGCCTTAGAAAATGTGTGGTTGGTCTTCTTTGATGCTTTTCGATTTTCTTATATTCTCCGTAATAGGTTGGAAGGTTATAGGCCTCTATTCCATAAGTCAGATCCTTGAAATATTCTTCGCAATATGCGCTTATTGTTCTCTCTGAAATTCTGTAGACTGGGCCCTCTTGTATTGTATGAAATTTGTCTATGGCTTCTTGTACTCCTTCCATTGATTGAGGTAGAGCTATTATTCTTGGTATGCCTTCTCTCTTTGCTGTGTGAATCTCGAACAAGGCTATGTTTTGGTATTTGTATCTTGTCATGGATAACGATTCTTTTATAACAGCATATTTTCCAACTACTTCGCTTATTCTAGTTGCTGTTAGCTCTTGGAATTGTAGGGCTTCTCTTATTCCCTTCCTTGGTATTTGCTGGATTCTTTCCTTGATCTGGCTTAATGCTGCTTGTAGGCTCATCTACTTTTCATCCAAAAGGTCTTGAAGTAATTCTCTTATATCTAGTAGGACTTCAAAATTCAATTCTTCTCTGTGGAGGAAGGCTGTATTTTGCTGGTGGTCTTCCATTATTTCTTTTCGAGTCCTCATCTCTTGCCATCTTCTGTAATAACTCTGCATAAATCTTATATATAATATTTGTCTAGACAATTAATATAGGAGATGAAAAAATGAGTATAATGAAATCAATAAAGATAAGTCCACAAGGAAATCCAGATAGTGTAATAGAGTTCTCGTATTGGGAAGGAGAAGAAGATGTTTTACATATGGAATTTCCTAAAAACGCAAAACTTCATGTAAGCCAAAATGGAGAAATTCAATATATTCAGCTTCCAGATGAATCGAGAATCTATGTTCGTCTTGAACATTTAGAAAGAATAGTTCCATAATCTATTGCAGACTTACTACTAAACATGGCAATTCATAGTTCTTAGATAACTAGGAACAAAAAATAGGAGGAATGAAAGAAAGAATGAGTGAAGAAATATCCCCTGTTTTAAGGGAAGAATGGCATATTGCCGAATACATAGATGAAGAAGGAAAATATAACAAGACCAAATGGAGGACTGTTGAAAGAATAGGCTTCTACATTGGGCCTATTGGTGAATGGTTTTTCCCATGCAAAGAAGATCAAGAAAAAATCAAGAAGATGGTTCTTGAGAGCAGATGGATTTTCGGAAACAAAGACTATGAGCCTCAGATAGAATTGCAGCGAGATTTCAAGGAAACAGATGATGATAGTTTTCAGACATTGGAAAAACGAGAGCCTACAATAGAGGAAAGCAAACGATTAGACGATAGGAAATGGCATGACATCTAAAGAAGAACCTTTCAATCTTCTTTTTTTAGCTAATCATCTTGATAAAGCGGCTAATGCTAAACATAAGATGCCTAGAAGCAGAGAAGCGAGAACGAATCTATTGAAGAGTTATTTAGCTGAAGAATCTGAGAAAGCTAGGATATTGGCTCAGATCTGTCGTTATTTAAATCTCTTGGACATTCATGTTAGAACGCTTCAAATAAAGACGTTGCAGATTAAAGACATTCTAAAAACTGTATAGGTTTGCAGAGTTGTATAGAAACTAGGCAGAGATGAAAAAAAGGAATGACAAAGACTCCGAAATGGGTTAAAGAGATGGCAGAAAAGATGAAAGATGTTCCAGTTATTAGGAGGACAAGAAAGAATGACTTGTTGGAATCCTAAAACTAATAGATGGCAAACTCCCAAGAGCCCTAGACTTTCAAAGAAGCATAGTTTAATTAAATTCCATGAAACAAGAGTGGAATATGAGAATTGCAGGTATGACAAAAGTCTAGCGTGTACTGGAGATTACAATATCTGTAAAGAGTGTTCCTGGTAGTTTACAATGCTAGTAGTAAATAATAAGTATGTTCCAGATAAGCCTTTTAGATGTTGGGATTGTGGGGCTGAATTGAATACTGTTTATGATATTATCCATCATCCTTGTAATAAAAAGGATCTGGAGAAGAGGGCTAAACGATTTGGAATATAGGTTTATGCTTCACAATCAAGATAGGTGTATCCCTCCCTCTACTTTATTTGAGGTTAAAGGGATATGCAGATCGTTAAGAAATATTGTAAGATTCATCCAGGAGAAGAACTCAGCTTTGGCTTTATGTGTAATCAATGCTGCAGAGAATATAATAGATTAATCGCTTCGACAAAAGAGGACATGACTAGCGTAAAGATGGAAGAGCTGGAGCTGCAGGGAATTATCTAAACAAAAGTCTTTTAAACAAATCTAATATAAGTCTTTGATTGGGTTTGACATAGCCCTAGTTAGCGTCTGGAACAGCTCCTTGAGTGGCTAGGTTTTAATTCATTTTCTCCTAGCCACTTTTAAATCTTAGTTGTAGAAGCTATATTCTTTGGTCTATTTTTCTCCAAGTGTTTCTGCAAGGAAAGGCTAGGCTGTTCTCATATTCTTTGCGTACTAAAAAACTCTTTGCAGACTTTATCTAGAACTCTGCAAAACCATGAAAGAAGCTTAATTTAAGCCCCTTTCCCTCCTATGCGTGGTGAGTGGTGGGCAATAATATATTATATTATATACAAAAGTAGTGTACACACACTAGGCAGAAATGGTTTCTGTATGCTTTTCTTCCAACTCTAAAGCGGTTTTAATATCCTGGCTCTTGTTATGTCCTACTCTTATCCCTAGCTTCTCTCTATAATAGTATTTCAACAATCGAGCCTTGATTATTCCTTCCTCTCGGCATATATCTAAATATGGCTTTATCATTGTACACAATTGCTCTGTTGTTAGTTCTTTGCTTTCCCTAGTTTTAGATGATTCCTCATCTTGCTTGTATCTAGCCATTTGAATAGCCATCTTCTTCCGTTCATATCTTGACCTTAATAGATCGCAGTCTTCTAGCTTCTTGCAGTCCAGACAAGAATCAATCTGACATTTATCAAAGTCTATAACTGGATAGCTTATTCTACAAACCAAGTATCTATATATCTTATCTTCTCCTTGCGAGGCCCTTATTCTATAAACTAACCCTCTTCCTCTTTTTGTGATATGTACTTGGAATTGGACTAGATAATCTCTAAGGGTTTTATCTAAAAGATTAATATTTATAATCGGAATAATTAAGGGCCTTACCATAAACCTTTGAGATTCAATAGTTTTAACTAGCGCTTGATTAATTTCCTTATACCATTCTCTTTTACCCATAGCATAGCTAGGTTCATCAAAGACTATTGGAAGGCCATGAATGGGTTTTCCATTCCAAGTTCTCTGCAGCTCTGCAGTATAGGCCCCATAAGTAAAGACTACTTGATCCACTCCAAACCGGTTGTCAATGTTTCTTGCAATCTGCATAGCCATGTAGCTTTTTCCGGTTCCCGCTTCTCCTACAACAACTATAACACAAGCTTCTTTATGCTTAACTCTTCGATTAATCTCGAGTGAGAATATAGGATACTTGCCAAGTGAAGAATCTCTCTCAAACCAATTTCCACTAATCTTGATTAGACTTTGCATTAGATCAAGTTTCCGTTATCTGTTTCTTTAAGAAATCAAGTTCTTTTTGCTCTGTACTTGTTACTGGCTTTTCGTCTTCTTCTCCTTGTTCAAGGGTTTCTGGAGTTGGAACAATATTCTCATTATAAATTGTTTTGCTTAGTAGGCCCTTTCTCTGGAAGACATTCACACAAGCATTATAAAGCCGATATGGTCTAAGGATTTTCATTTTTTCAATCTTTGGTTTGCCAATTTTCCGGCCCATGAATTCCCTTCTTGTATCCTCTTCAACTATGTCGATAGAGTTTTCCAGATCTATCTTTAATTGCGGATCTCTAACGATCCATACATCTGGAATACTGTAGAAAAGAACTAGGGCTGCTTCCCTTACTTCTTGTTCTGATTGGCTTCCTTCAATCTGGACTACGGAGTTCTGGAATTTCATAACTCCGTTTCCAAGGATGTAGGGCCAGTTGATGCGATCTCCTAGCATAAGATTCTGATCTTGTTGATCTTGGCTCATTACTTAGAGCCCTCTATCTTCTTTTGAACTGAAATATCATTTTCTGCTGCTGCAAGGTATTGATAATGCTTTGCCTCATCCTGGCTCATCTTCTTTGCTTTCGAAGCATCATACTTTGTTGGAGCTGTTTTACTCATTTCAAGGTATTTCTTACTAGATTGTTTCTCATCTTTCTTCAAATCTTCTAGGCTGCTTTTCTTCCAACTTGGATCTCCCTCTTGGCCAGTATTATGATTTGATCTTCCCTTCTTCTCTGTGATTGGATGTGATTTTCCATCTTTATTTTTTCTAAACTGTATCATGTTTTTCTCCCCATACTTTTCTCTTAGCTTCCTTTCTAGCTTTAACTCTTATGGCCTCATCACTACTGCTTTTCTTTTTCTCCTTCTCTTCTTTAAGGGCCTTGGCTAGTTCTTCCTTGTAGATTGCGTTCTTACGCTTTGATTCTTCAATCGACTTGTCTAATTCTTTGCCTATTGCGGATCCTCCGGCTTTAACTCCTTTTAAAGCCTTGGAGCCCACTATCTTTAAAATATCAGTTCCTCTTCCCAAATCTAACGCCTCTTTATCTTTAATATATTGAATATCGTAAGGGTTAAAAATATTTTACATGAAGTATTGACTAGATGCAGTAGATCGTTCTGTATCCAGAACTGTTCTCCGGCTGCTACATGATCTAGTATGTTTGTATCGACTGTATAGACTGTCTGAGGGAAATATAATGTGCTATGCCATGTTCCATAGCCGGATACTTGAACGCTTATTGTCTGGACTGGAAATATGAGTCCGTAAAGACACCATACTATGATTAATAGGATGGTATATGTTAAAAATATTGATGTCCACTTGTCCAGGTTGGGCTTGTATTTTTTCCAGTCTATTCCTAGGATGAACATTAGGCCTACAGTTATCATGAAGATATTCTGTAATAGGATTCTGAACTGTGGCATTTCAAAGGTTAAAACCCATGTTTGGTTTTGAAGGAAATAATAGCTGATATTCCAGAAGTATTCGAATACTCCTACTGAGAAGGCTACAAAGCATATTGATGCGGTTATGTTCTGGCTGTTCACTACATCCAGTTTTTCTCTAAGATACTTGCTTATGCCTACAAAGAACAGCATATAGATTACAAAGGCTGAGTAGTGAACATATTTTCCATATGGATCAGTATAGTAAAATACAAGTTGGCTCCAGGTGATCTTTCCTAGAATATAGCTTGGAACATTGAGGATAAAATATTCTATCTGCTCTACAGAGCTGTCGAAGCCCTGGAAGAGCCATAAGATCCCAGCAACTATGATAAGGGGAATTATAACTTTTCTAAGCTTTACATCATCACGAAAAAGGTTTAGCTGGAAAAGCTTCACTTTGCCAATATGAAGCATAAGATCATATGAGTCCAGTTTCCTAAAATAGTATCCTGGTTCTTTCTTTTTTACTTTCTCAATAAAGGAGGGAGGTTTACTGGCTTTGTCTTTCAACCCAGCTCATCTTTCTTTCCTTGCTTAAATTCTTAGAGTGGACTATTTACATTCTTCCAACTGAATGGAGGATGTAAACGAATACTCCTAGGCCCATAAGGCCAACTCCGGAAGCTACAGCAGCAGTTAAGGCTCCACTAATACCGGCTGCAAAAGACAGAGTTGAAACAAAGAGAATTATCACGAATACGATTACTATTTCAACCAATGGATTCTTTAATAGATCGCCAGACAAGATGATTAACCCCTTTGCGATATTAAGTTTTATATATCAATTGTCTGAATATATAAGACTAACTAATTGTCTTGAAGGTGTTTGAAAATAGATCTCTTAGGATTAATCACAAGTCCATTATTCATAATCATAACCATGATTCCTCTAATGATTATTGTCGGATTCTTTGTAGGGGCCTACTATAGTAGTCCAAGAAAAGACAGGGTTCAGAAGGTAGCTCCGGAGAATGGAAGGGGAACTGATTATGAGGCTAAAAGCCAGGATGGAATAAACGTTTACTGTGATCCATTGGGAAATGAGCCTCCGCAAAAATTCATCAAGACCGGCTATGCCTTGAACATGATCCGCAAAGGGCTTCTTGGAAGACTAACACATTATGCTTTATGGACTGGAAGATATGGAACTGCATACACTTTCACTATTGGAGAGAAAAGCGAAAACTTGTCCTTGAAGGAAGCTCTTATAAAATGCTTGGGCGAAGCAGAATTCTACAGAGATATCAAAGAAGAACAGATCAAGAAAATTGAAGAGGACACTAACAAGTACAAGCTTGGAGAAGACGTTGTTAAAACAACTCTCGAGAAGACTATGCGAAACATTTTTGGCAAAAACGACAGAGAAATAGATGAGTATGATCTTCTTCCAGAAGCTACAAAGATTAAAATTCGAGATGCAGAGGTAGGAGTTATAATCGAGTTTCCAGGGGTTCCATTAACTCCGGCTGGTCTTCCTAGTGTAAGTAGTGATGATGTGCATAGAGATAATGATCAGAAAGTCGTTAATGCCCTTGTCAATGGAATTAAGAAGCTTGGATCCGGTGGGCCTTCTCAAACTTTTATGATGCTTCTTCCAATGCTTACCTTTGCCGGAGGAATAATCCTTGCATATCTTCTTCATATTGGAGGAACTACAGTAGTAGAAACCACGCCTCCAAGCAGTTAGGTTGAAAGGAGGAATAATAAACGAGTAATCGAAATTCTGCAGATAGAGAAAGAAATGCCAGGGCCTTGGCTAATGCCAAGGTTTTAAGTGAAATCCTTCCACAGATCGGAACTCATCCTAAAATAATAACAGAGGAAGCGGAAGATGCTGGAGGAATAGATGAGCTAAAGTTCAGCTCTTTTCCGGCTGAAATGATTTTCCCTTACATATATGGTAAAATGAGGGCTGAGAACGATAACTGCAGAGCTTGGAGGGATATTTGCACTATGCTTGAAAGAGGTCTTCCTTCCATCAATGGAGGAAGGGCCAACATGATAAGGGATATAGCGGTTTCTCTTGGAAGTGGTGGTTCTAGCTCTAGAAAGATAGCTCATCAACCTAACTTTATTTCTCGCAACACGATTAACCGGAACTGGAAGCAGAAAGCGGAAGCGGAAGGAGCTGATATAGATGAATGAAACTATAACTCTTATCTTCAAGGATGAAAGCCTTTATGTACTTGATACTGGAAGCCTCAAAAGCCTAGCCGGTGTTCTTTCTGTACAGAAGAAAAAGGGAGATCCAGTTGAAATAATTGGAGAAGGTCCAGGAGCCAAGCGTCTTAGAGAACACTACAGAATATACAAGAATGATCCAGAAAACTATAGAGCCGATATAGCCGGAGATATTAGCATTATATCCCATGTTTCCCTTGAAGAAGCTAAAGCCAGACTTGATTCTGTTAAGCATAAACTGAAGCTACATAAATGACTCACAGTAATATTAATTTAAAGAATATTACATCTATTGAATTAATGTTCATAGCCTTTGTAGGCATATCTTCAGATCTATTCTCAACTTGGATTGGCTTAACCTTCTTTCATGCAATAGAATTAATTCCTTATGGAAACAATCCTTTACTATATTACTCTGAATTTCTAGGATTCGTTTTTGTCCTAGGCTACCTTTTTAAGAAAGGATTGAAAAACAAATCAATCATCATCATTGAAAAGTTTTTTATTTCAATCCTTCTCATAATTCCATATTATTGTTTTGTTCATAATATGTTGGGGATAATCGGAATATGAGGTCAAAACAAGTTTTTCTCTTCAGCCTATTTGCCTTAATGATTTTTCTTTCAGTTTTCAATATTGCTCCTTTATATCCAGTTCATGCTTTGGGATCTGGAACCATTGGCAATAATAATCTTTACTCAAATAATGTTCCAGGAAACAATACTGGGCATAACTACAACTGCATATTTGCGTTAAAGGTCACTACTGGAGTTTACCAAGAAATCATCTCTTCAATGAATGTTGGGATTTACAGCTTTGCCGGTAACTGGAAAATAAAGTATATGACTGTTGGAATATATTCTGATAATGCCGGTTATCCTGGAACTAGACTTGCTAAAAGCGTTCAAACATATGAAGAGGGAGGAGCCCACACTTCTATGTTGGCTTGGGTTGGGGCTGTTTCAGTATCTTACACTCTTAATCTTGCTACAAGTTATTGGCTTGTCGTTGCTATAAGCTCTGGAGATGGAGCCCATATTGATGGCCAATGGGTTGGCTATGGAGGATCTGGCAACAGCTATTTTAAGCTTAACTATGGAGATGGATCTCTTCCAACAAGCTTTCCAGCTAGTGCAACAGCAGGAGCTTTAGGGCTTTCAATATATGCCTCTTACACTTATGCGACAAACAGCATCATTATTTCAAACATGGATGCTGGTAACTTTCTCTTTGCGAACTCGAAGTATTATAATTTCATTGGAACCTTCAATAATGCTTCTTTGATTGATGTTGTGAAGTTTGCTTTCTCAGATAGCGTTCATTGGGTTAATGCTTCTTATAAGGCTGGATCATGGATTTTGGAAAGCGGAACCGGTTATGCTACTCTTGGGGCTCATGCAAACAGCACAATAGCAAATGTCCTTGTGACAAACTGTAGTCTACTACTGTCAACAAGTATCCTGGATGCTTCAAATATAGATTTGTACTCTTGGTTCAATTTTACAAGTGGAACCTCTTCTGGATGGTTCAAGGCTCAAAGCAGTTACTTTAACATATATAATCTTGGAGGCGCTGTATCTTATCAAACATTTAATCCAAGTGCTGGAAATGCAAGTCATATCACCAAGGGAGATATATTCGAATTACAAGTTGGAGGTGGGGCTTCTGGAGGAATTCAAGCCAACTATACTGCAAAGAATCTAGCAGCCTTACATATGCTTGTTCATATCTCTTGGCCTCAAAGCGTCATGGGAGCCTCTTATGCCTATGAATGGGCTGCAGAGTATGGAGTCTACTATTATGTCAATGGAGCTTGGGTTAAAGGCTGGAATGTGAACATTGAACAGTCTAGCGGTTTTGCAAGTACAAACGATTACTGGGTTATGATGCACATACGCTGGTATCGGCAAGGGATTCTAGTTGGATCCTCGGAGGAAATATTCTCCTATTGGAGCCAAGTTCAGCTTCATGATACTACTCTCTGGGTTGACTTATGGTTTGGAAGTGCTAATGCTTCCTCAGTTGGAGGAGGAAGGGTTACTGCAGAATATTATGGAATGACTAATCAAGCTACAAGTTTCTGGCAGACTATAAGCCATTGGTTTGGGTTCACAGACTGGGCCCCTATTGCAAGTAATGAAACTTCAAGCCAGTATGCTATGCCTTTGACTGGGCCTAGTGGTGAGTCTGTTTCGACAACTCAGATTGAAATGGTTAAGTATTATACGAAGCTTTCTAAGGCTGCTTCCTCTGGATCCTATACAGTCCAGTTAAAGGGTTATGATGTTTTTGATAAAGTATTTTCCGGAAGCAAGTTTGTAGGTGTTGATACTCCGGCTATGGTTGAAACTAAAACTAAGGCTATGCCTTCGATTAATGGAGGAATATTGTCTTTGCTTGTTTCTGCTTATGGCTTCTTGCTTGATAGCATTATTCCCACGATAATAGGAGGTCTTACAGTCTTGGTTACTGCTTTCATTGGGGCCTTAGACTGGCTTTTCACTCTAGCCGGTTGGACTGGAGGATTCAGCCAGATTCTTACATGGATAAGCCAGGCTGTTGGTTGGGTTGTTTCTGCTATAAACTATGTTATAACCTTGCTTACTAGCTTCTTCCTCTTTCTTGCAACATGGCTTCCAACTGAATTAACATTATTCTCAAACATGGTTCTGGGAGCTGTTGGCATCTTTGGAATACTTATCACTCTCTGGGTAGGCTTTGGCTCTGCTGCAACTGGGGCCGGAGGCTTCATGATAGGATTAATCCAGTTTTTGCCTCTTGTATTGTTCATATGGATTTTTGCTTCTAAAGACTTCCATGAATCCTTAGATAAGGTTCATACATTATGGGATCTAAGCATTTCACTTATTCACATATTGATAACCATTGGAAACTTTGGGAAAGATCTTGTGTTCCAGCTAATAGACGTTTTCAAGGGATGGCTTTAGATGGCTAGAAGCATGGGTTTAATCTGGATTGCGCTAGGGCTTCTTATTGTCTGCAGCATGGTTTGGGCTATGGCTGTTATAAGTCCGGCTAGTGATTGGGCTTGGATAGCTCCGGCTATTACTGCTTACATAATTCTTTTAACTCTTCTAGGTGGGGCTATATTTGTTCTTGTCCAGTATGTTGGGAGAGGCTGAAAATGTCTAGTGAATGGAAGAAAGCCATGATCATAGGGATATGTGGAGTAATAGGAATGATATTTGCAATAATGATTCAGATGATGGTAGCAGACGAAATCATCATAAACAATCTTATTAGTAGTGATGTTCCATTAAGGGCTGTTCAAGCATTTATAATAATTTTCTGGACTGGGATAGGAGTGTTTTTTGCAAGTGTTAGCAAATAAGAAAGAAGAAAAAGAACAAATGCTTGGATTAAGCAAAGCTGAACATATTATGGAGAGAGAACAAGCAGAGAAGGCCACAAGCCTTTTTGACTCAAAGATGAGGAATAAGCCTCCGGAACTCCGTTTTAGATATATGTTCAGTGAAATTGATCCAACTACAAATAAAAGCTTGGTCTGGGATCTCTGGATAAAGTTTCCCTTCAAGGTATCTAAAGAAGAATGTGAAACATTGAAAAAGGATATTCAAAGCCTTTTTTTCGAGAAATTCAGAGATCTATATTCTGATGAGAAATTTAAGAAGAGGATTTCTCCTTAGCTTCTTTCTCTTTATGCAGATTCCTATTCTTGCGCCTTAGCTCTCTGCATACCTTATGATATTCATCGTTGTATATTATTGGTCTTCCTCTGCTAACCATTTCTTGCAACTCTTTATAATAATTGTTCAGACAAATCTTATATATAAGATTTCCCAGAACTATTAACTAAACATTTTAAGGAGAAAAAACAAAAATTGCATATAACAAAAGGACTCTTAGCCCTCATAATTCCATTATGTCTAGCCTCAACTATAATTGTAGCATATGGAGCTTTCACAATAAGCAGCCCAGTCGTAACAGTCACAGTAAACTATATATTGGCTCTTCCACAGCCTGGAGTATCTGGATCCGTAGTAACATTAACTGCAACACTAACACTTAACGGAGCCCCAATAAGTGGAGGACTCGTATCTTTCTGGCATTGCACAACTACCGGAGATCACAGCGCAGCCCCAAACTCAACTAGCTTGGCAACAATAGCAACTAATGGAAGCGGAGTTGCGGTTTGGAATCAAGCTGAAACTGGGCCAGGAGTCTATCATTATATAGCTCACTATGTAGCAGCATAAGGAGAAAACGAGCTTGAATAGGAAACTCCTTCCTTTTTTTAATAAGCATCTACCATACTTCTTATATGGTCTTTCATTGGTCTTAATCCTTCTATTATCTATACTCCATGTGTTGACGCAAATCCCATTAATATTTTTAGCTTCTGTGAACATAGTTTCCTTGATCCTTATTATCCGGAAGTTTGTATCTTCTCCTAAAACAGAGGTTAAGCAGATCGATAACCCTTGGACTGGACAAAAGGAAACAGTTAAAGAATCTGATCTTCCAGTATCCAAGGATCCTTCATCCTTCGGATCATTCTTGGAGAGATCTTTAAAGCATATTGGCTTTAGGATTGGAAGCATTGAGCCTTCAAACCCTTTTCACACTTCCTTGCTGAAGAGGATAATGAGGCTTTCTGCAGCCGGTTTAATATTTGTATATACAGTTGTTTTCTTCTTCTCGATTGGAAATCCTATTGCATTAATGTTTCTTGTAACTGATCTTGTTTTGTTTTATATGATGTGGCTTAGTAGGAGATAATCTTTGAAGACTCTTATAGCTGCATCAATAGCTACTATGTTATTCCTCATTATTACCATAGGAGTTGGGCTTTATCAGACGCTAATCAACTATTTGAGTTATGGACCTTCCTACATTGAAACAATTATCATAAATAATGTTGAAACAAGCATTGTAATAACCTGGTATAATTCTGTCCTTGCTCTTGTTCTCCTTGTCTGGATTGTAGCTCTCTTATCCTTTCTAACAAAATATATTTATTGGAAAGATAAAGCGGAGAATCAAAGCTAATGTCCTTCATGCTAACTGTTGGAGAGAACTTCCTTAATTTCCTAGTTGGCTTCTTTCCACTATTAGGATATATTTTTGCAAGGGGAACCATCTTTAACAGAAAATCATATGTTTCTTACTGCATTTTCTTGTTTGCCTTATCTGTTTCAATATTTGTTTTTCAGCCAAGCTTCCTTTACGACTTCGATTATCCTACAGCCTTGGCTTTCTATCCAATATTCATGATCTTCTTTGCAGACTTATTTTATAGAAAAACTAGAAACTCAAACTATGCTATTGGAATGAGCTTGATTATCGGCTTCTTCTTAACAGAATTCCACGAATTCCAGTTCTGGACTCTTCAAGACATAGGCTTAGGTCTAACCATGTTTCCTGGATGGAATTGGTATTTTACTGTAAGCTGGTTCACTCCCTTAGCTAATATTTATGCGCTAATCAGTTTAGGTATTGCCTTTAAGCTTGGGAACTTGAAGAAATCCACAATTCCATTATTCTTTATAGTATATCTGGGGCTGTTCGTATTTGTCTTTCTCCCTAATGATTTTACTCCTTGGACTTCTGCTAACATTCTCTTTCTAGTCATAAGGAGGCTTTACGCTTTCATATGTATCTACATCATCTTTAGAAATGGAGGCTAAATATTGAGTGTTGTAAATCCGGTTCCTTGGTGGGCTAACTCTCCTTCTCCCTTTACTTTTGTCTTCTGGATACTTCTAGGATTATAT